>Ga0187870_1000479_pt1 | contig 45760 bp, 32 predicted proteins | sample June2016WEW_13_1_3_FD_132974 | JGI IMG/M metagenome (GOLD analysis project Ga0187870, IMG submission 132974) | Peatland microbial communities from SPRUCE experiment site at the Marcell Experimental Forest, Minnesota, USA - June2016WEW_13_150 | ecosystem: Environmental > Terrestrial > Soil >...
GACCTCGATCAGGTCCGCGCCGAGGGCGGCGGCGGCCAGCCCGGCATAGATGGCGCCCGAATGGTCCGAGAGCCCCACTTTGCAGCCGTAGCGGTTCCGGAGCTCAGCGAGCAGGTTCAGACCGAGCTTTTCCGGGAGCGCCGGATAGAGCGGAGTGCACTGCAATACGGTCAGATCCAGCCCGGCCTCCTGAACCTTTTTTGCCGCCGCATCCAGCTCTGCCCAAGGGCTCATGCCACTGGAGAGAATCATCGGCCGCCGGGTCGCCACCATCCGCTCGAGCATGGGGACGTTTGACAGTTCACCCGAGGCCACCTTCCACGCCGCCACGCCCACCTGCTCGAGCAGTTCCACCGCCTCGAGCGAAAAAGGCGAGCTGAGAAAGAGCAGCCGGCGGTCATCGGCCTGCTTCTTGAGCCCCTGCCACTGCGCCTCGGTGAACGCCATGCGTTTCCAGTACTGGTAACGGCTCTCGTCCTGGCCACCGGACATGACCCGCCGGGGCTGGCCGGCCGCGCTCTCGGCGGCGGCGACGTGGGTTTGGAATTTGACCGCGTCGGCGCCGGCATTGGCAATGGCATGGATAAAGGCATGAGCCATGCCCACCGAGCCGTCGTGGGCCTGGGCCACTTCCCCGACCACCAGGCACCGCCCGGCTGCTGCGGGCCACGCCCCGGCCGGCGGGCTGGCGTTGGGAGTCACTTCCGTTGTCATGAATCAAACAAGTCCGCAGCCCGCAGCCTTACAGTGCCCTGCCTCAGTATTCCAACATCCCGTTCGATGTCCGAAATCCGGCCGAGTCCACGGTTGCGGATATGATGAACGATCGGGTTCTTCAATAGCAATCAATTCCGGCGGCCCGCCGCCGGGGCGCGCCCTTTCTCCGGCGCCCTCAGGCCCGCCCAGGAGGCCTGGCAGGTGAGAATCAACGTCCGCAGCACCTTGAACAGGAAAGCCAGGCGGAGGCCGCCGGCAACCGAGTCCGTAAGCAGCAAATCCCGATCCAGTTCGTGCCAACCGGCCCCTCCCCCGGGCTGGCGCCGCGCCGGTACAGATAACGACCAAATGACAGGCAGTTTTGGGACGCCTCCATCCACTTTCGGGGCGAGGTGGTTCAACACCGGGCCTCGAGGTTCAGGAGGCTCCGTCCGGCGGGGGGGACTGGCAGGGTTCAAGACGATTCATGGCCAGGAGCCGGTCCACCATGTCCTTGATCTCCAGCAGATGCGCCGGCCTTTGAATCACCGAATCCAAACACGAGCGATTCTCAGGCGGGTTCCCGGTGTACATCAGGATGCGCGTGCGAGGCGACCTCGCTTTGATCGCCTCCGCCAGCTCCGCCCCGGTCATTCCCAGCAAGGAATTATCCGTGATCACCACCTCGTGCAAGGCCGGGTCGAATACCCTGAGCCCCTCCTCGGCGCTACCCACGCTCTCGACCGCATAACCGAAGTTGGACAGGAACCACTTCGTGGTGATGCGCGAGACATCATTATCGTCGACGAGCAACACCCTCACCGGCGTGGGCGAGGACGAACTTTCGTGCTTTTTCGCTTCCGGCTGTCGCATTCGCAACCTTAAACCTGGGCATTCTATACCCTAGCTCCCCGGCTAGTCCAGGCATTTTGGGAACGGGTGCAAGCCCCGCTCGGACAGGGCTAAAGGCGCCGCTGGCGGATTGGACCATTTAACAATTGCCCTTTCCGGCTTGACTCGGCCGGCCGGTGGTCGGCAACCTGTCCGGCAAACTTAACCAAATGACAACAATTATGCGCTTGAAAACAACCCTCGGAATATCGGTCACTGCCCTGGCCCTGCTGGCGGTGGCAGCATTCACATTCCTCGGCCGCGCCGCCGAAGCACCCAAGAAGCTCAAAGTGCTCCTGGTCACCGGAGACGACGTGTCGGTCCATCCCTGGGCGGAGGTCTCGCAGGCCATCAAAGAAATGCTGGTCGCCTGCGGCCGCTTCGAGGTCCGCGTGTGCGAAGACGCCGGCGTGCTCGACTCGGCCCCGAGCCTGGCGCGCTACGACCTGGTCTTTCTCCACCTCTACAACGCCCAAACGCCGACCCTCTCGCCGGCCGGCAAGGAGAACCTGCTGGACTTCGTGAGCAAGGGCAAGGGCTTCGTCGTCTCGCACCTGTCGAGCGCCTCCTTCAAAGAGTGGCCTGAATTCCGCAAACTCTGCGGGCGTTGCTGGGTCATGGGCACCTCCGGTCACGGCCCGCGCGCCCCCTTCAAGGTCCGCGTCGCCAATAAGAACCATCCCATCACCCAGGGCCTCGAGGACTTCGAGGCCGATGACGAGCTTTACGCCAAGCTCCAGGGCGATGCGCCCATCGAGGTCCTGGTGGAAGCCGATTCGGACTGGAGCAAGCAGACCGAGCCGCTGGCCTTCACGGTCCAGTACGGCCAAGGCCGCGTCTTCCACGAAACCTTTGGCCATGACGGCAAGGCCCTCCGCAATCCCGCCGTCCAAAAGCTTATTCAACGCGGCTGCGAATGGGCCGCCACCGGCAAGGTGGAATAAGCGGACGCCGGTGAGCTAAGCGCCCGTGCAAGAACAACTTCGGTGCTTTGGGCGTAATTCCAACAAACCGCCTTCGCCTCGCGTCCGGAGCGCGGAGTCCCGATTCGGAATCGGGATAGAGCGTGAGGGCATTCCCGATTCGGAATCGGGACCACGCTCTACGCTCTCACGCTTCACACTCCACCCAAGCAGCCAGAGCTAGGAATTTATTCTTGCGCGAGCCCTAAGCCATCTTCCTCAAAAGCGCGACGGCTTTGGCCGCATCTTCGGCGGTGTCCAGCGCCAGATGGGCCACGAACTTTCGGCCCAGCGCCGCCGCCGAGAGCCCGCGCAGATTAATGCCCGCTTCCGCCAGCGCCCTGGTCATGCGGGCGCCAAGGCCGGGCTTGTCGGTGCCCTCGACGCGCACAGAATGCCGGCTCTCAGTTTTTTGGAAGCCGGCCGCGGTGGCCGCCTTGACCTGCCTGGCCCCTTTCAAGGGCGTCACAAACACGACCCCTTTGCCCGGTGGATCGGGCAGCCGGCGCGCAATGAGGAACTCCAGGTTCGCGCCCGCCGCGGCCAAGGCGGCCAGTTTGTCCGCCAGGCCGCCCGGCCGATCCTCAACACTCGCCGCCCATACCTCTGTTCGGCTTACATTCAGTTTCATAACAAGCCTCCTGCTAATAGGTGACTGCTGATTACGTCCCAGCATCGCACCCCCAGGCCGTTTTGGCCAGTCAAAATTCACCGCCTCAAGACCGTATCGCGCTGGGCCCAGCCGGGCTCGGGGTTGGGATAATCCAAATTGTAGTTCAGCCCGCGGCTCTCCGGGCGCTGCAAGGCGCTGAGCACGATTAGTTCGGCCACGGTGGCGATGTTCCGCAGTTCCAGCAGGTCGCTGGTGACGATAAAATCCCAGTAATATTCCCGGATTTCCTCTTGTAAGTTGGCGATGCGTTTGAGTGCCCGCTGGAGCCGCTTGTTGGTGCGGACGATCCCGACGTAGTCCCACATGGCCCGGCGGATCTCGTCCCAGTTGTGCGAGACCACGACCATTTCATCCGGGTTATGCGCCTTGCCGGACTGCCACGGGGGAATCGGGCCTCGGGCGGGCTGGGGTGGCTGCGCCAGGGAGCGTTGGGCGGCGCGATGGGCGCAAACCATGGCCTCGAGCAGCGAGTTGCTGGCCAGGCGATTGGCCCCGTGCAATCCCGTGCAGGCCACTTCCCCCACCGCGTAAAGCCCCCCGATGTCCGTCTGCCCCTCCAAGTTGGTCAACACGCCCCCGCATTGATAGTGCGCCGCCGGCACCACCGGGATCGGCTCCTTGGTGATGTCGATCCCGTAACCCAGGCAGGTCTGATAAATGTTCGGGAACCGCTCCATGATGAAGCGGGCCGGCCTGTGCGTGATGTCCAACAGCACATAGTCCGCCCCGCTCTGCTTCATCTCGCTGTCGATGGCCCGGGCCACCACGTCGCGCGGGGCCAGCGACTTGCGCGGGTGATAGCGGTCCATGAACTGCTCGCCCGCCAGCGTCTTGAGCACGGCTCCCTCCCCCCGCACCGCCTCGCTCACCAGGAAAGACTTCGCCTTGGGATGGTAGAGACAGGTCGGATGAAATTGGATAAACTCCATGTTGGCCACCGCCGCCCCGGCCCGATAGGCCATCGCCACGCCATCGCCGGTGGCGATGTCGGGGTTGGTGGTGTAGAGATACACCTTGCCGCAGCCGCCAGTCGCCAGCAGCGTCACCGGCGCCGCAAAGGTCTCCACCTGCCCGGTGGCCTTGTCGAGCACGTAAACGCCCAGGCAGCGGTTTTCGCCCCCCTGCCCGAGCTTCTGGGTCGTGACCAGGTCAATCGCGAAATGATTCTCAAGAATCTCCACCTGCGGGCGCTGCGCCACGGCCGCCAGCAAGGCCCGCTCGACCTCGCGCCCGGTCACGTCTTTGGCGTGCAGAATCCGCCGCTTGGAATGGCCGCCCTCCTTGCCCAGGTCCAGCTCCCGCGCCCCGCCCGACCAGGGAATGTCACGCTCCGTGAACTGCATCCCCAGCGCGATCAACTCCGCAATCCGCGCCGGCCCTTCCTCGATGATCGTCCGCACGACGTTCTCCTTGCACAGGCCCGCCCCAGCCTCCAGCGTGTCGCGCAGGTGCGACTCGAATGAATCCTCCTTGCTCGTCACCGCGGCAATCCCACCCTGCGCGTAGTTCGTGTTCGACTCCGCCCGGTCCTTCTTGGTCACGATGCCCACGCGCCCGTGCGGCGCCACTTTCAAGGCGTAAGAAAGGCCCGCGACCCCGCTGCCTAAAACCAGATAATCGAATGTTTTCATTCCACAACTCGCCAAACGCGGAGTTTGAAGCCAGGCCGCGACATCAGCGCCCGGTCGCTCCAGCTCTTTCGGGCCGGAACCCCTTTCGCTTCCCGTTAAGGGCCCGTTTCACCGGCCGCACCGCGGGTCGAGCACCGGAAATGCGCCGCCCGGAACGGGAGAATTGATGGCCGACAGTCTTCATCGCGCTGCACCACAAACTGGCACAACCAGGCAAAAGCGAAAGGAAAATTTGAGGTTGGGGCTCGGGTAAGTCAGAGCCTCGCGCTATCGAGCAGCCGGGTCTTGCCGACAAACACCGCCAGCGCCATCCGGGTGCCGCGGCTGACTTTCGCCACCGGGACCAGCGTCTCCGGCTCGAAGAATTCCACGTAATCCAGCCGCGCCGCCGGCGCCTGCTCGATAAGCCGCTCGACTTGGGTTTTCAGCCGCGCCGCCGGCAGGGGTTTTGCGGACTGACGCACTGCGGCCCGGGCCTTTTGAATCGAGCGCCAGAGGACCCGCGCCTGGGCGCGCAAATCGCCCTCGAGATACTGGTTGCGGGAACTCATCGCCAGGCCGTCCGGCTCGCGGCGCGTGGGCGCCACCACGAGCTTCACCGGGAAGTTCAAATCCCGCGCCATGCGCCGGAGCACGGCGGCCTGCTGGTAATCCTTGGCGCCGAAGACGGCCACGTCCGGCAGCACGATGTTGAATAGCTTGGCCACCACCGTCGTCACGCCCCGGAAATGGGTCGGGCGCGCCGCCCCTTCCATGCCGCGCGCCAGCCTCTCCTCGACCACGCAGGTGCTGAACGGCCCCGCCCCGGCCCGCGGGTACATCTCCTGGTCCCCCGGCGCAAACACCACGTCCGCCCCAGCCGCGCGGCAGAGCCGGACATCCCGCTCCAGGTCGCGCGGATAACGCGAGAAATCCTCCTGCGGCCCAAACTGGATCGGATTGACGTAGATGCTGACCACGACCTTGCCGGCCTGGCCCCCCAGTTTGCGGGCCCGCTCTACCAGGCTCAGATGGCCGGCGTGCAGATACCCCATGGTCGGCACCAGGCCGACCCAAGCCCCTGCCCTGTGCCAGCGGCGGGCCTGCCGCTGCATGGCGCGAACCGACTTGACGATGCGCATGGCCCAAAGGTGCCGCAGCCGCCCGGCAGGATCAACCGATAAGAGCAAGACCCACGAAACTACTGGGAACGTGCCGCCCGAGCTCCGAAGTCCAAACCGTTTTTTCGGTTTCCCAAAGGTCTTTACCAAAGTATGTTTTCAATTGTGAACAACGAAACGCCGCTTCGGGTTTGCCGGTCGTTGCCGGTCCGTGTGGCGGTGGCCATGGTCGTGCCGGTCTGGGTGGCCGGCGGGGCGGTCGCGGTCGGCGGGCTGGCGCCGGAGGATAGCGACAAGCTGGCGGGCCAGCCGGCGGACATTGCATCCAGCGCCTATCTCTACCGGGCGGACCGGCCGGCGGCGGAGAACCCGCCGGAGGCCTGGGTGCTGCTGATGCAGCAGGGGAAGTTATCGTTCGAGCGGCCCGTGGACCTGAACGCGCCGGCCGTCAAGCAGGCCCTGTGCGGGCTGTTGTGGGAAGAGGTGCGGCCGCTGCGACACTTGGAGCTCTGCTGGCCGGCGCAGGCCAGGAACAAGCCCGGGCCGGACGAACTGGTGGTTTCCTGTTTCGACGGCAGCGACGAGGGGGCGCATACGTGGTGGAATCCATGCACGGTCAAGGAGCTGGCCCGGCCGGTGGTGAGCGCGGATGGTTGCACGTATGCCTACGCGGTCCCAGTTGATACCTGGGGCGTGGTGGCCACCGTGCGCGGACAAAAGGAGGCGTCGGGGTATGCGGTGCCGGCGGTGCACGCGTTGGTGGCCGACCGGTGGAAGCAAATGGACCTGGAGCTGGAGTGGGGATACGAGCCGGCGCGGGCGGCCCTGCCCTACGACGGGCGGATCGAAGCTTATGACGGCAGGGTGGCCGAGGTCCGGCCTTTGGAGGGCGACTCCGGCACAAGCCTGGCCGGCCCGGCGGCCTGGCGCTCGGCCAGTGTGGCGGGTCCGCGCCGGGGCGTGCGTTTGCGCTTGCTCTACCTGGGTGATTCGCGCTGGCGGAGGGTTTGGCCCTATCATGGGCAGGCTGAGGACGTGGCACGGACGATCGTGACGGTCTGGACGCGGTCGGGCAGCTTTTCTTTCCTGGCGGCGGACCTGGAGCACGGGCCGATCCTGGCCCCCGAATACGGCTTTTTCGTCCGCGCCACTGCCAGGAGGCCAATGGCGGCGGCAGTGCCGCCAGCGCCCTCGCCACCGCCCTTCGCCCAGGCCTCGCAGGCGGCCAGCGCGCTGGAGTTCTTGAAGGAGTTGGCCGCGAAGCACCTGACGACCATCCGCCAACGAACTCGCGCCCACGCCGAACAGTCCTGGGAAGGGGCAGTCAGCGCGATGCAGGGCGCCAATTTGCCGGCGCTTCCACGCCCGCCGTTCGGGCCGGCGATGCAAGTTGAGGTGCCGAGCGAGCGACTGAGGGCCCAGTGGAACCTGGGCGCCTGGCACATCCTGCGCCACGCGGTCAAAGACGCCCAGGGCAAGTGGCGGTTCAACGATTTCCCGTTCGGGATTCTGGCCTCCGAGACTTATATGATCCTGCGCGCCCTGGACCTGCAGGGCCTGCACCGGGAGGCCGCCGACGGCCTGGACCAATGGTTGGGCCTGCCGCTGGAGCCCCGCGCTTCGCAGGGGACCCATGGATTGTCAAAGCCGGACCGGCCGCTCGGGCACTTTACCGACGGGCAGGGTTGTCTGACGCATGCGGTGGGCCCGGAGGGCGCGGGCGGGCACATGGACGCCGTGCACTGCATGGGGCCGGGCGCCATCATGTTCACGCTGGCCGAGCATTTCCGGCTCACGGGCGATGGGGCGTGGCTCAAGGCCAACGCGCCGCGCATGAAAGCCAACGCCCAGTGGATACTGCGTCAACGGCAGGTGCTGGCCAATAATCTTCCCGGCGGGCAGCGACTCTGGAGCAAGGGTCTTGAGCCGGCGCACGTCGTGACGCCGGACAGCCTTTGTATGCACATGCAGTTCTACGAGTCGGAGGCCTACTACTGGCTGGCGGTCAAGGACATGGCCGAACTGCTCACCAGGCTGGACCCGGCGGAGGGCGCCCGGATGGCCGAGCAGGCGGAGGCGTATCGCAAGGACCTGGCCGCGGCGCTGGACCGCTCGATCACGCTCACGCCGGTCGTGCCCGTGCGGGATGGAACCTATCGGTCATTCATCCCCTTCGCGCCCTATGTCCGGGGTTTTGCCTCCGGGGCTTGGGGCTGGCGGCGCTGCCAGGGCCACGTGGGCGCCCTCTATTGGGACACGGTGCAATCGGCCAACGCGTTGCTCAGCCCGGCCGGCCTGCTTGGCGCCACCGACCCGCGCGCCCAAGGGCACCTGGACGTGCTGGAGGACCGGCTGCTCCTGGAGAACGAGAAGGTGGCCGCGCGGACCCCGGGCTTCGAAGCGGAGGAGCACTGGTTTTCACATGCCAGTTGGCAATATCAATGCGGCCTCGAGCGGCACGCCAACATCCACTTGTCGGCGGGCGATGTTCCGAATTTCCTGCGTTCGACGCTCAACCAATATGCGGTGGATGTCATGCCGGGCGAATACACCTTCCGCGAGCACACGACCGGCGGGCCGCCCGACAAGGTCTTCGAGGAATCTTGCTTCCTGGAACGCCTGCGCATGCTCCTGGTCATGGAGCAAGGCCAGGTGCTGTGGCTGGCGCGGGCCACGCCCAGGGCCTGGCTCACACAGGGCCAGCGCATCGCGGTCAGAAACGCCCCGACCCACTTCGGGGCGGTGGGCTATGAGATTATCTCGGACGTGGACCACGGCCGGATCCTGGCCACGGTGCAGCCTCCCGCGCGCGAGCCACCGCGCGAACTGCTCCTGCAACTGCGCCACCCCAAGGCGGCCCCGATGGCCAGCGTGCGCCTGAACGGAAGGGAGTGGACCGCCTTTGATGCCGCCAAGGAGGTGGTGAGCCTGGGCGGTTTGCGGGAGGTCGCACGCCTGGAGGTGACGTATGGCCAGCGCGCGCCGTGAGGCCAAACCCAAACTGAAATGAATTATGCCCCTGTTGAAACTTGAAACTACAGTCGGCCTTTCCGACGACAAAAGGAAGGCGCTCCTCATATCTCTGTCCAAAATCGTGGCCGAAACGATCGGCAAACCGGAGCAATACGTCATGGTTACGGCCAACCCCGTGGCGATGCTAATGTCCGGCCAGCCGGGTGAGGCCGCCTTTGTGGACCTCCGCAGCATTGGCGGGTTGAGCGGCCGCGTCAACCGGCAGCTCGCACAAAAGATTTGCCGTTTGTTGCAGGAATCCCTGGGCGTGCCGCCCGACCGCATTTACCTCAACTTTACGGACGTTGGGCCCGGCAACTGGGGTTGGAACGGAGAGACCTTCGGGTGAGCTGTTGCTTGCTATTTCGCTTTCAAATCTGAACAGTCCGAACTCAGCCATGAATCAGGCACAGTTTACCCAGGGTATCCTTAAGGCCTTGGAAGTCTGGACGCTGCAGAATCTGTGTGACCTTGCCATTCTGGGCGGCTTTGCCGTGCTGACACTGGTGGCCGGGCGGGCCTACCTGGAGCGATTGAAAAGCCGCTTGACCCTCCGCGTAGCCAGCGAGGTCTGGGAAGCGGGCACGGATTTGTTGATTGACATTTTGCTGGCGGCCATCGCGCTGGTCGCCCTGCTGCTGACCAACATGGACATCATGGCCGACATCAAGATCGGCCTGCCTTTTGTGCCCCTGGCCTTTGTCCTGATGACGGCGGTCCTGGTGGTGCGGCTCTATCATGGCGGCAGCGTGGTTGGCTCCAAGGCCTGGGTGGTCACGCTCGCGCTGCTGGCCGTGGCCTGCCTGGCCAATTGGTTTGGGTTCACCTTTGTGATGGAAGGCGCGGGTGACGAATACTTGGACCTCCACCCGGAAGCCGGCGGGTTCTGGAGCGGGCTCGAGCACCTGCGCTCCAACAAGAATCCGGAGTTGGCCATGGCCACCTTCAGGTGGACCGGGCCGGCCTTGCTGCTGCTGCTGGGGTGGGCCGTGCTGATGGGCGTCATCCGCACGGCCCGCTGGGCGCAAGAATCCCGAAGGCCGCCGCCGCCCAAGAGTGAGCAAGTCCCTGGCTGTGCGAATGATAGAGAGCAAAGTTAGCCTGGTCCTCGAGCCAGCCCAATGCGTTGGTTGCGCTGTCTGCGCTGATGTCTGTCCGCGTCAAGCCTTGGTCTTGGGCCGGCGGGATCTCCTTCCCGCCTGGCTCGCCGGCCGGTGCGACGGCTGCCGCCTTTGCGAGCGGGAGTGTCCCACCGGCGCCATCACCCTGCGCAGCTAGGCAGCTTCCAACCCGCATGGCCGGGGTCGGAAAAATGGAAGGCGCCCACCATAAGAAAACTGACGCGGAATTGTAATCCCCAGGCACGGTCTATTCATGGTAAAGTGGAGCCTGGTATGAAAACTTGTGCCACCAATCTGGTCGAGGACTGTGCTACCAGCCAAATCCGGTCCGGGCCGGGGCAAGCGTCATTGGGCCCGGGCCGCTTGCACCTGGTGAGCGCGCAGGAGTTACAGGGCCTGCGTGAGGCGCTAACCAGGGGGCAAGTGCCGCTTGACCTTGAGGCCAAGCTGGACAGGCTGGCCAAGGGCAACCTGGGCCACTGCTTTATTGAACAGAATTGCCGGACCATAGTCGCGTTGCTCCTGGCAGCCCAGAACGGTTCTTTCAAAGCCGCCAGCCGGGCGGAGTGTGAGCGGCTGCTCCAGCTCCTGGCTTACGTGCGCAAGGACGACGATGCCGTGCCGGATTATCGGCCAGACGGATTCAGCGATGATCAGCAGGAAGTGCGCGCGGTCACCACCCAACTCCGCGCCTTGCTCCAGGGTTTCAAGGCCTGGCGGCTGCGCCATCAGGTGCCTGGCATGTGGGTCGGCGCGCTGGCTGGCCGCAGCGAACCGGGCTAAAGGCCCAATTCCGGCGCGATGCCCTGCATGGCCGTGATGACGTGGGTGATGTGTTCGTCCAGCGGCAGGCCAAGCCACTGGGCGCCTTGCTCAATGTCCTCGCGTTTGACGGCGGCGGCGAAGGACTTTTGCTTCATTTTCTTGCGGACACTGCTGGCGGTCATGCCCGCCAGCCGCTCCGGGCGCACGTAAGCGACCGCCATGATGAAGCCGCAAAGTTCGTCCACGGCAAAGAGCGTTTTGCGCAAGGGACGGTCCAGGGGGTACTGCTCCCAATTCCATTGGGCGTGCGAGAGCAAGGCCCCGACGATTTCCTCCTCCACGCCCCGTTCCCGGAGGACACGGGCCCCCTGGCGGGTATGCTCGGGCGGGTTGGGCCAGCGTTCATAGTCGAAATCGTGAATCAGCCCGGTGACGCCCCACAGGTCGGCGTTCTCGCCCAGGCGTTGGGCGTAATGGCGCATGGCGGCCTCGACCGCCAAGGCGTGCTTGAGGAGGGACTCGGATTGGGTATGTTCCTTGAGAATGATGAGGGCTTGCTCGCGGGTCATGGATTGAAAATGGGTTAAATGGGTTAAACAAGTGGGGCAAAGGTTACAGGCGGCTGGGGGCGGGGGCCAGGAGATTTCTGCGCCAAGCGGTTATCCGTAACGATTCATTGGCTTGGGGAGCGCACGGGGCCTGCCTGCCAGGGTTCCCGACGTGTCTGGGGCAAACACCCTCGACTGTCTGGCTTTCTGTCACCTCTGACTGAACCTTAGTTTGAAACGGGAAGCTCAGCGCCGGGCCGGCGCTGAGGCGGCTTGACTGCGGGCTGAGGAACGAATTACATATGGGCCGGCCTTTTGTAATGAAACAAACCGGGCCGAGACGTGTCTTAATAGCTAGTTAACATGGCAAAGTCGAAAAAGCGCAGGAAACTCATTGTTTTCTCCGTCATCGGCCTGGTCCTGGCCGGGTTGGCAGCGGTGGCGTTCTTCCGGAAACGGGAGGTCGTCATCACCGTGCAAACGGAGAAGGTCACGCGGCGGAACCTGGTGGAGACGGTGAAGGCGAACGGCAAAATCCAGCCGGTGGTGAAGGTCAATATCAGCCCGGAGGTGAGCGGTGAGATCATCGAATTGCCCGTCAAGGAGGGACAGCATGTCCTGAAAGGGGACTTGATCTTGAAGATCAAACCGGACTTTTACCAGGCGGCCCGCAATCAGGCCGAAGCGGGCTATCAATCCTCCCTGGCCGGCAAGGCCACCGCGGAGGCCAACTTGATCAAGGCGGCCGCGGAGTTCAAGCGTAACGAGGATTTGTTCGCGCAGAAGCTGGTTTCAGGCTCGGTCTTCGACGGGGCCAAAGCCGACTACGATGTGGCCAAGGCGCAACTGTCCAGCGCCGAGCACCAGGTGGAGATGTCGCGCGCGAACGTGGCCAGTGCCGATGACAACCTGGGCAAAACCACCATCCTGTCGCCGCTCACGGGAACGGTCAGCAAATTGAACTCCGAGGCGGGCGAGCGGGTGGTGGGCACGGCCACGATGGCGGGCACCGAGGTGATGACGATCGCGGATTTAAACGAGATGGAGGCGCGGGTGGACATCGGGGAGGTGGACGTGGTGCTGATTGCGCCCGGCCAATGCGTGCACCTGGAGGTGGATGCCTTCAAAGACAAGAAATTCAACGGAGTGGTGACCGAAATTGCGAATTCGTCCAAAGGCGCCGGCTTCTCCAGCGGCGGCAGCAGCCCGGACGCCACCAAGTTCGAAGTCCGAATCCGCGTTAAGGAAAAGGAGACCTTCCGGCCGGGCATGTCGGTGACCGCGGAGATTGAGACCCGTGCCCGGACCAACGTCCTGACGGTGCCCATTGCCTGCGTCACGACCCGGATGCCCAAAGACAAGAAGCCCGACCCCAAGCTCGCCAAGGGCGACCACTCCAAGACGACCCGGTCGAAGACCAATTCCGCGGCGGCCAAGCCCGATCCCCCGGCACGGGCGGGCAAGACCAATGCTCCTGTCCAGGCTGGCAGTGTCAGCGGGGCGACCAACGGTGCGGCGGCCGCCGCCACCAATGCCGTGGCGGCCGCGGGGACCAACGCCCCCGCGACGGACAAGAAGACCAAGGAAGCTCCCAAGCCCATCGAGGTTCTGTTCGTGGCCGAGGGGGACCACGCGAAAATGGTGCCGGTCAAGATCGGCATCAGCGACGATTCCTATTGGGAAATCACCGAAGGGTTACAGGACGGGCAGGAAGTGATCTCGGGCGGCTTCCGGGCCATCAGCCGCGATTTGGAGGATGGCAAGAAGATCCGCAAAGGGGTGGTCGGCCCGGACCACGAGAAGGAAGGGCAAAAGAGTGAGTGAACCGCTTCGTTCCGTCCCATGCCGCTGATTCGCTTTGAGAAAATCTCGCGCCGCTACCAGATGGGGGCGGAGACCATCCACGCGTTGCGGGAGGTTTCCCTGGCCATCGAGCGTGGGGAGTATGTGGCGATCATGGGGCCGTCCGGCTCCGGGAAATCGACCCTGATGAACCTGGTCGGCTGCCTGGATACCCCCTCCTCGGGCCAATACGAGTTGAACGGCGTGCTGGTCAGCCAGATGGATGACAATCAACTGGCCGAAATCCGGAACGAGGAAATCGGCTTTATATTCCAGACCTTCAACCTGCTGCCGCGCTCGGACGCGCTGCGGAACGTGGAACTGCCGTTGATTTATTGCGGGGTGCCGGCGGAGCAACGGCGGCAGATTGCCCTGGAGGCGCTCCAACACGTGGGGCTGTCCGACCGCATCCATCACAAGCCGAACGAGCTCTCCGGGGGCCAGCGCCAGCGGGTGGCCGTGGCGCGCGCGCTGGTGAACCGCCCGTCGATCCTGCTGGCGGACGAACCGACTGGGAACCTGGATACCAAGACCGGGATGGAGATCCTGGGTTTGTTTGACAACCTTTGGGAGCACGGCAACACCATCATCCTGGTGACGCACGAGGAAGACGTGGCCCGGCACGCGCGCCGCATCATCCGGCTGCGGGATGGCCTGATTGCCGGCGACGAGCGGCAGGCGGGCCTCCAGCGGCGGGCAGCGGAGGAACAAACGGCGAGCGCGACCGTGCCGAGCCCATGAACGTCCTGACTGAGCTCAAGGAGGGCCTGGGCATTTCGTGGGGCGCCATTCGGGCCAATAAGATGCGCTCGGTCCTGACCACGCTGGGCATCGTGATTGGGATTGTGACAGTGACTTTGATGGCCTCGGCCATCCAGGGACTGGACCGGGCGTTTCTCAAGAACATTTCCTTCATCGGGACGGACGTGCTCTATGTCAGCCGTTTCAACTGGTTTATCGATTCGGAGGAGGAATGGCGCAAGGTGCAGAAGCGCCGGCCAATCACGGCGGCCCAAGCCAGAGCGCTGGAGAAGCATTTGACGCTGGCGCGCGCGGTCGTGCCGGAGGTGGACGCGGGGCTGCCGATCTATTACAAGAAGCGCCGTTCGGACAGCGTCCGGGTCGTCGGTACGACCGACCAATTCGTTTATACCAGCAGCACCGCTGTAGCCCTGGGGCGCTTCCTGTCGCCCCTCGAGGCGGAGGGCGGTCGGCCGGTGTGCGTCATCGGCTCGGAAGTGGCCACCAACCTTTTTCGCCGGGAGCCCCCGCTCGGCAACCGGGTCCGGATCGGCGGGCAGTCGTTCGAGGTCATCGGCGTGCTGGAAAAGCAAGGGCGGTTTCTGGGGCTGGTCAGCCTCGACAACCAGGTCATCATTCCGCTCAAGCAGTTCATGATGGCCTTTTGGAGCAACCCGGATTGCCAAATCCGGGTCAAAGTGGCGGAGTTGGCGCAACTGGACGACGCCAAAGAGGAGGTGCGCTCCGCCATGCGCGTGGTGCGGCGCCTGGCGCCCAAAGACCCGGACGACTTCGCCATCAACCAGCAGGATCAGTTCGTGAAGATGTTCCATAAACTGGGCGGGACGATCGCAGCGGTGGGCCTGTTCGTGACCGGCCTCTCGCTGTTTGTGGGCGGCATCGGCATCATGAACATCATGTTCGTCTCGGTGGCCGAGCGGACGCGGGAGATCGGCATCCGCAAAGCCATTGGGGCCAAGCGGCGGACGATTCTGCTCCAGTTCCTGATCGAGGCGGCCTGCATTTGCCTGATGGGCGGCACCCTGGCGCTGGGCCTGGCCTGGCTGCTGATACTGGTCGTCCAAAAGTTTTTGCCCGCCGCGCTGTCGCCGAGCATCGTCGGCCTGGCCCTGCTGGTCTCGCTGGTGACGGGCGTGGTGTCCGGTTTTCTCCCCGCCTGGCGGGCCGCCCTGATGAACCCGGTGGACGCCTTGAGGAATGAGTGACGGGCCATGAGCGCCAAACGGACCACGATCTTCCTGGCGGAGCTGCGGGAGAGTTTTCTCATGGCCATGAGCGCCCTGGCGGCGCACAAGCTGCGTTCGGCCCTGACGCTGCTGGGGGTGCTGGTGGGGGTGTTTTCGATCATCGTCGTGATGACGGCCATGCGGGTGATGCAGAGCGACATTGAACAGGAAATCAGCCAGTTGGGCAGCCAGACCTTCCTGGTGCAGAAATGGCCGGCCATCTACTTCGGCGGGCCGGAGGGTTTCGAGAAGTACTGGCGGCGCAAAGACATCACCCTGGCCCAGGGAGTGGAACTGGAAAAGAAGGCCACGCTGGCGAGCACCATCGGCATCGAGACGGATTTTTGGGGCGGGCAGGTCGAGACGCGCTACAAGAAGACGGCGCCAAACGTGGCACTCTTCGGCGAGACGCCCGGGAGTTTCCTGGCCCGCAACTGGATGCTGGGCGAAGGCCGGCTGTTGCTGGACATGGACGTGGACGGGGCGCGGGACGTTTGCGTGCTGGGCCACGGCCTGGCCAAGACCGTCTTTCCGCATGGCTCGCCCCTCGGCGAGCGGCTCAAGATTAACGGCATCAACTATTCGGTCGTCGGCGTGCTCGAGCCCAAGGGCGGCTCGCTGGGCGGCGACCAGGACAACTTCGCCGTCGTGCCGATTACGACCGGGCTGAACCGTTTCGGGCGCTGGCAACGCAGCTTGACCCTCCTGGTCCAGGCGCGCGACCAGGCCAGCTACGAGGAAACGGTGGAGCAGGTGCGCGGCATTCTGCGCGTGGCCCGCAAAGTGCCGCCGGGAAAGGAAGATGACTTCGAGATCGCTTCCAACGATTCGATGATCACCCAGTTCAACGCCTTCACGATGGCCGTGCGCATCGGGGTGATGGTCGTCAGTTCGATCGCCCTGCTCGCCGCGGGCGTCGGCATCATGAACATCATGCTGGTCTCGGTGACGGAGCGGACCCGGGAAATCGGCATCCGGCGGGCGGTCGGCGCGAAAAAGCGCAACATCATGGCGCAGTTCATCATGGAAGCGGTCGTGCTGTGCGAAGTGGGCGGCGTGATCGGGGTCGTCTTTGGCATTCTCGGCGGCAACGCGACCGCCTATTTCCTGAAGCTGACCCCCGTGGTCCCGGTCGATTGGATCGTCATCGGCCTGGTCATCTGCTCGATAGTGGGCATCGTTTTCGGCACCTACCCGGCCTTCAAAGCCGCCAACCTCGACCCGATTGAGTCGTTGCGCTACGAATAGGCCGCGCAGCTTTTCCGCGACCAGTGCCGTCGGTGTCACTTGGCCGGTCCGCCGCCGCGCCAAGCCGGTGTCTGACCAACGACTGGCGAACGCGCCCGCCTACTCCCAGATCTGATTATAAAACTGGGCGATGTCACCTTTGGCCTTGGACTCTTTGAACTTGATGGCCGCGCGCGGGTGCTCGTTGAGCAGGCCGGTCAGCATGTAGGGCAGGTCGAAGCCCCACATCAGTTTGGAGCGCAACGGTTCGATCGTGTCCTGCACGCACCGCAGGATGGGCAGGAGGTTGTATTTCGGATTGTGCAGGAAGCCGACCAGCAATTCCATCGGGCAATTGCCGGCGCCACGGCCCAGGCCCGCCAGGCTGGCGTCCAGCAGGTTGGCGCCCAGCACAATCCCCTCGATGGTGTTGGAGAAGGCCAACTGCAGATTGTTGTGGGCGTGCATGCCCACTTCCTTGCCGGCGGCCTTGCAGTAGTGCAGATATTTGCGAACCAGATGCTGGACCTGTTCGCTGTAGAGCGTGCCGAAGCTGTCGACCACATAGATGGCCTGGGCCTCCGACTGGGCCAGCATTTGCAGGCCCTCGTCCAACTCATACTCCGGCACGGTGGAGACCGCCATCAGGTTGACCGTCGTCTCATAGCCTTTGTCGTGGGCGTCTTTGACCATCTCCAACGCGGTGGGGATTTGGTTGATGTAGGTGGCCACGCGCACCATATCAATCACGCTTTGGTTCTTGGGCAGGATGTCCTCGCGATAATCTGTGCGTTCGGCATCGGCCATCACTGAAAGCTTCAGGGGGGTGGGATTGTCGCCCACGATGCGCCGCAGGTCTTCCTCCACGCAATATTTCCAGGCGCCGTATTCGCCGGGGACGATGATTTTGCGGGAGGCCTTGTAGCCCAGCTCCAGGTAATCAACGCCGGCCTCCAGGCAGGCCGTGTAAACCGCTTTGACAACCTGATCATCGAACTGATGATTGTTCATCAGCCCGCCATCCCGGATCGTGCAATCCAGGACCTTGATCTCCGGGCGATAGCCGACCCAGCGGCCGGCAGGGGTTTCTTTTGGTTTGTTCGCTTTCGCGGTCGCAGCTTTGGCAGTCATAACGCATTGGTTCTCATTCGCCTTCGCCTTCAGGTCCAAACACTCAAAACGGTCTGGGCAGCCTGTCGGCGGGCGCCTTTTCCGCTAATCTTAGAGATGGAAGCGGCCTTTTCAACAACAGATTTCTCCATTTGCCAAAAGGCCCAAAGCGATTTAAGGAGAAGTGGCACTTGGGAATGAATCAAGGTCCAAAGAAATCGAGCCGGATTCGCAAAGGGCTGATTGCCCTGGCGCTGGTGGCCGTGGTCGGGGCCGTCTCCGGCTGCCAGACGTTGAACTTTTATCGCCAGGCCCTCAAGGGCCAGTACGAACTGCTGGCCCAGGCGCGGCCGGTGCAAGGGCTGCTGGCGGACCCGCAGACGCCCGACCGGCTCAAGCAACGGCTGCGCCTGCTGCTGAACCTGCGCGTCTTTGCCGAGCAGCACCTGAAGCTCCCGGTCGATGGGCATTATCGAAAGTATGTGGACGTGCACCGCCCATTCGTGGTGTGGAACGTCGAGGCCGCGCCGGAGTTTTCCATGCAGCCCAAGAGCTGGTGGTATCCCCTGGTCGGCAGGCTCAAGTACCGCGGCTATTTTTCCGAGGGCGGGGCGCGCCATTACGCCGAGTGGCTGAAGAAAAAGGGCTGGGACGTCTATATCGGGGGCGCGCCGGCCTATTCCACGCTGGGCTGGTTCAAAGACCCGGCGCTCAACACCTTTATCTTCGAGCCGGACGCCGACCTGGCGGAGGTCATTTTCCACGAACTGGGCCACCAGCGCGTTTTTGCCCGCGGCGACACTGATTTCAACGAGGCCTTCGCGACTACGGTCGGCCAGGAAGGAGCGCGCCGCTGGCTCCGCGCCCAGGGCGATGCCGCCGCTTATGAGCAATACCAGGCCGAGCTGGGGCGCACCGACCAGTTCGTCCACCTGATCCTGGACACCCGCACGCAACTCGAGGCCCTCTACGGCGATGCGCGGACCCAATGGGGCAAAGTCCAGGCCACGCATAAGAAGCGCGGCGTTCCCCGCGCGCAATTGCGCCGGGACAAGCAAGGCCTCCTCCACCGCCTCCAACTGGGCTACGCCAAGCTCAAGGCGCAGTGGGGCGGCGACCCCGAGTACGACGCCTGGTTTGCCCGTCAGGTCAACAATGCCAAGCTCAACTCCGTGGCGGCCTACTACGATTTGCTCCCCGGCTTCCAACACTTGCTCGAAACCAACGGCGGCGATTTGGAAAAGTTCTACCGGGCCGCCGAGCGCCTTTCCCGAATGCCCCAAAAGCAACGGCATCAAGGGCTGCGAGATTTGGGCCGATTTGGCGCAAAACACGTTGCGTTTCCCCAACCGGCTCAACCAGAGCATCGCCCGCCGGCTGTTCCTTCGGCAAACGCCCGCCAAGAGCGCCCCCGTGCGCGAGGTCAAGCTCCACACCCTGGAGGATTTCTATCAACTCCCCAATGTGCGCGGAGGCCATTGGCGACGGGGCCGAATGTGCTGGCCTTTTCCAACGCCCCGCGGACAATCAAGCCCTGAACCATGGGCGAGTCCCTGGCCAATTTCGCGGCACAGTGCTTTCTCAGCGCGGTCTTTGTCGGGGCCGCCTGGGTGCTGGCCTGGCGGCTGACCCCGGAGCCGGACCGGCCCAAAAGCCGGCGCTGGCTGCGCGATTGGTCGCTCAAAGGACTGCTCCTGCCGTTTTTGCTTTGGGCCGTGATGAACCTCGGCGTGTCCTGGGAACTGCAGCCCTTCATGCCCGAAATCCAGGCCGTCCAGAACAAAGGCGGCAACTGGTTCCCCATTTACCTGCGCTGCCTGGCCAACGGGCTGTTCATCCTCAGTTCCTATTGGGCCGCCGTGACGCTGGGCTGGGCGGTTTACCGAACCAGCCTGGGTCTCCAGGAACAACCGCGCAAGAACTTTAAGGCCCTGTGCTGGACCTGTTTTGTCGGGTTGCTCATCCCCGCCCTGGTCGCGCTGCTGATCGGCGGCTGGCCCGTGCTCGGGCTGGCGGCGGCCATCATCCTCGTCCCCATCGCCGCCTACGCGCCGGGCATCCTGGCGCCGCCAAAACGGCCCCCGCTCTACACCCGCGCCATTGGCAAAATGAAATTCGGCAAATACACCGAGGCCGAGTGGGAAATCATCCGGGAACTCGAGAACTGCGAAGATGATTTCGAGGGCTGGATGATGATGGCCGAGCTTTATGCCAACCATTTTCAGGACCTGCCCGAGGCCGAGCAGACCATCCTCGAAATCTGCGCCCAGCCCAAGGTCACGCCCTCACAGGTCGCGCTGGCCCTGCACCGGCTGGCGGACTGGCATCTGAAGCTGGCCGGCGACCCCGAGGCGGCCCGGCGGGCGCTGCAAATGCTCTGCGACCGCTGCCGCGGCACGCACCTGGCCCGCATGGCCCAACTGCGGCTCAACCAGTTGCCCGCCACACGGGAGGAACTGCGCGAACAGCAGCACGGCCAGGCCATTCCCCTGCCCGCCCTGGGCGACCAGCTCGATCAAGCCCCGGCGCTCGAATCCGAACTGGACCGCCGCAAAGCCGCCGTCCTGGCCAACCTCTGCGTCGAGAAACTCACCCGCGCTCCCAACAGCGTCCCGGCCAGGGAAAAGCTGGCCCGGCTGTTCGCCGAGCACCTGGACAAGGTTGACCTGGCCCTCGAACAGTTGGGGCTGCTGCTCGAGATGCCCGGCCAACCAGATTCGCAACGCGCCGAGTGGCTGGCCCTCGTGGCGGCCTGGCACCTCAAATACCGCCGGGACGAGCCGGCCGCCCGGAAAACCCTGGAACGCCTGCTCCGGGACTTTCCCAAAACTCCCCAGGCCCTGGCCGCCAGGCGCCGGCTGCAACTGGTGGAAACCCAACACCAGGAACAGGCCGCCAAAAGCGCCCTCCGCCCCAAGACCATTCGTCTCACCGACGGCGGGACGAGCGGGTGAGGGGTAAAGGCATTTCCATGGGCCGGCAGGCAGTGGGGCAGGCCTCTCGCCTGCATCGAGGGCGTCTCGCCCTCGAAACCAACGCGGGCGAGACGCCCGCCAAGACAGGCGAAGAACGCAATTGGGGAATTGCCTCTCCTTGGGCGCAAAGTCCGGGCCGTTAACAAAGTCGTGCGGATGCCTCGAAAGCACGGCTATGGAGTGCGCCCGCGGCGTCCACCCGCCCCTCTTTTCGATTGCGCATTGGCCCGAGGGTGCGGACGATAAGGGAAGACGTGAAGACGTTGCACACATACTTGACCCGGCAGGTCCTGGCCTCGCTGCTGATGACTGTGGCGGTCTTCACCTTCGTGCTGTTGCTGGGCAACGTGCTGAAGGAAATCCTGGCGCTGCTGGTCAATCGCCAGGCCAGCCTCGGACTGGTGGCCGAGGCGGTGGGTTTGCTGATCCCCTTCGTGTGGGTCTTCGCCCTGCCGATGGGCATGTTGACCGCCACGCTCCTGGTCTTCGGCCGGTTGAGTGCGGACCAGGAACTGACCGCCATGCGCGCCAGCGGCGTGAGCCTGCTCTCGCTCATCAGCCCGATCCTGCTGCTGAGCCTGGCGCTCTGTGCCCTGAGCGCCCTGGTGAACATGGAAATCGCGCCCCGCTGCCGCGTGGCTTACAGGGGCCTGCTGGACCGTGTCAACGTCCAGGTCTCCAGCATCCTGATTCCCGAGGGCCGCTTTGTCAAGGACATCGAGGGTTACATCTTCTATGTCGGCAAGAACCGCCGAGGCGATCTCCAGGAGGTCATGGTTTTTCGTTTGAAAAACCAGACCAATGTGGATCAGATCGTGCGCGCGCCGCGCGGCCGGTTGGAGGTGGACGCCGCCGCCAGGGAGGCCACGCTGACGCTATACGACTACAAGATCGTGACGCTGGCCGAGGGCGTCGTCTCCCCCGGTTCCGGCCCGTACTTGACGTTTCGGGCGTCTTTGCGACCGTCCAGGAAAGGCTCTGCGGGGCCGAAGGTGAGTGATATGACCTTCCTGCAGCTCTGCGAGGGGTTGCAGGAGATGGAACAGGGGATCAATCTGCCCGCGCCCCTTGACCGCCGGACGCCCGAGGAACTGGGCGCCATGAAAAAGGAACTCCAAAAGAACCGCCAGGCGGCGGCGACGCCCTATCGTGTCCAAATCCACCAGCAAATCTCCTTCTCGTTCGCCTGCTTCGGCTTCACCCTGGTGGGTATCCCCCTGGGCATTCGGCTCCACCGGCGCGAGACCAATATCGGCATTGCCGTGGCCTTGCTCCTGGTGGCCATCTATTACAGCTTCATCATGGTCGGCCAGGCCCTCGACACCCGGCCCGAATGCGTGCCGCACCTGATCGTCTGGGTGCCCAATTTCCTGTTCCAAGCCGTCGGCGGCGTCCTCCTCTGGCGGGCGAACAGGGGGTTTTAACCTTGAAACCAGCCCCGGGCTCAGCTCTTTCGCCGATACACCTTGTACACCGCCGCCTGGTCGACGGGCTTGACAATCAACTCGTCGATGTTCACATGGGGCGGGCGGCTGGCAACCCAGACCAGGGCGTCGGCAATGTCCTCCGCCCTGAGCGGGTGCATGCCTTCGTACACTCGCTGCGCGCGGGCCGCGTCGCCTTTGAAGCGGACGAGCGAGAACTCCGTCTCCGCCAGGCCGGGGTCCACGGTGGTGACGCGAATGCCGGTCCCGTTCAATTCGAGGCGCAGGGCGCGGGTGATCTGAAGTTCGCCGGCTTTGGCGGCGCAATAGGCGGCGCCCCCTTCGTAAGCGGCATGGCCGGCCACCGAGCCGATATTGATGATGGTGCTGCCCGGGTTCTGGAGCATGAGCGGCAAGGCGGCGCGGGTCACCCGCAGCACGCCCAGGACGTTGGCGGCGAGCATCTGCTCCCAGTCCTCGTCCTTGCCTTCGGCCACGGTGTCCAGCCCATGGGCCCCGCCGGCGTTGTTGAGGAGCACGTCCAGGCGGTCGGTCTTGGTCCTGGACCACCGGAGAAAGGCCTCGACACTGGTGGTTTGAGCGACATCGAGGGAATGAACATGGGCTTGGGGGGCGCCGGCTTGGCGGGCCTCGGCGGCCACTGGCTGGAGGCGCGCCAGGCGCCGCGCCCCCAGCAACAGGCGCGCCCCCTCCGCCCCGAAGGCGCGGGCGGCCGCGGCGCCGAAGCCGCTCGAGGCGCCCGTAATCAAAATCCACTTGTCCTTGAGTTCCGATTTCATAGCCGAGGCATACTGGATAAGGCGCCAAAGGGAGTCAACTCCCGGCCCCATTCTGTCATTGTGGGTCGGTCTGGTTTATGCTACGTTTGAGGGCGTGAACCGGTTGACCAAACAGGAACAGATGGTGCTGTGTATCATTCTGGGCCTGCTGCTGACCGGTTGGGCTGTCAAAGCCTATCGCCGGGCGCAGGCGCCGGCGCCAGCGCCCAGACAAGCAACGCCTTGATATGCACGAAGCCAGCTTCGATGAACCGCTCGAATTAATCCGGGCCAAAGACCCGCGCTATACTGGCGAGGCCTACCAGTTTGTGCGCGAGGCCCTGGACTACACCCAGAAAAGCATCGGCCGGGAAAACCGCGGCCGCATCCGCCATATCAGCGGGCAGGAATTGCTGGGTGGCATCCGCGACCTGGCCCTGGCCCAGTTCGGCCCGATGGCCATGACCGTCTTGGAGGAATGGGGCGTCCGCAACTGCCAGGACTTCGGCGAAATCGTCTTCAACATGGTGGACATTGGCGTGCTGGCGAAAACCGAAAAAGACACCCGGGCCGATTTCGCAGGCGGCTACGACTTTGCTGAGGCGTTCCGCCGGCCTTTTCTGCCGCCCAGCAAGCAGGCCAAGCGGGTGGTCCCCTCCGCCCGCTCAGTTGGCAACTGACCCCGGCGTCTGCCCCGGGCCGGTGGATTGGGTACGGTTTCAAATAATTGAGCTGCTCAACATTTGCTTAACTTAGTTAACTTAATCAACTTACTTAACTCTTCAACTTATTGATGCGCCATGCCCCGCCGCACTGCCGCTGCCAGCCACCCGGCGCCGCCAATCCCGCCGCTGCCGCCCGGGGTCAGACTCACCATTCTGGACAATGGGCTGACGATCATCGTGCGCGAGGATCATAGCGCGCCGGTGGTGTCGGCCCAGGCCTGGTGCATGGCCGGCAGCGTGCACGAGGGCCATTGGCTTGGCGCCGGGCTGTCGCACGTGCTGGAGCACATGCTCTTCAAAGGCACCACTACCCGCCCCGGCAGCCGGATCGACCAGGAGGTCCAGGAAGCCGGGGGCTGTATGAACGCGTTTACGTCGTTCGACCGCACTGTCTATCACATTGATGTGCCCAACACCGGCGCCCACGTGGCCCTGGACATCCTCTGCGACATCATGCAGCACGCGACCCTGCCGGCCGAGGAGATGGGCAAGGAAAAAGAAGTCATCCGGCGCGAGATGGACATGAATGTGGATGACCCGGGCCGCCGGGCCAGCCGGCGCCTGTTTGAAACCGCCTACACCCGGAGCCCCTACCGTTTGACCATTATCGGCTACCCGGACATCTTCAATGAATTGAAACCGGAAGACATCCTGGCGTATTACCGGGAGAAGTACGCGCCGAACAACGTCTTCTATGTCATTGCCGGCGACCTGAAGCAGGAGGAAGTCGTGGCCCAGGTGCGCGCCGCCTACGCGGAGGCCAAGGCGCGCGCCCAGCCGCCGGTCGTGCTCCCGGAAGAGCCGAGACAGACCGCCCCGCGCGAGGTGATCGAGGAGGCGCCGATTGAGCTGGGCTACGTGCATTTCGCCTGGCACATTCCGGAGCTGCGCCATCCGGATGTGCCCAGCCTGGACGTGCTGGCCGCGCTGCTGGGCCACGGCCGCAGCTCGCGCCTCTACCAGGAAGTCCGCCAGAAAACGGGCCTGGTCACCTCGGTGGATGCCTGGACTTACAGCCCCGGCAACCCGGGCCTCTTCGGCCTCAGCGCCACGGTGGAAGCGGACAAGTTCCCAGCGGCGTGCCAGGCCTTGCTCGTCGAGGTCGAGAAGATGAAGGCGGCGCCGGTGCCGGCCCCTGAGCTGAGCAAGGCGGTCAAGCAGTTTATCGCCGCCACGCTCTCCGCCCGCAAGACCATGCAAGGCCAGGCCCAGGACCTGGGGGCGAACTGGCTCGCCGCCAACGACCTCAATTTTTCCGAGCGCTACTTGGCCGCCGTCCGGTCCATCACCGCGGCGGACGTGCAACGCGTCGCGCGCGCCTGGCTTACCCTCGAGAACCGCACCCTCTACGCCCTGTTGCCGAGCGGCGCCGCGCCCAAGCCGGTCCTGGCCGAGGCAACCTCGGAGGAGCGCCCGGTCCAGAAATTTGAATTTGCCAATGGCCTGCGTCTGCTCGTCAAAGAGGACCATCGCCTGCCGTTGGTCGAGTTTCGGGCCGCTTTGAAGGGGGGCCTGCTGGTGGAAACGGCGGACAACAACGGCCTGACCCAACTGACCAGCAAGCTGCTGCTCAAGGGCACCCGGAGCCGCTCCGCCGAGGAGATCGCGCTCGCCATCGAGTCGGTCGGCGGGAGCCTCGACAGCTACGGCGGCAACAACAGCTTTGGCCTCAATGCCGAGGTCCTGAGCGGGGACTTGGCCACCGGCCTGGAGCTAGTCAGCGATGTGCTGCTCCACCCCGTCTTCCCGGCCGAGGCCCTGGAACGCGAACGCGAAGTCCAGTTGGCCGGGATTCGCGCCCAAAAAGACCATTTGCTCCAGAGCGCCTCCAAAGCCATGCGCCGCGCACTCTTCGGCGAGACCGGCTACGGCCTGGACGCCCTCGGCTCGGAGAGCAGCGTCCCAAAACTCCAGGTCGCCGACCTGAGGGCCTTTCACCAGCGATTCGCCCGGCCCAACAATTGCGTGCTGGCCATCTATGGCGACCTTGACCCGCCCGCGGTTCGTAGCGCCGTGGCCAAGGCCTTCGGCGACTGGCAACCCGGCGCCGAGGCCGCGCTGCCGACCGCGACCGGCGGGCCGTTGGCGGTGGACTGCGTCAAGCGGGTGACTGAAATCCGTGACAAAAAGCAAGCTGTTCTGGTCATCGGGTTCCGCGGCACCAGCCTGCACGACCCGGACCGCTATCCGCTGGAACTGCTCCAGGAAGCCAGCAGCGACCTCGGTTCGCGCCTCTTCCTCCGCATCCGCGAGAAACTGGCCCTGGCCTACTATGTCGGCGCCCAGAACTTCATCGGGCTGGCCCCCGGCTATTTCGCCTTTTACGCCGGCACCACGCCCGACAAGGCCGAGTTGGTCGAAAAGGAACTGCTCACCGAGGCCGAACTGCTCCGGGTCGAAGGCCTCACGGAAGCAGAACTCAACCGCGCCAAGGCCAAAGTCATCGGCCAAAAGAAGATCGCCCGCCAGGACCTCGGCAACCTGGCGATTACCGCGGCCCTGGACGAACTCTACGGCCTGGGCTATGCCTACGCCGACACCGAAGACGCCCTCTACCAAGCCGTCACGCTCGACCAGGTCAAAGCCGTCGCACAAAAGTACCTCAAGCCCGAGGCCCCGGTGATTGCGGTGGTGAAACCGGGGTAAAGGCCGGACCGTCCGGTTCCTCCCGTGATTCGTCCAGCAGGTTGGCCGCGCGAACTCTTCGCGGCAATTCCAGCCATCGAGCCGGGTCGCAGCTCCGATCCCTTCACGGCAACAAGACCACCCGATAAAACCGCTGCGGGTCCGGCCCGATGACATCGGTCGCGCAAGCGGTGATGTCGCCCGCGACGACGCTGGTGAGATGGTGCCAGTTGGATTGAGCCGGATCGGTGAGGTATTGCACCTGATAGGTCCGCCCGGTGGTCGCGTTCCACGCGAACGCAATCACACCGTTCGTTTGCAGCCAGGCCGTGATCATTAAAGGCGGGGGTTGCGTGATTGAAAACAACTGAGAACTTGCGCCGCTGATCGGGTTGGTAAAGCCGCCTGAGAACGTTCCCGCGTTCGTATGGTGAATGCAGTCATAGACGGTTGCGGCCGCAGTTGACGACAGCCCAAGCTGCGACCAGGCAACGCCGAGGTTGGTGGCGGCTGATGAAAAGTTGAAGAAGGCCACGGCACTCATGCCGCTGCCGACGTCATGCAAGGGACGAACCCATACCTCTGATGAATTGTTCGAAGAGAGCATTGACCCCGGCAACACGGCGGCGTCCTGGTGAATGCTCAACAAATCCACGTTGGAAACGACTGCCCACTGACCGGAAGACCACCCCGACATTTGGATGGGAGACGGCACCATGGCCGACATGATCAGGTAAGCCTGGACTCCTCCGCTCCCTTGAGGGTAAAAAACGGCCCCCCAGCGGGGATAATGCCCTTTAGTGATCAGCCTCGCATCCACAGTCCCTGCCAACAGGCAAACATTGCTGGTCAGCGTCAAGTTATCGATGCCAGGAACGATGTCCGCACTCGGCGCAACTCCGGAATTTTGCTGCCAGATGTTGGCGACGATCGGAGTGTGACGTTCAACTGGAGACTCAGGCGAGTTGCAGTCCAAGACCATCGGCCGGCCGGAAATTTGGATAGCGCTCGCGAACAAATTCAGCTTCGTCAGGGTGTAAGAGTCCAGCGAGCCGGGGACCCCGTCCCAGCACGCCGTGCAATCGTCCACTTTCAGGCCGTCGAAACCCATGCCCGCCCAGCAAACCACGTCATTGAAGACGTCCGCTTCCGTCGTGCCGGGCAGGCCCAGGCAGCTTCGCGTTCCAAACGAGGTGTAGACCCCGGCCAGGCAATTAGAGGCATGAATCCAATTGACCAGCGCCGCCAGCCCGTCGGGGAAGAAATTAGTGTTGTAACCGAGAGCAGTCCCGGCGACCCGGTTGGTCGCCTGATAACCGTCATCAATCCACAAAAACGGTTTCGTCCCGGCAGCGACACAAGCCGGGACCAGGTTCGTCGAGATTTCACGCAGCAACGCCGCCACATTGGTTTCATTAACGCTGGTGCGCCACTCTAGCGGCCATTCATAAAAGGTGTTGACGATAATGGGCGGTGTTTCCGCCACCTCCTCAAGCGCCTTGAGTGGTGGCGAGTTCGTCACAGCGACCCCTTGCGCCGGTACACCTCCGGCGCACGGGATCAGAATCGCCATCGCCATGGCCAACCGTTTCAGGGTCGCGACTGTTTTCCTGAGGTCATGTCCCTCACGAAATCCAGAACGGTTGGCAGCGCCACTCGCAACCTTGTCGTGTGTCGTCCCTCCCAGTTGTTGTCCGGCCCGGAATCGGCAGCCGCCAGGTCCCGACCACGCCCTTGAGGGAAGTTCGGTTCCGAATTGCTGATCTCCGCTTCGCGAACTAATAGGCAATTGGCTTTTTGACGCCGCGCGGGCAGGGGAGAATCGGTTCTCGGTCGCGCTCATTGTTTCCACCACCTTTGTTTACGGGCACTGTAAAAATCCCCCGGCTAGGCGTCAAGTGAAAAATGCCCAAGGCGGCGGCCCGGTCGAGCATCGCGTCGGCCTCGGCTTGCGAATAGGACCGCCCCCATTCGCCGCCCAACTGCCGGGTGCCGATGCCGATGACCGATACCCGCAGGCCCGTCCTGCCAAGAACGCGATAGTGCACGGCGCCAATGTAAGCGACAAGGGCGGGGGCTGAAACTGGAAATGGCGGCCCCTGCTCCCCGCGTAATCATTGGAGCCGCTGAGCCTTCACCCGCCCCGCCACTGAGGATCGAGGATGGTCATCTCGCATTCTATCCAGATCGGAGGGCACGGGCCAAACTTTGTTCCACCTGCAACAAGGTTTGGCAGGCCCCACCCCGGCCATCATTCACAACGGGCGCATAGCCAGGAGCGGTCGGAGCGCCTTAGGTCTCAGGGCTTTTGCCTGCGGCTCTAAAGGGGCTGAAGCAGGCACAGAGGCGGCGGCCGCGGCCGGTCAGCAGCCAGGCCGAAAAGACCATGAGCAAGCAGTTCTCGACCAGCTTGTTGCAGGCGAAGACTTCCCCGGTGCCGCAGCCGCAATCGAATTTCACCAGACAAAGCGGGAGAGCTTTTGCGGCGGCGATGGCCAGGGCGCGTTTGAGCACCAGGGGAGTAAAGACCCCCAGCATGAGCAGCAGGAGCAACGCCGACCCGCGCACGGCGACGCCGGCCAGCAGTAGGAGTCCGCAAAAGACCTCAAACCAGGGCAGAGCGGCGGCAATGGCGTTCAAGAGATAGGGGTTGCTCACCAGCTCGTATTGGCGCACCAGTTTCAGGAACAAATCCGGGTGCAGGGCCTTGTTGAGGCCCAGATAGACAAAGAGCAGTCCCACCAACCACCGCCCCAGCACGGCGGCCGCCTCCAAGGCCTTGGGTTTCCAGGCTGACCAACCCGCCCCGCCCGAGCGCCGCTGACTTTGGACTTTGGACTTTGGATTTTGCACTTCATTTCTTGTGGTCGAGCAATTGGCCGCTCTTGCGGCCGCCGACCTCGACCGGGAGGCCGTTGGTGCACCATTCCGTGAAGCCGCCGCCGTAAACGAACAGGTCTTCTTTCCGCACGCCCGCCAGGTCGCGCAGGGTCAGCGCCGCGTGGAGGCTGTCGTCGCATTCATCGCCGCCGTGGCAATAGACCACTATCTGCTGGGCGAGCCGGCAGGCTTCGCCGACGGTGGCGAGATATTTGTCTCGGTAAGCATCGTAGAACTCGAAAGCGGCCGGGATATGGCCTTGCTGATAGTCATCCTCGTCGCGGGCATCGATAAAGATGAGCAGGTCGGCTTGGCGGCGCGGGTCATTAAAGAGCTGGGCGACGCGGTTGCTGTCCACCAATTGGAGGCCGAAGGCTTTGAGCCTGGCGGCGAGGAGTTCGGCCGGGGAATTGGTGCCGGCGCCGGCGGCTTTGAGGCTGAGGTTGGTGGCGACTGACTGAGCCTGGAGCGAGAGGTGAAAGTAATCCCGGTTGAGCTTGAGGCCGCGCGGCGAGAGGGCGTTGGCAACGAAGGCCAGGGTGACGCCGATGGCGGCCACCAGCAGGCCTTCGAGCAGGATTTTTCTCACGTCGCTTCTCTTCCCAGGATGAGGCTCGTGTCAAGGTGAGGTTAGCACGGGCGGTAGGGGCGGCGGGTTGGTCGAGGCTGGGACATCGGCATTCCTCGGAAGCGGCACAGGCTCTCGGGGCTGTGCGAGCGGCCGGGGCGGCTGCGGGATGATGGCGGCGGGAGCGGGAGTCAGCGGGGCCGGGCGCTTCAAGATCAGGGCTGGCGGGGCCGGACGCGCGGGCTGGTAGATGGGCACCTTGACCAAGGGGAACTGCGGATGAGTGGTCTTGACGGTGAAGCTGCCCGCTCGGCCCGCGGGCAACTCGAAGCCGGTCGGGAAGGTGAGCACCACGGTAAAGTAACGGCCGGGCTGGCTTTCGGTGACGGTGATGTTTGCGTCTTTGGCATCCACGGAGGGTTCGGACAGGGCTACCGGGTTGGTGCTGTTGTTGATAATCGTCACGTAGCGCAACTGGTTGGTGGGCAGGGGGGCCTGCGTGAGGTCAATGCGGAGGGGCACGATGTTCATGGCCGGCTGGGAGTTGGCCCAGGTGAGAATGCTGATGACCGGCACATTCGTCACTGACGTCTTGAAGGTGATCTGTCCTTGCACACTGCCCGGCGGCAAGGCCGCGGTGTTGGAGATAATGACCAGGTACTCCCGGCCGAGGTTATTGGTCCTGAGTTCGGCGGCAAAAAGGCGGTTGTTGCTCTCCGGCACAGAGAGCAGGAGGAGCTGCTCGAGGCCGTTGGTAATGCGGATGGTAACCGAGCCGAACGGGCAATCCGGCCGGAGAAACAGGGAGGCCACCGGGGGGCTGACATCAATGGGCTTCCAAACGATGCCTTTGAGTTGCAGGGAGACAAAGGGCTGGGTCTTGTCGTTGCAGACGACCGTAACGAACTTGGTGACCGGGTAGTTGTAATTGGCGGTATTGAAGACAACGGGAATCTGGCCCGATTCGCCGGGTTTGACCTGGTGCGCCCAGTCGCCGAGGGCGGTGCAACCGCACGAACCCTGCACATTGCTCAGGACCAGGTCCTGGCTGCCGGTATTGGTGAAGCAAAAGGTGTGTTTCACCTGTTGGCCGGACATCACCTTGCCGAAGTCGTAGATGGTGGCATCAAACTGGATTTTCGGCCCCGGAATGTTCGTCGGCGAGGAGGTGGCCACCGGGGGAGCGCCCGTGCCCGGAGGGACCACCGCCGGGATGGGCAACTGGGCCCTGAACGGCGGCGTCGGCCGGGCGGCGGCAGGCACCGGTGCGGGCGGGGTCACCGCGGCAGGCGCGGAGCTTGGCGGGCTGGGCGTCAGCCCCTCGGGGGCTGGCGGCAGGGGCGGAGGCTCCAAGGCGAAGGTGGCGGTCCCGATGACCAACATCGAAACGGCCAAAATCATATTCCTGGTCGCTGGGCACATAGGCAGATTGGACCTGATTGACTATCTCATAACCCGTCTCTAATGCAAAGCCAATTTCTTTCAGCGCCGCACCGGGCAGGGTCGATTCAAGACGGGAGGCTTTCCCGCCCGGCCGGAGAAGGCCGCCCGAGGCGGTCCCGACGAGTCGCAAGCAGGCCGGCCCTACAGGAACAGAATGCCAAGCGCGCCCTTTTGCGGCCGGCTCAGGGCGTGTTTCAGCCTGCGAACCCCTCTGTAACAACCCCGGGCCGCCCAAAAGTTGGGGCGGAAAAATTTTTGAACTTTCGCACAATCAGGTATTGACAAGGCAGGCCAGTTTTTATAAAACTTGGGACGGTTCGGGTAGCGGATCGTTTTCCTTCAGCGGGATTCCCCATCCCCACCTCCTTGGCGAACCGTTGCCCGAGCCACTTTTGTTCCCCCAAGACCCCTTCAGTACTCCGGTGGCAACGGCGGCCAGCGGGCGACTTTGAGGTTGAGGTCGGCGTCCGCTGCGAACAGCGAACGGCGAATCCCGATGCGGCATCGGGACTCTACTTGCTCTGGTGTCGCTCCAGGCTGCGCTCCAGGTTCAGGATTTTCCTGCCCAGGATTTGCGTTTGCTTGAGCAGGCCATCCGCTTCCTGCTGGGTCGAGAACTCCAGGTCGGCGCTCAGGATGAGTTGGGTTTCCACTTCGCAACTCGCACCGCGTCGCTGAGCCGCTCCTGGACGACTGGTTCAAGCGCCCAATACGTCAGCGTATTTATGAAACGGCCCACTAAGCCGTGGGGCGGCGGCGGAGGGGGAGGAGGAAGGCGAGCCGTTGCTGGCGCCAGGCGGCGAAGCGTCGGCGCAGGTGCTCGAAGGCGAGATAGACCACGGGGGTCGTGAACAGGGTCATGGCCTGCGAAAAGAGCAGCCCGCCGACAATCGCGACGCCGAGCGGTTGGCGGAGTTCCGAACCGGTGCCCATGCCGATGGCCAGGGGCACGGCGCCGAACATGGCGGCCATGGTGGTCATCATGATCGGGCGGAAACGGATGACGGCGGCCTGGTAGATGGCCTCTTCCGGGCTGGCGTTGGCGTGGCGCTCCGCCTCGAGGGCAAAGTCAATCATGAGGATGGCGTTTTTCTTGACGATGCCGATCAGGAGGATGATGCCGATAAAGGAAACCAGGGAGAGGTCGAAGCGGGTGGCCAGCAGGGCCAGGAGCGCCCCCACGCCGGCCGAGGGGAGGGTCGAGAGGATGGTGACGGGATGGATGAGGCTCTCGTACAACATGCCGAGGACGACATAGACGGCGATGAGGGCGGCGAGGACGAGGATGGGGGTGCTGGCGAGCGAGGCCTTGAAGACCTGGGCCGTGCCCTGGAAGCTGCCTTGGACGCTGGCCGGCATGTGAAGCTCCCTGACCGCCCGCTCGACGGCCTCGGTGGCCTGGCCCAGGGACGTGCCGAGAGCCAGGTTGAACGAAAGGGTGACGGCCGGGAATTGGCCCTGGTGATTGACCGACAGGTAGGCGTTGCCGGGCTGGAATCTCGCCAGGGCCGAAAGGGGCACCAGGTTGCCTTTGTTCGACTTGACGTAAATCTGCTTGAGGGAATCAGGGTCGGCGAGAAACGCCGGGTCGGCCTCGAGGATGACGTAATGCTGGTTGTAGCGTTTGTAGAGGGTGGAGACCTGGCGTTGGCCAAAGGCATCGTAGAGGGTATTGTCAATGGCGGCGGGCGACACGCCCAGGCGCGCCGCGGCGTCGCGGTCCACCACCACGTTGGCCTGGAGGCCGCCGGTGAGTTGGTCGCTGCTGACGTCGCGCAGCAGGGGATGCAGGCGCAGCTTGTTCACCAGGAGGGCCGACCAGTATTTGAGTTCGTCCAGGTCGGTGGATTGCAGGGCGTACTGGTATTGCGCCTTGCTCATGCGCCCGCCCACGCGGATGTCCTGGCTGGCCTGCATGAAGAGCATGATACCGGGCAGCCGGGCGAGCTTGCGGCGCAACCGGTCGATGACCACCTCCGCACTGACGCGCCGCTGGGCGAGGGACTTGAGCATGACGAACATGCGTCCGTTGTTGACGGTGGCACTGCCGGTGCCACTGACGAACGACCCCAGGGCCTCGACCGCCGGGTCGGCGACCACCTGGGCGAGGACTTGCCGGTGGAGACGGGACATCGCCTGGAAGGAGATGTCCTGGGCGGCCTCGGTGGTGCCCATGATGCTGCCGGTATCCTGCTGGGGAAAGAAACCCTTGGGCACGATCTTGTAAAGCCAGACGGTCGCCCCCAGGGTGGCGAAAAACACCAGGAGCATGAAATGTTGATGCCGCAGCACCCACTTGAGCCCGGCTTCGTAGCCGCCCCGCAGCCCGTTGAAGGCCCCCGCGCAGGCCCGATAAAACGGCCCGGGCGGCCCGTAGCTGGCTTCCGCCCGCAAGAAACGGGAACACATCATCGGCGTGAGCGTCAGCGAGAGCAGCCCCGACACCAGGACCGCCATGCTCAAGGTCACCGCAAATTCGTGGAACAACCGGCCGATCAACCCGCTCATGAACAGGAGCGGAATGAACACCGCCACCAGGGAGGTGGTCATGGAGACAATCGTAAACCCGATCTGTTTGGCCCCTTGGAGGGCCGCGGGGAAGGCGAGTTCGCCGTGCTCGATGTGGCGGAAGATGTTCTCGATGACGACAATGGCATCATCGACCACGAACCCGACGGAGATGGTGATGGCCATCAAGGAGAGATTGTCCAGGGTGTAGTGGCAGAAATGCATGCCGGCGAAGGTGGCGGCCAGGGCCAGGGGGACCGTGATGCTGGCAATGAAGGTGGGCCAGAAGCGGCGCAGGAACAGGAAGATCACCAGGACCACCAGCGTGATGCTGAGCAGGAGCGCCAACTGCACCTCTTTGACCGAGGCCTGGATGGTCCGGGTGCGATCGCTAATCGGGGTGATCTTGATCGAGGGCGGCAACCATTCCGCCAGGTGGGGGAGCTCCTTCTTGATGCGGGCGACGGTCTCAATGACGTTGGCATCGGCCTGTTTGAAGACGATGGCCAGCACGGCGTCATTGGTCCCGGACCAGCCGGCCTGCAACGTGTTCTCGACACTGTCGATCACCTTGCCGAAGGAGCTGAGTTTGACGGGGCCGCCCAGTTTTTGGGTGAGGATCAACGACTGGTACTCCTCGGCCCGGAGGAGTTGGTCGTTGCTGTCGAGGGTGTAGGCCAGGGCGTCGCCGTCGAAGCTGCCTTTGGGCAGGTCCACGTTGACCTGGCTGAGCAGCCCGCGGGCGTCTTCCAGGCTCAGCCCGGCCGAGGCCAGGGCGGCCGGGTTCAGTTGCACGCGGATGGCGTCCTTGGCCGCCCCGCTGATGCTGACCTGGCTGACGCCTTCGATCTGGCTGAGGCGCTGGGCGATAATGGTGTCCGCGTAATCGTAAATCTGCCTGGCGGGCAGCGTGTCGGAGGTCATCGCCAGGATGAGGACCGGCGCATCGGCGGGGTTGACCTTGCGATAGATGGGCGGGGCGGGCAGGTTGATGGGCAAATCGCCGGCGGCGGCGTTGATGGCCGCCTGCACATCCCGCGCTGCGCCGTCCACGTTGCGCTCGAGGTTGAATTGGATGGTTATGGACGTGCCGCCCAGGGTGCTGACCGAAGTAATCTCCGACACCCCGGAGATCTGGCCCAAGCGGCGCTCCAGGGGCGCGGCGACCGTGGAGGCGACGGTGGCGGGATCGGCCCCGGGCAGGGCGGCCCAGACCCAAATCATGGGGAAATCGACGCGCGGGATCGGCGCCACCGGCAGGAAGTGATAGGCCACAATCCCTGCCAGGAACAGTCCCGCCGCCAGCAGCGAAGTGCCGACCGGCCGGCGGATGAATGGCTCCGAGACGCTCATACCCAATAGTTACAAGGTTACAAAGGTTACATCGTTAGCTGGTGGCAAGGCTCCAGGGTCGGCCGGGCTGTAACCAGGTAACCAGGTAACTCATAAGGCCGTCGCCGCTTCTTGGGCGGGGTCGGGCAGGTGCGCCGCTTGGCGCCAGCGGCGGAACCAATGGCCAAAGCGATCCATGTAGAGATAAACCACGGGGGTGGTATAAAGGGTGATGAATTGGGAGAGCAACAGGCCGCCGACGATGGCGATGCCCATGGGGCGGCGCAGTTCGGAGCCTTCGCCGTGCTGCAGGGCCAGGGGCAGCGCGCCGAGCAGCGCGGCCATGGTGGTCATCATGATGGGACGGAACCGCAGGAGGCAGGCCTGATAGATCGATTTTTCGGGCGGCAGGCCCTCCTGGCGCTCGGCGTCGAGGGCGAAGTCGATCATCATGATGGCATTCTTCTGCACGATACCGATGAGCAGGACGATGCCGATCAGGGAGATGAGCGAGAGATCGTTGCCCGTGAGCATCAAGGCCACCAAGGCGCCCACCCCGGCCGAAGGGAGGCTGGAGAGGATGGTAATGGGATGGATGTAGCTCTCATAGAGCACGCCCAGGACAATGTAGATGACGATGATGGCGGCCAGAATGAGGAACGGCTCGCTCTTGAGCGAGGAACGGAACTCGGCGGCGCTGCCGGAGAACGTGCTCACCACGGTCTCGGGCAGTTCGATTTGCTTTTCGGTCCGCTGGATGGCCTTGACGGCCTCGCCCAGCGAAGCGCCGGGGCGCAAGTTGAAGGACAGCGTCACCGCCGGGAACTGGCCCTGGTGGAGGATGGTCAGGGGCGCCGTGCCGGTCTTGAGAGTGGCGAACGCGCTCAAGGGGACGAGTTGGCCAGTGGAGGACTTGACGTAGATCTTGGCCAGGGATTCCGGCGTGAGTTGAAAACCGGGGTCGGCTTCCAAGATGACGCGGTATTGGTTGAGCTGGGTAAAGATGGTGGAGACCTGCCGCTGGCCGAAGGCGTCGTAAAGGGTATCGTCGATGGCCTGGGGCAGGATGCTCAAGCGCGAGGCCGTTTCGCGATTCACCACCACGCTGGCCTGGAGTCCGCCCGCCTGCTCGTCGCTGGCGACGTCGGTCAACTCGGGCAAGTCGCGCAGCTTGGCCAGGAGCTTGCCGGCCCACTGCGACAACTCGTCTTCATCGGCGTCTTGGAGGGTGTACTGAAACTGGGTGCGGCTAACCCGGCTGTCAATCTGCACGTCCTGGACTGCCTGCATGAAGAGGGAGATGCCCTGGACCTGCTGCGCGGCGGCGCGCAGGCGTTGGATGATCTCGCCGGCTGTGGCCCGGCGGTTATCGCGCCGCTTGAGGCCGATATAGAGGCGGCCGGTGTTCATGGTCGGGTTGACCGAGCCGCCGCCCACGAACGAGGCCACGCTGAGCACGTCCCGGTCTTGCAGGGCCAGGTCCGCCACCTGCCGCTGGCGCTGGACCATGGCCTTGAAGGAAATGGTCTGGGCGGCATCGGTGATGCCCAGGATGAGGCCGGTGTCCTGCTGCGGCAGCAGGCCTTTGGGCACCACCACATAAAGCCAAATGGTCGCCGCCAGGGTCACCAGCGCCACGCTCAGCACAAAGAACTGATGGCGGAGCACCCATTGCAGCCCCCGCTCGTAGGTGCGGAGCAGGCCTTTGAAAAACCGCTCCGTGGCCTGAAAGAGCCGGCCATGCCGCTGTTTGTCTTCCGGCTCCAGGAGCCGGGAGCACATCATCGGCGTGAGCGTCAGCGAGACGGTGGCTGAGACCATGACCGCCACGCTCAGCGTGATGGCAAACTCCCGGAACAGCCGCCCCACGATCCCCGGCATGAAAATCAGCGGGATGAACACTGCCACCAGCGAGAAACTCAGGGAAACGACCGTGAATCCGATCTGCTTGGACCCTTTGAGCGCCGCCGGCAACGGTCGCTCGCCCGCCTCGATGAACCGGACGATGTTCTCAATCATCACGATCGCGTCGTCCACCACGAAACCGGTCGCGATGGTCAGCGCCATCAACGAGAGATTGTCGAGGCTGAAACCGATGAGTTTCATCACCCCGAAAGTCCCGATCACCGCCAGCGGCAGGGCCACGCTGGGGATGACGGTGGCCCAGAGCTTGCGCAGGAACAGGAAGATCACCAGCACCACCAGCCCCACCGCCAGCAGCAGCGAAAACTGCACGTCCCGGACGGACGCGCGGATCGTCTCCGTCCGGTCGGTCAGGATGGAGAGCTTCACCGCCGGCGGGATGCCGGCGCGCAGGCGCGGCAGCAGGGCCTTGACCCGGTCGGCCGTTTCGATGATGTTGGCCCCCGGCTGGCGCTGGATGTCGAGAATGACCGCCGGCCTTTGGCCCACCCACGCGGCCAGGCGCACGTTCTCCACGTTATCGACCACCTCGCCCAAGTCGCGCAGCCGCACCGGCGAACCATTCCGGTAGGCGACAATGACCTCGGCATACTCGGCGGCCGAGAAGATCTGGTCGTTCGCCCCAATGGCGTAGGATTGCCTGGCCCCGTCGAACGACCCCTTGGGCGCGTTGATATTGTTTGCCATCAGCGCGGTCCGAATGTCCTCGAACCCCAGCCCCAGCCCCGCCAGCACCGAGGGGTTGACCCGCACGCGGATGGCCGGTTTTTGGTTGCCTTCGATGGTGACGAGGCCGACGCCGCTGACTTCGCTCAGCTTTTGCGCCAGCACCGTGTCCGCCAGGTCGTTGACCTTCTCCAGGGGCAGGGTGTCGGAGGTGATGGCCAAGGTGAGAATGGGGGTGTCGGCCGGGTTGACTTTGCTGTAGGTGGGCGGGTTGGGCATCTTGGGCAGCACCCCATTGGCGGCGTTCATGGCCGCCTGCACGTCCTGCGCCGCCGCGTCGATGTCCCGGTCCAGATTGAATTGCAGGGTGACGCTCGAGTTGCCGAAGGAGCTGATCGAAGTCATCATCGCCAGCCCGCTGATCTGCCCGAATTGCCGCTCCAACGGGGTGGTCACCGAGGAGGCCATCACGTCCGGACCGGCGCCGGGGAATTGCGCGGCCACCTGGATGGTCGGAAAGTCCACCGGCGGCAGGGCCGCGACCGGCAGCAGGAAATAGCCGAGCATGCCCATCAACACCACTCCGGCCATGAGCAGCGACGTGGCAATCGGCCGCCGGATGAAGGGTTCGGAAATGTTCACGTTTCGGGTTTCTTTTGGCCTTGGGCCTTAGAGTCTTTGGTCGCAACACCTACGTTTTTGCGTGAATGTCTTGGCATGTTTCCTTTGGAGGGGCCTGATTCTTCGGCGCGGAGCGCCGCATTTAACGCGGCGGGGGAAGGCCCACGTTGCTCTTCCCACCCAGGACTTGACGCTTCGCTCCTGGTTGCGGCTCCGCCGCGTTAAGCCTTGGGCCTTCCGATTTCCCGGCGGGGGCGGCCGTCTCGCGCAACTCTACCTTCGCTCCGCCCTGCAGTCGATACTGCCCGTCCACGACCACCCGCTCTCCGGGCTGCAGCCCTTCCTGGATCAGGGCCTGGCCTTCCTGGGTCTGGGCCACCTTGATCGGCCGCACCTGCGCTTTCAAATCGTTGTCAATGACATAAGCAAAGTCGCCGGCTGGCCCGTGCTGGACCACCGCGGCGGGCACAACCGTGCCGCCTTTGCGCGTCTCCAGGAGCAGGCGCGCGTTCACGAACTGACCCGGCCAGAGCTTGAGGTCGTCGTTGGGAAAAATGGCTTTGAGCCGGATGGTGCCGGTGGTGGCATCGATTTGGTTATCGATTACCGCCAGCTTGCCCTCCGCGAGCCTGGTGCGGTTGTCGCGGCCCATGGCGAAGGCCGAAAGCGTCTGGCCGGCAGCCACGCGGGCCTGGATTTGGCCCAGCGTCGTCTCGGGCAACATGAAGACCACCGCGATGGGACGCAGTTGGGTGATGACCACAATGCCGCTGGCATCGCTGGCGTGGACGAGGTTGCCCTGGTCCACCAGGCGGAGGCCCGCGCGGCCAGCCAGCGGGGAAGTGATGGTCGCATAGCTGAGCTGGACCTGGGCATTGCTGATGGCCGCCTGGTCCGCTTTGACGGTGGCTACCAGTTGCTCGACCAAGGCCTCCTGGGTGTCGTAGTCCTGCTGCGCCAGAATCTTGCTGGCCAGCAACTCCTTGTCCCGGCCCAGGGTGAGCCGGGCCACGGCGCTTTGGGCCTCGTCCTGGGCCTTCTTGGCCACGCACTGGTCCAACTGCGCCTGGAAGGGCGCCGGGTCGATTTGCGCCAGCAGGTCGCCGGCGCGCACATCCTGGCCCTCGACAAAGGCGATCTTCTCGATCTGGCCATCGACGCGCGAGCGGACGGTCACCAGGTTGAAGGCTTGAACGTTGCCGATGCCGTCGAGATAAATCGGCACGTCCTTGCTCTCCACCGTCCCGGCAATGACCGGCACCGCAAAACTCCCCAGCCCCGGTCGGCCGCCGCCCGGACCGCCGGAGGAGCCCTGCCGCCGGTTGCAGCCCCACCCCAGAACCGCCACCACGGCCAGCAGGAAAACTCCGCGCCGGGCATAAGGCCCAGCTTTGCTCTTCGCCACCGTGCCCGCCCTCGCCACGGCCTGATTCAATCGGCTCGCCGGCTCGGCCGCCGGGCCGTTTCCAGGTTCAAGGTTTGCTGTCATGACACTCAAATTCGGTGGAAAATATCCGATCAGACGCGCGGGGCAATCCCTTTGTTCACGCGCCCCGCGTGCGGGGGCGCATCTGGCCAGTACCACCACGCAATGCCGCGGCGGAACGCCGCCTTCAGGCGGCAGCAGCGTCGGAATGGGCTGCGACACCGAGCATTCCAACATCTCTCGCACTCCCAAGGCCCTGCCGTCCCGCAGGGCGGGACGGCGTTCCTGGGCCGTGGTGGTGGTGTCAAGACGCGCCCACGCAACCATGCGTGGCAAGGCGTGACTTGCAGCAGCGGCGTTTTTAACTTGAAATTCGGCGTCTGCTGCGCAATTCTCAGGAGACAGAAAGAGCCATGAAGAATTACCCTTCGTTCAGGCGAGTCTGCCGCTTCGCTGTGCTCCGCTGCGCAGTCCTGATGCTGGTCGCGGCGGCTTGCGGTTTTGCTTTTAGCGGCGAGATTCACGATGCGGCTCGTGATGGAAACTTGGGGAAAGTCAAGGCGTTGGTTAAGGACAACCCAGATTTGGTTTTCAGCAAGGACAAGTATGGATTGACGCCTTTCTTCTTGGCGGCACAAGGCGGTTACACGGATGTGGTGGAATTCCTGCTCGCCAACAACGCCGACGTCAGCGCGAAGGCCATCGACGGCGGCACGGCTTTGTTTTCGGCAGCGAATTTCGACCACAGGGATTTGGCGGAGTTGCTGCTCGCCCATGGGGCCGAAGTCAACGCCAAGTTAACTGATGGCAGCACTCCTTTACACTATGCGGTTGGATATAAGGACATGGTGGAACTACTGCTCGCCCACGGGGCCGAGGTCAACGCCAAGGACCATAACGGTTGTTCGCCATTGCACTGGGCGAGGGTTGATGGTCACAAGGACGTGGTGGAATTGCTCCTGAAACATGGGGCCGTTGAGGATGTTTTTGATGCGGCAGCACGCGGCGATTTGGATAAGGTCAAGGTACTGCTCAAGGACAAGCCCGGCTTGGCGTTCAGCAAAGAGAAGGACCATTACGGCGGGACGCCCCTGCACTGGGCGGCAGCGGAAGGTCACAAAGAGGTGGCGGAGTTGCTGCTGGCCCACAAGGCGGGCGTTAACGCCAAGGACGGGAGGAACGGCACACCCTTGCACTGGGCGGCGGGTACGGGCCATAAGGACATAGCCGAGTTGCTGTTGGCCAACAAAGCCAAGGTCAATCCCAAGGCCACGGACTGCCACTGCGACGGTTGGACGCCTTTGCACTGTGCGGCGTTTGGTGGACACACGGACCTCGTGGAATTACTCCTCGCTCACAAGGCCAAGGTCAATGCACAATCCATCGGGGGCCGCACTCCTTTGCACTACGCAGCTTCGGAGGGCCACAAGGACGTGGCGGAATTGCTGCTGGCTCACAAGGCCAAGGTCAATGCCAAGGCCAAAGGCGGTGAGACGCCTTTGCGCTGCGCGGCAGAAACGGGCCACACGGACATGGCGGAGTTGCTGCTGGCTCATCAAGCCGAAGTTAACGGCAAGGACAGTGGCGGGTGGACGCCTTTGCACAGGGCGGCTTACTATGGGCGCAGGGACATGGCGGAATTACTGCTGGCTCACAAGGCCGAGGTCAATGCGAAAACGAAGGAGGGTTGGACGCCTCTGCGCACTGCGGTGCTTTATCATCACTGGGACGTGGCAGCCTTGCTCCGCCAGCGCGGCGGCCACGAATGACTTAGCCTGCACGTTGTGGCATGTCGAGACACGGGCTAGCAGGTTCTTGACCCTTTGGGCCGCGAAGTCCTTCCCGTTAGGCGTCTTGAACCCGCGGGCGTTCAAGCACTCAGCGATGCCCCGCAGTAGATGGTTGCTTTCTTGACTAGCTTTGCTGGCACGAGAAAGTCACTACGCAAATCGCTACGCAAACTCAAGAATCCTGAAAGGCAGGAAGTGGAGGAACCCCTTGATTTTCCTGGATGGTGGAGCCGAGCGGAGTCGAACCGCCGACCTTCTCGTTGCGAACGAGACGCTCTACCAACTGAGCTACGACCCCATCACCACCGCAAATCTCTCGGACCTCCAAAGGCCTTTGTCAACCCCTAAAACTGACTTCCTCCAAGAGTCCAAGAGCAGGGCGGCGATAATGTGCCTTGGCACGTCCCGCTGGGCAAGGAAAAACCGCCGGCGCCTGGCTTCGCGCTCAAGTCGGGTCGTGGATCATCCGATAAGACCGATGACGGCCTGGATGGGTCCAGGCGCGGAGGGGGTCCCGGCCTGCGCCCAGTAGATTTCTCGTTCAGGCAGGCACGGCGCGCAACCGGCCCGGGTGAACACTGCACCACGAACGATGCTGCGTTTTCCGGCCAGGGCGCGCCGCGAACGAGGCACCCGGACGGAGCTAGTCTCCGTCCGGGACCGCGCTTTTTGGCTAAAGGGGAGCCGCCCGCCAGCCGATAATCGAAGTGGAAAAGTAGAGCGTTATGGCAACCGTCGCATCGACTTCATCGTCCGGCACCAGCATTCTGGCCCTGTCCGGTTTGGCCTCCGGTTTCGACTGGCAGAGCCTGGTCAGCCAACTGGCTCAGCTCGAGCGCGCCCCGGAGCAGTTGCTGCAGAATCAGCAGAGCACATTGCAGGGGCAGAATAACGCCCTGGGCAGCATCAAGACCGAACTGGGCGTGCTGCAAAACTCCCTGACCACGCTCAAGGACCCGAGTTTCTTCGACAGCCGCGCCGCCACTTCCTCCGATACCACGCTGGCTAGCGCCAGTGCCGCCGCCGGCACGGCTCTGGGCGCCTACAGCTTCAACGTCACGCAACTCGCCACCGCCGCCCAGTTGCAGGGCAGCTCGGGAGCGGGGGCGGCCCTCAGCGCCCAAGATGATGTCTCCGGCCTCACGTTGAGTGCCGCCGGCTTTGCCACGCCGGTCACTGCCGGCACTTTCACGGTCAACGGCAAACAAATCACCATCGCCACCAGCGACACCCTGCAGGCCGTGTTCGACCAGATCAGCGCCGCCACGGGCGGGGCCGTGACCGCGGCCTATTCAGCCCAGGACGACAAGATCACCCTCAGCAGCGCGAGCGCGATTGTGCTGGGGAGCGCAACCGATACGAGCAATTTCCTGCAGGTCGCCAAACTGAGCAACAACGGGTCGGGCACGGTAACCAGCGCGGCGAAGTTGGGGGCGGTCAAGGTCACCGGGCCGCTCAACCAGAGCAACCTGGCCGCGACCATCGACGACGGCGGCAGCGGGGCCGGCGCCTTCACCATCAACGGCGTGACCATCAATTTCAGCGCCACGGCCGACGGTGTGACGGACGTGATTAACCGGATCAACGACTCCGCGGCGGGGGTGGTGGCCGGCTACGACGCGGTGAACAACCGGTTCACCCTGACCAACAAGAACACCGGGGACATGGGGATAGCCGCGCAGGATGTGACCGGCAATTTCCTCGCCGCCACGGGCCTGGCGGGGGCCACGCTGGTCCGCGGCAACAATCTGCTCTATACGGTCAACAGCGGTCCCCAGCTTTCCAGCCAAACCAACACCATCTCCGCGGACACTTCCGGCCTGACCGGTCTGAGCGTGACCGCTTTGGCCAAAGGCGCCTTCACCGTGACGGTGGCGGCGGACACCAACACGATCAAGAGCGCCATCACAAACTTCGTCAGCGAGTACAACAAGGTGCAATCGGTGATCAACAGCCAGACGGCCAGCACCACGGATGCGACCGGCAAAGTCACGGCCGGACCGCTCACCGGCGACCAGCCGACCGAGCAACTGAGCTCGGCGTTGCGCAACCTAATCAATGGCTCGATCACCACCCCCTCCGGCGCGGTCGAGGGGCTCGACGGCCTGGGCTTCAGTTCCAATGGCCAGGACAATTCGCTTTCCACGACGGACACGTCGGGCCTGGACGCGGCGCTGGCCAACAATCTCTCGGGCCTCAAGGACCTCTTCACCCATGCCGGCACCGGGCTGGCCGTCCAACTCAATTCGCTGGTCACCAGCACGATTGGCGACAACGGGTCGTTGATTGCCCAGCAGAGCAATCTCACCAACGAGTCGAGCGGCATCGACACGCAGATCAGCAGCATTGAAAAACAGGTCCTGGCCTACCAGCAGCGACTGACCAATGAATTCGTCGCCATGGAAACCGCCGAGTCGCAGAGCAATGCGCTGTTGCAGTATCTCAAACAAAACTTCGGCACCACCGGCTGAAGTCTTTTCCGGCCCGCTGATAACAATGGCGACAGAAAAGGCCGCTAAAAGGCAAATCCCCGCCAGGGGTGACTCATAGAAGGCGGCGGGGGCAGCGGCGGGTCCGTCTTGGGCAGAGGCCACCTTTTCAGGAGACTGCAACGCTTTCCATGAACCGGGAGGTAGTGGGGCAGGCGGGACGCCTGCCCCACTGCCGCTGCCGCCCGGTTCATGGCCCCTATGCGCGTCCGGTTTCGGAGGTGGGAGCTCCCCAAGAACCAACGCCCGGCGGTTTGCTTACGTTCTCTTTCGGGCGACCCCGGCGCTGACCGCCGCCCGCTGCACCGCCGCCGCCACGCGCTGGACCACGCGCCGGTTGAAGACGCTCGGCACTATGTACTCGGGGCTCAGTTCGGCTGGGGCGATGCAGGCGGCGAGGGCCCGCGCCGCCGCTTGCTTCATGCTCTCGGTAATCTGCCGCGCGCGCACATCCAGGGCGCCTCGGAAAATGCCCGGAAAGGCCAGCACGTTGTTAATCTGGTTGGGGTAGTCACTCCGGCCCGTGGCGACGAGGAAGGCCACGCGGGCGGCGTCTTCGGGCATGATTTCAGGGGTGGGATTGGCCAACGCAAACACAATCGGCTTGGGGGCCATGCGCTTGAGGTCTTTGGCCTGCAACAGCCCGGGACCGGACACGCCAATGAAGACGTTGGCCTCGCGCAACGCATCCTGCAATCGCCCGCGCAGCTTGCGCGGGTTGGTGTGCTGGACCAGCCAGGCCTTGCTCTGGTTGAGAGCCGCCAGGCGGCCCTCATGGAGGACGCCTTGGCGGTCGCAGACCACGATGTCGCGCACGCCGCCCCGCAAGAGGATCTGCGTAACGGCCGTGCCGGCGGCGCCCGCGCCCGAGATGACGATGCGCAGCCGCTCCAGCTTCTGCCGGGTCAGGCGCAGGGAATTGAGCAGGGCGGCCAGCACCACGACGGCCGTGCCGTGCTGGTCGTCGTGAAACACGGGAATGTCCAGTTGCCCCTGCAGTTGGCGCTCGATGTCAAAGCACCGGGGAGCGGCGATGTCTTCCAGGTTGATGCCGCCAAAGCCCACCGAGAGGTGTTTGACGGCCGCGACGATCTCCTGGGTGTCTTTGGTACTGAGGCAAATCGGGTAGGCGTCAATGCCGCCGAATTCTTTGAAGAGCATGGCCTTGCCTTCCATCACGGGCATGGCGGCCTCGGGGCCGATGTCGCCCAAGCCCAGAACGGCTGTGCCATCGCTGACCACGGCGACGGAGTTGCCCTTGATGGTCAACTGCCAGGCCTTGCGCGGCTGGGCCGCAATGGCCTCGCACACGCGGGCCACGCCGGGCGTGTAGGCCATCGAAAGGGCGTCGCGCGTGACCAACGGCACCTTGTTCTGGATCGCAATCTTGCCGCCCAAATGCAGCAGGAACACCCGGTCGGAGACATTGACGACGTTCAGGCCGGCCAGACGCCGAACGGCGGCCACGAGTTCCTCCTGGTGGGCCTCGTCGCGCGCGCGCACGGTGACGTCGCGCGTCATGAGTTTCGTGTCCGAGGCAACAATATCCACCGCGCCCAAGTCGCCGCCGTGCTTCCCAATCCTTTGGGCGATGCGGGCGAACATGCCGATTTGGTTCGGGTAGCTCAGCCGCATGGTGAAACTGTAGCTCACCGAGGGCGTGGCTCGTTTTGTCTTCATAGCTTGATCGATCCGGGCGTGAATCTGCCGTTTCGCCGCACAAGGTAGCTCAAGTCGCGGTCCTGCGGCGAGAATTTTTGTAGGCGCCGGGCCGGCGCGGGCCCCTGGGGGGCTCGTGGGCCAGCCACCGGCCTGGTGGAGCGGCGGCGCGCAGAGCCGGAGTTCTGCGCTCGTGTGCCTGCGTACGGTTTAGTACTGCGTGTCATAAATACGATGGCGTTCGTTGCGCCGCATTTGGGCTGGGGCAAGGCGCGACGAAGGAGCATACCCTGATGGGTCTGCGACTGAGGAGCAACGCCGCCCCAGCCCAAATGCGGCGCAACCCACCGGGCGGCAGGTC
>Ga0187870_1000485_pt1 | contig 45531 bp, 40 predicted proteins | sample June2016WEW_13_1_3_FD_132974 | JGI IMG/M metagenome (GOLD analysis project Ga0187870, IMG submission 132974) | Peatland microbial communities from SPRUCE experiment site at the Marcell Experimental Forest, Minnesota, USA - June2016WEW_13_150 | ecosystem: Environmental > Terrestrial > Soil >...
AGCTTGAAACGCAGATCAATCAATACGAGGGGCAGGTTACGAGCTATGAGAAACAAGGGAAAACCCTGAACGGGGAGATTTCCCAGTTGAACGCGAAGATCGCCAAGCTGAATCTTCAGATCCAGGCGACCAACCTCACCATCGCCCAACTGAACAATCAGATCGCGAATACACAGTCGCAGATCACGGTCACGCAGGCGGATATCATAGATAAAAAGATCTCGATCGGGGGGCTCATACAGAGCTTGTATGAAACCGACCAGACGAGCCTCATGGAGATCTTTTTGAAAAACCCGCACCTTTCGGATTTTTGGAGCGATACCCAGAACATCGCGTTGGTACAGGATAATTTGCGGGTGACAGTGCAGCAGATCACCGATCTTCAAAGCCAGCTTCAGGACCAGGAACAGCAGTTCCAGGCGTCGAAGAGCGACGCAGCAAGCGCGGCCGCGTATCAGCGGGCGCAGGTAGCCGGGGTCGCGGGCACCAAGAACCAAAAAGCGCAGCTTCTCACGGAAACAAAAGGACAGGAATCGAAGTACCAGGCATTGCTTGTGCAGACCAAAGCGACCGCGGCGCAGATCAGGAGCCGCATCTTCCAACTCCTGGGCGGCGGCGAGCTTTCTTTCGAGCAGGCCTATCAGTATGCCAAGCTCGCTTCAAGCGCCACGGGGATCGATGCCGCTTTTATCCTTGCCATTTTGGACCGCGAGTCGGCGCTCGGCCAGAACGTCGGACAGTGCAATTACAAAACGGCCATGAGTCCCTCTAATATCCCCGCTTTTCTCACGATCGTGGGGCAGCTCAAGCTTGATCCGAACACCATGATGGTTTCCTGCCCGAACGCCGACGGCGCCTACGGGGGCGCCATGGGGCCGGCGCAGTTCGTGCCTTCCACGTGGGAACTTTATGCTGATAGCGTTGCAAAAATCACCGGGAACAATCCTTCTTCGCCATGGAACAACGCTGATGCCTTCGTTGCGACAGCGCTCTATTTGAAAGATGCCATGGTCGGCTGCAAATCGGTGTATAGCTCAACCGTCAGCCAGGAGCGTTGCACTGCCGCAAAATATTACGCCGGAGGCCGCTGGAAGAACTACCTGTGGACCTACGGGGAGGCCGTCGTCGATCGGGCGCAAAGCTTTATGGACGACATCAAAACCATCACTTCATGACCCATTTCAGAAAAATTATTTTCAAAAACGGTTTGCGCTTGATCCTTGCGCCGCAGCGGAGCGGCCTTGCGGCGAGCGTTTTGATCCTTGTGGAAGCAGGGTCGGAATATGAAAAAAAGGAGATTAACGGCCTTTCTCATTTCCTTGAGCACATGATGTTCAAGGGTACGACGAACCGGCCGCGCGTCGGGCAGATCGCGGAAGAACTTGCGGCCTTAGGAGCGCAGTCCAACGCTTTTACCTCGCAGGAATTCACCGGCTATTGGGCGAAGGTCGAAGCAAAGAAGCTTCCGAAGATCCTGGATATCGTGTCGGACCTCTATCTGAATCCGCTTTTTGTGCCGGAAGAGATCGAAAAGGAACGGGGCGTGATCATTGAGGAGCTCAATATGTACGAGGACACGCCGATGCGGAAGGTGCAGGATATTTTTCTTTCGCTCGTGTACGGCGACCAGCCTGCGGGGTGGGACGTCGGCGGCACCAAGGAGATTATCAGAAAATTGGCGCGCGAGGATTTTGTGGCTTATCGCGGGGAGCGGTATGTGATGCCGGGGACCGCCGTCGTGGTTGCGGGAAGCTTCAATGAAAAGGCGGTCATAAAACAAGTGCAAAAGGCATTTGCCGGCCTCAAGCGCCGCCCGGTCCAAAAAAAACCAAAGACCCGCGAGCGCCAGCGGGCGCCGGCCATTCTTCTTAAGCTGAAAGAATCCGACCAGGGGCACCTTGTGCTTGGGTTCCGCGCGTTCAATATTTTTGACAAGCGGCGGTACGCGCTCCAGGCGCTTGCCGACGTCCTGGGTGGCGGGATGAGTTCGCGGCTTTGGAAGCGGGTGCGCGACGAATTGGGTGCCGCGTATTACGTGCACGCGGATGCCGAGCTTTCCCTTGATCACGGGGTGTTTGGGATCTCTGCCGGCGTGGATCATGCGAAGATCCAAGCGGTCATTCAAGCTGTTCTTGAAGAATGCAGAAAATTGCGCGACGAAGCGATCCCCGAAAAGGAATTGCAGAGGTCAAAGGACCATCTCATCGGGAACCTCATCCTCGGCCTTGAGACCTCCGATGAGCTCGCAAGCTTTTACGGGGGGCAGGAAATCCTTACGAAAGCGCTTTTGCCGCCGGAGAAGATTATAGATAGAATGAATAAAGTGACCGCGGCGGAGGTGCGGTCGGTTGCGAGGGCTATCTTTAAGAGCAAGGGGCTTAACCTTGCGATCATTGGTCCCTACCGCAATCGGGCGATGTTTGAAAAAAATCTTATGGTGTAATCACAATGGAGAAACAACGGTACGAAATCTCATGGGCAAGCTTGTGGCGGATACTTATCTTCATCGTCTTAGTGGCGATCTTTTACGAGGGGAGACAGATCGTGCTTGGTCTTTTTCTTGCCATCATTATTTCTTCCGGTCTTGAGGGGCTGGTGAATTTCCTTGAACGCATAGGGCTTCCGCGGAGCGTAGGCGTCATATTGATATTCCTGGTCTCTGTTTTTTTTGTTATGTTCGTTCTCTATTCTTTGGTGCCGGTCATCATTGTGGAATTGAACACCATCTTCTCCACCACCGGAAAAGTGGCTACGGGAAGCCTGGGAACGTTTTTGAGCTTGAACACGTCGCAATCGATGAGTGGGCTCGTAGGCAAGCTCTCTTCCGCGTTTTTTGCGGGAGGCTCGCCGCTTGACTTTTTATCAAATGCCATTGGAAGCGTCGGACTTGCCATCGCCGTCATCCTTTGCTCGTTCTATTTGAGCTTGAGCAAGGACGGGGTGGAGCGGTTCCTCAAGGTGGTGATCCCGCCGGCGTACGAAGAGACCGCGCTTAAGATCTACGATCGCTCAAGGAAGCTTATTAGTTCGTGGTTCCGCACCCAGATTCTTCTGAGCTTCATCTTCGGATTCACCGTCTGGGCGGGGCTTACCGTTCTCGGCGTAAAATACGCGTTGCTTATCGCATTTCTCGCGGGGCTCTTCGAGCTCGTGCCGTTCGTGGGGCCGTTCCTTTCGGGCGCGCTTGCGGTGATTTCCGCGCTTTCGACCTCCAACACGCTTGCGATCTATACCCTGATCTTTTTTGTCATTGCCGAACAATTTGAGGCCAATGTCCTCGTGCCGATCCTGAACCAGCAGATGGTGGGGCTGCATCCGGTGATCGTCATTGTCGCATTGCTCATCGGCGCCGAAGTGGGTGGCATTTTGGGCATCGTCATTTCGGTTCCGGCTGCGGGCGTGTTCCAGGAGGTCATCCAGGAGTGGTCGACGAAGAAACGAGCGGCAGCCGGGTAGCGGAACGGCGCGTACCGATGGATCGTTTTTATATCACAACGCCGATCTATTACGTGAACGATAAGCCGCATATCGGCCATGCGTACACGACGATCGTGGCGGATGTCCTTGCACGCTCACGGGCAGCGTACGGTGAGGATGTGGTTTTTTTAACGGGCACCGACGAGTTTGCGCAGAAAACGGTGGATGCGGCAAAAAAAGCGGGGGAGGAGATCCGCGCTTACACCGACCGGATGGCCGACCTTTGGCGTTCCACGTGGGAGAAGCTCGGTATCTCAAACACCGATTTTATACGGACCACGGAACAGCGGCACATTGAAACGGTGAGAGAAATTTGGGCGCGCGTCGCGGCCGACGGGGACATTTATAAAGGCAAGTACGAGGGACTTTATTGCAAGGGCCACGAGGCGTTTATGAGCGAGGATGAATTGGTGGACGGCCTTTGTCCCGACCACAAGACGAGGCCCGAACTCGTTTCCGAAGAGAATTATTTCTTCCGTCTTTCGAAGTATCAAAAGCAGCTTTTGGAGTTTTACGAGGCCCACGGGGAATTCGTCGTGCCCGCGAACCGCTTCAATGAGGTAAAAAGTTTCGTGGAGCGGGGGTTGGAAGACATCAGCGTTTCGCGGGAGAAACGTGAGTGGGGGATTCCGGTGCCCGACGATCCGAATCAGGTGATTTACGTTTGGTTCGATGCACTTGTCAATTATGTTTCGGCAGTCGGCCTTGAGGGTTGGGAAAATCATCCGGCGGATATCCACGCTATGGGGAAGGATATTACCCGCTTTCATGCGGTAATCTGGCCAGCGATGCTCATGTCGGCGGGGCTCCCGCTTCCCGGGCAGGTGATCGCGCACGGCTTTTTTACGATCGATGGCACAAAGATCTCGAAATCGCTTGGAAATGTGATTGATCCGCTGGATTTGAAAAAAAAATACGGGAACGATGCGATTCGCTACTTCCTCCTCCGCGAGATTCCTTTCGGCGCCGACGGGGATTTTTCCGAAACGAAGCTCAAAGAGCGGTACAACGCCGACCTCGCGAACGGACTTGGCAATTTCGCCGCGCGGGTGCTTGCGCTTGCGGAGAAGGAGGAATTGAAGCTTGGCAAGCTTGACCCGGAATTTGAAACGCAGATCGGCGGGATGAAGCGCACGGTTGCGGAAAAACTGGGTGAATTCAAATTTTCGGAGGCGCTTGCCGCGATCTGGGCCGCGATCTCTTTTGGTGACCGCTTCGTGAACGAGAAAAAGATATGGGAAATAAAAGATGGCGAAGCGCGCAAGCAAGCCCTCTTTGACCTTGTTTCGCTGCTTGATAACATTGCCGCCGTACTCCTGCCGTTTCTGCCAGATGCCTCGGTAAAGATCAGTAAGGCGCTCGCTTGGGAAGGGGATGTTCTCCGGGCCAAAAAGACAGAAACGCTTTTCCCGCGGCTCAAGTAATATGGAGTTTTTTGACGCGCACACGCATGTGCAGTTTTCGGCATACGACGCCGATCGTGACGAAGTGATCCGCCGCGCGCGGGATGCGGGCATCCGGATGGTGAATGTGGGCACCCAGCGCGACACCTCGGCGCGCGCCGTCGCGCTTGCGGAACAACACGAAGGACTCTATGCGGCCGTGGGGCTTCACCCCATTCACACAAGCGTTTCGTTCCATGATGCGGACGAGCTCGGTGGCGGCGAGGCTGCAAAAGCGTTCACCTCGCGCGGCGAGGTTTTTGATCGCGATCATTATCTGGAACTTGCACGGCATCCGAAAGTGGTCGCGATCGGCGAGTGCGGATTGGATTATTTCCATTTCAACGAGAATGAAAGCCGCGAAGACCAGATAAAAAAACAGAAAGCGGCGCTTTTGGTGCAGATCGAGTTCTCGCGCGAAGTAAAAAAACCGCTCATGATCCATTGCCGCGATGCGTTCGCCGACCTTATTCAGATATTAAAAGAAAGTTCCGCAAACCCTTTGGGCGCGAATCCCGGCATTATCCATTTTTTTACCGGCACATCCGACGAGGCGCGCGCATTGCTTGGCCTCGGTTTTTCTTTCACCTTCGGCGGCGTCATCACGTTTGCGCGGAACTACGACGAGCTCATACGGCTTGTGCCGCTTGACCGGCTCCTCTCCGAAACCGATGCGCCGTACGTCGCGCCCGCGCCCTATCGCGGCAGGCGCAACGAACCCGCGTACGTGGTGGAGGTCGTGAAAAAACTCGCCGAGCTCAAAGATGTTTCGCTGGACGGGATGCGGGAACAGATTGGAAAAAATGTCCGGCGCGTGTTTGGGGTATAATAAGATCATTCCCGAAGCTCAAACCAAAACCTGCCAGAATTGCAAAGCCCAGTTCGCCATAAAGCCAGAGGATTTTGCGTTCTATGAAAAGATCGGCGTCCCGCCGCCGACGTTCTGTTTTGATTGCCGGGCGCAGCGGCGCATGGCATTCCGGAACGAACGGGCGCTGTATCGGAGAAAGTGCGATTTTCCCGGGCATACCGAGGAGCTCATTTCTATCTTTGCGCCGGACAATCCCCAGCGCGTCTATGACCATGCGGCATGGTGGGGAGACGGCTGGGATCCATTGAAATACGGGCGCGCCATTGATTTTTCCCGGCCCTTTTTTGAACAGGTGCGGGAGCTTTGGCGCGAAGTGCCCGACATTGCGCTTATGAACATCAATCCGGTGAACAGCGAATATTGCAGCATCACGGAAGGAAACAAAAATTGTTATCTGGTATTCGGCGGCGATTTCAACGAAGACACGCTCTATTCCACCTATACGTTCCACAGTAAATTTTGCGTTGATACGTACTGGGTGGACAAGTCGGAGTTCAATTACGAAACGGTGGACTGCATATCCTGCAGCCGCTTGCTCTACAGCCGCTATTGCGAAGGGTGTTACGATGGCGCGTTTCTCTTCAATTGCCGCAATTGCCACGATTGTTTCGGGTGCGCAAACCTTACGAACGGCAGCTATCAGATTTTTAACGTGCAACACACGAAAGAGGACTATCAAAAGAAATTGAGCGAGCTCAATCTTTCTTCGCGGCGCGCCTTGGACAATATCAAAGAAAAATTCGCGGAGCATATGCTCAAATATCCGCGCCGATTCGCGAAGATGATCCATTGCACGAACTCTTCGGGCGACAACATGGAGAACTGTAAAAATTGCACGCAGTGCTTTGATGTGTTTGGCGGGGGAGAGGATTGCCGACGCTCATTTCTTTTGTACTCAACAGTGAAGGACGGCATGGACATTGATCATGTGGGGCTTGGGACCGAACTTAGCTACGAAACCTCCACGGCTTATCCGGGGAGCAGGATCTTCTTCTCCCGTTTTGTCTTCACCTGCCATGACGTGCAGTATTCCTACAACGTGCATAACGCGGCATATCTTTTCGGATGTGTGGGCGTGCGGAGCAAGCAGTATTGTATTCTGAACAAGCAATATTCAAAAGAAGAGTATGAAGCGCTTGTGCCGAAGATCGTCGCGCATATGAATACGATGCCGTATCGTGATGCGTCCGGACGCGAGTACCGCTATGGAGAGTTCTTCCCTGAGGAGCTTTCGCCGTTCACCTATAACGAAACGCTGGCGCAGGAAATGTTCCCGTTGACACCCGCCGAGGCGCAGCAAAAGGGATATCCGTGGCGCGAACCGGATGAAAAGAAGCATGTGTCGACGATCGCGGCGGGCGCGGTTCCGGATACGCTCCGGCAGGTTCCCGATGCCATTGTGGATGAAATAATTGAGTGCGCGCACAAAGGAGCGTGCATGACCGACCAGTGCACGAAGGCATTCAGGGTCGTGCCGGCAGAACTTGCATTGTACCGAAAGATGAATATTCCGCTTCCCGCGCTTTGCCCCAGCTGTCGGCACTTCGCGCGCATCCGCCAGCGGAATCCCATGACATTATGGAAACGGGCGTGCCAATGCGCCGGTGCCGATGCGGAAAAGGGAGGATATAAAAATGTGGCGAAGCATCCCCACGGCACCGGCCGCTGTCCGAATGAATTTGAAACCACTTACGCCCCCGACCGCCCCGAGATCGTCTACTGCGAACAGTGCTACCAGGCGGAGGTGGCGTGACGAGGTGGCGTAATGCGGAGCTAAAATTGCGGAAGCCCGACCGGCATGGTGCCAATCGGGCTTCAGATAGCTGATGAACTGTTCCGCCGTTCGATCTGCTTGATAAGGCGGAGGATCGCGCAGCAGAATATGACCGACCGTAACGGATAAAACACCGCCAGGCCGCCACCGCCGATGAGCGCGGCGCATAACCCGAAGAAGCTCGCCGTGGCGCTCACTGCCCACGCATCAAATGGCTCGGGACTTTTCTCTTCCCGCCAACGCCGAAGCCTTTTGACCATCGGCCAGTAGGCCACGATCATTACGACCTGAAAGCTCACGTTCGCAACCCACGGGTTATGGCTTGCGGCCCACAGCAAGAATGCACAGGTGATGATTCGAAAGCACCACCGTTGGTTCTCGCGCTCTTCTTTTGTCGCCGGGAATTTTTCGCCGCGCCTTCGCATAACGAGCAGCGTAGTAAAAATTGCCCCGACAGCGAAGAGGTCAACGGCGTTCGTGATGCTCTTCACGACATTGTGTTCGTGAGAGGTCAAGTATGTTATCAAGCTCATCACGATGCCGATCTCGAAAATGAACCATGTGGCGATTGGCGGATGCGCGTCGCCACGAACGACCTTTCTGCAGTATCGCACCCCCATCCAAACGGTGAGGAGGGCGGATACAATTGCGGTACTTACAAATGCGATTTCTCGCACGGGACCCTCCTTCTTTCGGACCTTCGTGATTTCTATTGCTGCCGCAATTTTAACACGAAAAATTCACTTCGTCAATCTTCTGCACGCGGCATTGCAGGAACTTATTGAGAAAATCACCATACCGTCTTACAATAGGAGATACCGATGTCCAAATACGAACCGAAGGAAATTGAGGAGAAATGGCAGAAGAAATGGCTTGAGGAGGGGATATATGAACCGGACCTGGACCGCGCGAAAAAACCGTTCTACAACCTGATGATGTTCCCGTATCCGTCGGCCGAAGGGCTGCACGTGGGGAATGTCTACGCGTTCACGGGCGCGGATATTTACGGGCGGATGAAGCGCATGCAGGGCAATGATGTTTTTGAGCCGATTGGCCTGGACGGGTTCGGCATCCACTCGGAGAATTACGCGCTGAAGATCGGAGCGCACCCGATGGACCAGGCGGCGATCTCCGAAAAACGCTTTTATAAGCAATTGCAATCCATCGGGAACGGCTTCGCATGGAACGAACGCCTGCAAACCTATGACCCCGCCTATTACCGCTGGACACAATGGATCTTCGTCCAGATGTTCAAGCACGGTCTTGCGTACCGCAAGAAGCAATCGGTCAATTGGTGTCCGAAAGATTTGACCGTACTTGCGGATGAGCAAGTGATCGCGGGCGCGTGCGAGCGCTGCGGCACGACGGTTATCCAAAAGGAGCTTGAACAGTGGTTTTTCGGCATCACAAAATATGCCGACCGCCTGCTAAAAAATCTGGAGACGCTTGACTGGTCGGAGAGGGTGAAAATCGCGCAGAAGAATTGGATAGGCAAAAAAGAGGGAATCGAAATAACCTATCCCATTGTGGACACAAAGGAAACGGTGAGTGTTTTTACCACGCGGCCCGATACAAACTTTGGGGCGACCTTTGTGGTCGTTGCGCCGGAGAACGAACTTGCGATGAGAATTACCCTTCCTGAACATCGCGGAAAGGTTGCCGAATATATTGCCAAAGCAAAGAGCAAGACCGACGAGGAGCGTATTCAGGAAGGGAGGAAAAAGACGGGGGTTTTTACTGGTTGTTACGCGCTCAATCATCTGACGGGGCGCAAGATGCCGATCTGGGTAAGCGACTTTGTTCTTGCTTCTTTTGGTACCGGATCGGTGGTCGGTGTGCCGGGCCACGACCTGCGAGATTTCGAATTTGCAAAAGAATTCGGCATAGAGATCATCCGGGTCGTTGTGGGAAACGACGGGGATGTTTCGCCGATCACCCGTCTCGAGCAGGTTCAGGAAGAAGAAGGAAAGATGGTAAATTCTGGGTTTTTGGATGGTTTGGATATTCATGCCGCAACCAAGGCGGTTATGGATCATATTGAGAAAAAAGGCTGGGGCAAGAAGGTTGTGCAATTCCACCTGCGCGATTGGTCAATCTCTCGCCAGCGGTATTGGGGGCCGCCGGTCCCGGTAGTGTATTGTGAAGCGTGTGCGGCGAAAAATGCGGGCGAGCGGAGCGACATGCCGGGATGGTATGCGGTTCCGGAAGCAGACCTTCCGGTCACACTCCCGCATATCAAAAATTTCCAGCCGACGGGAAGCGGCGTTTCTCCGCTTGCCGCTGAAGCGTCGTTCTATCAGACGAAATGCCCGCGGTGCGGCGGTGCTGCCCGGCGCGAAACCGACATTTTGGACAACTTCTTTGATTCTGCGTGGTATTACTTGCGCTATCTTGATCCGCAGAACGAAAAGAGCGCATTGAACGACGGGCGGGTGAAGCGTTGGCTTCCGGCCGCAATGTATACGGGCGGCGCCGAACACTCCGTACTTCACCTGCTCTATGTGCGCTTCGTTGCGATGGCGCTCCACGATTGGGGACTGGTTGATTTTGAGGAACCGTTCAAAAAATTCCGCGCGCACGGGCTGATCATCAGAGACGGCGCGAAGATGTCAAAATCAAAAGGGAACGTGGTAAACCCCGACGAATATATTAAACAGTTCGGCGCGGACACGCTGCGGATGTATCTTATGTTTCTTGCGCCGTTTGAAGAAGGCGGTGACTTCCGTGACCGGGCGATCCTCGGCATCCTCCGCTTCCTGGAACGCGTTTGGAAATTGGGAGAGACAGTAGCGGCAGGGAAGGAGCGCGCAGGAAAGGCGAACAAAGAAAGTGGCGATAAAAAAGGCGGCGCGGCGAAGGCGGTGATGGTCGCCGTGAAAAAAGTGACGGACGACATTGAACGGTTGCACTATAATACGGCCGTGAGCGCGCTTATGGTCTGTCTTCGTGCGCTGGAAGATGATCCATCCGGGCTGCCCGAAAAAGAACAGCTCCAGATATTTTTGAAGCTCCTTGCTCCCTTCGCGCCGCATATTACGGAAGAACTTTGGCGCGCAACGCTTGGGAACACCGCTTCCGTTCATTGTGCGGCGTGGCCCGCGTACGACTCCGCGCTCACCGTGGAGAAAATGATTACCCTTATCCTTCAAGTGAACGGCAAGGTGCGCGACGCGATTTCCGCGGATGCGTCGCTTACGGAAGATGCCGCGAAAGCGCTTGCGCTCGGTAACGCAAAGGTGCAGAATGCGATTAAGGGACAAACTCCCAAAAAGGTCATCTATGTTGATAAAAAATTGGTAAATATAGTGCTCTGATGGGAAGGATTTTGTTCGTTATTATTGCGATCGTGCTGCTCGGGGCGCTCATATATGCGTATCATTCCGGAACGATAGGCGGCGGCACCGGCGGTTTCGATTTGACTTGGCTTCTGCCGCACTTCGCGAGTTCTTCGTTGAATACTAATCCAACCTCTCCTTATATCCCGCCCGCGGCGCCCCCGACGGGCACGTTCGTCGGTTCCGTGCAGACCTCGTCTCCGAATTCCTGGGACGTTCCTGCGGGGTTCACCGCGAGCCAGCTTTCGCCGTATTTTCACCAGGTCCGCTTCGGCGGGGTTTCGGCCGGAAGTTTATACTCCTACGGCCAGATATCGTTCTATGCGTACCCTACGGCACAGACCTCGAGCATTGATGTGACTGGCTGGCACATCAAATCCAATCGCGGAGGAGAGTACATCCCGCAGGCGGTGACCGTCTATGATCCTCTCGGGCTCAATCCCGCGACCGACATTCTTTTGAAAAGCGGCGATATGCTGAATCTTTATTCCACCTGGGCGCCAGTGAACCTGCGGCTCAACAAGTGCATCGGTTACTTGCCGAACAAAACGCAGTTCAATCCGCAGTTGCCGCAGAACTGCCCGTATATTGACCGCTCCACGCTCCAGTCGTTCAGCGGCGCCTGCCAGAATTACATTCTCTCGCTCGGCAGCTGCCAGATGGCGAATCTTTCCGACATCCGTATTCCACAGAACGATTACAGCTGCGTCAATTATCTGCAAAATAATTTTAACTATAAGTCCTGTTTTGACGCGCACTACGCCGATGCAGATTTTCTTTCGCACGAGGTGCGTGCGTGGACCGGCTCAAGCCCACTTGACCAGTCCCACGACAACGTTTATCTCTTCGACCGGAACGGCCTTCTTGTAGATACCTATTCGTACTAGCTGCGCATACAAGGTAGGTTTTGAAACGAGTACTCAGAAGGGCTCGTTTCAAAACCTACCTTGTATGCGCAGCCACTATTTTCGTTCTGCGAGTGCCACCTTGACGGTGAGTTCTTTCCCGTTGCGGAGAACAACGAGGCTGATCTCGTCGCCCACATTCAAATTTTCCAGAAAATCCTGTACGGGATGGTCGCGGTCGAGCTTTGCGCCGTTCAGGGTGAGTACGATGTCTTTTTCCTTGAGGCCGGCTTTGTCGGCGGGGCTTTCGGGGACGACCGCGTAATCGTGTTCGCTCTCGCGCACGACGAGCGCGCCGTAATTCACGGGCAGCCCCATTTTTTCTTTCATGTCGTCGTCTATCATCATGTAGCGCAAGCCGAGGAGCGGCCGGCGGATGCGGCCGTATTTTTTGATGTCGTCGAGGTCGCGCTTTGCGGCGTTCACGGGGATCGCGAAGCCGATGCTCTGTGCGCCCGAGACGATCGCGGCATTGATCGCGACGACGAGCCCGTCCGCGTCCACGAGCGGACCGCCCGAATTGCCCGGATTGATCGCGGCGTCCGTTTGGATAAGCCCGCGCATTTCCTGCGGCGGCGCGTCCGGCTCCGCCTGTGCCGTTATTGAGCGCGAGAGGCCCGAGACGATGCCCAGGGATACCGTGTTTTTGAAAATGCCGAGCGCGTTCCCGATCGCGATCAGGCTTTGGCCAAGCTGCAGCTTTGTTGCATCGCCGAGCTTGAGGCAGGGGAGCCGATCAGCTTTTATTTTCAAAATGGCGACGTCGTTGATCGGGTCGCGGCTCAAAATTTCCGCAGGGAAGCGCCGCCCGTCGTTCAAAATGACCGTGTATTCCGCCTGGCGGTCGGCGACCACGTGCTTGTTCGTAAGGATGAGTCCGTTCGCGTCCACGACGAATCCCGATCCGCCCCCCACCTCCACCATTCCGCGCTTGTCTATCATTGAATCCGGGATCTGCAGTTTCTCGCCGCCGGGCCCGCTCGGAATGAACGGATATAATTCTTTTGGAAGCTCTTTTTCAAGATCCTCCAAGTGTTTCGCGATGGCGACGGAGACCACCGCCGGCATCACTTTTTTTATCGTTGCGATCACGCGCTGGTCATCCATGTAATTATTATTCTACTTTCAACACGATTGTTCCATAGGGGAGGGCGAATCCGACCGCAGTCACGGTATATTGTTCCCAATGGAGAATCGCGAGTGGTTTCAAGATCCGCGATTTGTCTATTTGCAGCATCATGGATTCCGATGTTGTTCCGTTGGAAAATTGAAGGATCAGATTGATCACGTTCCTTCCTTCTCCCGTGTCCCCGAACGTCTGGGAGGATTCGCCGATGCTTTTATTGATAACGACCAGCGATTCGTCCTTCAGGCGTGCCGATTCCCCGGTTTTGAGTTCGAATTCTTCGTTTGAGCCGAAGGCCTTCATGGCTAGCGTGGCTTTCGGCGTTATCGCCAGGGTTTGAACGATCCCCTCGGCAATCGATGCGATCGGCGAGTTTGCCGGATAGGTGAATTCATAGTAAACGGTACCGTGCGTAAGGTTGGTCGTGTAGAGGGCGGCTCCGCTTGTGTTGTTTGAACAGCGGACGCGGGGCGCGCCATCGATCAGCAATGTTCCCGCCTGTTGTTTTTCCGGGCAGGTGGGCTGCAGAAAAGAGTACGGTTCTCCCTCCTTGGCAAACCGCACCACCTTCATCGTCAGACTTTTTCCCGCATCCGGTTCTGTAACGCCTGGCGGCATAAGAATATTTGTGATTCTCTCTTGGCCCTCTTGATTTTCCAACTTCCAGTTGGATGGATAGCCGATCGTGTATCCTAAATCGGTATCGGCGTACCAATTCGTGTGAACCTGGTTCTTGTCGTCCGGAATAAGATCGTGCATGGCGTTGATAGCAAAGAGAAGCAGAAGTAATGATAGGGCAACGGCAATGAGCGGAAGCGGGAGGATTCGAACCTCCGATGCCCTTTCGGGCATACCTGATTTCGAGTCAGGCCCATTCAACCGCTCTGGCACGCTTCCCATATAACGACATTTTAAGGATAAATCGCGCAAAATACAATAGGTTTGCCCTCGGGAAGATTTTCTGCAATTATTAACGCGTGAACGGCCCGGGGCCGGATTCGCCCTCGTAGCTCAACGGACAGAGCAGCGCACTCCTAACGCGTAGATTGAGGTTCAATTCCTCACGGGGGCACAACTCAGGGCGCGGTTCAAGGGACCCTGGTTCCTGACTCGCGCAGGCGATCGAGTAACCCGACCCGCAAGGGCGGAAGATAATATTGAACTACCTTTTGAGCGTGTAGTGCTTATCAAATTCCTTCAGAATTTTTGGACTGTAATAAGCTTTTGTGCCGCCGCTCTGATTGATCGGATCAAGATACCGGATGCGGCAAAGTCTCGGATCCTTCATGAGTTCTTTCTTGATGTTATAAAATTGCTGGTTAAGAACAAAATCTGAATATCGCTCCTTGAGCTTTTTAACCAAGGAACGGTAGTCAATCGGATATTCCTTCTGAATAATTTTTTCTTCTTCCACCCGCATCGCCGGAGCGCTGGGATCGTCTGTCCACCGTACGCCGGCGGTTGCGCCCTCCTTGGTGGGAATCGGCTTAACTTCCCCGACCAATTTGAGGATTGGCCATCCTTTTTCCTTAAAGTTCCCCTCGGTAATAAATCGAAGTTTTGGAATTAGCTTTCGATCGATCACCAGCGTTCCTTTTCCGCCATCGATACGTCCCTCGAGCATATTCAGAACGGCTGCATTTGCGGGGCCAATCTTCGATATTTTTTTAAAGAGAGCCATCCAATTCGCCCGTTCCTCTTCCTGGATTTGTCTAAGTAGGTTGTTTAACTCCGCATACTTTATTTTCTCGCTCCGGGCATTGTAGCGGTAATAAACCTCCGCCTCCTTGATCTCGCCATCATTCTTGGTGCAAACGACGGGCTTATTTAATGATCCGTAGACGCGCAAAATACCGATCTTCTTACCCCTGACTTCTTCAGTGAATTTTTCGAAGGCGATTTCCGGAGAGAATGTGGTATTAAGATACCCACTGATCTTTGCTTCGTCTAACGTCTCGAAATTATTGCTTTGTAAGCCCACCAACTTTCGCGGTTGATTCGTAACACCAAAGACGAGAAATCCTCCACGATTGTTCGCAAACGCAGCCATGCTCTTCGCATACTTATCTTTCGAACCCCAGTTGAAGGATTCCTTGAACTCGAGCCAGCTGCTTTCGCGCGAGCTTATCTGGCTGGATTGTCTCGGTTCAAATGCAAATATCTTCTTGTATTCCTCGGACTTTTGGAAAATCATGGTAGAGATTTCAACCAAAGTATCGCGGTTTTTATAAACATTTTCAAGGTCCTTATCCGCGGCAGTTTATTCCCGCAGCGCGCTCTCTATCGTGATCAGCTTATCTTTTAGCATCAGTCTGCTCTTGAGGTTCGATAGCAGATCACGCTTCTCCGTAATCGATCCTTCGGTCAGTAGGTATACGGCATAAGATTTTGCATCGAATTCCTCTGGTTCGGGATTCTTTTCCCGACTCTTGCCCAACGCGATTCTCCTGAACTTGTTGTATCGCGTGATCTCGTCTTTGAACTTGTGCCTTATACCCAGTTCGCTGATATCGAGCGTATCAAGGATATTAACGATCTGTTCGATGATTTCCTCCTCCTTGATGTAGCCCTCTTCGCAGTGAGGATCTTTTGATCTCGTGCAGCGATAGTATACATATCGATGCACGTTCCCATTCAGCTGGTTTTTATATTTCTCGCAGGCCGTGACGCCCGATCCGCAGAAACCGCAGGATATGAGCCGCGTGAAGGCGAACTCCTTGTTATCTTTATTGATCTCGCTCCGGACGAGCTGCTCTTGTACCCGGTCATACAGTTCTTTTGTGATGATGGGCGTATGCTGCCCCGTATACCAGTTGCCACCGCCGACCGGATATTCGAACACTCCATAATAGAAGGTCTTTTTGAGGAGCATGTAAATATTCCCGAGTGACAGGAACTTGCCCGTGGCGGTCTTGAATTTCACCTCATGCCTCAGCCATGCATAGAGCTTCCGGCCCGACCACTGCTCGTTACCGACCTTCTCGAACATCTGGCGAATAATCGACGCGCGCACTGGATCGACAAGAACTTCGCATGCCTTATCTTTTCGTTTTTCGTTGAGATATCCAGTCGGAGCCATAGAGGGACGCAACCCTTGCTCGCATCGTGTCCGCAATCCTCGCTTCACGTTTTCGCTTTTATTGTCGTTCTCGAGTTTCGCCGTTGAACACAGGATCATGAGCATGAATTTCTCGCTCGGGGAGTTCGTGAACTTCTGGCTGAAGGTTCTTATCTCGATGAGATGTTTCTCGTCCATGAGATCGACAAGCGCACCGAGGTCGCCAGCGTTTCTGCTCAAGCGATCCGGTGCCCACGTCAGAATACCGCTGAACTTTTTTGCTCTTATATCCTTGAGCAGCCCATTGAACACTTCGCGTTGCCCGGTCGCTTTCGCCGAGTGGGATTCCTTCCTGATCTCCGCGATCTCAAGCCCGTCCCGCTCGGCGATCTTGATCATCTCCTTGATCTGACTGTCTATTGAAAGGACTTGTTGTTCCTCAGATTCCGTTGATTTCCTTGCGTAGAGGCAGTATTTGACCTTTATTTGGGTCGGGATTGTTGTGGGGGCTCCCGTCCCTTTTGCCCCCATAGTTTGGGTAGTCATACCACAAGGGATGACGCAACTCTCCCCAGGAGTCCAGAGCGTCCTTGTTGGTAGCTCAAAGCCGCCACAAGGCGACGAAAGAGCGAAGAAGGCAAGGTTTTTAGTGGTAAATAAATCGTCAGCTCAAAATCGTCTTTTTCTTATAAAAAGTCCTTATAACCTATGAAAAGATATGAATATTCATAAAAGACTTGACAAACAAATGGCACCTATGATAAGCTATGAAATATGACGAAAATACCAAACGACAAGGCGTTGCTCTCAATCGGCGAAGTTGCCAAGATTTTTGGGATAAACAAGGACACTCTTCGAAATTGGGAGAAGAAAGGGCTCATCACCCCCCTCCGGGTAGGCCCTCGTAAAGACCGAAAGTATAAACCGGAGGACATTGAGCGAATCGCCGATGATAAAAGCATCTTCAAGAACCTCGGTGTTTCGCTCACCGATGATGAGGGGAAAATGAATCTCACTCAGCTCAAGCAATTTCTCTGGAGAAGCGCCGACATTTTGCGCGGGAAAATTGACAGCTCGGATTACAAGAAATATATTTTCGGTCTCCTTTTCTATAAGCGCATTAGCGATTCATGGGACGAAGAGTATAAAAAAGTTCTTGAGGAGTATCATGACGAAGAAGTTGCGCGAGCAGATCACAATCACCGCTTTCAAGTTCCGAGAGATTGCCGATGGGACGTAATTCAGAAACAGGCCGAAGGCATTGGCCATAAGCTGAACGAAATTTTCGATAAGCTCACCAATGCAAATAGCCCGAAGCTCGATAAAATCTTCGACGATCTTGATTTTGCCAATAAAGACAAATTCCCAAATGAAACGCTTCAGCGCCTCACCAATCACTTTTCACAACACAATTTCGGAGACAATTACATCAGCTCTGACCTGCTCGGCGATGCGTACGAATACCTGATCGAGCAATTCGCGGCGGATGCGGGCAAAAAAGGTGGAGAATTTTATACCCCTCGCGAAGTTGAGCGCGTAATTATAAATATTTTGAAGCCGCATGAAAAAGACCATATCTACGATATGACCGTGGGCTCAGGCGGTTTCCTCTTGGAGGCATATCATCACCTCAAAAATGAAGCGGGAGAGAAAAAAGCTCGCTCGCTCTATCTCTATGGGCAAGAAATAAACATCGGGACATACGCGATTGCGAAGATCAACATGTTTCTTCACGGACTTGACAGCGCCGACATTAAGCGCGGAGATACTCTTGCCGATCCGAAATTCTTGAACCCAGACGGCTCACTTAAAACATTCGATATCTGCGTGGCCAACCCGCCCTATTCCATAAGTGAATGGGAGTATGAGATTTTTAAGCATGACAAATACGGACGAGCAACGGGATACGAAATGCCTCCGGCTAAAAAAGCCGACTATGCCTTCGTACTCCACATGGTGAGGTCAATGAATGAAAACGGGCGCGCAGGTATTGTACTTCCGCACGGCGTACTCTTCCGCGGCGGTGCAGAAGGTCGTATTCGCGAGAATCTTATAAAGAATGACCTGATTGAAGCCGTTATCGCTCTCCCTGCAAAGCTTTTCTATGGAACAGGCATTCCGGCGGCAATAGTGATATTCAACAAAAATAAGCCCGAGAGCCACAAGAATAAAATCCTTATTATTGACGCTGAGCAGGACTACGAGGAAGGTAAAAATCAGAATCGCTTGCGCAAGGCAGATGTTGGGAAAGTAGTGTCTGCATTTGAGGGCTACCGAGATACTGAGAAATACGCTCGCGTTGTAGACATCAAAGAACTTGAAGAAAACGAATTTAACCTCAATGTGCGCCGCTATGTAGAAAATGGCGACGAGGAGGAAGTTGTGGATGTAAAGACTGTATGGGGCGAGGTAAAAGAGATTGAAAAAAATCGCGAAGCGATTGATAAGAGGGTCGAGGATTATCTAAAAGAATTGAAATACTAAATTTATGAAGCAAGATTACACGCCACCAGAATACAAGCGAAGCGCATTTCATTGTCCATTTTGTAATGTTTATGCAAATCAAATTTGGACAGAATTGCATCACTACCAAAACCAAAAGTTTTATTTTAATGAACTGGACGCGTCTACTTGCGTGCACTGCCATAAGTATTCCGTTTGGTTCAGCGGAGTTATGGTATGTCCCGATTTTGAGGGTGTTCAGCCACCGAATCAGGATTTGAATGAAGATATCCAAGCCGATTATCAGGAGGCGGCATCTATTCTGCAAAAGTCCCCACGAGGTGCGACAGCTCTCCTTCGTCTTGTTATTCAAAAGTTATGTAAGGAATTGGGAGAAGAGGGAAGAAATATAAACAATGATATAAAAAATCTCGTAGCAAAAGGATTGCCGTCCGCAGTTCAAAAATCTCTCGATGTAGTACGTGTTATTGGAAATGACTCGGTTCATCCAGGGCAGATAGATCTCCGAGACGATGTTGAAACAGCAAAAGCTTTGTTTAAGCTAGTGAATCTTATTGCGGAGAAAATGATAACAGAGCCAAAAGAGGTCGAGGAAATTTACGCAAGCCTCCCGGAAGATAAAAAGCGACAGATTGAGGAGCGGGATGGCAAAAAATAATATAGTGGAAGTAAAAATACAACAAAATATTCCAAGCGGATGGGAAGCGAAGACCTTTGGAGGTATTGGAACGTTGATAATGGGGCAATCACCAAAAGGATCATCGTATAGCATCGATGAAATTGGCTTACCATTGCTTAATGGTGCAGTTGACCTTAAAAAGGATCGTATAGAAATTAATCAATACACATCAGCACCAGTGCGGACTTCGAAAGAAGGAGATCTGCTATTTTGCATTAGAGCCACTATTGGGAATCTACAGGTAAGTGATCGAGTGTATTGTTTGGGACGAGGAGTGGCATCAATGCGTGTTGATGAAAAGTATGATCGTAAATTTATAGCTCAAAAACTCGAGGGGTTGTTTACCCTAATGCGCCAACGGTCTCAGGGCGGTGTTATTAAAGGCTTAACAAAAGACGAGCTAGCTGGATTTGAGGTTCTCGTTCCAAAATCAAAAGCTGAGCAACAAAAGATTGCGGAGATTTTGGGGACGGTGGATGAGGATATTGCGAAAACGCAGGAAGTGATTGAGGCAACGGAAAAGCTCAAGCGTGGGCTAATGCAACAACTCTTTACTCGCGGGATTGGGCATACGAAATTTAAGGAGACAAAAGCGGGACAGATTCCGGAGGAGTGGCAATCTAAAATGGTGAAGGAGATTTGCGATCTTGGTCGCGGGAGAGTAATAAATAAAACAGAGTTACAAGAAAACCCTGGTCAATACCCAGTGTATTCATCCCAAACTTCAAATAATGGAGAGTTTGGACGAATAGCCACTTATGATTTTGATGGCGAGTATGTGACGTGGACGACTGATGGTGAGTATGCCGGAGCGACTTTTTATAGAAATGGAAAATTTAACTGCACTAATGTTTGCGGAACGCTCAAAGCAAGAGTTCCCCTAGATATGAGATATCTTGGTTTTGTTTTAGAGATCTATGCTGAAAAGCATGTTGTAAAGACAGCAAATCCAAAATTAATGAACGGTGTAATGGCCGCCGTGGTTATTCCAGTTCCAACAGTTACTGAGCAAGATAAAATTGCCGAGATACTTCTTTCCTGTGACGAAAAGACTTCTGTCAATAAGAAATTAAAGGAAAAACTTACTCTCCTCAAGAAAGGTCTGATGCAGGATTTATTGAGCGGAACTGTACGAACAAATCTATGAAATTAAAATCGTTTAGAATTAAACACTATAAATCCATACAGGATACCGGTGAGGTGTTACTGGATAAAGGGCGGGTAGCTACCCTTGCCGGTCAAAACGAATCAGGCAAGAGCTCGGTGCTTGAGGCCTTGAACGCTTTCGAGCAAAGCACTTTCGAACAGGATTCGATCCCCTTTGATTTTGAAGATGCAACCCAAGATGTCGCGTGCACCTACGCGGTCGAAACTACAGACCAAGATTTTTGGAACGACATTGAGAATGGAATCGCCGAAGAATATAAACTGACACACCCTACGGCAGGTGATATTTTTGATATTTCTAAGGCGAAGAAGTCAATAAAAGAATTTACGATAACGCGTTCTGTCGGATCAGATCGAGCCGTTCAAACCTCCCTAAATGATGGCGTCTTTCAAATCATAAAGGCCTCGATCTTAACAAAAGAGGTTACGACGGAAACTCCCAAGGAGGATGGGACAATGGAAGCCAGAATCGAAAAGCAAAAACTCCTAGATCTGTCAGACGCCGATAATACTAAAGTTGCCGACATTCTTTGGAGTAATACACCGAGGATGGTGCTATTCAATGATTTCTGCGATTTACTCCCAGATACCTTTTCCATACAAGATTTAAAATCAAATAATAAAGATGCGAAAGGCTATAAGGCAGTGAAAAATTTTGAGAAGATTTCTGGAGCGAAATTCACCGACCTCTACAAGCTTGGGGATCTAAAACGTGAGTCGGCTGAAGAAAAACATAACGAGGTTATATCAGTAGACTTTACAAAAGTTTGGAAGCAGCAAATACACGGAGACAACAAAGTAAAGCTTGCTTATAAATTTGAAAAGAGAGATACCGAAGAAGCTTCGTTCCTTGTCTTTTATGTCGAGACCAAGGACAAGCAAAAGATTCACCCGCGAATGCGAAGTAAGGGTCTGATTTGGTTCCTCTCCTTCTGGATGGAACTGGAAGCAAGTGGCATCGACCACAACCTGATCATTCTCGCGGATGAACCAGGCCTTTATCTGCATATAAAGGCGCAGTCGGATATTCTTGCTGTGTTTGAGGGGTTGGTCAAAAAAGGTCACCAAATCCTTTACTCAACTCATTCGCCTAATCTCATTAAGACCGACCACCTTGAACGAATAAGCTTGGTGATCAATGACGAGAAGAAAGGGACGATCATTGAAGGCATAACGACTTCCAAAATTGACTCTCAAAACAAACAGGATGCCCTTCAGCCGGTGGCAAATGCTATAGGGTTCTCGGTTAGCGATTTCGCGCTTTCTAACAAAAAGAATGTGATCTTGGAAGGAGTGTCGGATTATTTCTATTACATGGCAATGCGGAAGCTCTTAGGCCGGAAGACCGGCTACGCTTTTGTTCCGGGAATTGGAGTGAGGAAGCAGAATACGCTCATTTCATTTTGCTTTGGGTACGGCGTAGACTGGCTTGCCATTTTTGACGATGACTCGACGCGTGGAAAGGATTCTCAAAAGACATACGAGGAAATCAAAGAACGCATTTTTAATGGCGACGATGTATTAGCGACAACAAAAATGCACATAACCTCCGGCATCTCGTCGGTGGAGAATATGTTTTCAACCAACGACCTAAAGCTGGTGGACGATAAAATTGTCGTCAAAACCGATGCAGCAACTTCGATCGGCGAAAAGAGAAAGCTTATATTCGCCAAGGCTTTCTTTGAGAAGGTTGAGAGCGGGGAAATTTCTAAAAGTAAGCTGAACAGCGTTACAATCAGTCGCTTCAATAAAGTTTTCGATTGGATTGAAAAAAATCTTGGCCTATGAAATTCAACGAGCAAGTTACAGTAGAAAATTACATCATCAAGTTTATTAAAGATACGCTTGGCTATGAGTATATTAAGCCGGAAGCATTTGCCAAGCTTCGTGATCTTGAGAGTGAATACATCATCACCCCACTTTTGGAGCGTGCCGTCAGAGCACTTAACCCTACCGCGAGCGAGAGTGAAATAAAGAATGTTATCCACGAAGTAAAAAAGATTGATAGCAATGAAGCTTTTTTGAAAGCATTACGTGATGGCATTAACCTAAAGAGTTCAGTAACAGGTAAAAAGCATGACTACAAGCTGTTCGATTTTGATAATCCGGAAAATAATCAGTTTTTCGTTACGAACCAATTCTATTTCGAAGGTGATACAGAGAATATTCGCCCGGACATTTTGATTTTCGTTAATGGGCTTCCTCTTGTGGATATTGAAGCCAAGAGTCCGACTGCATCGGAGGGTGTGAGCTTTGAGAATGGCATTGATCAGATAAAACGATACGAGAAAGTTGCCCGCAAATTATTTATTCCAAACTGTTTTAATATCGCAAGTGATGGGCTGAAAACAGTCTATGGAACGACGAGTGCGCCCAAACAATACTTCCTCCAGTGGCGAGATGAGGACGTTGAAAAGGAGCTTGGTGGCGAGCTGGAAATGACACTATTTTCACTCCTCTCCAAAGCCAACTTCTTGGATATAATCCAAAACTTTATCCTATTTGAAAAAGAGAAGGAAAAACTGGTGAAGAAAATGGCTCGTTACCAGCAGATGCGAGCAACTAATAAAATAGTCGAGCGCGTCTTGTCCAAAGAGAAGCGGCAAGGGCTCATTTGGCACACCCAAGGATCCGGTAAGACACTTACGATGTATTTCACCGCGTGGAAGTTGCGATTCAATAAAGCTCTCGCTAACCCGAAAGTGTTTATCTTGGTTGATCGTGTGGACTTGGATGATCAGATATTTGAGACATTTACCAATGCCGGAGGGAAGAATGTGGAAAGGGCTGTCTCTCGAAAAGATCTTGAGGAAAAGATTCAGTCATCGATAAGCGGCATATTCATCACGACAATTCAGAAGTTTTCAGAACTCGGTAGTAAAGTAGAGAATTTAGACGAGAATGTAATTATTCTCGCTGATGAAGCGCATCGAGGAAATGAAGGTATTTCCGGCATCAATATGCGCAATGCATTTAAAAAAGCATTCTTTTTTGGATTCACAGGAACGCCAGTTGATAAAACGCACACAAATACCTTCCGAAATTATGAGGGAGAAGGAAAGCGCTACCTGGACTATTACTCCATTCAGCAATCGATTGATGACGGAGCAACTATACCGGTGACTTACGAAGCTCGGCTCTCAAAGTTTTCAATTGACGAAGAGAGACTCGATCAAAAGTTTGAAGAAATAGCCGGAGATTTGCCTGACAAGCAAAAGACCGAGCTCATAAAGAAATACGGCAAGAAAACTGCACTCGTGAAGCTACCTAAGCGCATGGAAGCGGTCGCTAGGGACATTGTTGAACATTACAAGCTTTATGTGGAGCCAAACGGTTTTAAGGCACAGGTCGTGGCATATGATCGCGACGCAGTAGCGAGCTATAAAAAACTACTTGATAAGCTGATCCCCGCCGAATGGTCGGCCGTGGTGTATTCGCCTGGGGATCCAAATAGCGATGCAGATGATTTGAAAGTATATAACACGAGCAAGCGCGAGCGAGAGCAAATCATTGAGCGCTTTAAAGACCCAAAATCTTCTCTGAAGTTCCTTTTAGTGTGCGATATGTTGCTCACTGGTTTTGACGCGCCCATTGAGCAAGTAATGTATCTCGATAAACCGCTGCGTGACCACAATCTTTTGCAAGCAATTGCTCGTACCAACCGCGTATATACAAATAAGGATTATGGAAAGATTATTGATTACTACGGAATTACGCGAAATCTCTACGACGCACTTGATTTTGATGAGGACATCATTGATTCAGCGATGATTGATATAGAGCGAGTGAAGGAAAGATTTACGGATGTCTTGAACGATGTAATAAAAGTATTCACCGGAGTTAATATTGAAGACCCGTCGATGGATAACCTCCGCCGGTGCTTGAAGATTTTTATTGACAACCAAGACAAGCAGAAATACTTCCTTGAAAAATACGCAAAGCTCAGGAGTTTGTTTGAGTTTCTGTCGCCTGATCCATTTTTGAAGCAATACATTCTTCCATTTGAATGGGTTACGAGTTTCTATTTGGCTTTTTTGAAGGAATTTCGAAGTGAAGATGATAGGTATTTGCTGGAAGAATATGGAGAGAAAGTTAAAGAACTTATTCAAAAGAGCAACATCATTGACTATGAAGGAATCACTAAGAATTTTCGGGAACTTCGCGTGAATGATTTGTATACACTCGAACGCCTTAAGGGAATGGACGAAGAAGAAAAAGCACTCAATCTTGAGAAGATGCTCAAGCAAGAGATTTCAATCAATCTCGATGAAAATCCGGCATATCAAAAGTTTAGCGAACGGCTAGTCGCTATTCGCCGTGAATTTGAGCAAAACCAAATTGATCTCGCCGAGCGCATTCACAGATACGAGGAGTTGATGAAGGATATTAAGACGAAGGGAGATGAAGCTAAAGAGCTCGGTCTTGATTTGAAAGAGTATGCGCTCTATGTAATATCACAGGAATTTATTGAGGCTGGAAAGGATGAGGTAATTAAGGAATTTGTGAAGGAATTACGAGTCCGCATTGAAGATGATCTTGATGTGGGGTGGCAGGAATCTTCAAAGCGAGATGTGTTTATTAAAGATATCAAACAAACTTTGCAGGAACTTATTCTGAAAGATTACAAGTATCGTTTTACGGTTAAAGACTTTCCGAAGTTCTTAAATAGATTGGTTGATATCATCACCAAAAAGTTCTGATATGAAAAAACAGATCACATTACAAGATAAAAAGATTGTCTATACACTCCACAAGAGTAAGCGAGCGCGGAGGATGCGCCTTGCCGTATATTGTGATGGATCCGTTGTTGTGACCACTCCGCACGACCTCCAGGAGACCGTGGCTGACCGATTTATCCACGAAAAGACAGAATGGTTATTCTCGAAACTCGCGTTCTTCAAACAGTTCGAAGGAAAACCTGTGGCTCGCTATAGCCATGACGACTATCTTCGATACAAAGATAAAGCTCATGCGCTTGTTGAGGTTAAGACAAGAAGCCTTGCCGATAAGCACGGCTATCGCTACAACAAACTCACAATCAAGAACCAGAAAACGTGCTGGGGTAGTTGCTCACGGAAAGCCAACCTCAATTTCAATTACAAGATTCTATTTCTCTCCGAACCAATCCAGGATTATATTGTTGCCCACGAACTGTGCCATTTGAAGGAATTCAATCATTCAAAAAAATTCTGGAAGTTGGTGGCGAGTGTGATACCGGAATATATGGAGATCCGCAGCCATCTCAAAAAGAGTGGCGTCAGTTTTTATTAATTATTTCTTTGCCAGTGCGGTATCCTCTCGCTTTTTCAGTTCTTTAATGATGAAAGGTGTATTGATCTTTTCCCTGAAGAAAAAACACTTGGCCCTGTTCTCTTCAGGAACCACATAATCAAGTAGACTTTTCCCGTATGGGTCTCCGCAATGTACCTGATGGGCAAATTGCTTCATATATTTAGGGCTATTAAACTCGCAATAATACAAAATCTCATCCGTGCCCAGCTGGAAAGAATGTGAACTGCCGTGTCCGAGGAAATATACTTCTGTAATATTTTTATCGGCCATGATTTTTTCGACATCCGCAAGGTTGGCATTTGGATAAAACGAAAAATCCCGCCCTTCTGCCTGTATCGTTTTTACCAACTGCCTTACTTCGTCTCCAAAGAAAATAGGTTTAAGCCACCCTTCAAGCAAGAACCAATTCGGGTGTCCTAAAATAACAACCGTCTCAGCGGGAGCATTCTGTTTAAATTTCCCCTTCTTTAAATATCTTTTAACAAGCCAATTTTGACCGATCCACATTATAAGAAAAATCGGCGAAAAGAAAAATATGAGTAGTTCTCTCCAAAAATAAATTAGGCCGACAATTATCGCGAAAAATATATAACCGAAAATCACAGCCCGTATGCTCCAGGTTGTAATGCCGACGTAAACCAATCCGGCCATTCCAAGGAAAAACAGTATCAGCTCAAATTCAATTTTTCTAACAAATTTTCCTAATTTACTTTGTGGGTTTGGCAGCAACATATGCCAGCAGCATAGTGCAATAGTTATGGAAAAATCAAGCTCCAGCAGTTTCATCGCCCACTGGCAGGACTTTAGAATTTTTTAATCTCTTTTTTGGTAGGCTTGGGGTATGGATGATTTCGATTTGATGGACGAGGAGAAATTCAATGAGTTCGTGGAAAGGTCAGAAAGGGATATAGCCGCGCTTCGGGAGAAAGTTTTGGGTCAGATCCACGAGCTCGCTGAATTGCTTTTGGAAATATGCCCTCGTGCCCCCTACGGGGCGACGAATCGGCGAACAAGGCAAGTTGATAACTCGCCCCTTCGCAACACCTCAGGACTAAGCTAGGGTTGGACGGTAAAGGTCGAAAAGAGCTATTATTTCCTTAACAACTGAATAGCCCTCAAAAGGCAGAGCCTAAACCGTTCAGAAATGGGCGGCATGGTTCGGAAAGCGCTTCCACGTAAAAAGCTCCTAGTCAGAGCACGTGGAAGCGTCACACTTCGAAAGGAGTGTGGGGATCGCAAGATCTCGCTGGCTGGGAGCTTTTTGTATTTTTCTACAGTTCTCAGCCAAAAAAAACAAAACTAATGGAAAATAATAATTTAACGCCGGAACAGAAACAAGCGGCAGTGCAACAAGTAGCCAAAACGAAACAATCAAATCCAGTGTACAGTATCTTGTTTCTTCTTGGTCTCGTCATTATCGCAACTTGCTTGATGGTTTATAATCTCTCGACGCTTCCAAACACCCCAGATCGAATTGTTGCTCCCCAGAAGTCTGATTTGGATATGTGCCTTGACCTAGCAGGACAAACATATAGCACAGCTTGGGACAAGGAATGCAGAGTAGAGGGCGGCACGGGGGGCCTATCCTGTAAGATAAACGTCGCTCAAGCAACCTTACTTGATAATCGTTATACGAGCGACAAGAATGACTGCTACCATCAGTACCCTCAATAATGGAGTTGCAAAATCGAGGAATTACAATAATTCCTGAAATTAATAAAAGGCCGATTCTTATTAAGCTAATAAACAAAAGATAAAAAAATTAATAACCAAATTTATGAAAAAGAAAAAATGTATCATTGTAGTCATCCTTGTAGTGGGGATAGCAAGTATGCTTACGTTCTCCTCGGCTCATGCCGATACCGCTTCCGTTCAAGCGCAGCTTCAATCATTGTTGCAACAATTATCGCAGTTGCAGAATCAGGTGAATGGCACGACGCTACCGCCAGCCGCAACACCCACTCTTTCTGCCCCGCCAAGGTCTCTCTTTGCGAGAAATCTTACTATTGGTTCACAAGGAACCGATGTATTCGCATTGCAACAGGCACTCATAACTGATGGATACCTAACCGCCGTCTCCGTTCCCACGGGATATTTCGGTCCTGTTACTAAGAACGCTCTGATGGCTTATCAAAACGCCAACGGCATTTCTCCTGCAAGCGGATATTTTGGACTGCTCACGAGAGCGAGATTTAATACGATCGATGGTACCACTACCGCATTGACCGTAACCAATGGCGCTCAGGGATTGGCAGCGGTGCAATACCAGTATGATCAATTACACAACAGCACATCAAGCTCACAAGCAAGCCAGCCAACGGCATCTGTATCGCCACAACCCACAGCCAGCCTCAAAGCGAATGGGTCGACTGGTGCAATTATGATTCCATATGGTAGTTCGGTGATTCTCACATGGAGTTCCAGTAATGCGAATTCCTGCAACATTTCCCCGGCAGGCTTTACGGGGACATCAGGAGACCAGACTATCGCCAACCTCACCGCTTCGCAGATATATTCACTCACCTGTACGAAGGGAGCTGAATCTGCTGTGGTAAGCGTATCGGTTTTTGTCGCCGCTCCGTCGCAGACATCGGCTTCGGTAACGCCTTCAAATAACAATCAAACAACAGTATCAAGCGAGACAGTTAGTCAAACAAATGCTGTTAAAAAAGCTGAATCTTATTTAGGCTACACAGCATTTTCGCATGATGGGCTGGTTGCTCAATTAGAATACGGAAAATTTTCACACGCCGATGCAGTTTATGGCGCAGATAATTCTGGTGCTAACTGGAATGAGCAAGCACTTAAAAAAGCGAAGTCATACTTAGATTACTCAGCATTTTCTCGTGATGGATTGGTTGATCAATTAGAGTATAGTAAATTTTCAAATGCTGAGGCAGTTTATGGGGCAGATAATGCTGGGGCAAATTGGCATGAACAAGCAGCGAAAAAGGCGAAGTCATATATGGAATATTCAGCTTTTTCGCGCGGTGGGTTAATTGATCAGTTAAAATATAGTAAATTCACACAAGAGCAAGCGGAGTATGGGGCTAACGCGGTTGGACTATAACAGTACGAGTACAACAATCAGGTTCAGGCATACAAAAGCCTATAAAAGCTAACGGGCGGTGGGGCTGTTATTCAATCGGTATCATTGCGAGTTCTCTCGCCTCCGCGAAGCATCGCCTCAAGCTCTCTGGCACGCCGATAGGATCGGACTCCACGTACCGATCGCGGTCAACCACTACCATGCCGTAGATGGGAACCAGTTCGTCTCCGAAAAGACGCCAGAGGGCTTCTGCAATGGCGTCCGTTTCGTCCCAATGGAGGATCATATCAACGCATTCGATCAAGGACATCAGGAGGTTGTAATAGCTGATTGGTTTCCGATTTCTCCAAAACCGACCGAGCACCTCGCTTGCCAGCATCTTATCTTTGATCTCCCGCAGCATTGGGAGGTATTGGGCTTGTTGAAATATGTTCATGCGAATAATTACCAGATGAAACCGCCGGCGAGGTCAATCTTGTTTCGGAGGGTTGGGTCGCGGCCGCTCCGTTCGTATTCGGATTTCGCCATGGCCTGTTGGTCCATTTTCAATTCCTCCGCCTTACGTACGTCGGGGTTGTTGAGATCCGGCGGATTTTCCGATGCGGATGATTGCGGAAAGATGATCTGCGATTTGGCATCCAGTTCAGTGAGCTTGAGGATCAGCATCGAGAACGCATCAGCCAAGTCGTCGTGTCCTGACCCAAGATTGAGGATTTGATGGAGAAGCGGCCCCTTGGCCTCGTTGTCGGGGAAATAGACTTGGCCCATCTGCACGGCGTATCCCGCGAGGGAGAGCCGCTCCCGTTTGTCCTGCCTGCCGGGGTTGAAGCCGTGCACACGCATGATGCCGGCATCCCGCATCATCTCGGGGAAGATTGACTGCATGCCGACCGTCTCTACCATGACTTCCGCGCGGCGGCCCATGCCAATCGCTTCGTCGTGGAGCGCCTTCGCGAGGTCAACTGTTTCTTTTGCTGAGAGACCTCGCCGGTTAACAGGATCTCGGCGGATATAAATTCTCCGTTCCTCGCCGTAACCATAGACGTCCGCCGAAACGATAGCCGTGCAATCAGCCTGCGCCTTGTCTGAAATTGCCGGGTCGACCGAGATAAGACGGAGACGGTGTTCGGGATAAGCGTCCGGTTTCGGCAGGTCGTGATAAAACTTCAGCCATTCCTCCCTGACGACGGGTTCGGCGTCTGTCACGGGCAGGAGGAGGAACTCCTGTTTCCACGCGAGTTCGGTATGTCGCCGCTTCTCTTGCTCCAGAGATTCTGGTGTGGGGAACTTCTCCGGCCATGCCACATTACCCTCCGCGTCTACCAGAGGATAGCTGCGGAAGATGCCGTCGCGTTTGCCCGCTTCAATGTCCATGCGGATGCGGGTAAGCACAGAATCTTCCGCGAGCAGGTTGCTCGCGATCACGATGCGCGCGTGTTGGGATCCCGCGGGAATCATATCCCGTTCGAACCAGTCGTGGATCTTATCCGTCGCCTCCTTCGACTTGATTGAGTTGAGATCCTCAATATCATCAAGTTGAATCAAATCCGGGCGATACTGGCGGTAGTGGATACCCCGCACAGTTTGCTCGACGGAAACTGCGGCGATCTTTGCGTCATATCGTGGGATCACGATGCACTTGCCCCATTCGTCGCTCTCCTCACGAAACGGTCCGAGGTCGCGCTGGAGGAAAAAGTTCGTGGGGTCCTCGAACTCGCGTTTGATGCTCTTCAGGTGATCTTGGGATTGCCGCTCTGTCTTGCTGCCGATGAGTGCGAAGTGCTTTGCGCCGGTCACGATCTGGTGAATGATGTGCGCCCGCAGCATGCTGGATTTGCCTCCTTCTCTGAAGGCCGCGATGATTGTGACACCTGGAATGTTCCGCTCGAGGAGCCCGAGAATCTCCTTCTGGAAGTCCGCCGTGCCGATCGAGGCATGGCGGGGCAAATAGCAACGCATGAACCAGAAGAGACTTCCCGCGGTCGCCTCGCGGCGGAACGCCTCGTCCTCGATCATGCGTCGGATGAATTCCTCCTGTTCTTGTTTGCTAAGAATTGGGTTCATGGGTATTAGTATTGTCACGGTGTGGCGTGGGTTGATCGTCCGACTGTTCTGGCGTTTCGCCTGCGTTTTCTTCACATGGCATGGCGAGTTGCAGAGATTTTTCAATCAGCACTTTTTCTTCCGGCGTCATGTTCCGTTTCTCGACGTGCTCGATGCGGCCCTCAATCTCCACCCTGTGCGCATACCGCGGGTGGTGGGAGCGTAACCAAAATGCGATAGCGCCCAAATTTTTTCCTTCTTTCATAAGTCTTACCACCTGTGACTCGCCTAAGTCGTTGATGTACAACTCACCGTCCCGCATCGCCGCATCGGCGGCTTTCGCGAATTCAGGATCTTCGCGCCATCTATAGAACGTCGATCTTGAGATCTTTATTTTCTCGCAGACGATTTCCACGATTGGAATTTTCTTAAGCTGCTCCAAAATGAGCTGCTGGTCTTTATCACGTTTCATGGTGGATGTGTTCGGCCGTGAGGCCGAAAAGTTTTTCGAAGCGATCAATGATGGTACAGCAATATTCCTCGTCACGCTCTATGAGAATTGTTTTGCGTTTCGTTTGCTCCGCCGCCATGCCGGTACTGCCGGATCCCGCGAAACAGTCATATACCGTATCTCCGATATGGGTACTGTTCAAAATCAGGCGCCGAAGCAAGGGAATAGGCTTCTGCGTCGGGTGCAGGGCACTCCGGCTTGGTTTCGGCGAGAAGAGGAGCGATTTGTCCTTCGCCTTCCTGAACTCGTGCGTACCGTGCCATCCGAAGGCGATGAGTTCGTGCTGGGGCAGGTAATCCTTCCTGCCGATCACGGCGTTGCTCTTGATCCAGATCAAGAGCTGCGAGAAGCGCACCCCGGCCTTCTGCATACCCTCGCGGAGCGCAAAGAGCATCGGATCGGCATTGAAGATGTAAACCGAGTTCTTCCGTGCGAGGTGCGGCACGGCCACCCTGAGCCACTTCTCAGTGAAAGCCGCGTACTCGCCTTCTGACGAAATATCATCGTTCAAAATATCCTTTGTGACCTTGATCTTCGCGATCCCTGCCTTCGCTTGCGTGTACGAAACGCCATAAGGTGGATCGCTCACAATCGCATTGACTTGACGCTTCCCAATCAACCGACTTACAAGGTCAGCGTCGGTCGCGTCGCCGCACGCGAGCAGATGCTCGCCGATGCGGAAGATGTCGCCGTACGCGATCTTACTAACTGAGTTTTTTTGGTTTTTTGCCGGTGAGCTGTTCATATCGGTTGATGATTAATGTTGCGAAGATGGGGTCGACCTCAGCGAGGAATGCCCGCCGTTTGAGCGATTCCGCCGCTACCATGAGGCTGCCTGAGCCCGCCGTGAGGTCGAGCAAGGCATCTCCCGGCTTGCTGCAGCGGCGTAGCGCCTTCTCGTGGAGCGATGGTGGCTTCTGGGTCGGATGCTCATATTCTTGGCCAGGAAGCCGTTTTACGAGCCATATCTCAAAAAGATCCAGAATATCGTCGATGAGGCGCGTGCCAGAGCCCACTTCTTTATTGAGGATTTCGTTCAGCGTCTGCACACGGTTCGCGAGGTACGGCTTGCCGCGCGTACCGTAGACGCAGCTCTCGGTCGCTTTGTTGAAAGCCACCATTGGCGTGGGATTTTGATTATTTTTCACCCAGCTGCATACACGCTTGCGGTTGATGCCGAGCTCTTCATAAAGCGACTGAACGACGCCGATGTTGTTCTGATCGCACCACACGAAAAAGTGCGCGTCGTCTTTTGCAACCGCAAGCGCGTTCCCGATGAGCGATCCGAGGAATGCCCGGTACTCGGTATCGCTCTTCTTGTCATCGGTCTTCCCGCCGTAATGCTTCTTCCCGCCGATACCCGCATCGTAAGAAAGTCCGATATTAAAAGGAGGGTCAAAATTTACAAGGTCAATGCGCTCTTTTCCGACGAGCCGCTTGATCGCATCAAGGTCTTGCGAATCGGCACAGATAAGGCGGTGCACCCCCAACTGGTAGAGCTCGTTGGTTTTTACGGTCGGCTTCTTGATCTTTGCAAGCTCTTTCTCAACATCAAAATCGTCATCCTCAACCTCGAGCGCCTCATCCCAGATGTGGGAGAGCTCGGCGTCGCTGAAACCGATATCAAGCAGGAGTTCCGTGTCAAAGGAGCGGAGCAGGTCAAAATCCCAATCGCCGGTGACGGCGTTACTGGTCAGCATGTACCGCTCCGCTTCATCTTTGGTAAGCTTGCGGCTCGGCACGCGCACGTCAATCAGTTCGGTGCCTCTCCCTAAAAGCTGGAGAATTTTTACACGCTGATGTCCGGCAAGGATCGTGCCGTCGAGATTCACGGCGGGTATCTCAACCAGCCCAAATTGCTCAAGCGATCTCTTTAGGTTCTCCGCCTGCGCATCGCTTAAGATACGCGGGTTACGCTCATGTGGGATGAGATCGTTCACGCGCCGCTTTTCAGTGCGCCAGACAAGGTCAGTTATTTTATGGATTTTGTTCATGTTATTTATGCTTGGGTCCTTTCGGTCTTGTTGTGGGAGACAACACGGCTTCGCGCTCCTTCCGATCCGCTTCAACGAGCTTCATCCATTCCTTCTTGTTCTCGCGCTTCAACATACTGAAAGGCCACTTGTCCGCCCACCGGCTTCCCATCTTCCACCGCTCCTGCCACGAGAGCTGAAAGATCAGATGGGTTAATGCTTGGTCCGCGATTATTTTTTTACTCATAATGTTTTTGCTTTTATTATCCATGCGAAAAAACGGCTTCACGGTAACGTTCAGGGTAAGAAACCACAAAAAGGCCAGTGTTTATCTGGCTTAGAAATTATGAGAGGCGGCTCGCGTTGACTCTCGACCTATGTTTTACGACGTTTCGTCTTTTCGTACGAACGGCGGCTCTTGACCCGTGCCACCATCTTTGCACAATTTGTTTCGCCACAGTACGTCTGCTTCTTTGTCTTTGCGATAAAAAGGCGGCCGCACTGCGGACATATCCTTAATTCTTCTTCGTTCGCCAAATCTTGGAGAAGATAATAACAGCATGCCGCCATACTGCTTTCGCAACGCATCGCGGCGCGGAAAAAATAGCCGCCGCTACGCCTCGGCCCTTCGCCCATGAAAATATGCGGATGCGCGTATTCATCCACGGCTTCTTGTATAGCTTCCTCTTTTCTTAGCTCTATGCGCACCAACTCCGCCCTCGCCGCCGCTGTTGTTTTTTTGTCGCCAACAATAATATGGCCAAGTCGCTCCCTCTGCTTCTTGAACCGGTCTTCGACTTCTCGGATGTGTCGTTCGAAATCTTCGGCTTCCCGCAGGGTCGGTTCGTGGCTCGTGTAAGGCGATGTGGTGATCATGGTATGGCAGTGCGCGAGTTCGCGATTGATAAACTCCACATCGGCAGCGACGAGCGGTAACGGCACGGGCGTGTATTTTGCTTTGTATTCCGCCGTTTCCTTACGGACCTTTCCCCGATGTTCCATATTGCCATGAATTGACCGGGTAATCCTGCCAAAGCGTTCTATGTCCTGCGGGGTCGCATGCCGCGGCCCCCGCGCCGCGGCATCGTAGACGGTGAAGAAGGGATACTGTTTCAGGAATTCTTGGACCCTTTGGAGGTTTCGGGCGTTTGCAGCCGCAAGGTAAAGATCCCGGGTGGTTGCTGTCGGCTCCAGGCTCCTCGTGATGCCTTTCTTCTTTTCACCGGATTGAGTGGTAAATGTTACCGTCTTAGGACGGCCGGCGCGCTGACGTTTCCCAGCGACCAATTCGTAGTGGGTAAGAGGGGGAGGCTTTGAACGACGCATGTCTTTATACCTAGTAGTATACTAGCTTTCCCTTCAAAATTTTATAACGTGATCACATTCACCGGCTCCTCGCAGAATATGCTAAGTTCACACGCCGTTTTGATGGCCTTCTCCACGCTCGCGCCGAGATAGAGCGCGGCGAGCGCGTAGTCCGCGCCTGCCCCAATCGCGTAATAGTCCTTGATCTCCCGCACGAAGTATCCGGCGAGAAAAAAGATTTTGTCTTTGTAAACGACGATAAAGGCGGATTCTTCGAACTTCGGTCCGCTTTTCATCTCGCTCAGATGGCTCGCGAAATCCTGCATGAGCATGGTCCACCCATATTCCGTGTTCGTTTTTGGGAGATGGTTCTCCAGAAATTCCCGGCACAGGGCGTTCACGGCGGCATTGCCCACCGCGCCGAGCACCGTTTCCTTGCCCACTTGGAAGAGCTTCGCCAATTTGTCCTTCTCCTGCGTACCCCAGCCGGAGATACGGATACTGTCCGCCCCGATTGTGATCTTGCTCTTTTCTTTGCGTACCGCAACGACACTCATAGTTATGTTTTGATGGTTGATTTGCGACCTTTCAGAACACAACGATGCCGCTGGGGCGGAGGAAGTCCAGCTGGGACATGGGACACGCCACTGTCCCATTCTGTTTTCACCTTATGCCACAATGGATCCGAAGCGACTAGACTTCAAAACAGGACACGATTTTATAGTGACCCTCGTGTCCCAAAGTGTCTCATTTTGTACCTGACCGAGGTCCTTCGCCCCTTAGAAAGCTACTCTAAAATCGCCTATATTATTCCCGTAGCCCAGTGACCGAGGTTCTTCAACGAGAAGATGAAGGAGGTTCCCAAGAATGCTTGTGGGGCTTGACCCTAGAAGTTTGGAGACCGTGGAAGGGCACAAGCAGGAAGGAGTGGTGTAGTTTTTTGAGCCCACTTCGCTCGCCCTGCGGCTCGCTCGTTAGTCCTCGGCGGTTCGCCGCCGAAAAGGAAACGGCGGGCCGTGCCGAACCGCCTGCGGGTCTCAAAAAATTACACCGCTCCTTCCTGCTTGTGCTTTTTGCGAGGAATCGGTTCTCTTTTTTGTGGTACAATACAAGAAAGCAAATCAAAGGTCGCAATGATTACAGAACGATTATGTATCCACAAGGTTATGGCGCCTGGTCGCCGGTGGGCTTGAATTGGGCGACGGGAATGGGCGGATTGGTTTTTGCCCTTGTCATTATTTGGTCCATTGTATGGAAGGGGCTTGCGCTTTGGAAAGCCGCGCGCGAGGAAAGCAAGGTGTGGTTCGTCGTTCTTCTTGTTGTGAACACGCTTGGCATTCTTGAGATTCTCTATCTCTACGTGTTCAGCAGGAAGAACATGTCTGCGGCGGGGATAAAAGGACCCGTGGCGAAGTAGCACGATTTTTTCTCATTATCAGCGCACTGTGAAATGGCCTCGGGATAAAACTCGAGGCCGTTTCGTCGGCTTGATATATCTCCGGGTTGATTTTAGAATCAGTAGCGAAGGGCCTATAGTATAGTGGCAGAACGCCTCCATGGCATGGAGGAGGTGGGGGTTCGATTCCCCCTAGGTCCACCGGCACGATTGGAGGCGTGCGTGAGTGGTTGAAACGGATGGTCTTGAAAACCATTATGCCAGAAATGGCATCGAAGGTTCGAATCCTTCCGCCTCCGCAATAAAGATTGATTGATCGTTAGCTACGAAGTAAACTTATAAGTAAGACAAAGCCTCATGTTCTTACAGCGGCCCGTTTATTTATTGATAATTGTGGTTTTTGTAGTCATCTTATCTGCTTATGTTTTTTATATACCGAAAGAAAACATGGAAACTGAACTGAATCAAAACGGGCCCTTTGAGATAGTTCTTAAAGAGATGGGGGATTCCGAATTGCAGGCGACCCTTATTAATCGTTCTGTTTCCAATCAACTGTTTTTGGTTCACTCCTGGCGTGAGCCGCTTAATATAGTTGTGCATGACCAATCTGGCAAAGAGATAAAGCCGTTTGATGAGTTGACCATTAAGATACCGCAGGCCTCGGCTTGGGTGATCAGCAAAGACCAATATGAAAATGTCCCGCCGGGCCAAGAAATTATTTTGGGAACCGGTTCATTAGTAAAACAGGGAGAAAGCTATACGCTAAGATGGGGTCATCTTCTCTTTGGTTCTCTAAAACCGGGCAGTTATAAAATACAGGCCGTGGCCCAAAGGAAAATAACTTTTTGGGAGAAAGATGAACAGGGCAAATCCGGTGATTTTGGTACAAGCACCTGGGTCGGGGATGTTCCCTCAAACGTTATTGAGGTGCAACTTAAATAACGTAGCGGGGTTGACAGAGCTTGAGGGCGCGCTATAATGGAAACACTTCCAAAGACCGCAGGCGTCCCGCGAAGAAAAGAAGGGAATAAGGCCTGCCGAGGAATACGCAAAGAACCACGCGGTTCTTTGCCCCTCAAATGGCTTTGGAAAGGCCGTTTTTTTTGTTCGGGAGAATTTTAAGGGCGATAAAAAACCATGAAAACCAAAGCGCAGAAGGGCGAAGAATTAAAAAAAGCTAAAGCGATGCTTGATAAGAGCCAGGCGCTCGTCTTTGCCGACTTTACGAAAATTTCCGCAGAGAACGTGCGGAAATTCCGGATGGAACTCAAGAAGCAGGGCGCGAACTTTCTCGTCATCAAAAAACGCCTTCTCGCATTGCTTTTGAAAGAGCGGGGGATCGATACCGACCTCAAACAATTTAAAATCTCCGTAGGCACGATCTTCGCTGAGAATGGGACCGAGGCGGTTGCGGGAACGGCGTTCAGGTTCTTTTCGGGCCTTGAGGTGCCGGAGGGCGGCGACAAAAACACGTGGGTGAAGCATCTCCTTGGCGGATACGATGTGAAGGCGGGCGCGCCCATGGATGCGACGCAAGTGGTTTTCATCGGCAAATTGCCGCCGCGGGAAGTGCTTTTGGCGCAGCTTTTGGGAATGATCTCGGCGCCCGTTAAATCACTGCTCTATATTCTGGACCAAAAGGCAAAAAGGTCGAGCTAACGCAAGCACAATACTTTCATGGCAAATTACGACGATCTCATTACTAAAATAGAATCGCTTACGGCGATGGAGCTCGCGGAGCTCGTGAAGAAGCTTGAAGAAAAGTTCGGCATCTCGGCAGCTGCGCCAATGGCGGCAGCGGGAGCCGGAGCGGCCGCGGCGGAAGAGAAGACCAGCTTCAATGTTGTTTTGAAATCCGGCGGCGCCTCCAAATTGAACGTCATCAAGGTAGTTCGCGAGGTGACGACCCTCGGTTTGAAAGAAGCGAAGGACCTGGTGGACGGCGCGCCGAAGACGGTGAAGGAGAATATAAAGAAAGAAGAAGCCGAGGAGATAAAGAAGAAATTGGAAGCGGCGGGCGCGCAGGCGGAGATCCAATAGGGTATACAATATAATATAAGCATGGGCATCGCGCCCTTTTGACGGCATTCCTTCTTAGGTCATGACGGCAAAAGGGCGCGATGCCCATGCGCAAGGGCGTTTAGCTCAGTGGTAGAGCGTTCCGTTCACATCGGAAAGGTCGCAGGTTCGATCCCTGCAACGCCCACCGGATGAAGAGAAAAAATATTGTGTTTGTGGGAGGTGGGGTGGGAGCGTCCACATTTACGAGGGCGGCGAGAGATCTGCCGGTGAACGTGACGACGATCGTGACCGCCTTTGACGACGGGGGATCGACGGGTGCCATGCGCCGCGATTATGGAGGCGTTGCGCTCGGGGACTTTCGCCAATGCGTTATGGCGAACCTTGCTCTTGATGCGGAGACCGAAAGGACCCTGAGCCACCGGTTCGGCATAGGCAGCCTCTTCGGCGTGAACGTCGGGAATCTTCTCCTGCGTTCCTTTCTTGACGAACACAAAAACGAAGAAAAAGCCATTCTTCATTTGCATGAACTACTTCATTTAAAAAACAAGGTATTCCCGGTTTCGTATGATTTTGCAAAATTGTGCGCGAAGCTGTCCAATCGCCGGACGCTCGGCGACGAAGGGCAGATTGCGGAACACGTGAGTTTTGCCGAGGCGCCCATCAAAGAATTATATTTGAAGCCGCAGGCGAAAATAGGCGCCCAGGCGCGGGAGGCGATGCTCGCCGCTGATTATCTGATCTTTGCGCCAGGGAATTTTTTTACGAGCCTTTTGTCGCATCTTTACGTAAAAGGATTTGCGGCGGCATGGAAAAAGAGCAAAGCGAAAAAAATCTGGTTCGTAAATCTTCTTGCGCACCGCGGCCAGGACAGTTTTTATACTCTGCGCGATTATCTGCGCTGGTTCGAAAAACAGCTCGGACGGCGGCCGTTTGACATTGTCGTGATCAATAAAAATATTCCGAAGAAAACACTTGATTTTGTAAAAGACCGTTTTGAAAAAGTAAAAGTGACCGAAGACGATCTGTGTGTTTTGCAAAAAGAAAAGGTGAAGGTCCTGACCGCCGACCTTATATCGCCGACGGTGCATGCTCAAGGAAAGAACGATACTATCATGCGCGCGCCGCTCCGGCACGATCCCGCAAAGATACGCAGGTTCCTTGTTGCGCTACTGAAGCACAGGCGCGTATAGAGTGGGGAACCGTTATTTTGCGCATCAAATCGGCGCGCGTGGATAGGCTGTGAATATCCGGTGGAGGCTTTAAGAGAAAGCGCAGATAAAACAATGCTTCTGCGTAGCTTTTTGACAAGAATTTAATTTTTGACAGCACAGCGTGGTGGTTTATGATTAAACAAAAGTGGTGAGTTGTGGATAATTCTGGGGATAAACGCCACTTTCTGTGCAGAGCCAATAAAAGCCATGCTTCTTGGAGAATACCAACACAATCTGGACGTCAAAGGTCGGATGGCAATTCCGGCGAAGTTCCGCGATAAATTATCGGCCGGGGCCATCATCACGCGCGGAATTGATAGTTGTCTTTTTGTCTTTGCGAATACCGAGTGGGACACGCTCGCGAAAAAACTGATCGCACTGCCCTTGGCGCAGGCGAACTCGCGCGCATTCGTACGTTTGATGCTCGCGGGCGCCTCGGATGTGGAGATCGACAGCCAGGGAAGAATTCTGATCCCTGATTATCTACGCAAGTATGCGGGCCTCAAAAAAGAAGTGATCGTGGCGGGACTTTATAACCGCATTGAGATCTGGGATGAGGCCGCGTGGCAATCCTATAAGACAAAGACCGAAAGTTCATCAGAGGAGATCGCGGAAAAATTGGGGGAGCTGGGGATTTAGTTCTGTGCCGCACGTTCCAGTTCTTTTAAACGAAGTAATAGCATTGCTTGATCCGAAACCCGGCGAATTCATCATTGACGGTACGGTGGATGGCGGAGGGCACGCGGCGGCGATCATGGAAAGGATCGCGCCGCAGGGTATTTTCCTGGGGGTTGATTGGGAGAAAGGGATGATAGGGGAACGGATCGCGGCGCGCGAAGCGCGCCGCGGCGTGAGGACCCGCGAGCGCTATGTGTGCGGCAATTACGCGGACCTTCCCGCGATCCTTGCGAAAGAAAAATTGGGAAAAGCGGACGGCTTGCTCCTTGACCTTGGTTTTTCTTCGGACCAGCTCGCGCGTTCGGGAAGAGGGTTCAGTTTCGGCGAAGAGGCGCGCAATGAGCCGCTCATCATGACGTACGACGATGCGTGTCCGCCGGTTGCCGAGATCCTGCGCGCGCAGAGCGAAAAGGAACTTGCGGACATCATTTTTTCTTTCGGCGGGGAACGGCTTTCAAGAAAGATCGCGAAGGCGATCAAGGAAGAGGGGCGGAAGAGGCCGATCGTGACCAGTGGGGAGCTTGCGGAGATCGTGCGCGGGGTGGTGCCGAAAAATTACGAGCGGGGGAGGATCGATCCGGCGACAAGAACCTTCCAGGCCCTGCGGATCTACGCGAACGATGAATTGGGGAATCTCACGCGTGCGATCGAAAATGCGCAGGAGGTGATAAAGAGCGGCGGGCGGGCGGTTATCATAAGCTTCCAATCTCTCGAAGATCGCATCGTAAAACAATCATTTCAAAAATCGGCGAAGGAAAATAAATTGAAAATTTTGACGAAGAAGCCGATCGTGGCATCGCGCGAGGAGATCGCAAGAAATCCGCGCAGCCGATCGGCAAAAGTGCGGGCCGCGCTCATCATCTGATCCAATGACCTTTATTCAACCAAATAAAAATAACAGCATTTTGAACACCGTCCTTGCGGTCATATCGATCGGACTCGTCGCGGCGACCTTTGGCATGGTGGCTCTTTATAACGCGACGGTGAATCTGAGCCACACTATCGCCGAAGTAAAAGTGGAACTTGATGCCGTAGGAGCGAAGAACATTGATTTAAATAATACGGTCGTTGCAACCCTGAGCGGCAGCGAGATCGCAGCCATTGTGGCGAAAAACGGCCTTGTGCCCGAATCAAAACCGAACTACTTTCATCTGAGCAAGACGACCGATCAAAAATGGCCTATCGCTTCGCATTATTAATCGTAGCCCTTATCGTCGCCTACGCGCTCTTAGGGTTTCATATTTATCAATTGCAGCTGGTGAAGGGGGATTATTATTTCGCGAAAGCGCAGACCCAGATTTTGGCGTCGCGCGGCGTGAACGGCGACCGCGGGTCCATTTATTTTACCGATAAGGACAAGAGCGCATTGCCGGCGGCGTTGGAAAAGCAATTTCCCATGATCTACGCGGTTCCCAAAGCGATCGACGATGCCGCGGAAGCCGCCAACACCATGGCGCCCATCCTCGGCATGCCGGTTTCTGCGCTGCAGAAGATTTTTTCCCGGCCAAACGACGCATACGAACTTCTCACGCGGAAAGCGGACCAGTCGGTTGCCGATCAGGTTACTCAAAAAAACATGAAGGGGATCTATGCCGATTTTGAGCCCGCGCGTTTTTATCCTTTGGCGACCACCGCTTCGCAACTGCTTGGCTATGTGGGGCCGAACGCTTCGGATACCGGCGAGAGCGGCCACTACGGCATTGAGGGATTTTACGATGATGAACTAGGAGCGGGGACGGACGTCAATCTGACGATCGATCCGAACGTGCAGATCGAGGCGGAAAAAATTTTGGACGACCTTATTGCGTCGCAGAATGCTACGGGCGGGAGCATCATCGTGGAAGATCCGATGACCGGAAAAATACTCGCGATGGGGAGCTCCCCCGATTTTGATCCCAATAATTATTCCGCATCTCCCATCGCTGACCTTCTGAATCCGGTGGTGCAAAAAGTCTATGAGCCAGGATCGGTCTTTAAGGTGCTCACGATGGCGGCCGGCATTGATGCGGGGAAATTGACGCCTACGACGACCTACTACGATTCCGGCACGGTGACGGTGAGCGGGAAAAAACTTTCCAACTACGACCTTGTGAAGCACGGGCCTTACGGCGTGGCGACGATGACGAACGTGATCGAGCACTCCATCAATACCGGCGCGGTTTTTGCGGAAGGGAAAACCGGCAACGCCATTTTCGCGGAGTATCTGAAGAAGTTCGGATTGAACGAGAAGACCGGCATTGATCTGCCCGGGGACCTTGCGGGGAATTTGAACCAATTAAGCCCGAAGGCGCCGCAAGTGGCGTTCGCGACGGCTGCCTATGGCCAGGGAGTGGCGGTGACGCCGCTTGAACTCATAAATGCCCTCGCAGTGATCGCGAACGGCGGGAATCTTATGCGGCCGTACGTGAATGCGGCGCTTTCGCCCGGGGTGATCCGCCGGGTGATAAGCACAAGCACTGCGGAACAAGTGACGGCAATGATGATCTCCGCGGTTGACAAGGCGCAGGTGGCCAATATTGAGGGATATTCGCTTGCGGGGAAGACCGGGACCGCGTTCATTCCTGATCTTGTGCATGGCGGTTATACTGACAAGGTGATTGACTCGTACATCGGCTTCGGACCGACCACCAATCCGCGCTTCATCGCGCTCATTAAGATCGATGCGCTGCCGAGCACGGCGCTCGCGGCGCAAAGCGTGGTGCCGGCGTTCAAAGAGCTTTCGCAGTACCTGATCAATTATTATAATATTCCTCCGGACCGCCTATGACTTTCATAAAACAATTTTTTGTTCGCTTGCTCGGGTGGCATATGCGCCTCCTCGCGCGGCTTACGATCTGGCGCTACCGGCCGGGCATCGTGGGCGTGACGGGGAGCGTGGGGAAAACGTCCACGAAACTCGCGATCGCGGCGGTGTTGGGTGCTGTGCGCCGCGTAAGGGCCTCCTCGGGCAATATGAACAATGACCTTGGCCTGCCGCTCGCGATCTTGGGCGACTGGTCGCCGGAGGAATTGCGGCTCGTGAGCCGCGACACGCCGGCAGGCAAAAAACGCCTGCGAAAATTCTTTTTCTGGTGCAAGGTGATCACGGTCGCCAAATGGCGCATCATCGTAAAATCAAAAGAATATCCGGAGATCCTTGTTTTGGAATACGGCGCGGACCGGCCGGGCGACATTAAACGTTTATTAAGGATCGCGCGGCCGAACGTAAGCGTGATTACGGCGGTCGGGGAGTATCCGGTGCACGTGGAATTCTACGGGGGGCCGGAAGGCGTGGCGCGCGAAAAAGGACGGCTTATCGAATGCCTCACTGCGGCCGGCTCTGCCGTTCTGAACTATGACGACGAGACGGTGATGGATCTTGAGCCGCGCACGCGCGGAAGGGTTTTTACCTACGGTTTCGAGAACGGCGCAGGGGTGCGGATCGCGCGGTTCGAAAATCGCATTGAGGCCGACCGGCCTGCCGGCGTTTCTTTCAAACTTGAGTGCGCCGGAAATTCGGTCCCGGTGCGACTCGCGAATGTTTTCGGAAAAGCGCAGGCCTATGCTTCCGCCGCCGCGGCCTCGGTCGGTTTGATTTTCGGGATGAATCTCGCTAAGATTGCGGAAGCGCTCGGGAATTATCGGTCCGCGGATTCGCGCATGCAGCTCCTGCCCGGGATAAAAGACACTCTTGTGATGGATGATTCCTATAACGCGAGCCCGCTTTCCATGCACGCGGCGCTTGATACCCTGCGCGATCTTCCCGCGAAACGGCGGGTTGCGGTCCTTGGCGACATGCTTGAGATCGGCAAATATGCGCCCGAAGCGCATGAGCGCGTGGGACGCCTTGCGGCGGGATCGGCGGATGTCTTGTTCACTGTCGGCCCGCGCGCGAAATTCATTGCGGAAGCCGCGGAAGAACAGGGAATGAAGCGGTCCAACGTTCATTCTTTTGATACGGCCGACGAAGCCGTGGAGCTGTTGCAGACGCTCCTCAAAAAAGGAGACCTTGTTTTGGTAAAGGGTTCTCATGCGATGGAATTGTATAAAATAGTGGAAGAAATAAAAGCAGTAATGCCGTCATCGTCTAGTCCGGTCTAGGACGTCGCCCTCTCACGGCGAAAACTCGGGTTCGAATCCCGATGGCGGTACAAAAGAAGGTGCTGTGGTATTTTTGAAGCCCACTTCGCGCGCTCCTGCGGCGCGCTCGTTAGTCCTCGGCCGTTCGCGGCCGAGAGGAAAACGGCCGGCCAAGCCGAACGGCCTGCGGGTCTTCAAAAATACCACAGCACCTTCCTTCGTGCTTTTCTATCAAGAGGTTCGAACGGGGGATTTGACAAATTGGCCTCAATGTAATATAATTACTCCCAGCGAGGCTCAAGTTGAAAACTCCAATTTATGCCATTTTGTTTGCTCTCATCGCGACGGCTGCGGTGAGCGCCCAATCGGGCGACCAAAAAGCCACGGGTAGCGTGTGGCTTGACGTGTTCGGCGGCACACGAGGCGTTGTGGTATACCCGCAGTACGCGTGGAGCGTTCCAACATCGGCGGGGAAGTTTGGCGGCTTCGGTTTCGTGGAAAGCGCTCCCGGCGAGCTCTTCTTCACCAACCATCTCGTCAATTTCACTCCCAAGGCGGCGTCGTGGTTCACCGCACACGGCGAGATCGGCGGGATCCCGGCCAAGGGCAAGGCGTTTGTCCAGCTCGGGCCACGGATAAACCTGCACAAGGCCATTCCGAAGCTTGAGAAGGCAATGCCAAGACTTTTCATCGCATACCTCCCTGAACTCCGCGGGATCAGAACGCGCAATCTGCTCATCTCGGGCGCGACCCGCGAGTTCCCGATCGTCGGCAAGCGTGTCACCGCTTCCGTCGAGGGATACGATCGCATCTTCAGCGGTCACTCGTACGGCGAGGCATGGCTTCTGTGCCACGTTCGGAATTGGAAGCGCATCACCCCCACCGCCTTCGTCATTCGCGATACCGGCCGATATGTTGTTTCGTTCGGCGTTCGGATCAAGCCGTGAACGCAATCCCGGGACCGCGGGCAAACGGTCCACCATGAGCCCACTACCTACAAGACGGAGTGGGCTCGAACATTTTTAACATGGTAAGATTTTAGTATGAGGAAATTGGTGGTGGCGAACTGGAAGGAAAATCCGAAGAGCGAAAAGCAGGCGCTCGTTCTTTTTCGCGCGGTTGCAAAGATAAGACATCCGAAAAAGATTGAGGTGGCGGTCTGTCCGCCATTCATTTATCTGGAACGGATCGCGGAGATGCGGAAGCGTGGGAGGGGGCGCGTAATGCTCGGCGCGCAGGACGTGTTTTGGGAAGAGAAAGGCGCCTACACGAGCGAGGTGGGGCCCGCGATGCTCCGGTCGCTCGGCGTGCGGTACGTGATCATCGGCCATTCGGAGCGGCGTCGGTGGCTCAAGGAGACCGACGCGATGATCAATAAAAAGATCAAACGTGCGCTTAGAGATGGTTTGCGTGCGATCCTTTGCGTGGGTGAGTCGCTTTCGGTGCGAAGAAAGGGGGCCGCGGCCGCAAAAAAATTCGTTGAGGGACAGCTCGCAAAAGACCTGGCGGGGGTTTCGCGCGCAAAATTATCGCGTCTTGAGGTCGCTTATGAGCCGATCTGGGCCATCGGCACCGGCAGATACGATAGGCCGGAGGATGCCGTGGCGATGGCCGCCGTCATTAAAAATTTCTTAAAGAAAGCTTTTCGTTTCGCTCCCCGTGTGGTATATGGTGGTTCTGTGTCCAGCAAAAATA
>Ga0187870_1000489_pt1 | contig 45208 bp, 38 predicted proteins | sample June2016WEW_13_1_3_FD_132974 | JGI IMG/M metagenome (GOLD analysis project Ga0187870, IMG submission 132974) | Peatland microbial communities from SPRUCE experiment site at the Marcell Experimental Forest, Minnesota, USA - June2016WEW_13_150 | ecosystem: Environmental > Terrestrial > Soil >...
GACCAGCACCGACCTTCGCGGGTTCTGATATACTCACCCTGATCATGGAAGCGGAGCTGGCGATCAATTCTGAACGTGCCCTCGGACAGAGAGACCCGATGATATACGGGCACTTCATCGAGCACTTTCATCGACAGGTCTATGGCGGCATCTACGACCCCGAGTCTCCCCTGTCCGACGCGGCGGGTCTTCGACGCGACGTGTGCGAAGCGGTGCGGGCCCTGCGGCCGCCCATCATCAGATGGCCCGGCGGCTGTTTTGTCTCCGCATACCACTGGGAGGACGGCATAGGTCCCACCCGTTCCCCGCGCTTCGACAAGGCGTGGAGGGTCGAAGAAAGCAACGCGTTCGGCACGGATGAGTTCATCGGCTTCTGCCGAAAGGTCGGGGCGGAACCCTACATATGCACGAACGCCGGATCAGGAACGCCCGAAGAGATGAGCAACTGGGTCGAATACTGCAACCTGGCTGACCAGGGCAAATGGGCGCGCCTGCGGAAGGACAATGGATCCGCGGCGCCTCACCACGTCAGGTACTGGAGCATCGGCAACGAGAACTACGGGGATTGGGAAATCGGGGCAAAAACGGCGGAAGAATGGGCCCGGTTCGTCAAGGAATCCGGGAAGATGATGAAGGCCGTGGATCCCTCGATCCAACTCATGGCGGCAAGCGTGGCCGAGCTCGACTGGAACCTCCGGCTTCTGCGGGAGGCCGGCAAGGTCCTGGACTGGATATCCATTCATGGCTACTGGGATCCCCTGTGGGAGCGCAACGATCTCAGCTCGTATGAAACGTGCATGGCCTTCACGACAACGATCGCAGAGAAGATCACCACGACGGAGCACATTCTGGGCGCGCTCGGTCTGCTCGGGAGGATAAGGATCGCATTCGACGAATGGAACCTGCGCGGGTGGCATCATCCGAACCGCTGGTCATCGACCGAGGAGTACCTCTCCCCCCGGGACAAGAATGACCTGAACTCCAGCTATACAATGGCGGACGCCGTCTTCACCGCCTGTTTCCTGAACGAGTGCCTGAGGCACTGCCGCACGGTCGGGATGGCGAATTTTGCCCCGCTGGTGAACGCGCGCGGAGCCATATTTACGCACGAGGGGGGGATCGTCCTTCGCTCCACGTATTTCGTGTTCCAGCTTTTCACCCGGCACATGGGGGACGTGGTCCTGGATTCCTGGCTCAGGCGAAGTGCCGAGTTCTCCGTGACCCGGCCTGACGGGGAGGTTTTCGTCCCCGCCATCGATGCGGTGGCCACACGGACCGCCGGCGAAGATGCCTTGCGCATCGCGGTGGTGAACAGGCATCCGGAAAAAGCGGTCAGCCTGACGATCAGCGGCACCGATATCCGTCGATACACGAAGGCGGCCGTGCACACCCTTGGCGCGCCGTCAAAGGACTCGTACAACGACACGGACACACCCGACACGGTCGCCCCGGGCCGGGATTCCTACTCCCTGAGGGAGAGCGACCAGACTTGTCTGACTATCGCGCCGCATTCGGTCTCCGTGATCGTGCTTTCATGACGAGGGCGGACCGTGGAAACCTGCTTCCCTTACCGCAATCGTTAAGGCTATCCTCCTTTTGAAGAGGAGGTCGATGTGAAGAACAGATTCGTGTGCATGACGGTCACGGTCTTCGCCCTCATGCTGGGTTCGCCGCTTTTCGCGGCGGGGCCCGTCAATGTCGCCATCTTTGTACCGGGCGTCGCGGCGGGCAGCCCCCTGTATGAGCAGCTGGTGACGGGCGCGCAGAAGGCCGCGGAGGAGTTCCCCCCCATGACCCTCAAGGTCGTGGAAGCCGGATTCAATCAGGCGGATTGGCCGGAAAAGATGACTTCCCTTGCCGCAACAAACGAATACGCATACATCCTTACTTCCAATATGTCGATGCCCTTTATCTGTGCCGATGTGGCGAAGAGCTTCCCGAGGCAGAAGTTCATCGTGATGGACAGCTACCTGGCCGGCAACCCCCAGATTTACACCTTGATGTACAACCAGGTGGAGCAGGGCTACTTCGCCGGCTATCTCGCAGGGCTGGTGACCAAAAGCAGGATGAAGGGTGCGACTTCGGAGCTCAAGGTGGGCGCCATAGTCGCGCAGGAATACCCCGCGCTCACCAAGGAAATCATCCCCGGCTATACACGGGGGTTCACGGCGATAGACCCGCGAATAACGCTGGACTATCGGGTGATCGGCAACTGGTACGACGCCACCAAGGGAGCCGACCTCGCGAACAGCATGATGGACGCCGGGGTGGACGTCATTCTTCCGATCGCCGGTGGGGCGGGGCAGGGCGTCATCAAGGCGGCGCAGGAGCGCGGGCGCTATGTCGTGTACTTCGACAGCAATGCGTACGCGATTGCCCCGGGGACGATCGTAGGGTGCGCGACGCTGGACCAGAACCGCGCCGTGTACGAGACACTGAAGAAGGCCGTACAGGGAACCCTTGTATTCGGGAAGGCCGACGTCGTTGACGCCAAGTCGGGGTTCGTGGATTTCGCAGACAACGACCCGCTGTACACGAAGAACGTACCCGCGGACGTGCGCGCGCGAATGGCGGACCTCCTGAAGAAATTCCGCAGCGGAGCCATGACGCTTGCGGTTCCCCAGATGTAGAGTGGCCGAATCGGGCCGCGTCCCGTGCCGACAGAGGATCCATGCCATATCTTGAGATGAAGGGCATCACGAAACTTTACCCCAATCACCTGCGTGCCAACGATGGGATCGATTTCTCTCTGGAGAAGAACGAGATCCATGCGATCGTGGGTGAGAACGGAGCGGGCAAGACGACTCTCATGAAGATTCTCTACGGCCTGGAGCAGCTCGATGCCGGCTCGATCATGCTCTCGGGCAAAAACGTGACGATCCACGGCCCGCTGGATGCGAATCGTCTCGGCATCGGCATGGTCCACCAGCACTTCAAGCTCATCCCGGAGTTCTCGGTTGCGGAGAACGTCGTGCTCGGCATCGAGCCCCGAAAGAACGTGCTCTTCATGGACAGAAACGCCGCCGTCCAGCGCATCAGCGAGGTGATTGCCAGTCATGGATTCAACATCGATCCGCGGGCGAGGGTGCTGACACTTACCGTCGGCCAGATGCAGCAGGTGGAGATCGTCAAGATGCTCTATCGCAACGTGGATCTCCTCATCCTCGACGAGCCCACCTCGGTGCTGACCGAGCAGGAGATCCACAAGCTGTTCGAAACCCTTCGCAGTCTTCAGAAGGACGGCAAAACCTGCATTATCATCACCCACAAGCTGCAGGAAGTGATGGAAATCTCGGACCGCGTCACGGTGATGCGCAAGGGCAAAGTCATTGCCGTCCGCCGGACAGCGGAGGTGGACAAGGCAGAGCTGGCCCGCCTCATGGTGGGCAGAAGCGTGCTTTTCCAGATCGAGAGGGCGAAAAACGCGTGTGGAAGCGCGGTGCTCGAGCTGGTGAATGTCACGCTGAAGCAGCGCGGGCGGGACCGTGCGCTATTGGACGCAGTCAACCTCACGGTCCGCTCCTGCGAGATCGTCGGGGTGGCGGGCGTCAGCGGAAACGGGCTCGGCGAGTTGGAGGACGTCGTGGCCGGCCTGCGCAGGATCACAAGTGGAAGGATCCTGCACAACGGCGAGGACATTGCCGGCCTTGCTCCCGCCACGCTTCGCGAGCGGGGTCTTGCGTACGTGCCGGCGGACAGATTGCGACGCGGCGCGAGCCTGCAGTCCACGGTGACGGAGAACATGATCGTGACCAGCCATCACCGCTTCCTGCGGGCGGGCTTTCTCAAAGGGGGAAAAATAAAGCAATTCGCGGAACGCCTCACGAAGAGCTTCTCGATCGACGGCGGCCCTCGGGTTCCCGTCGGCACGCTTTCGGGGGGCAACATCCAGAAGGTGATCCTTGCGCGCGAGCTCGCCACGGCCTCCAACCTCGTCATCGTCGCCGAGCCCACGTGGGGGCTCGACGTGGCCAGCAGCCAGTTCGTCTACGAGAAGATACTGGAGATGCGCAAAGCGGGGGCGGGGATCCTCTTCATCTCCTCCAACCTCGACGAGCTTCTCGGGATCGCCGACGCAATCGCGGTAATGTACAGGGGACGGGTGGTGGCGTTTCTTTCGAACGTCAAGGGCCTTTCCAAGGAGCGCATCGGGGAGTACATGCTGGGACTGCGGGACGATTTTGCGCCCCCGAGGACGCAGAAGAAGGACGAACCCGCGTGAATGAAAGGAGGAAGTTCGGCGAGGTGCTTACCGGTCTCACCGGTCTCACGCTCACCCTCCTGCTGTCATTCTGTCTGGTGATCGGGCTCATCTTCATCCTGAGCAGAACGCCGCTCAGGACGATCTACTTCTTTTTCGTCGGCGCGTTCACGAACAGGTACTACCTGGGCAACATGCTGAATGTCGCCGTTCCCCTCGTCTTCACCGGGCTGGGAATCTCGATTGCGTTCAAGGCGTCCGTCTTCAACCTCGGGGGGGAGGGACAGATCTACGCCGGGGGCCTGGCCGCAACCGCCGTGTGCCTCGCCATGCCCGCGGCCAACGGCTTCCTGGGCGGGCTCTCCGCCCTCGCGGGGGCTGCGGTGCTTTCCGGGGCGATCGCCGGCGTGTCGGGGTTTTTCCGGATGAAGTGGAAAACGGATGAGATGATTTCCTCGTTTCTCCTGTCCTCCGCGGTGGTCCTCGCGGCGAACTACTTCATCACGGGCCCCCTCGGCGATCCGAAGAACAATCTCCTTGCCACGCTGGCCGTCGGACCGCAGTACGGGCTTGCAAGGATCTTTCCGCCTTCCAAGCTCAATATCAGCGCGTTTTTCGCGATGGCGGCGGCCCTGATGGTGTTCTTCTTCATGTACAAGAGCCGCGCGGGTTATGAGATGCGGATGTGCGGTCTCAATCGTGAGTTTTCCCGCTACGGCGGCATCAACGTATCCAAGTATCTCGTGCTTCCCATGATCATGAGCGGAGCCCTGCACGGGCTGGGGGGAGGGCTGATGGTGCTCGGAACCTACGGGGCGACGATCGAAGGATACTCCTTCGGCATGGGATGGAACGGGATCGCCGTGGCGCTCATCGCGAAGAACAATCCGCTCGGCCTGATCCCCGCCGCGTTTCTGTTCGCCTACCTCGACGCAGGCGCCAAGGCCGCGATGCTCAACTCGGACGTCACATTCGAGATCGCGGCGATCGCGCAGTCCTTCATCTTTTATTTCGTCACCGCGCAGGCCCTCTACGGTTTTGCGCGAAAACGGAGAAGGGCATGACGAACTCTCCGTTCTCCATTCCTCTCGTCCATAATGCGATCGACATCATGACGCCCTTCCTGCTCGCGGGGATCGGAGGCCTCTTCACGGAGCTCGCCGGGATGCTGAATATCGCCCTCGAAGGGCTCATCCTGACCGGCGCCTTCTTCAGCATCGTGTTCGCGGCGGCCACGGGGAACCTTTTCCTGGGGATTCTCCTTGGACTCCTGTGCGCAATGGCGCTCGCGTATATGTTCGGGGCCATCACTCTCTACATGCGCGCAAACGTGTTCATCACCGGACTTGCGACGAACTTGTTCGCGTCCGGCTTCACCATCGTGCTCGCTTACCATCTTTTCAAGACCAAAGGGGTCATCCAGTTCCCCGGAATTCCGAAGCTGCCCGCGCTCGTCGTTCCCCCTCTTCTCCAGAGAATCCCGGTGGTAGGCGACATTCTGTTCGGACACAACGTCATCATCTATGTCACCTGGGCCATCGTCCTGCTCTCCGCTCTTGTCATCTATCGGACGCCGTTCGGGCTGCGCCTGCGTGGCACAGGGTTGAACGCAAAAACAATCGTCTCTCTCGGGCTCAACCCCCGGCGATACCAGCTCGCCGGCATCCTGATCTCCGGCCTGACGTGCGGCCTGGCGGGCGCGATGCTCAGCGTTGAGCTGGCCGCCTTCGTACCCGAGATATCCTCAGGACGAGGATGGATCGCCCTGGTGGCGATCTACCTCGGCAACAAGACGCCGTGGGGAATCTTTGTCGCCTCGTTCGTGTTCGGCATGGCGGAGAGCATTTCCAACTACGCCCAGGGCTCAATCAGGGTGCCGGTGGAGTTCATCCTGGCCTTGCCGTATGTCTTCACAGTCGTCGCGATGATCCTCTATTCGATATTCCGCTATGTCCGCTCGTCACGGGGATGAGGGACACTGCAGACGGGGCCTATTTTACATCAATCGTGCCCGCGGGGAGTGCCGAATCCGCTTCTCCGATGGCAAAAGCGCCGATCCCCGCATCCTTCAGCGCGGCAATACAGCGCCCGGCTTCGCTTCCCGGGACCGCGGCAAGAAGGCCTCCGGAAGTTTCAGGGCTGAAGAGAAGCTTTCTGGTGAGCTCAGCGATTTCGGGACTGAATCGGACAGAGGCTTCGTAGGCGGCGCGGTTGTTCTTCGTGCCCCCGGGGAAAGCCCCCGCTTCGCCTGCGGCCGATGCCCCGTCCATGAACGGCATGCGCGCCGCGTGGAAGCGCAGGCCGATCGCGCTCTTTCGGGCCAGTTCAAGGCCATGGCCAAGAATCGAAAACCCCGTCACGTCCGTGCACGCCGCCACTCCGTGCAGGGCGAGGATCCGGGACGCGTCCCGGTTGAGGCTCGTCATCGACGTGACGGCGCGGGCGAGCACGGCCGCGGGGGCGATACCCCGCTTGAGGGCCGTTGTGATGACACCCATGCCCAGGGGTTTGGTAAGAATGAGCGAGTCGCCGGCCCGGACGCCCGTCTTGACGAACATACGATGAGGATCGACGAACCCGATCACGGCGAGGCCATAGATGGGCTCCTGCGAGCAGATCGTATGGCCGCCGACAAGCACGCAACCCGCCTCCCACGCCTTCTCCGCCCCGCCGCGAAGTATCTCACCGATCACGTCGGGGGGCAGGGTAGAAGGGAAGCCCGCGATGTTCAGGACAATGGTCGGTTCCCCTCCCATTGCGTAAACATCGCTCAGGGCATTCGCCGCGGCAACCGCGCCAAAATCGTAGGGGGCGTCAACCACCGGCGTGAAGAAGTCCGCGGTGAAAACGAGCGCGCGAGAGTCATCAAGACTGTACACTGCCGCATCGTCCCCTGCCTCGAGTCCTACAAGGAGCTCGGGCCGGCTCCCTGCGGGGAAGAGAGCAGCGAGAGGCCGCAGAACCTGCGCCAGGGCTTCGGGGCCCATTTTCGCGGCGCAGCCACCGGCGGAGCAGAGGGACGTGAGCCGTATCGGGTCTCGCACCATGGGCATACCATACTCCATCCGTACCGCGCGTTCAATTGACGGTGTCCCGGCGGTCATGGTACGAATTGCGGCATGCAGGAATTCCTCATCTGCGGGATCCAGCAGGTCGGAGTGGGCGTGCAGGATTTCGCGCGGGAAGTGGGCTGGTGCGGCCGCGTGCTGGGCATCGATGTCCGCATATTCGAAGAGAAGGGCGAGGCCGCGTTGATGCTTCCCTACACGGGAGGGGTCCCCCAGGAGAGACGGGCGCTGCTTGCGGTCAACATCCAGGGAGGCGCAGGCCTGGAAATCTGGCAGTACACGAAACGGACACCCCGGGCGCCGGGCTTCGTCGTCCAGCCTGGCGACATCGGAATTTGCTGCGTTCGGATCAAGGCGCGGGACCCGCAGAATGCGCGGACGCGCATGGAAGCTGCCGGCGTTCCAGACCTTGGACCGGCCCGTTCGGATCCATCCGGCGAGCCGACTTTTTACCTGCGTGATCCCCAGGGCCTGGCTTTCCAGGTTGTGCGCGGCCGGGACTGGCTGACCGCCGGACATTCACCCACGGGCGGCGTCAGCGGCTGCATGATCGGAGTCACTCGTGTCGAGCGGGCGCTTCCATTCTACCAGGGGATACTCGGGTACGATCGCATCGTCTATGACAAGGAAGGAAGATTCGAGGACCTCGTGGATCTGGGCGGCTCGTCGCATGTGCGGCGCGTGCTTCTGGAGCACAGCGCCCCGCCGCGCGGCGCCTTCAGCCCTCTCCTTGGCTCCAGCCGGCTCGAGCTCGTGCAGGCCCTCGATCGCGCGCCGCGCCGGATATTTGCGGACCGATTCTGGGGGGACCCCGGATTCATCCACCTCTGCTTCGACGTGCGCAGAATGGACGCGCTGAAGAATCGCTGCGAAGCCGCAGGCTTCCCGTTCACCGTGGACAGCGGCGGCTCCTTCTCCATGGGCGGCGCGGCGGGCCGGTTCGCCTACGTCGAGGACCCGGACGGGACACTGATCGAGTTCGTGGAGACCTGGCGACTCGATATCGCCAAGAAGTGGGGACTGCACATCGACCTGAGCCGCAGGAAGCCCGAGAAGCCGCTTTCCCGCTTGATGCTTCGTGCCCTTGGGCTGAACAGGATAAGGAATTGAGATGAAGATCCACCTTGTGGACGGCACATACGAGCTTTTTCGAAGCCACTTCGGCGCTCCTGCCCGCAAGGCTCCTGACGGGCGGGAGGTCGGCGCAACGGTCGGCCTCCTGAAGAGTCTTCTCTCGCTCGTTTCGACGCCCGGCGTCACACACGTGGCGTGCGCCTTCGACCACGTCATAGAGTCTTTCCGCAACCAACTCTACCCCGGATACAAGACTGGCGAGGGCGTCGAGCCTGCTCTTTTGGCCCAGTTTCCGCTGGCCGAGAATGCCGTTGCCGCGTTCGGGATCGTGGTCTGGCCAATGGTGGAGTTCGAGGCCGATGATGCTCTGGCTGCCGGCGCGTCACGATTCAAGGACCGGCCCGGTGTCGAGCAGATCGTGATTTGCTCCCCGGACAAGGACCTGGCCCAGTCGGTTTCCGGAGTGAAGGTGGTGTGCTGGGACCGCCGCCGCGACATCGTGCTGGATGAGCAGGGCGTCATCACGAAGTTCGGTGTCCGGCCGCAGTCCATCCCCGATTGGCTTGCGTTGGTGGGGGACGCCGCCGACGGATATCCCGGCATTCCGCTGTGGGGAGGCAAGTCAGCATCCGTCGTCCTGTCTCGATTCGATCATCTCGAGTCGATTCCAGAAGACCCCGCCCAGCTTGGAATTCCTCCCACCCGAGCCTTGAAGCTGATAGAGAGTCTGCGCACCCGCCGTCAGGAGGCCCTGCTCTACCGACGGCTGGCGACTCTCCGAACCGACGTCCCCATTGCGCACGAGCTCGAGGATCTTGAGTGGCGGGGCGCCGCTGCCGCGCTGAAAGAGGTCTGCCTCGCATTAGGGGATGAAGCGATTCTCACGCGCATTTCAAGGTGGCGAGACACGCCCGCGTGACACATCGCTAGGGCCCGGCGCCAGCAGTCTGCGCCGGCTTGACACGCGTACGTACAGCGGCTATTTTTTCATAGGATCATGAAGCAGATCAGCCTTCGGCACACACAGGTCGCGCTCGTCCTCGTAGTGGTCGTACTGCTCGGGAGTACGTCCGCGTGTGCACCGTAGGCTTATCAATCGAATCAGATAGGCCCCTCTCGGTGAACACCGAGCGGGGCTTTTTTTTCGGGCAAAGGAGGCCCCATGCAGCTCAATGGCGCATCGCTCCTGATCGAGCTCCTGAAAAGACAGGGTATCGAATCCGTTGCCGGCATCCCCGGCGGCGCGAATCTTCCGCTCTATGACGCACTCGGGCAGAGCGATCTCCGCCACGTGCTGGTCCGCCATGAGCAGGCAGGCGGCTTCATGGCGCAGGGGATCGCGCGCTCCACGGGCAAAGCTGCCGTGTGCTTTGCCACGTCGGGACCGGGCGCGGTCAACCTGCTCACCGCCATCGCGGACGCGAAGCTGGATTCCATACCGGTCATCGCGGTCACCGGTCAGGTTGCCTCGGCTCTGATCGGGACGGATGCATTCCAGGAAGTGGATACTTACGGAATGAGCATTCCGATCACCAAGCACAACTTCCTCGTCCGAAGCGTCGCGGAGCTTCTTGAAATAGTCCCGGAAGCATTCCGTCTGGCGCTTTCCGGACGCCAGGGGCCGGTCCTGATCGACCTGCCAAAGGACGTCCAGCAGGCAGCCATCGAGCTGGATGCGCTGCCGGCCCCCGGCGTCCCCGATCCCGCGCCGGAGCCCGACGGTGCGGCCCTCGCCCACATGGCGCGCATGATAGCGGCGGCGGAGCGCCCGCTCCTGTACGTGGGCGGCGGTGTGGTGGCTTCCGGGGCGGAAGCGGAGGTGCGCGCGCTTTCGGCCGGGTGCGGCATCCCTGTGGTTACCACCCTCATGGGTCTCGGCGTGATGGAACCGGAGAATCCGCTCGGTCTCGGCATGCTCGGCATGCATGGGAGCAGGGCCACGAACTTCGCGGTCGACCGCACGGACCTCCTCATCGCGCTCGGGGTGCGTTTCGATGATCGCGCGACGGGGTCGGTGGCGTCCTTCGCCCCCCATGCGCGGGTGATTCACATGGACATCGACGAGGCGGAGTTCGGCAAGATTCGCCGCCCGGACATCTCCTGCGAGTGCGATCTGCGCCAGGGTCTCAAGCGGTTGAACAGGCTGGTGGCACGGGCCGAGCGCCGGGAGTGGAAGGCGGAGATCGAGGCGCTGCGCGCCACGCACTCCCTCCCGCTTCCGGAGGACGCCTCGCATCCGGTACGCCTGATCGGCAGCCTCGCCGCCGCGGCCCCCCCGGACTGCATCGTCACCGCCGACGTCGGCCAGCACCAGATGTGGGCGGCGCAATCGTGGCCGGTGCGGAGGTCGAGGAGCTTCCTCACGTCCGGAGGGCTGGGCACCATGGGGTTCGCGGTTCCTGCGGCCATGGGTGCGGCCATTGCCAATCCCGGCACGGCCGTCCTGGTCCTTACGGGAGACGGCTCGATGCTCATGAATATCCAGGAGCTGGCGACCATCGCGGAAAACGGATTCGATGTCCGGATCTGCGTCTTGAACAACGGCCATCTCGGCCTTGTCCGCCAGCAGCAGGAGCTGTTCTACGGCAGGCGCTATGTCGCCTCGCGATTCGACGCCCGGCCCGACTTCGCGGCAATCGCCCGCGGCTTCGGCGTCCGCGCGTGCACGCTCGCGCTCGACCGTGACGAGGGCGCCCTTGCCCGCGCTCTCTCCGCAAGGGGACCCGTGCTTCTCGACATCGCCGTTCCGGAAACGGAAAATGTCTATCCGATGGTCCCTCCCGGCAAGGGCAACGTGGAGGCCATCTGGGCCCAGGAGAGGAACGCATGAATAATCTGCCGAATACCATCGTGAAGCTGAAGGTGAGGAATCACCCGGGAGCGATGTCCCATATCACCGGTCTCTTCTCCCGCCGCGGCTTCAATCTGGAGGGAATCCTCTGCGCCCCCGTGGGCGGCGGGGAAGACAGCGCGATGTACCTCCTCGTGCGGAACGACGAGAGGCTGGAACAGATCGTGAAGCAGCTTCGCAAGCTCTATGATGTGATGTCCGTGGTCGTGCAGGACGACCTGGATCACACCGTGTTCAACCGCATCGAAGAGCTCCTGGGAGACGCGCGCCTCTAATACGCGGATACGCGTACACCCCCTTTTCGCGAGCATGAATCCCACATTTTGGTGATGCCGCGCGGGTCGATTTTTTCCTACTCTCAGGCCTGACGAGGAGAAAAAAATGATCAATGGTGACATAGAAGCCCTGTACCGCCGGTACGGGCCGATGGTGATGCGGCGGTGCAGGCACATCCTGGGAAACGAGGAGGAAGCGGCGGATGCGATGCAGGAAACGTTCGTGCGCGTCCTCACTCACAGGACCACGCTGCATGCCCGCTACCCTTCCAGCCTGCTGTACCGCATCGCCACGAACGTCTGCCTGAACCTCATGCGCACAAAGCGGCGCAGGCCGACTCTCCGGGGCGAGCCATTCCTGGAGATGGTGGGTGAGGAGAGCCACGAGGAGCGGATCCTGGACGCCTGTCTGCTCGAACAGATCTTCAGCGGAGCAAAGGAGAGCACCCGGCGGACGGCCGAGACCTACTACCTGGAGGCGGGGACGCTCAGGGAGACCGCACAGCGGGTGGGGCTGTCGAGCTCCGGCGTACGCAAGAGATTGTCCGCGCTCCGCCGGCAGGGTCTTGCCCTCATGAATCGGTAGAGGGGGCGCCTCCCGTACGTACGGGAGGCGCCCCCTCGGCGTCCCTGCCTACGGGTCCTGGCGGGCAATGGGCGCCACCACGGAAACACACGTGCCCCGGCCCGGGGCGGAGTCCACGGTCAGGCCGCCCCCAATCCTCTCCACCCGTTCCCTCATGCTGCGCATTCCGATTCCCCCGCTGCTCTGCGCCTGGTCGAATTCGAAACCCACGCCGTCATCACTGATCTCCAGGCGCGCCTCTTCCTCCCCGAATCGCAGGAGAATCCGCACCGCGTGGGCCCGCGAGTGTTTCAAGGTGTTGTTCAGCGCCTCCTGCGCGATCTGATACAGCTCCTGGCGGACTCGCGGGTCCAGCCGCTCCGTGCCCTCCACGTTGTAGCTCACGGACATGCCGCCGCGGGACTCAACGGCGTCCAGTCGAATCTGGAGGGCGTCGACGAGACTGCCCTTCTCCAGGGCCGGGGGAGCGAGCTCGAAAATCAGCAGGCGCATCTCCCGCAGGGCCTCGCGCGCCGTGCCGCCCAGCTCCCGCAGGTGCTCGGCGGCCTCGGCCGTCTGGTTGCCCTGGAGATGACGCGCGGCCGCCTCGGCGTAGAGGGTGACGCTGTACAGCGACTGCGTCACCGAATCGTGAAGCTCCCGGGCCAGGCGGTTTCGCTCGGCGAAGACCGCCGCCTGCTCCGCCTGGCCGCGCAGCCGGGCGTTTTGAATTGCCAGCGCGGCCTGGGAGGCCAGACTCGTGGCCACGAGGACCTCTTCATCGCTGAAGTTTCTGGGCTGGCGATAGTACAGGGTGATTCCCCCATAGCCCTCTCCCTGGACGATCAGCGGCACGGAAAGAAGCGCCCTGAAACCACGGCTCACCATGAGCCGCAGCCCGGCCACTTCTTCCGCATACTCGGCGCTCATCTCTCGCTTCTGCGACTCCACGAACGCGCCGGCATCCGGGACAGTGACCGGCTCCTGGGCCGCCAGCGCCCTGCCCGCGCCGCCCCTGCCGGGAGAGAACTGCACCTGCGCCACGTATTCGGGATCCAGTCCGCACGAGGCCCGAATCCGGAGCACTCCCCCGAGGGGCTCGGTCTGCAGGAGCGAAGCTGCATCGCTTCCTATGAGCCGGCACGCCTGGCTCACGATGAAATTCAAGGTCTCCTGGAGCGGCCGATTGGAGTTGAGAACGGAGAGCATCTCCCTCAGGCCTTCGGCAACCTCGCGCCGCCTGTCCGCGTCGGCCCGCCCGATCTTTTCCCTCTCCAGCAGCCGCGCGTTCTCGATCGCAAGCCCGATCTGCCGTCCTATGGCGATAAGGAGGGAACCTTCTTCCTGCGTCAGCACCCGGTCCCAGCGGGAATTGAGCACCAGCCCGCCGACCACCTTGCCTTTGGCCGCAAGCGGCACGCCGATCATCCGCTTGAGCCCTTCCGCAATGATGAACTGCTTGAGCTGCCCTTCCGGATACTCGTCAACCGAAAAGAAAACCGGCTGATCGAGGCTGATCTGTTTTCCCGCCATCGCCGTCTCCAGGGGAAGACGCTTCATCCGGCGGACGAACTCCTCGGACAGCCCGCGGTGGGCGAGCATGACCAGGGTGCCGCTCTCTTCCTCCCGCGCATAGGCGCCGCCCGCCTCGATCCCGAACGCCTGCATCGTCTTCACGAGAGATACGCGGAGGATGTCCCTGAGGCTCACGAGCCCGCTCACCACGGCGGCGATCGAGTTGACCAGCTCCAGCTCGCGCGTGCGCGCCTGCATTCTCTGATCCAGCGCCTCATAGGCATGTTCGAGCTCGGTGGCGATGCGATTGCTCGCTGCCAGCGTGCGGAGGTGCTTCGTGTAGAAGCGCTCCACGAGCACCGTCAGGGTGATCAGAAAGACCGCGAGCGCCGCCCCCGCCTCGATCCAGAAGCCCGCGCTCAGGGGATTTTCCTTCTCCGCAAGCCAATTCGCGAGAATCCCCCCGGCAGCCAGCGAGGCGAATCCCGCGTACATGCCGAGGCTGACGGCGAGACACAGCCAGCCGGCGCGCCCGCTGATGAGAATGACCGCCGCCGCGGGGAGGATGATGAGGTAGAGCCGTCCGCTGCCCGCCAGCCCCAGGCGGGCGAGGCTCGCCGCCGCGTTTGCGTAAGCCACGAAGAAGACCGCCGATGCGCGCAGCGTGACGTTCAACCGGGGAAGGAAGGCGAGCAGGGCGAATGCGACGTACACTCCCGCATAGATCCACAGAAGGGGTGTGGCGTGTCCGCGGAGAACCGCGCCGACGATGGTGGAAGCATAGGCCAGCAATCCTGTGCCGAGAATGACCATAAGGACCAGGTAGAGGGCCCTGCTCCTCCACGCCTGGAGGTCTGACTCCATGCGCGTCCGGGGGTCACTGCTTCCGAGCTTCCGCATTGTCCTTCGATCCTAAAGCCGGGCGGAAAGACGCGCAAGTCCGCGTTGTCAATTCAGGATCCGGAATCACCCGGCCCCGGGGCCGTCACAAGCGCCATCACTGCTGCGAGGAGCTGCTCAGGGCTTTCTTCCTTGCTCACGAATGCGTCGGCACCGGATGTCCTGGCTTCTTCCCCGCAGTCGTGCAGGGACAGGACGAGAATCTTGATCTCCGGCTGCCGTGACTTGATGCGCCGTGTCGCGGAAAGGCCGTCCAGCTCCGGCATGCGGATGTCCATCAGGATGAGCTGCGGACGGACTTCCTCTGCCAGGCGCTCCGCCTCCAGGCCGGTCGCCGCCTCCCAGATCTCCGATCCAGGCAGTGAAGCCGACAACAGGGCCTTCAGGCCGCTGCGGGCGTGTTTCTGATCGTCTGCGATGATAATCCTCACCCTTTGGCTCTCCTGGGCCGGCGCCTCGAGGCTGCCGCGATTTCTGGCAACTATAAGGCCGAATCGCCGCCCGGGAGCATCGCCAAAAAGAGTGATTTTTGAGGGCGCCTCTATGGGCGGCGTGCGGGAACATCATCCAGCGAGGCGAGCCCTGACCGGAGCGCGTAGAGGGCCGCCTGGGTCCTGCTGGCGAGGTGGAGCTTGCTCAGGATATTGCTCACATGGGTGCGCACGGTCCACTCCGCCACGAAGATCTTCGCCGCGATCTCCTTGTTGCTGAGGCCCTGGGAGATCAGGCGAAGCACTTCCAGCTCCCGCTGCGTGAGAGGCTCCGCGGTCGGCTTGCCCTGGCCGGGGTTGGACAGCTCCTGCAGGACTTTGCGGGCAATGGCGGGCTCGAGTGAGGGCTCCCCGCGATGGACCTGCCGGATGGCTTCCAGAAGCTGCGCGGGGCTGGAATCCTTCAACAGGTATCCGAGCGCGCCCGCCTTCACCGCGGGGAAGACCTTGTCATCAGCGGCAAAGCTGGTGAGCACGAGAATCCTGGCCTCGGGCTGCTGCGCGGTGATCCTGCCCGTGGCCTCTATGCCGTCCATGCCGGGCATGACGAGATCCATGAGGATGACGTCCGGCTTGAGAGAGGCCGCCTTTTCCACCGCTTCCGCCCCGTTCTCGGCCTCTCCGATCACTTGCATGTCCTTTTCAGTTGCGACGAGCACCTTGATTCCCTTGCGGACGATCGTATGGTCGTCCACGATCAGCAGGCGTATGATCTTCTTCATCGGACGCTTCTCCCCCGCCGATCATAGCATGAACTGGTTGTGTGACCAGAGTCACTCGGGTCATTCGAGCGCCTTCCTGCTGTTGAATGAATTTGATATGATTTCGTGCACGAATACAGACAAAAGAGCAGACTGGATTCTCTCCGCACAGGAGGTTTTCTAATTGCTTTCTCTTCAGACAATTATCCGTGGCGGACAGAAGCGATTGCTGGCATCATATTTGCATTGACACTTGGTGGGGGAAATAACGATGACTCGGCAGGAAGTTTTATACGAGCTGGAGAAAGTCCTCGAGAAACCCAAAGGGGCTCTCACGGGCGGCGAGCTTCTTGACGATCTGCCCGAGTGGGACTCGCTTGCCATTCTTGCGTATATCGCGCTGGTGGAGAAGAAAACGAGTGTGGTGCTCGACAGCCTGCTGCTCTCCCGGGCACGGACCGTGAATGATCTTGTCCGTCTTGTGGTCCCGGACCCGGTCGCCCCGGCCGCCCACGAGTGAGGCCGTAAGGGCGGCGGCAATCGGATGAACCGCGCATGCATCTCGGCCATCGAATATTACCTGCCCGAAAAGGTGCTCACGAACGAGGATCTCTCAAGGGATTTTCCCGAGTGGAGCGCTGACAAAATACTCGCCAAGACGGGAATTGCATGCCGTCACATTGCGGCCCCGGAAGAGACGTCCGTCGACATGGCGGTCAAGGCGGCGGAGAAAATGTTCGCCAAAGGCAAGGTGAAGCGCGCGCAGGTCGACTTCGTGATCCTCTGCACGCAGAGCCCCGACTACTACCTGCCGACTTCCGCGTGCATCCTGCAGGATCGCCTTGGAATCCCGACCCGAACCGGAAGCTTCGACATGAACCTCGGCTGCTCGGGCTTCATCTATGGCCTGGCGCTCGCGAAGGGGCTCATCGAATCCGGGAGCGCGGAAGCGGTCCTTCTCATCACCGCGGATACCTACACCAAGCTCCTGCGGCCGGAGGACAGGAGCGTGCGCAGCATATTCAGCGACGCCGCGGCCGCAACTCTCATTTCCGCCGAGCCGGGTGCGCGCGAGGGGAAGCAGTCCATCGGGCCGTTCAGCTTCGGCACCGACGGCTCGGGCGCGGAGAACCTCATCGTGCGGTCCGGGGGATTTCGTAATCCCCGCTCACCCGCCGAAGGGATGCCGTTTCTGGAAATGAACGGGCCGGCGGTGTTCGCATTCGGGCTGAAGAGGGTTCCTGAGGCCATCATGGACCTGCTCCAGAAATGCGCGCTCAGCCTTTCCTGCGTGGACCTGTTCATTTTCCACCAGGCGAGCATGTTCATGCTCGAGACCCTCCGCGAACGCCTGCAGATTCCTCCCGAGCGCTTTTTCGTCAATATCGCGCTCCATGGCAACACGGTTTCCAGCACGATTCCCATTGCGATTTACGACGCGCACGCGCAGGGTCTCGTGCGGCCGATGAGCACGCTCCTTCTCGTCGGATTCGGAGTCGGGCTATCCTGGGCCGCGGCCCGGGTGACCCTGCCCGCGCTCCTCGCATAGAGCCGCGGGTTTTCAGGGGATGGACGGGCAGAACAGGGACGAATATCTTATAATGTCCCGGGGAACATAAATGAAAAGGCTCGCGTGTTTCATTGCCCTCATGCTTCTGGCGGCATTCACCTTCGCGGAGGATTTCTTCGATCTGGTGTCTCAGAGCACGCCGGAGCTGATACTGGACGCCATCAGGACGGGCGCAAAGCTCAGTGACAGGGACAAGTATGGCAGGACCCCTTTGATGTTCGCCGCTCGTTTCAACCCGAATGCGGAGGTCATCAGCGCGCTGTTGAAAGCAGGGGCGAAAATCGAGGAAAGCGACAAAGGCGATCGGACACCGCTCATGTTCGCGGCGGCGGGCAATGAGAACCCCGAAGTGATCAACGAGCTGCTGAAATCAGGGGCGAGGATCGACGCCAAGGACGAGGATGGAATGACCCCGCTCATGAATGCGGCGGCCACCAATGGAAACCCCGATGTCATCGTCGAATTGTTGAAAGCCGGAGCAAGGATCGACGACAGGGACAAGAACGGCAGAACCTCCCTCATGCTCGCCGCGAGGGACAATATCAAACCGGAGATAATCGAGACCCTTTTGAAAGCAGGGGCGCGGACGGGGGAGCGGGACAGGGACGGAGTGACCCCCCTCATGTTCGCGGCGGTCCACAACAGCAATCCCGATGTCGTTCTGTCTCTGCTGAATGCCGGCGCGAGGACCGACGTCAAGGATGCAAGCGGAAGAACACCCCTCATGGATGCCGCCTATCACACCCAGAGCCTCGATGTGATCTCCGCATTCTTGAAAGCAGGCGCGAAGATCGACGATCGGGACAGGTACAACATGACCCCCCTCATGTTCGCCGCCGGCTTCAACGGGGACGTCGGCGTATTGAACGCGTTGCTGGACGCGGGAGCTGACGTCAGCGACAGGGACCTGGACGGCCACACTGCCCTGATGTGGGCTGCATACAACAACTCGAACCCGAACGTGCTTGCGGCGCTGATACGGGAGGGAGCGGTCGTCGAGGACAAGGATGCGAAAGGTCAAACGTCCCTGATGTGGGCCTGCTTGAACAATTCAGATCCGGACATCGTGAAGCTCCTCCTGAAGGCGGGGGCAAACGTGGAGGACAGGGCGTTGAATGGATTCACGCCGCTCATGTTCGCCGCAAAAAACTCGAACCCCGAAGTGCTGAAGGTGATTCTCGCATCTGGCGCGAACCGAGATGACAGGGACGCGAACGGGGGAACCGCGCTGATGTCCGCCGCCTATGACAACTCGAATCCCAAGGTCATACGGGCACTCCTGACGGCGGGGGATAACATCGACGCGAGGGATTCGAACGGCGGGACCGCCCTGATGTCCGCCGCGTACAATAATCTGAATCCGGAAGTGCTCCTGCTGCTGCTGGAAGCGGGGGCACAGATTAATGCCCAGGACAATGAGGGGATGACCCCCCTCATGTGGGCGGCAAAGCACAACACGAACCCCGATGTGGTCTCCACGCTCCTGAAAGCCGGCGCAAATGGAAAGCTGACAAGCAAGGAAGGCAAGACTGCCGGCGCCTACGCGGATGAGAATGAAAAACTCAAAGGCACCGCCCAGTATTGGGACTTGAACAACGCCCGGTTTGACTAAGACCCGCAAATCCGCGGGGTACCGCGGCGCGCAAACTCGCGGGTGGGCCGGCAACGGCAAAAAGCGAATAATTTTCCGTCCCGTCCCCTTGACAAAACTGTGTGACTATGAATACTGATATAGTCACACAGGGCATAGAGGAGCAAGGTGCCAAAAGCCTGGAGCGATCGGGAAAAGAGCCTGATAAAGAAGACTTTGTTGACAGAAGGGAAAAAGCTGTTCGAAAAATTCGGACTCAAAAAAACGACCGTCGACGATATCGTCAGGGCTGCCCACACTTCAAAGGGGGCCTTTTACCTGTTTTACCCATCCAAAGAGATGCTGTATCAGGAAATATCCGAGGCAATACAGGCGGAGAACCGCAGGAAGATCTATGACAAGGTCTTCGAGCCCGCGGCCAGCCGAAAGGAGGGTTTCAAAGCCGCCTTGAGACTGGCGCTGGATCTCCTGACCACCACCCCCATGTACCGGCAGCTGAACACGTCGGAATACGAATACCTGATGCGGAAACTCCCGCCCGAAATGAAAACCGAGAGCATGATGGGCTATATCGATGAGTTCGTCGCGCATTTCAGCACCTGGATTGAAAAGGGTTGGATGCGCAGGGTTGATCCTCAAGGCTTGAACGGGCTTTTCCGGTCCCTGTTCTATCTGATCATCCACCGCGACGAGTTAGATGAGCCGGGTTTCAACGCGGCGAAGGAGCTATGGATCGATATGATTTCCGCTTATCTGGTAACGGATTGACGGGGGCGGCGTCATGACCATGTGCTGTTTTTCTGACCGGGATTCGAGAACCGCGCTCTCGGACGACTTATTGGAAAAAGTGTGCGCGCTTGCCGCGGAAAAAGGATACGCCATCGAGTCGATCCTGCTGGACAGGAACGAAGCTGCCGCCTGCACGGGGTGTCTTCGGTGCTGGGCCGAGCAGACGAGGGAATGCGTCAGCCGGGACACGCTGGGCGATATGACAAGGCACAAGAAGCGCTGCGGCATCGTGCTGTACCTGACACCGGTCATGTTCGGGAGCATGATCTCCACGGTGAAGAATGCATTGGACAAGGACGATCATCTCTTTACCAACAGGGACCGCATGAAGCTCATCATCGGGTACGGCGACGATGTGGACGATGAAGAAAAGAGCACGTTCCTCGATATTATCGCCCGGCACCGCGGCAGCGCCGACGTCGTGCATCCGGACAAGAAAGAGACCATCAAGGTCTTTGTGACCAGATCGATCGACGATACCAATGCCGTCTGCGAAGAGATCCGGAGGGTCATGTGAAAAGGATCTGTTTCGTAAACGGGAGCCTGAGAGGGAAAGACGCATCGTCGCTCAAGTTCCTGCACGGCGTCGAAAAACTGCTCGGCGACAAGGAATTTGAAAAGCCATTTATCACGGTCAAGGCGATGGTGAGGGGCGGCTATCCCGAAGAGACGCTGAGAATCATGGGAAGCGCGCATGCCCTGGTCATTGCATTCCCCCTGTTCTCCTACACCCTGCCCGGAGCCATGATGAGGCTGCTGGAAGATTACTGTGCGTACCTGAGAAAGAACGGCGGCAGGAGTGAGAACGCGAAGGTATATGCAATCGTCAACTGCGCTTTTGCCGCGCCGGAAACAAACGCGGAAGCGATCCGCGTCGTTCGCAACTTCTGCAAAAGGGCCGGGCTTGAATGGAGGTTCGCGCTTTCAATTGGATGCGGCCCGGTTGCTGCCCTGGCAGGCAGGATACCATTTCTGGACATGAGAATCCGGAAGGGATTCTCGGAAATCGCGGATGATATTCGGCATGGCCGGAGCGAGACAAAAGCAACGTTCATGGTGAAGCCATTCATCTCGAAGGCGATTCTCATTGCCATACGGGACCGCATGGAAAGAAAGGCCCAATTGCGCTTTGAAAGAAGAATGGCGCAGAATCCGCGGAGCACCGCGATGCAGAATCCGCGGAGCACCGCGATGCAGAATCCGCGGAGCACCGCGGCGCCCTAGAGCGCGGCGAGTTCCTGCCAGACGCTGCCTTCCTTCTTATGCAGCTCTTCCAGTCCTTCAACGACCGCAGGGACAAGCGCGGCCGGGTCTGCCGATTCGAGCGCGCACTCGAGGGGCGCTGCCAGGGCGCGCCAGCCCTCGGCGCAGCCCTGCATTGCGCGCGCCGCACCGGAGCAGCGCGAATCGCCGGTCAGTCCGGCTGCCTCTTCCAGGAAACGGGAGTACATGAAGCGGAACAATCCCCCTCCAGATCCGCCGATTTCTAAAGATGTAGAGGTTAAAGAGAGCCATTCGAAGCTGTTTCTTGTCGAAAACGGCGGGCCACTGCTTGACGCGCATCGCCGCGGTGCGGATCCCGGCCACTCCGAGGTTTTGAATCGGCGGGTTGAGCATGTCTTTCGTGCACTGGGAGATCGCGTCGCGCACATCCCGTTCCGTGGGTGGATGGGCCCTGCCGAAGTCGAAGGTAAACCAGCAGTTCTCCGGCGGAAAGGGCTTGCACTTCGAACCGCGCGCCTTTGCAAGCTGGTCCATCCCGAGCGGGGCCAGAATGGGGTCCTTGTATCCTGTCTGGCGCGGGGCCATGTCCGAGATCAGCACCTGGCGCGCGGCCGGCTCATACCCGCAGACGACCACGGCATGCCCGCCGAAATGCGCTTTCTCAGGCAGCCCGAGATAGGTCAGGAAGGGCATGTCGGCATAGATCGTCACCGGCTGTCCCGCCTCCAGAAGCTTCACCATTTCCCGCTCCGCAGTCTTCGCGCTTGACGTGCGGTGATCTTCGATCACGATTCCCGTACGCCGCGACAGATCCTGGTGGAAGCTCTTGGTGTTGCCGCGGCCTCCCAGCATCGGGTATTGGCCCTTCTGGTGCCAGTAGACGAATCCGACGCCGGCCCCCAGCCCGAGGAGCATTTCCTCGCTGACCGTGTATCCGTTGAACGCGCACATCTTGCGAAATGATGCCGTTACGCAATGGCACCCGGGCAGCGCGGTGAAACCTTCGATGGGCTCGACACGACTCGATGGGGCTTTCATTTTTTCTTCCTTTCATCCAGGTATTTTTCAATCCATTTGAGCTCCGCGTCTATCAACGCGAGGCTCCGCGCAAAGAGCGCCTCGGCATGAGGGGGGAGGTTTTCGTCCGCCTGCCGGTCGCTTGCCCATTTGGCCTGCACCTGCCTGCGGCGCGCGCGCAGACCGGTGCGATAGGCGGAGAGGGCCGCACGGGCCGCCGGGGAAGGCAGAACCGCAAGGTTTCCCAGCCCCAGGTCAAAGTCAGCGCTGCGGGGACGGGGCCGCGCCAACCGCTGATGGACCGCGTCCCGCAGCGCTTTTCCACCGGCTTGCGTCAGGTGGAAGACCTTGCGCGCCGGCCCCGAACGGCGCGGAGGTTCTCCGTGAGCGGTCCTCACGATGCCGGCGATCCAGCCGGCCCCCTGGAGCTTGTTCAGGATGTGATAGATGGAGGAGAACCCTATCTCCGTCCAATTGCGCATTCCGCGCGACTCGATATCCTGCTCGATCTGGTAACCGTGTTTGGGTTGTTCCGCCACCAATCCCAGGATGGCCAGCTCATTGTTCGTCACTCCAGCTACTCTCTTATTAGAGTATTATAGCATTAGAATACTGGGGTGTCAAGAATCCCGGCAGGACATTCGCCGCTGGATTCTACGCCAGAGGCCGGCCGGACGGGTGCGGGAGCCGGGCAGCGGCGGCGGTCACCAGAGCGGCGTTGGCCAGGAGCAGCGCGGTGCTGTCCCACGTTCCCTGGATCAGGGAGTTGCGCCGCGATCCGGGCATGGTCACGTGCACCGTCATGCTGCCCGCCCGCACCACCATGGCCTCGAGATCGATGATGAAGTCGGCGCCCGGTTTCTCAGAGGCCAGCGCCTGGAGCGCGGCCACGTCGGACTTCGACGCCGTCACGGCGGGGGTGCCGAGCATGGCGCAGTTGCCGGCGAAGATCTCGCCGAAGCTTTCCGCAACGATCGCCCTGATGCCCCATCGCACGAGGGCCTGGGGGGCGTGCTCGCGCGAGCTGCCGCAGCCGAAGTTCGAGTTCGCAACGAGGATCGAAGCGCCCTGGTATTCCGGCTTGTTGAAGGGGTGGTCCTTCATGCTCCCCTCCGCGGTGAAGCGCTCATCGTAGAACGGGTACTGGCCCATTCTGCTGAAGGTGATTTCCTTGAGATACCGGGCCGGGATGATTCGGTCGGTATCGATGTCGTCGCCGATGACCGGCACGCCGCGGCCTTTTATCTGGATGACCTTAGACATGAGATGCTCCTGTCGAAGAGAATTCCCGCACATCGGTCACATGGCCGGCAATGGCCGCGGCGGCCACCATGGCGGGTGACATGAGAAGGGTTCTTCCCGTCGGGCTGCCCTGTCGGCCGATGAAATTACGATTGCTGGAACTGGCGGAGATCTGATCTCCCTTGAGCTGGTCGGGGTTCATGGCCAGGCACATGGAGCACCCCGCCTCCCGCCACTCGAAGCCCGCCTCGGTGAAGACCTTGTCCAGGCCTTCTGCCATGGCTTCCCGGCGCACGCGCATGGAGCCGGGGACCACGAAGGCCTGAACCCCCGGAGCCACCCTGCGTCCTTTTGCTATTGCGGCGGCGGCGCGCAGATCGGAGAGACGCCCGTTCGTACAGCTTCCCACGAACGCGACGTCGATCCTGATGTCGCGCGCCCTCTGGCCGGGCGTGAGCTTCATGTGGCGATAGGCGAGCAGGGTCGACTGCTTTTCCCCCTCGTCGTGGATGGCCTCCGGGTCAGGGAGGCTCTGGAGTATCCCCACGCTCTGTCCAGGGGTGACGCCCCAGGTCACCATGGGCTCGATGTCCCCCGCGTCGAACTTCACGATGTCGTCGTACGCGGCGTCCTTTTCCGAGGCGACGGTTTTCCACCGGGTAACGGCTTTCTCCCAGTCAGCGCCCTTGGGGGCGTGTTCACGTCCCTTGAGGAAGGCGAAAGTCGTTTCATCCGGATTGACGTAGCCGACCCTTGCCCCGCCTTCGATGGCCATGTTGCAGACCGTCATGCGGCCTTCCATGCTCATCTCGTCGAACACCTGGCCGGCGTATTCGTACGCGAAGCCAATTCCTCCTTTCACGCCGAGGCGGTTGATGATGAAGAGCGCGACGTCCTTTGGCGTGACGCCCGGCTTGAGCCTTCCGCCGATCTCGACGCGGCGGACCTTCATCGGGTCCATTGCCAGGCACTGCGTGGCAAGGACGTCACGGACCTGCGAGGTGCCTATGCCGAACGCAAGGGTCCCGAAAGCGCCGTGCGTCGACGTGTGGGAATCGCCGCATGCGATGGTCATTCCCGGTTGCGTGAGGCCGAGCTCGGGCCCGATGATGTGCACGATGCCCTGACGACCGCTTGCAAAATCGAAGAAGCTCACCCCGAAGTCCTTCGTATTGCGCTCGATGGCCTTCATCATCATCTCGGCCTCACCGTCGGCGAACGGACGCTTCTGGCTCTTTGTCGGAACAATGTGGTCCATGGTGGCGAATGTCCGGTCGGGGTAGACGACGCGCAGGCCGCGCTCGCGGAGCATGTCGAATGCCTGGGGGCTGGTGACCTCGTGCACGAGGTGAAGGCCGATGAAAAGCTGGGTCTGTCCGGTGGGCAGTGTGGTCACCGCGTGGGAGTCCCAGACCTTGTTGTAGAGCGTTCCTGCCGCCATCAGAGGCCTCCTTGTGTGTCCATGGAGCGAGCGTAGCACCCGGATGACTATTTGTAAAAGATATGTTATCTATAGATAGCATAGGTGCAAGCTATGGAAATACACCAGCTGCGCTACTTCCTTGCGATTGCCCAGCACGGATCATTCACCGCCGCGGCTGAGGTCTGCCACGTCTCGCAGCCGTCCCTTTCCGCCCAGGTTGCGAAGCTGGAGGCTGAGCTGGGGGGCGCGCTGTTCGAGCGTTCCCGCCAGGGCTCACGGCTGACTCCCCGCGGCCTGGTTTTTCGACCGCGCGCGCTGGAGGCATTGTCGCAACTGGAGAGCGGCCGAAGCGAGCTGGAGGAATTGTCAGGTCTCAAAAGGGGCGAGGTGACTCTGGGCTGTCTTCCCACGACAGGGGCCTATCTTCTGCCGGTGATTCTCAGGACATTTCGCGAAGCCCACCCGCTCATCCAGGTGAAATTGCGGGAGGAATCCTCGCCGATCCTCGGCAGGGCGCTTCGAGAGCTCGAGGTGGATCTGGCGATCATGGATGAGGCCGGTCTGGGCCCCGGATTGCGCTCGGAAATCCTGTTCCGCGAGCCCCTTCTTGTCGCCGTTCCTCCGGGTCATCCTTTCGCGGCCCGGAAAAAAATCGAGCTGGGGAAACTAACAGGCGAGCCGCTCATCCTCATGAAGAGCGGGCACGGCTTCCGCACAATCGTCCTGGATGCGCTTGCCCGTGCCGGTGTCCAGCCCCGCGTGGTCTACGAAAGCGCCGGCATTGACACCGTGCAGACCCTTGTCGAGGCGGGTCTCGGTCTCAGCCTGGTTCCGACCATGGTCCGCCGGGCGGATGGCCCCGCCTACGTCGAGATTGCGCCCCCGACTCCCTCGCGGACGATCCTCCTGGCCCGGAGAGACTCACGCGCGCTGAGTCCCGCCGCTGCCGCGATGAGAGAGGTCGTTCTACGGTGTTTCAGGCGCGGCAATTGAGGTCCCGGCCGCGCCCCGCCTATACGGGCGGCGTGCTCTTCTCGTTGAGATCGACGAAGATCGTCTTGGGATGCATGTACTTCAAAACACCCGCATCCCCGAGCCCGCTCTCCTTCCAGCCCGTGCCCGGGGATTCCATCATTCCCCTGCTGTAGTAGGAGTTGATGTAGAGCTGCCGGCATGAATGCGCGCCGCGACCCGGTGCGCGCGGGCAACGTCCCGGGTGAAAACCGCGCCTGCCAGGCCGTAGCGGACCGAGTTCGCAAGGCGCACCGCTTCCTTACGGCTCCCCGCCTGTCACCAGGCGCGCCCCTCCCTTCTTGCCCTCCGCGATGTACCGCCACACAGCCTCGCAATGCTCGCGCGATATCAGGGATTGGAAATTGACTCCACGCTCATAGTCGAACCCATTGCCGGGGCGCAGGCTGCGGCACTGCTCGGCGATCGCCTCCAGGAGCTTCTCGTAGATATCCTCGTGCGCGATCAGCCGCGTCCCCGCCACGCAGACCTGCCCCGCGTTCAGTGTGAATGCGAATACGGCCCAGCGCGCGGTGTCCGAGACATCCACATCGGGGAAGACGACATTGGGGCTTTTGCCCCCCAGCTCCAGCGCCAGTTTCTTCACCGTCGGGGCAGCCGCGGCGAGGATGTGCTTCCCGGTCGCCGTGCCGCCGGTCATGGAGACCATGTCCACCGCCGGACTCGCAGTGAGCGCGTCACCGACGATGGATCCGGGCCCGCTTATGATGTTGACGACGCCGGGGGGGAAGCCCGCCTCGTGGAACACCGAAGCGAGCGCGAGCAGGCTCAGGCTCGCCCAGGAGGAGGGCTTGATGATCACCGTGTTGCCGGCCGCAAGGATTGCCGACACCTTCTGGCAGCCCATCATCAACGGGCCATTCCATGGCAGGATCTCGGCCACAACGCCCACGGGCTGCCAGAGCACGTAGTTGAGACAGCGCGGCCCATCTCCCACGGGTACCACACGGCCCTCGATGCCCCGCGCCTTGCCGGCCGAATACTCGAAGCCGTCGATGGCGTTGGGGACCTCGAAGTAGCGCACGCTGGGGTAGAGCTTTCCGCAATCCAGCGTCTCGAGGTGCGCAAACTCATCAGCCCGCGCGCAATCCGCGCACTGCTCCGTGAGGGGGCCGGGCGCGTCGATTCAGGTCTCTTGTACGATCAGCGGCCTTTTCGGGATGGTCATCTTTGCGCCATTCTTGACCCCGATGGAGGGAGAGTCCGTCTCTCCCAGCAGATCGCGTCCCTTCAGCGGGAAGGGGAGGGTGCATTCGCCGAACCGGTCTTCAAGGTTGACGATCGCCGTGCAGCGCCTATTCTGCGACGGGTGGCGCCAGCGAAGCGCGAGCACTCCGGCGCTGAGCTCGACAAGCTCGAACGCGTCGTGATCCGATTTGACGCGCCTGCAGATCGGGAGGAGCCTGCGGAAGAAGGCGAGGAACTCATCAGATCCCTGGTCCCAGGGAACGGGGTCTTTCGCAAAGAGGTCGGGACGGCCGGTCATCGCGTATTCCTGCCCCATGTAGACAAAAATCAGGCCCGGCAGAAGCTGGGAAAAGACCGTCCAGTTCATCAGCCGATCGGATCCGCGAAGGACCGATGCCGCGCGCGGCTGGTCGTGGTTCTCGAGGAACCGCGCCTTGACCGCGTGGGACGGGTACAGGGTCTCCTGCACCAGCAGGTGGCGCAGGTAGGCGTCCAGCCCGATCGAGCCGCTGAAGTACGCTTTCAGATACCCGAAACCGTCGTAGTCATAAGTGAGGTCGAATGCCTCGTGCAGCTCGGGATCGGAGGCCGCATTCCATCCCGCGCCGCGCAGGTATTTCACGAACCCGGTTTCCACGCTCTCCGCCAGCCAGAGGAGCGGACGTTCTGCATTGAGCCGTGACCTGGCTTCAATCCAGAAATCGAGAGGGACAAGGCTCGCCACGTCGTATCGGAACCCGTCGAATCCGGTCTCCGCCCAGAACGCGAGGGTTTCGAGAAGGTACTCACGCAATTCGCGATGGGCAAAGTCGAAGTCGTACACGTCCGACCAGTCCGCCACCTTTCGGGTCGGCCGGCCCTTTGCGTCGTGCAGGTACCATTCGGAGTGGGTGCCGAGGAGAACGGAATCGCAGGCGCTGTGGTTGAATACGACGTCCATCAGGACCTTGAGCCCCAGGCCGTGTGCCTCTGCGAGAAAACGCCGGAGGTCTTCGATTCCGCCGAGCCCCGGATCCACCGCCCGGTGGTCCGCGATGGCGTACGGGCTTCCCCACTCGCCTTTGCGGTTGGCCATGCCGACCGGATGAATGGGCGTCAGGCAGACGAGGTCAAAGCCGAGCTCGCGGATTGCCTTCAGCCGGGGAACTGCCGCGGAGAAGGTTCCTTCCCGCGTAAAGTTCCTGAGATAAACCTGGTAAAGAGCGGCTGACCGAATCCATGCCGGCGTGTCGCGTGCCATGCGTGCGGTTCCTGCGGGATTATAACACGGCATGATCTTTTCGGCCGTCCAGAAACCGGCCCTGCCTCAGCAGAGCGTGCAGCCGCTGTAACCGGGCGCCTCCTACTTCGGGACCAGGTATCCTTCGGCCTTCAGCAGCTCCGCGGTCAGCACAGCCCCGCCGGCCGCACCCCGGATCGTGTTGTGAGAAAGGCACACGAACCGGTAGTCCAGCAGCCGGTCATCGCGAAGCCTTCCGATTGTGATGCCCATGCCGGCGGCACGCGGGTTGTCCTTGCAGCCGCCCGCGTCCCGGTCCAGCCTGATCTGCGGCCGATTCTCTTCGGAAAAATACCGGAGGAAAGGCCGGGGCGCGCTGGGCAGGCCGAGCTTCTGCGGTTTTCCTTCGAAGCTCTTCCACAGCTCCAGGATCCTCTCCCGTGAAGGCTTCCGCTCGAAAGATACGAATACCGCGGCCAGATGGCCGTCGGTGACAGGCACGCGGATGCACTGACTGGTGATGGCGGGTGAGCTGGTGTTCATGATCCCGTCCATCTCGACGGTACCCCAGACCTTCATCGGCTCGATCTCGCTCTTCTCTTCCTCCCCGCCGATGAACGGAATCACGTTGTCCACCATCTCCGGCCAATCCTTGAATGTCTTGCCCGCGCCGGAGATCGCCTGGTAGGTGCAGACGAATACCTTTTCGATGCCGAACTCACGAAGAGGATGGAGGGCGGGAACGTAGCTCTGTATGGAGCAGTTGGGCTTGACGATGATGAAGCCGCGCTTCACGCCCAGGCGCCTGCGCTGGATTTCGATGACGTCCAGGTGATGAGGATTGACCTCGGGAAGGAGCATGGGCACGTCAGGCGTCATTCGGTGCGCCGAATTGTTGGACACGACCGGGGTCTCCGCTTTCGCGTAAGCCACTTCGAGGGCCCGGGTATCTTCTTTCGGCATGTCCACGGCGCAGAAGATGAGGTCCACGCCATCTGCAACCTCGCTGATCTTCGACGCATCTTTTACGACCAGCGCGCCGATGGCAGGCGGGACAGGGGCGGCCATGGCCCATCGTGCACCGACGGCCTCGGCGTACGGCTTGCCCGCGGACCGCGCGCTCGCCGCGACGCTCACGACCTGGAACCAGGGGTGGTCCGCAAGGAGCGATACAAAGCGCTGGCCGACCATCCCGGTGGCCCCCACGATACCTGCTCTCAGTCTGTCTGCCATACGTGACATTCCTTATATCGGGAGATTGTCATTCGATCAAGGGAGGGTGCGGACAGATGACTGCAGTTGTCTATTCCACCTTGTAGGTTCCCCCCGGTTTGACCACCACGGCATTGTATCCTTTTCCCTTTGCCTTGCGGACAAACTCCGCAGGATCCGCCTTGATGAGATCAAACGTTTCGTAGTGCATCGGGATGTAGACCTTCGCCTTCAGGAAGCCGGCCGCCCGCACCGCGTCGTCGATTCCCATGGTGAAATTGTCCCCTATGGGAAGCAGGGCAACGTCCAGGGGCCCCCAGGCGTCACCAATGAGCTGCATGTCGAGAAACAGTCCCGTGTCACCCGCGTGGTAGACCTTCTTTCCCCCCATGGTAAGTATGAATCCCACGGGGTTGCCCAGCGCTTCCCCGTTCGGTCCCGTGGAGCCGTGATGCGCGATGGTCAGCTTCACGTGGCCGAATGGAAACTGCCGCCCGCCGCCGATGTGCATCGGATGCCCCTTGGCTCCTTTGGCTTCGAGGTATCCGACGATCTCATAGTTGGAGATCACCAGCGCACCTGTCCTCGCGGCGATCTCTGCCGCATCGCCAAGGTGGTCGCCGTGACCATGCGTCACGAGGATCGCGTCGAGCTTTTTGAACGAATCAGGTTTTACAGTCGCCAATGGGTTTCCCTGGAGGAACGGATCAATGAGCACCCGATGAGTCCCGTCGTCGATTTCCCAGCAGTCATGGCCGTGGTAGCGAAGATTCAGCATGTTCAATTCCTCCTTTACTCACAAAGTACTCACTGAGACCGTCTTTGGGCACGGGAATTTGCTTTCGCGGAATATCGCCCCAAGCTATAAGATCTACAAGCTGCACGCGCCGAATGCATGAGCCCACGCCCCTTCATTCACGGGGAGACCCTGACCGGGATTGAGGGGGCGCCTTCGAGCCCGACGGCAGCGCTTTCCTGAGCGACGGAGAGATACACGCCCAGGTCCCGTCCTGCATCGAAGCTGCCGGGGGCGGATGTGTCGATGCGCGCCGCCACGCCGATCACGAAGGCAAACGGCACGGCATTGAACGCCATGTGAAGCGTGAAGTCTCCACCCACGTACAAGGAGGGATCGAGGCTGAGCACGGGCCGGGCATTATCCCAGAGCCCGATCCCTTCCGCGTGCACTCCGATTGCCGCCCCCGTTGCGGCAAAGCTGAAAATCAGGGGCTGGTCGAGAAGGGCGATTGCCGCCACGTAATCGACGCTCGCCAGGACCTGCCCGGGAACGCTTCGTAACAGGGGCCCGGGAAAACCCCGCGGCACCGAGAAACTGTCCTTGTACGTTGCGAAGGGGCCGCCCAGGACGTCGGTCGCCTTCACCCCGAGCCTCACCACGTGGTGAGGGATGAACGAGGGAACGTTCAGGCCGAGCCTGAGAAGGAAATCGCTTTCGGGGGTGCGATAGCCGAGCACGGGCAGCCGGGTGGAATTCTGCAGAAGCACGTCCAGCGCAAGGGGAGGGGTGAAGTCGATCCGCCCTCCGCTGCGCCACCATTGGAAAGAGATTCCGCTCGTGGCAAAGATCGTGCTCTGCCGCTCCCCCGCCAACGGCCCAAACGACTGCGCGAATGTGAATGGGGAAGCTTCTTCGAGCTCGGCGCTGTGACCGATCCCGAGAGACAGGGTGAACATCCTCTGCCTGTCGAAGGCGATCTCGTCGAACAGGGGAAACCCCAGCGTGAGGGTGCTCACGAGGGATTGCATGTAGTCATCCGAATACTGGTAGGCGAGCTGGCTCTCCGCGGAAAGGGTGAATGGGCCGGCCACGGTGGAGAGGGAGAGAGCCGCAAGAGGCTGCTGGGACGCGAAGGACCACGCCGCATCCGCGAGCCACGTCGTGTTTCCCAGGAGGGAGGCGCCATACGCGATGGCCCCGAGCCCGAGCTCGATTCCGGGCGAGCCCGGTCCCGTGCGGGTCAGCGTGGGGAACGGGAGCCACATCAACGGTGCCGGCCAGTCGGCATAAGGCTTCTGCGTCACCGACTTCCCCGTCCACTCGAGCTCCGCCGGATACTCCAGGGCTTCTTTCTGCGCCTGCGGCAGGACGAATGCAGCGAGGTCAGCGACAGGGGTCCTTTTCAGGCACCAGCCGTCGGCCGAGTAGCTGGAGTACAGGATGCTGTCCCCGTCAGGGACCGCTGAAATTGCCGCCACCGGGTCATCCTGGATCCGGAGGATCTCACCCGACCGAAGATCTGCCCGGTACAGCGCGAGCGTGCCTCCGCGGTCCGATGAGAAAAGCACCGTGTCATCGTTGAGGAAGGAAGGAAAATACTCTCCGAACGGGTCGGGTCCGAGGAGGGGACGCGCGGCGCCGGCGTTCGTGCTCACGATGGGAAGCCTCGGTTCGTCGAGCGCCGTGGACGCCTGCGCGAGCGGAGCATATTCAGCCACGTACACGTCCTGGTATCCCCGCAGGTTGAGGGTGAACGTCAGCCGATGGCCGTCGGGAGAGAAGGACGGAGTGTAGACGTTGCCCTCCGACCAGGCGTACAGGACCCGCAGGGCGCCGGAGTGCGCGTCCACCGACACGAGCCGCGAATACGGCCCCGTCCCCTGGACCGCTACGAGCGTTTTCCCGTCCGGTGAGACTGCCGGCTGCCAGAGGTGCGCGCCGCGGGTGATCTGTTTTGTTGCACCGGTGTCCGTGTCCAGGGTGTAGAGGTCGGAAACGAGCTCGGGCGTGCCCGGATCCGCCCACGTCTGGGTCAGCGAGCTGAAGTAGACTGTCCGGCCGTCCTTTGTCGCGCTGAAAGAGACCGCGTCATTCGTCACAGCGTGAAGGACGCGCTCGCTCCTGTTCGCCGGATCGTAGCGCACAATCGCAGGGAACGCGTACGGCGAGCCGTGGTACACGTACAGTCCCCGATCCGTGGGCTGGGGATGCACCCAGTCGCCCGGCTCCTTCGGGGTGATGCGCGCTCCCGAGGCGACGGAGAGGGAGGGCCGGTACTTCTCCGTCAGGTACTGTTTCAGGTCATCGAATACCTGGGAGGCGTTCCGCCCGGTGATCTTCTGAATCGCACCCCACGGTCCGAAGAAGGGAAAGCCGAGGTACTCCTCCATGATGCGGCGGAAGCTGTCCACGCCGTAGGTGGTCAGGAGGTAGTCGACGAGGATGTAGCCGGCAACGTAGATGCGATCCGGAGGAGGGAACGCAGATCCATAAGCGCCCTGCTCGAGGCTGAACAGCCTTCCTTCCTCGACAGGGGCCTTGCTGTACATCTCGAACAGGGGGTTCCTTCCGCGGCCTCCCGCGGTGAATCGGGTTTCCAGGTTCGTGCTCGGTCCCTCGATCATCCATCCGGGAAGAAAGAACAAGCCGGCCGACGAGAGGTCCCCGCCGAACAGCCGGGACAGCGTGAAAAAGAACCCCGTGTCCATCGAAGCGTGCACGTAGTGCGTGAGCTCGTGGGTGAGCAGGATCTTCAGCCAGCTTTCGGTGCGGGCTCCCATGAAATGGTCGGTCGGCGCGGTGAGGTACAGCTCGATGCGCGCCGGGAGGAAAGAGGTGAATCCGTTGGCCGCATCGATCCTTCCGTGCACGATGACAGGGACCTTCTTCGGGTAGGCATGGAAGAATCCCGTGATCCTTTCATACACCGGCTCGCAGAAAGTCAGGAGCTCGTCGACGGAGGGGCGGTCACGGGGCTCGAAGATAAAGCGGAAATGCTCGGTCTCCGCCTGTTCCCACCTCACCGGCTCCGCCGCCGCGGAGCAAATCGAGCAGAATGCCATGAGAACCCAGACGACACGCGCGCGGCACACGGCTCGAATATAGCATGCGGCGGCGATGCAAGCAGGCCGAGAGACGCAAAAAAACGCAAAAATAAATGTTGACAATACGGCGAATCGGGTATAATCTGCAGTTCACGATATACGTATATCGTAATTATGATATACGTATATCGGTAGAGCTATGGACAGGAAAACTGTTACCGCCCAGGACGTGGCCGACAAGCTCAAGCTTTCCCTGCTCTCAGTCTACCGCGCCATGAACAATTCCGGCGGGGTCTCTGAAAAGACGGTGAAACGGGTCATCGCCGCGGCAAGGGAGATGGGCTATACGCCCAACCGGGCCGCCCGGCATCTCTCAAAGAAGACGAAGTGCACGATAGGAATCTCCTACTACCTTCCGCCATGGTTCGCCACACAGATCCTGGACGGGTGCGAGAAGGCCTTCGCGGAGCTGAAGAGCTACGGGCTGTCCATGCTGGTGCGCGGCGAATGCGAATCCTACGAGGCCCAGGTGGCGCAGATAAGGGCGCTGGCAAAGAAGTGCGACGCCCTGGCCCTCTCCGTCTACGAGCCCCAGTACTTCGAAGGCCTCATCGACGAGCTTGTGGACGGCGGCACCCCCGTGGCGACCTTCAACGTCGACGTTCCCACGAGCAAACGGCTTTTTTACATCGGCCCCAACTACCTCGAATCCGGCCAGCTCTGCGGCGAGCTGATGGCGAAGCTTGTCCGGGGCAGATCGGGCAAGGTGGCCGTCATCACCAAGAAACAGAGCATATCGATCCTCGAGCAGCGCATCATGGGATTCAGGAACATCGTCGCGCGCGAATCATCCGTGGAGATCGTCGGTCCCTACAAGCTGACCGAATCCCCCGCCGAGGACGAGGATCAGATTGCGGCCATCATCCGGGAGAATCCGAGGCTGGTCGGAATCTACGTTGTCAATCAATCCCTGGCCGCGGCCGGCAGGGCGTTGAAGCGAACGGGCGTCGCGGGGTCCCTGGTTCTTATCGGGCATGATTTGAACGACGAGCACGGCACGCTGATCCAGGACAACACGATCACCGCGGTCGTGTGCCAGGAGCCTTTCTACCAGGGATACTACCCCGTGAAGATCCTCCTGGACTACACGATCGACTCGATCATGCCACCCACGAGTGAAGTCTTCACGCGGTTGGAGGTGGTGATGCGGGAAAACCTCGGCTACTACTCCACCAGCCACCAGGCGTTCGTCAATCGCCTGGGCCAGGCGTTCATGAAGGAGAAGTAGCACGTTGTATCGAGCGTCCGTCCTCGTCTTCTGCGCGGGCATTTTCATCCTTCTGGGCGGCTGTGTGTCCAGTGACCCGCTCAGTGCCCCGGAAGGCAAGGGGGCCGAGCTCCAGAGGGCGCGGGCCGGCGTGCGCATCGCGAAGCCCGTCACGCGCTCTTCGAAGCTGCCCCTGTTTCTTGCCCACTACATGCCGTGGTTCCAGGCGCCGCCCTTCTCCGACAACTTCGGCTGGCACTGGCATATGGGGTCCACGGATCCCTATCAGAAGGACGCCCACGGTCTTTCGCGCATCGCCGCGCACTACTATCCCTTGACCGGCCCCTACGACAGCGACGATCCCGATCTGCTCGAATACCAGACCTCGCTCATGAAGGCGAGCGGCGTTGACGGGGTGATCGTGGACTGGTACGGCACCAGCCCCTCCTTCGACTACCCGCAGCTCCAGAAGAGCTCGGAGGCCGTTTTCCTTGCCGTGAAGAAAGCCGGCCTGAAGTTCGCCATCTGCTATGAAGACCAGAGCGTGGCAAGACGGGTGGAGTCCCAGGAGATCGATTCAGCGGCCGCAGCCGACGCGGCGAAAGCGGACATGAGCTGGGCAGCCCGCGTCTGGTTCAAGGAAGAGACGTACCTGAAAATAAGAGGCCGGCCGGTCGTCCTGTGCTTCGGTCCCCAATACTTCAAGGAGGACCGGCAGTGGGACGTGATTCTTTCCGGCATCGACCCGCGGCCCCTCCTGATCACCCTGGATGGGGCCGGCGGCAGCGCGTCCGACGGCTCGTACCCCTGGCCCCCAATGGGCGCGTCTTCGGGGGGCACACTCTCCCCCGATGCGCTCGTACGGTATCTCAATGACTTCTATGGAAAGAACCTCGACAAACCTTTTCTCGTTTCTTCGGCTTTTCCCGGGTTCCATGACTTCTACTCCCAGGCCGGGGTCCGCCCGAGCTATGGCTACCTCGACGACTACCTGGGAGAAACGTTCGGCATGACCCTCGATGCGGCGGTGTCCGCGCGCGCCGACGTGGTGCAGCTCGTGACGTGGAACGACTACGGCGAGGGCACGATGATCGAGCCCACCGTTCAAAACGGATATCGCGAGCTGGAGACTCTCCAGGAGCTCAGGCGGCGCCTGGATCCTTCTTTCTCTTCCACCCGGGAAGACCTGCGCGCGCCTCTTGCGGCGTTCAAGGCCCGGGTCGCGGCGCGCACAGCACGGATGGCGCCGCCTGCAGCCGCGGCGTCGGATGCAGCGAAGCCGGCCGATCCATTCGCGGCGGCAGTCAACCTGGCGCTCCACAGGCCCATCGCGTCCCACAACCACATTTTCGCATTTACCGCAGAGATGGCCGTGGACGGAGACACCCGCACGTACTGGGAAGGCGCACGCGATTCCTACCCGAATGAGATCACGGTGGACCTTGGCGCGCCGCTCGCCCTGGCGGCGGTGCGGATCAAATTGAATCCCCCGCGCATCTGGGGAGCCCGTACGCAGACCTTCGCGGTGCTGGCGAGCACGGAGGGAGAGCGGTTCGTCCCGGCGGCGCAATCCAGGGCCTGGAGATTCGACCCCGCCGCGGGAGGGAACACGGTGACAATTCCGATCGCGGCCACGGCCCGTTTCATCAAGCTGTCATTCAGCGCGAATGACGGGGCCACGGCCGGGCAGGTCGCGGAGCTGGAGGTTTTCGGCAGATAGCTTAGCGGAGCCCCACGTCTCCGTTGGAGACCAGATGGGGCATCCGTTCCAGTGAACCGAACGAAGGAGGGTAGCGTGTATGAAGAGAGTGATGTTCATCATCATGGCCGCGTGCATCGCCTTTGGCGTGTATGCGGCTCCGGTCGAGCTCAAGGTGCCGATTCCCCGGGATACGCCGGAAAACAAGTACCGCATCGACGCCAAGATGGATCAGATCAAGCGGTTCGAGGCGGCGAATCCCGGCATCACGTGCGTTGCCGTGAACTTCGAATACGACAACACGGGGCAGTTCCTTGTCATGCAGGCGGCCAGGCAGGCGCCCGATGTCATGAGCGTGTGGGCCACCGAGGCGCAGATGCTCGTTGCGAAGAAGTGGATCGTTTCCCTGGACGACTACATCAAGACCTGGGACAGGACCGCCTGGTACAACAAGGACGCCTTCCTGCCCTTCGTCGTGGGCGGGACGCGCTACGGCGTGCCTGATCAGAACTACATCAAGCACGTGATCTACAACAAGAAGATGTTCGCGGCAAAGGGCGTACCCGCCCCGAAGCTCAACTGGACGTGGGCCGATTTCACGAACGCCATGGTGAAGTGCACGGACAAGGCGCAGGGCATCGCGGGGTTCGCGCCGATGGGCAAGGGCGCGGAAAGCGGCTGGGGATTCACGGACTTCATCTACATGGCCGGAGGCGAGGTCGAGCAGGTGAGGAACGGCAAGGCCTACGCGGTTTTCGACTCACCCGAAGCCATTGCCGCCGCGCAATTCTTCAAGGACCTGAAATGGAAATATGACGCAATTCCCGCCAACTGGGCCAATGGATGGGGAGACGTCTACAATGTATTCGGTTCCCTGCAGGCGGCCATGGTGCTGGACGCGGACAACGGCCGCGCCATCGCCATCAACTCCCTGAAGATGGATCCCGCCAATATCGGGCTCGCGCTGATGCCGAAGGGCCCGGGCGCAAAGGGCCGACAGGCCGGAGTCCTCGGCGGCACGTTCCTCGTCACCAATGGCCTTGCGAAGAGCAAGGAGGTCCGGGACGCCGCCTGGAAATGGATAGTCTTCGAGCGCTGGGACGACGCGGGGCTCGCGGACCTCCAGGCGCAGATCGAGGACGCGCGGGCGAACAAGCAGTTCCGCGCCCAGTTCCAGTACTCTCCTCTGCTCCCGACCGCCCCGTACGTGCAAAAGGAACGGGCGATCCTCGTTGAGAACCCCGACGCCGCGGTGGCGTGGGGAGATGCGGCCTTCCTGTCCGCTCTGCCGGCCACGGCGCATATCGAGCCGCCGGTCGCGGCCCAGGACGTCTATGGAAAGTATCTGAACAACGTGGTGCAGGTACTGTTCTCTGAAAAGAACGCGGATCCGGCCGCGATCATGAAGGACGCGAACAAGAGGTTCCAGGCCGAGGTGCTGGACCCGCTCAACGCCGCCAGGTAAGAGTGTGATTGGACTCGGGTCCCCTCCGTCGGAGACGGGGGGGATCCTCTGAGAGGGGAATGCATGGATCTGGCGATAGGGAAGAAGGATGGCCTTCGGCCATGGAGCCGTGCGGGGTGGGGGAGGTACGGAATGGGGCTCCTGTTCCTGATTCCCGCCCTGCTCGTGTTCGCCGTATTTCAATGGTACCCGATACTGCAGAACTTCCTCCTCGCGTTTCAAAGCTACGTGCCGGGCTTTGACAAGGAGTGGGTGGGCCTGAAGAACATCGCCTATATCCTGCACGATCCCCGGCTGCCGAGGGCAATCCTCAATACGCTTGAGTTTGTCGGCATCTGCCTCGCAATCGGTTTTCTCGTTCCCATTGTCGTGGCCATCGCCATCATGGAGATCCGGCGGGGGCGCGGATTTTTCCGGCTCGCCATCTACATCCCGAACATGATTCCCGGGATCGCTCTCTACATCATATGGAGATGGGTCTTCAATCCTGATTTCGGTCTTCTCAACCAGGTCATCGGTCTCTTCGGGGCCCCGCCCCAGCAGTGGGTGCTTTCTTCCCGGCAGGTCCTGTTCTCATTGAGCCTCATGGCCACCTGGGCCAACTTCGGCGGGACTGCGGTTCTCTATATGGCAAGCCTCACCACGGTCAGCTCCGAGCTCTACGAGGCGGCCGAGCTGGAGGGGGCGGGTTTTTTCAGGCGCGTCCGCCACGTGACCATCCCCGGTATCTCGGGCACGATCAACCTTCTCCTGGTTCTCCAGCTCATTGCCACGTTCCAGGTCCTCCAGGAGCCATTCGTGATGACCGCCGGCGGTCCGAACAACTCCAGTCTCTCCGTGATGCTCCTCACCTACAACTATGCCTTCGAGGATATCGAGTTCGGCAGAGCGGGGGCGCTCGGCTCGCTCGCCTTCCTGGCCCTTCTCGGTCTGTCGTACGTGTACGTGAAACGGAGCGGCCTGGCAGGGGCGAAAGGAGCCTAGCAATGGAGGCGAGGACACGCGGGATCCTCTCGGGGCACGACTACAGGAGCCCGGGCTATGCGATCGCGTACGGGCTGTTCTTCGTCATCGCCGTGCTTCTGTCCGCGGTCATGGTGTACCCCTTTTTCTGGGTGTTCGTCTCGGCGGCCAAGGAGTCCAGCGAGATCGCCCGTATGCCTCCCACCTTCCTGCCTTCCACGTGGCGATGGGAGAGCTTCACGGAAGCGTGGAAGAGCTACCAGATACCCCGGATGTTCCTCAACACCGCAGTGGTGTACGTCGGCTACGTCGTGTCCCGCCTTCTCGTGATCACCCCGGCGGCCTACGCCCTGTCCCGGCTGCGGCTTCCTTTCCGGCGCGGCTTCTACATGCTCTTCCTGGCCACGCTGATCCTTCCCGAGGCCGCCTACCTCGTTCCCAAGTACCTGGTGATCCAGGAGCTTCCCCTCATCAGGATCAGCCTGTATGACACGTGGTGGGCGCTCTGGCTGCCGGCCGGAGCGAGCTCGTTGCAGCTCCTCCTGATGAAGGGCTTCTTCGACGAGATACCCCGGGAGATCTCGGAGGCGGGCAGGATCGACGGTGCATCGGAGATGCGCATTCTCAGGAACCTGATCTTTCCCAACGCGAAGCCGGTCATCGCGGTTGTGTGCATCTTCGCATTCATGGAGGTGTGGAACAACTTCTTCTGGCAGAGGCTCATCCTCCCCACGCAGGCCCGATGGACCACGGCCGTCATGCTCTGGTACAGGACTTTCGCCATCGGCGGGAATCCCCCCATGAACGTGCAGCTTGCCGGTATGTTCATCTGCATCATTCCCCCGCTCATGCTGTTTCTCCTTTTCCAGAAGTACATCACGCAGGGGGTCACGATGACGGGCTTGAAGGGCTAGCGGGACTCTCGACAGGCCGGTATGACGAAAACCCCAGACAGATACCTCGAGACACATCCATGGAAGATCGTCGAGGAGGGTTTCCACCCCGAAAGATCCCGGGTCTCCGAGTCGCTTTTCTCACTGGGAAACGAATACCAGGGGGTGCGGGGCTACTTCGATGAGGGATATTCAGGTGACGGCCTGCGGGGCTGCTACCTGGGGGGAATCTTCGAAGAGCACATCCTCAAGGAACCCCTGGATTACAGGGGAATCTCCAGTCGCATCCGATTCATGGTGAACACGGTGGACTGGCTGTCCATCCGTCTCGAGGTGGACGGCGAGACCCTGGACCTGGGCCGCTCTCGGTTTTCCGATTTTCGAAGGGAGCTGGATTTCTCCAGCGGCCTGCTTCGAAGGGAGCTGGTGTGGCACACGCAGTCGGGCGCCGACCTTCGGGTGGAATTTCTTCGGCTGTTGAGCATGCGCACGAAGGAGCTCGGCATGCAGCGTCTTTCCCTCACCTCTTTGAGGGGCCGGGCCGGGATATCAGTAACCCTTGGTCTGGATTTTTCCATGCTCCATGAGAGCTACCGTGAGTGTTTCTGGGAGTGCCACCGCAGATCCGCGGAAGACCGGGCCTGCGCGATGCTGGGGGTCAGCAGGAACGTCACGCAGAAGCTTTTTGCCGGATTCATTCCCCCTTCTCCGGCGGGGGGAATGACGCGCTACGTGGAGGGGGACCGATTCATCGGCTGCCGTCTGGAGATCGAGCTCGAGAAGGGGCGGGAACGGATCATCGACAAGGCCTGCATTCTTGCGGCGGACAGGGAACGCACAGAGAGCGAGGAGAAGACCTGGGAAAGGGGGGCGATGCTTCTGGCAGAAGCGGGGAGCTTCGACCAGGTCCGTCAGGACAACGCCGCGTACTGGAAGTCGATCTGGGATGCCTCGGACATCGTGATCGAGGGGGATCCCGAGGCTCAGCAGGGAATACGATTCTGCGTTTTCCAGCTTCACCAGACCTGCCGCGGGATCATGGACAGCTCGAACGTCGGCGCCAAGGGTCTTACGGGGGAAGCCTATAATGGGCATGTATTCTGGGACACGGAGACCTACTGCCTTCCTTATTACCTTTTCAACAATCCTCGCGCCGCGAAGTCCATGCTCGACTTCAGGCACAAGACGCTCCCCCAGGCCCAGGAGCGCGCGCGAGCTCGACTGCGCGGGCGCCTGTTTTCCGGTGGCCACGATCGACGGAAGCGAGAGCTGCACGCTGTGGCAGCACGCGAGTCTCCAGCTCCAGCCCACCACCGCCGTGGCGTACGCGATCAGCCATTATGCGTCCGTCGTGGGCGATTCCGATTTTCTCCACGGCAATGGCGTGGAGCTCCTGGTCCGGATATGCAGGTTCCTGGCGAGCCGTGCGCAGAGGTCGCCGCGCGGCGGCGGGTATGGCTACTACGGAGTCATGGGCCCCGACGAGTTTCATATGATGGTGAACAACAATTGCTACACCAACTACATGGCGAGACGCACGTTCCTCTACACGCGGGAGGTCCTGCAAAGCATGGAGCGGACATGCCCGGCAAGGAGGTCGGCGGTTCTGGCCGCCTTGGGATGCACGGACCAGGAAGTGTCCCACTGGGGGGAGATCGCGCAGCGCATGATCATTCCCTTTGATCCGAACACGGGCCTTTACGAGCAGCACGACGGCTATTTCGATCTCCCCCATATGGAGGTCGATTCAATCCCTGCCGAGCAGTTCCCGCTCTACGCCCATTGGTCCTATGACAGGATCTTCCGCTCCGACATGATCAAGCAGCCCGACGTCCTGATGCTCATGCTCCTCTGCAACGGGTCTTTCAGCGCCAGGGAGAAAAGCGTGAACTACGACTATTACAGTTCCCGCTGCATTCACGAGTCCTCCCTGTCTCCTTCGGTGCACTCCATTCTCGCCTCTGAGCTGGGCCGGCAGGATGACGCATTCGCGCTGTTCAGGTTCGCCACCCGCATCGACCTGGACAACTACAACAGGAATACCTCCGAGGGCCTCCACATGACCTCGATCGCCGCGGCGTGGATGAACATCGTCTATGGGTTCGGCGGCCTGCGTTCCGACGGCGCAGGGATCTCGCTGGATCCGCGCATTCCCGCACAGTGGACGGCATACCGGTTCCCGCTCACCTGCCGGGGCTCCGTGATCAGCGTCGAGGTGGACCATGCGCGCGCCCGCATCTCCCTGGTGAGCGGGCCGCCCGTCGAGATGGTCATCCGGCAAAGAGCCTGGAAGATCACGGCGGAAGGCGCGGAGATCAGAATGCCGCCAGGAGCGGCCGGCAGGATGGAGGCGCCGTGCAGCCCCTCAGCATGAACGCGCCGACCCCGCAGGAAGGCTGGCGCATCACCGAATCGGAGTGCACCGGCGAACGGACGATCGATCGGCTCGGTGCCGCGTTCCTCATGGGAAACGGCTGGCTCGGATACCGCGGGACCCTCGAAGAGGACACCCGGGACCGCATGACCGCGACGATCGTCTCGGGACTTTACGACAGGGCAGGGGACGGCTGGCGCGAGCCGGTCAATATGCCGAACTCCCTGCACGTCCAGACCGTGTATCGGGGAGAGCCGCTCGACGCCCGGACAGGGGAAATCGAGAGCCACCTGCAGACCCTCGATCTTTTTCGCGCGGCCCACGAGAGGCGCACGACCTTCACAACGGGGGACGGCAACTCCATTACGGTGAGCTCCCTGAGGTTCGCGAGTCTCTCTTCTCTCCATTTGATCTGTCTGCGCTACACCGTGGAAGCCGCACGGGACTGCACGCTTTCGATCCGGGCCTGCATCGATGGTGAGGTGTGGGACGTGAACGGCCCGCACCTGAAGGCTCACGATGCGTCGGATGAGGACGGCATTGCATCGCTAGCCTGCCGCACCGTGGAAGCAGCGCTGCGCGTCGCCGTCTCCCAGTGTGTGTCGGCTCCCTGGGGAAAACGACTTTTCAGCCGGGAAGAGGGCCGGGTGGTGCTGGATATCGAGGCCCCGTTTTCCGCCGGAAGCCCGCGGACGATCGAGGTGTACGCTGCCCTGTTCACCGGTCTCGATTGCCGGGATCCCCTTTCCGCCAGCCGGGACCTGTGCCGCACAGCCATGCGCAGGGGATTCGACGGGCTTTTCGACACGCACTGCGCGCTCTGGGCGGCGCGCTGGAAAAGCTGCGACGTGAAGATAGAGGGAGACCCCGAAGCGGAGCTTGCCCTTCGGTTCAACATGTACCACCTCCTTGCCGTCGCCCCCGCGCATGCGCAGACCGCTTCAATCCCGGCCAGGGGGCTCTCGGGACAGATGTACAAAGGGGCGATCTTCTGGGACACGGAGATCTTCATGCTGCCCTTCTTCACGCACGCGTTCCCGCTGATCGCGAGAAACCTCCTCATGTACCGCCGCTGCACGCTGGACGGTGCCCGCCGCAAGGCGCACGCATACGGCTTTCGCGGCGCGTTCTATGCCTGGGAGAGCCAGGACACCGGGGATGACGCCTGCACCCTGTTCAACGTGACCGACGTGTTCACCGGCCGTCCGATACGCACTTATTTCCGGGACAAGCAGATTCACATAAGCGCCGACGTGGTGTACGCCGTCTGGCGATATTTCTCCTCGACCGGTGACCATTCCCTCCTCCTGGACGGCGGGGCTGAGGTCGTCTTCGAATGCTGTCGCTTCCTCCTGAGCTGGCTCTACTTCAGCAGGGAAAAAGGACGATACGAGATCCTGGACGTGACCGGGCCCGACGAGTACCACGAGAGGGTCCATAACAATGCCTACACGAACTGGATGACCGCGGGCGCCTTCGACGTCTGCCTGGAGGTGTCCGCTATCCTGGCGAAGCGTTTTCCCGTGGAGTATGACGTCCTCATGGAGGCGCTGGGCTTTCACGAAGACCTGGAGGCCATCCGGGAGGCGCGCCGCCTCATTTTTCTTCCTGCTCCCGATCCTCGATCCTCGGTCGTTCCACAGTTCGACGGGTACTTCGACCTGGAGGACTCTTCCGTCGAGGAGGTTCTCCGGCGGAAGCTGCATCCCCACGAATACCTGGGGGGTGCCAACGGGCTTGCCTCCTCTACGCAGGTCATCAAGCAGGCGGACGTGATACTCGGACTTTCCCTCTGCGGGGAAAGGTATTCGCGTGAGGTGAAGACCGCCAACTGGGACTACTACGAGCCGCGCACCGAGCACGGATCAAGCCTCAGCGCATCCGCGTACGCCCTGGCGGCCGCGGAGATCGGCAGGACCGGGGAGGCGTATCGATACTTCATGAGGGCCGCAACCGCGGACCTGTACGGCGGAACGAAGAACCACGTCGGCACCTTGTACATCGGCGGAACGCATCCGGCGGCAAGCGGAGGAGCCTGGATGGCCGTGGTTTTCGGCCTTTGCGGGATCCATGTCACAGGGCGCACAGTCTCGATCGATCCCCGCATGCCTGACCACTGGGTCGAGGTGATCGTGCCGCTTGTGGTCCGCGGCCGAGCTTTGCTCATCACGCTCACCCACGAGCTGATCCAAGTCCAGGCGGGCTCCCCTTCGACGATCGAGATCGAGATCAAGGCCGGCGGCCGGATCTGCATTCTCCCTGAAAACGGCGAGCTGTCCATCCCGTTCCCCGTCCCTGGAAGACGCGCGTGATCACGGAGACGCGCGCCCCGGGGTGATTCGTCCTGCTGCAGGACGCTTTTCGGATCAATCCGCGGAAAAGGTTTCCAGTGTTTCAGTGATTGCCTCAGGCGCGGCAACCGCGACGAAGCGCTGGATGTCCTCCAGGTGAGAGCGCACGCGCTCGATCGCGATGCCCGCGGGGGCGTAGACCGTGAAAAGGAGGTCCTTCGTATCCGGGCCGATCGCAGTGCGGTTGTCGGGGCCGTAGATGATGCTGGAGATGATGCCTGTTGTGTCCGCAATCATCATGTCTCCCTGCTTGGGGACACGCTCCTCGCCGCCCATGCTGACGTAGCTTTCGGCGCCGGTTGCCACGGCGATCCGTACGGGAGGGACGACCCGGGCAAGATCGTGCCCCGCGGTCAGGAGCCCGTTCTTCAGCTCTGCCATTGACATGGCCTGTACGAGCGCGCTGAGGGAGGGGATTCTGCGGTCTTTCCATACCACTGACTCTATCTGGAGCTCGACGTGATAGGTTTTCCGAAAACCCTTGTAGTAGCTTCTGTAGGCCGCCATGACGGGCTCGGTCCTGAGGGCTTCCTTGCCTCCCGCGAAGAACCTCGCGCGGAGGTCCTGCTCGACCGTTTCCCTCAGTTTTTCAAGCTCCCCGTGCATCGGGGAATTGCGCGCGCCCCTCATGACGAGGACTCCGACCACTGCCCCGGGGAACTGCTTTCTCCAGCTCTCTGATATTTCCATCATCTCTGTCCTCCTGCGGGCCTCGTTTGCCCCCTATGATCATGCCTGCAATCACGGCTGCGCAGCCCGCGAGGTGCGGAAGCCGCAGGGGCTCGCCAAGCACAAGGGCGGAAAGCACGAGCGCGCTGACAGGCAGGGCAGCGGTGGCGATCCCTGTCTTGTTCGCGGGGATGCGCAGCGCTCCGTCGCCCCAGAGAATGTAGGCAATGACCGTGGCGAAGGCGCCGTAATAGATCACGGAAAGCCAGCCCAGGGCCGCGCAGAGACTCAGCTCCACCGAGAGAAACACGGGAATGCGGACGGAAAGAAGCTTCCCGACCACGACGCTGCTTCCGGCCAACGCCATGGCGAGCACGACCTCCCCCATACCGCGCGCCTCCCCGCGGAAATCCGCCCGTGATGCATCCGCGCTCATCGTGTCACCGCCTCGTCACGGTACTCCGTGACATTAACCCGGATTTCTCACACCTTTAATTGAAAAGGGCCTCCCGTTCCGGTATAAGTGTTTTGCCACAAACGCTTTACCACGAAACGGAGAGGCCGAGCGATGCAAACACACTGTAGCCCGAACCAAC
>Ga0187870_1000491_pt1 | contig 44949 bp, 52 predicted proteins | sample June2016WEW_13_1_3_FD_132974 | JGI IMG/M metagenome (GOLD analysis project Ga0187870, IMG submission 132974) | Peatland microbial communities from SPRUCE experiment site at the Marcell Experimental Forest, Minnesota, USA - June2016WEW_13_150 | ecosystem: Environmental > Terrestrial > Soil >...
GCCCGTCTGGAAAGCCAAGGCACATAGAAGGGCTAAAAACACGCATGTGCCTCAAAACTGTCCCTGAACCCGAAAACAGGAATTATGACCATTTTACACCAATTTCGGGACAAGGCAGCGCGCTAAGCACTTTCCTTTCTGACTCTCGCATAGCTTCTTCTCCAGTTCTTGTCTTGCGTTCTCATTCAAAGAGCCCAAATACTTTGATGGTATTAATCTCACCTTGGCCGGATATCGGATTATTCCTCTAACAAGAAAAGATTTTTGGTTCCATTACAATTCACTGGATTCGCTTGAAGATTTTCATTGGCACGTAGCGACCACCAGGTCCGACATTTGGGTTTTCCAAACCTTGCCTCTTCAATCGAGCCAGCGTAATTGGTCTATGCAGTTTCTTTAGCTCTTCTATAATCACGAGAACGTGGATATTTCTGTGGTCAAGAGCAGAAACTTCAGAAAATCCGGAGTCTATGGGCCAGACATTATTACTTATGCCATAATAACCCATATGTGCAAGGCTCCGAAGCAAGGTTTCAATCTGGTTGTAAGCAGCGTAAACTATGAACCCTGTAGCAACGACTTCTTGTCTGTCTCTTGAGTATAACCAGACTGGAATTCTACCCATTTCGTCCAACAGAATATCAAGATGGTAATCACAATCAGGAAACTTGTAACGCAAGGATGCTTGTTTTATCAATGCTGTAAAGCCTTTTCTTCTTTCTCTCAGAGCATTTTCAATTTGTTCTTCGTCAGCGAAAAGCATCAATGCTTCACCCTTTCCTTTGGCTCTATTCCTTTCTCGCTTTAATTTGTTGGAAAGGTCTTTGTCAAGTTCTTGCTGGATAATTTTCATTTTTTCGATTTTTGACTTGTGTTCCTCTAGGACTTCGAGCCACCTTTTTATTTCGCGTTTCCTTACGAGTTTACTTTGTCTTACGAGCCTCTTTGCATAATCATAGAGAAACGATTGTTGAACACCATTGCTTTCGCGAGAGATACCTGTCTCCCATCTATCTGGACTGAACGCCGCCGAAGAAAGGTTGGCACTACCAACAATGGCCGACTTTCCGTCCGAAATGATTATTTTGGAATGAAGGTTGCAGTTCTTTCTGATTTCAAAACCTCTCTCATTGTAACTCATCAGAATATTGGGGTCTAACTGTTTAGTGTAAATATGACCAGCGCCTTCTTCGCCGGCATAGCTTGAACAGACGACGATTCTTACAGCAGGAGCATTAGGCTCATCGAGTCTATCAAAATCCTTCAATATATCAACGCTCAGAAAAGGAGATATGATAATAATCTCTTTTTTTGTGGATTCGATGAGGTCTTTTATGGCTTGGTTATAGGGGACAGAACTCCCATCTGACTTGAGCACTACAGAATTAGTCTCATTATCTGATGTTGACGACATCACTTCTAGTCATTTGATATTCATAAAAGCATTTTGCTCTCGCAATCTTGTCCGCGCGGGCACCAATCTCGCTAGTAAACTGGTGTTTCAGCCAGACTCGAGGGTAAGACTTCTTTGTCCAAGGTATATTTGGTAACAATCGCTTTAACTAAATCAATAAACCATGTCTCTGAAGGAGACACTATTATCTTTTCGATTAGAATGTCTAGGTCAACAGGCACATAAATCCCTATGTCGCATATGTTTCCCTCCAAGTCTATCTCCTCAGAACCTTGTTTTATGGGAATCCGCTGAATAACGGCTCTGAGCTCACTTTCATGGGCAAAGTTTCTTCTCTTGTGCAGAAAAGGATAGAAGCTGTTGCCCTCCGGAATCCACTCGGTTTGGTAGTCCGCATATTTCACCATGCCTATGTGCACATCACCCGAATACCCTCTGAAACTCTCGGCTAGCCGTTTGAAAGTCGATTGAACTGCAATGCCGTTTTCACTCTTCAAGTACAGTTTCCATAAAGCTTCGGACTCGTAATCACTCACGCTCCAGCAATTAATGAGCGTGAATCGTCTAAATCTCTCATGAATCTCGGAAATCTTCCTCAATCCTTTCTCAGGTATCTGACCATAGACCCTAGGTCGAAGCTCTATGTTTGCCTTTGAATATGAACCCTCGAATGGGTCTCCGAGCTTGTCCGCCCTCACAAAGAACAACGCCTTCTTTTCCAGAATGGAAACAAACTTCGCAAAATCTAGGTATCGCCATATTCTTGCGTTTTCGTTAATGGGTTTCTCGAAAACAGGGTGTTCCTTATACATAACAGAACCTCGCGAAACGAACCTGTCAAGAATCTAATACCAAGCCCCAACATAAGTCGTTCTAATAACGACGATTTATATTCAGTGCGCGCGCTTTGAAGTTTTGCAATTCGTTTCTACGAAAAGTTTTATTTCAGTCGAATTCAAACAAGATGATGTGCTTGACATGACTTTTTTGACTGGACAAGAAGAAGAATTTTGGATGCTTCATGAATGGGCTACACAGTTAGGTGGTGAAATCAACAATGCATGGAAAAGCGGAGAGAAATTGAGGAGTATTACATTCAGGTCAGGTTTGATAACTCAAAGGGTCATAAAAGAACACCTTCGGCAACATGACTTGAACGTTTCGCAAAACAAAGTTGTTGTCAGTTCACCAGATGGAAAAGTTCATCAAGCTGTTCATTTGCTCATATTGAAAAAAGGAGAGAATCCGAACGAGCATGATTACCCTACTAACAAAGAGCACATCGTGCTTGAGATTAGGACAACTGCGGTAGCTAATGTAGTTGAGAGAACGGGAAAAAGGCTTACGAGGATTAGAAATCTTGTGAAGGATTTCGCCGTGGTTGTTCTATCTGAACGTCACGACTATCCATCCAGATATAAACCTAAGAATACAAGTAACTTGTTCACTCTTGTTATTCGAGAAAGGAGATTCCCCAAATTAAACAGACCCAATATAGACATACCTGCCATAGTCAAAAAGATGCAAGATAATCATGAATTATGGAAAACGGGAGAATGGGATGGGCTTTTAAAGTATTTGGAAGAGTAGTTTCATTCTGCACTTTCGACATATTCTTTTTTCATATTCCACTTTCAGCTTGACTAGAGGCCATCTGTAGTTTTGTGAGTTACCAGTTTTCTGAATGTAGTGTACCTGATTCCTTCAAGTCTATCGTCCCCATACCGTATCGGTATAAAAACAGGAATTGGCGTACTTGCTGGAACGATTAATCCTTTGTCTAACTTCGACTTCTTAGAATCAATCTCGATTATCACACGAATTGAGTCCGTGCCTTTAACATTAATAGCGGCGTACTGTGGCTCGCGATGTATGCCAGTAGGATTGTCCCATTGCTTCATAACCCAGTCTGTAAACCCATTTTCCAAATCTTTACCATTAACGTAAACATTTTTAGGTTCTCCGTTTATTATTACAACTTCCTGTTTCATTTCTGAACCCCTAGTTTGTCTTCTGTTGCTGTGCTGATTAAAGATTTCTGTCTTTTTGGATTCCCTGTTTTCATTTCTCCACATAGAAACAGATAGTATCCACTTTTCTGAGTGTTGAATCAACCTTGTTTGGCTTTTCCTTGTCGAGAAGGAATCCTTCTGGTCTAATGAACTTGACGTTGTAGTTTTTCTTACGAAAATAATCGAATATCCGTTGCCATTCTTCCTTAATGAAGTATCCACCTCTTCCTCTGATTTTGTCATTGTCAGTTTCGTTTCGGTCGAAGAACTCATAGATTATCACTCTTCTTCCCAATTCAAGCAATTTCTCAAAAATCGTGTGTTCCTCAAATTCGTATATGCAATTCTTTTCGGTTTCAACCTCTGCACAATCGTGCTTCTTCCCTTGCTTTCTTATGCATTCTCCTGTTCTGAAGTGATGCAAGGTTTTGCTCACTAAAACAAAATCGAAACTCTTATTCAAAATGCCTTCTCTCTTGATGATTCTATCAAGCGTTTCCTTGTCAAAGAAACTACAATTGTAAAACCTAATCTTTGTTTCTGCAAAAAGTTTAGACTTCTGTTCAATGTCTGATGTGTAAGAATAGGAAAGTTCTTCGTTTATTCCCACAATTTTCTTGGGATTGAATTTGAGAGCAACATAGAGAGGTTTGACGCAATCTGTCCCAACGTCCAAAATGGTTTTTCCATCTAGTTTATTCTTTTCGTCTGGTTCGAAAGCATCCTCAATTTCCGATAGTTCCTCTAACGAATCTGTCCACGTTTGCAAATCATTCTTGTAGTTCTCTAGGTCTTTTTGCAGTCTCTCAATTATACCATAGTCCTCACAATTCACATTCGCACCTTCATGGCTGTTCTATGTCAGAATAAGAGTTTAACCTTAACCGTTTTTCTGTTCTACACTTTCGGCAGGCACAGTTAAAGACAGAACAAGAGTCATGAGAGGACTCAAAAGCTTCGAGTCTACAAAGTCACTCCTGGAAGGATTTACAATCCACTACAACTATGTGAGACTCCACCAAAGCCTTAACGGAAAAACACCTGCACAAGCAGCTAGGACTCAGGCACCTTGCACTTGGAAAGGCTTGATTGAAGAAGCAACCAGACATGAAACACAACTTCTAACCAAAACGACAAGTCCTGAGACAGAAACGAAAGAAGAGAGAACAGTGGAGGCGATTGTGAAATGAGAAAAGTCTTAGTTGCTCTTCCCGAAAATGTCGCTGAACTTCTTAATAAGGAGCTTGTCGGCACGATAGGCGAAACTTGTTCAGATACGTTGCGAACAATAATAATGAGTTGGTTATCCGAGAAAGGATACTTAACGAAGGGTGGTAAGCATGGCAAAGAATAAACCAAAACGTGAACTTGCGGAAGAAATTGACTTATTGGACACCATGATTTCAAGCCTCGTGGAATTGCTCGAAGAAAAAGGCGTATTAACACAATCGGAATGGGAAAAATGCATCAAGAAACGAGTGGTCATAAAGTAGAATCAACTGCAAATAGAGTTGGGTTCCATAAGTGTTAAATACTGGTTTACCACCAGCAATATATTGCTGACATTTCCTCTCCGGGCATTGCCAGCCTGAGTAAAATGTGTTAATGGAGTAATGTTATACCTTTTTTAGCTTCACACGATTTCTGACTTCCTTTGCCGAAAGAACCTCTACATCGAGCCAGTGTGAGAAGCTTTCAGCCAAACTCTTTGATTGATTTCCAACATATACCATTACGTCACCGTCTTGGACTTTTGTATGGTCCATATAATAATTAAAAAGCTGAGCTGCTCCGCCCTTATGATATGCGTAAGCTGTCACTGAGTACCAAGGTTCCATATGTCTTACTAGTTTCTTAAACCGTTTTTCTTCGGGAACTGAGGTTGATACTACTTCTACTTCCTCTGAGTCTGGGCCTATTTTTTCTTCGCTTACTGAAGGCGGATTTGGTTGGAGTTTCTCAAGGTCATCGGCTAGAAGGAAAATAATGGGATGCGCCAGATAGGGGGTAGTATCTATAGGGTCATCGGAGTGCCATTTGTAGATTGGTTGGGTTTCAATGTCTAGAAAATGTGTGTCCGTTTCAAAGCCATAAGTATTCCAAATTTCTTTTAGGTTTTCAGGTCTTAATCCTTTCTTTTGGTTGTAGAGTTTTGCATCAGTGAGGTATGCAATAATGTCGGCAATCATAATGTATGGGTTGCATTCATCCCCATGCGGGAATATTTTTGGAGTGGTCTTTGAAATTAGTTCGTTCCAGGCATGAGTTTGTCTTGAATTAAAACCGTCCAATTGAAGATCACCCGTTATTTCTCGTATTCCGAGATAAGACCATGCTGAAATGTACGAAAACATAGGCCCCAAGCTTCGTAAGAAATCAGCAGATTTTATGTCATACGCAGGGGAGCGATACCCTCCTACTGTAACCGTTGGGTACAGATTAGGCGGCAATATTACATACGTAAAATGGACCAATTTGATATAGCGGTGTAGTTTCTGTATTAGTTGGTCACAGAAAGGAATTGCCCTATAATGTGTAAGTTCTTCTTTAAGAGAATACGAGTCAAATAGCAGTCGTTTTTGCGTTAGTTTGAATTGGGTAGCTAGCTCTTGCACTCTTTTTACACATACATCTTTGAAAGCTGTTGTATCATTGAACTCAACGCCTACTCCGAGAGGGGTGTAAAAAGCAGTTTCTTCTGCCAAGAAAAGTTCTTTGGTTTCTGGGTCTTCCTCTTGGTACAGTTTACGCCTCAGAAAGTCTTTAGAATCGAAAGCTAGCAACATGAACCACCTAAGAAGACAATGCGTGGGTAAACATAAAAGCATTTATGTCAATTACAGTGAACAAACCAGAAAAATAGCCATCACAAATAACGCAACAGTATCGAGTCGCGAAAATCTTTAAAAGTTCTTCAACTTACTTAGATCATGGTGATAGCTGATGTCTACTGGAAATGTTGCATTCAAACGAATTGGCGCACCTAAAGCAATAGCCAAAGCAGACGATGTCCTGACAGTTCAGATTTCGCTTGATGGCAATCCTGACTGGGATTGGACAGAATGCTTCAAACATCCATCGACTTTCACCCCCAATGAGGCATATCCAGGCAGAGCCCTAGTGACTGGAAACACTATTACGTTCACGTCTTCAGAATCTAGCATTAAAGCGAATATTGAGTGGATGGACAAATACATACAACAAGCAAATGATTGTTACAACAGAATAATGGCGGAGCGGTTAGCTGAGGAAAAAAGGCAGCAAGAAATGGAAAGAAAACGTAAAGAAGAACTCAATCGAATAAACGAAACTCTCAAAGACATTTGATTCTGCCCAACAAAGCGGCAAAATAAAATTCTAATCGGCGGGTCAAATAACTTAACAGTACCGTCTTCTACTCTTTTTAAGCCAGTTTGACCCGTCTATTCTTGGAGAAAGCGGAAAACAGAAATCAGATTTCCATTTGCGGGAGATATCTCCGCTGAAGTGTGAGTTCGGCCTAGACGACGACCTCCATTCTGGGTTGCGGCACTCTAGTATTTCCGATATTGAGGCTCGGCTACTCAAAGCTTTTCTAGCCACAGCGCGCGCGCAAGCTAACAAAACAACAAACATTCTTTCACTTTCTTTTTGGTTTCCAACAAAGATATATCTTTGTCATGTTCGTTTTACACGGATAAAACGAAAACGTTATAACTACTGATCGGCGACAAAAATCGTTTTCACAGAAGAAAATCGAGATTTGGAGATTGGACAAAATCTCACACCCCGCGCCATACTTTTTGTACAGGAAGAGAAAAGAAGATGGAACGCGCATCCTTTGGAAAACCTAATAGACAAGAACAAGCCATTGTGTCTGGGGATATCAAATGCCAAAATGCTCACACTCAAAGGTAGAAATCGAAGAGGGGGACAGGTTCTGCCAACGCTACTGAACAAGCTAGCCGGAACACCTCAAGACCAGACTAAGGTCGAGTCCCCCCCAGAGAATGCAGTTAAGAACACCTCCATGGAGGACGAGGTTAAGAACACCATAATCAAGAGGCTTGACGGGATAAAGAACAAAGATGAAGATACAGTAAGAGCACTCCTCGATGAACACTACAACAAGTTTGATGACTGGCCTCCTTTTGGAAGACAGGATGCTGCAAAAGCTCTGGAAAACGAATTCGGAGCATTCAAGGTTCTCTCCAACTACAGTTACGAGCTAAAGGATTTTGAAGCAAACGTTTTCGGAGACACAGTTGTTGCTACTTTCACTATTCATTATCAGGGGCAAATTAGAAACAGGCCATTCGAGGTAAATTCGCGTGTCACATCGGTCTTGCGGAAAGAGGATTCAGGTTGGAAAGTAGTTCACGAGCACTTCTCCAGATTCCCAGACGCGACACGGCAACAGTACATGTCGCCTCGTCGTACAATGCAACCCTGACGCAAACGTGGCCTTTCAAGTCCGGTTAATCTAACGGACTTTTTCTCTCGACAAGTGCGTTCACCGCGTTGATGAGAACTTCGCACGCGGCCTTTCTGGTTTCGAGAGAGCCATCGACATCTTGGTTCTCGACCTCCTTCTCCTCAACCCGAATCTGGTCGATGACAGGCTGCTTCTTTTTTTCGTATTCGTCTCGAAGCCCCTCTTGTTCAGCGGCGAAATTCCGCACAGCTGAGGCGAGTTCCTCTTGTGCCAAGTTCAGTCTCTGGCTCGCTTCTGTCTCCTTCCGTGCCTTAGCCTTTTTCGAGACGGCTCTGAAGATGCCCGTCTTCATTCGAGCTATACGATCAAGTTCTTCCCTGAGACCATCAACGTTGCTGGACAGACGTTTGATTTCAAATTCTTTCTGCCCCTCGGCATCCCTCGTCCTGGCAGTGTACTCTCCTTCGATTCGTTCAAGAAGAATTCTATTGTCCGAGAGGCTCTTGACAGCTTCGTCACATGAAGCCTCTTCGCTCCGTCTCTTCTCAAGCTCAAGCTCAACGTTCGAGAGTATTTGCGAACGCTCCTTCAAGAATTGGTCATCCACGCTTACGGTGGGACTTGACTCAAACTCGGACAGGACGACTCTCAGGTCCACCAGCCAACGACTGAAGTGCTCGCTGAATGGGGAAAGGGCAAACACCTGGTTTCCCAAGTTACGTAGCCTTTTGAGGGTTCTGTCCACAACCTCTTCTGAAGTCGGAACATGATCCTCCTCTGACACGTAGCTGCCACCAGATCGACGTTTCTGTCCCCTTGATTTGGCCTTGGCCTTTTCACGCCTGTGCATTCCATGTCCTCGGCCAGAGTCTCGGCGTGACCCCACACGCTGCTGGTATCCCATAAACGAAACCTCTCACATTTGAGGTATTTAAAGAGTGGCATGGTTGCATACGCATCAAGCGCTCTCGTACACATCAACTCATTTAAACACTGACTACTTACAGAACTTCAAGAATCGTCAAGGGGAGAGATGAGAATGAAAGTGTTGTTCGTGTGCTCCGGGAATGCTCACCGTAGCCCACTTGCCGAAGCTTTGTTGAAAGAATTGAGACCTGAATGGAAGGTAGACTCGGCAGGACTGCGAGTTGCCATTCCTGTCTCAGAGGGAGTAAGGGTATACCTTGGAAGAGAGAGGGCAGTGCGGTACCTCAAGAAAGTTCCAGAAAGCCTAGATGGCAAGAAGCTAAACGAGTATGACCTTATCGTAGCAATGGAACAAAGACACAAGGACGCCGTCCTGATAAAATGTCCAGAGTGCAATAGCAGAGTAGTCGTGTGGAACATTGAAGACCCCTACTTCTTGCAGGGAGAGGCAGCTAAGAACGTTTATGACCATATCAAAGCGAGAGTTGCGGAATTGGCACAAACCAAAGACTAGAGCGGACACTCGAGGCTTGCCTCAAAGGGCGTCATAGCACACCTTTGGGCAGGCTACAAGTCGCAGACCCAGACACTGTGTGTCCCGAAAAAACCGGTGCAGCGGCACTGGTCAACAAGTTTCGTCGATTAGAGAGTCTAAAATCGTTTGAAAATGTTTATATCGATTCAACTTGTATCCACTAAGCCAAGATCACAATGAGCATAGCAAAGCCTCTCCTGGATTATGCTAAGTCGCTTAAACCGCAAAAGGGTTTCACTCAGTCCTTTTCGGCTTTTAAGAGGTTGATGAAGTATCACAGGGGATATCCTTGGTACGTCGCGGCAATAACAATTCTCGCAGTGATAAGATCCATCTTGTTCTCGCTCGAACCATTGTACACCACGTTCATCATAATCAACGTCATCGGACCGCCGACCAACACCAGTCTATTGCCCGGCTACCTACTCGTCATCATACTGGCCGGGATAGGCTATGCCATTTCAAACTTTGTTCTGACTTTCGTGCACGGAGTGATGTCCCAGTACATAGTGCGAGACATAAGAACGGAATATTACCGTTCCCTGCAGGGCAAATCCTTCAGTTTCTACGATTCTGTGGGCGTTGGTGACCTCACTTCAAGGGCCACCGTTGATCTTCAATTGGTTGACATGTTCCTGAGAACATGGCTCGGCACTGTTCTGAACGCTGTCTTCACGACAATCATCATCATCGTGATAATTCTCCCCATAAATCCGATCATGACCCTGATTTCATTGGCCTCAATGCCGTTCATCTTCTATTTCACAACACGCCTTTGGACAGAAACGATGCCCCTCTTCAGGAACATGCAGCTGATCATAGGAAGATTGAGTTCCTACATACAACAAAACATCATTGGAATGAAAACGATCAGGATATTCCGCAGAGAAAAAGACATTGTTGACGGATTCAAAGACGTGGAAGACATATACGTGAACACAGCCATCAGCGCGGGCAAGATACAATCAATCTACATGCCACTCGGTCCAGCGATACTCACGCTTGGAATAACCTTGGTCTACGTGTACGCAGGATTGACGCTAGGCATTCCGGGCTCAGCCTTAGCAGTTGCTCAAGTTGGTGACATCATCCTCTTTGCCAGATACATGATGAGACTAACCTTCCCCATAAGGGACGCAAGCCAGACATTGGGAACATGGATCGCCGCCTACGCTGGACTCGAAAGAGTCCTAGAAATGACAGACGCACCGAGAAGCGTTGAAGATCTGCCCGACGCCAGAGACGTAAAGATAGAAAAAGGAAAGCTTGAACTGGAAAAAGTGACGTTCGGGTACGTAAAAGACAGACCTGTCCTAACCAACGTCACTTTCACGGTGCAGCCAGGGGAAAAAATAGCGATACTCGGCGCAACAGGATCCGGAAAAAGCTCTCTCATCTACCTAATCCCAAGGTTTTATGACATCCAATCAGGCAGCATAAGGATAGATGGCACAGACATCCGCGAATTCAAGCTTGCTTCCCTCAGACGGCAGATAGGCGTGGTGTTGCAGGATGTATTCCTGTTTTCCGGAACGATAAGGGAGAACATTGCCTTCGGCAAGCCTGACGCTTCGACGGATGAGATAGTGCAAGCCGCCAAGTCGGCCAGAATACACGATTTCATCGAATCCCTTCCAAGCGGCTACGACACCCCCGTGGGAGAAAGAGGGGTAACGCTCTCGGGAGGTCAAAAGCAGAGAATAACCATAGCCAGAGCGCTCGTGGGCAATCCGAAGATACTGATAATGGACGACTCGCTCTCTTTCGTGGACGCGAAGACGGAACAAGAAATTCAATCCGCAATCGAGGAAGCAACGAAGACAAGAACGACCCTCATAATCGCGCAGAGATTCTCAACAATAAAGACCGCTGAGAAGATACTGGTCCTCGAAAACGGTTCAGTAGCTGAATTCGGCACGCATGACGAGCTCATAGCAAAAGACGGCGTCTACAAGAGGGTCTATGAAACACAGTTTGTCCAAAAAGCTTCACCTATCTTGGAAGAAACAGGTGGTTCCTAGTGTCGGGTTCGTACGGAACGTTCTCCACAAAACAAGAAGAAAAAAGAAAAAGAACCATCCCCGACCGGGTACTGATCAGAAGAATCTACGAATACGCTCAAGCTAACAAACGAAACCTGCAAATTGGCGTCACCGCTACGATAATCGGTGCTTTTACCGGCTTGGCTGCACCCTACATGCACGCGATAGCCATCGACCAGATAATAACGCCTAAAAACCTTTCAGGTTTCATATGGTGGATCCCCATTTTCGCCGCTATCATCCTAGGCAACTACGTGTTTCAGTACATCCAAACCTATCAGATGCGAATAGTCGGAGAAAAAGTGGTTGCAAAAATGAGAGATGACATGATGGAAAAACTGCAGGTCATCTCCCTCAGATATTTTTCAGAAGGTGAAGCTGGAAGAATTATCTCTCGCCCGACGAACGACGCCAACACCGTCAGAATATTCCTCAGATTGGGACTCACAAGCATTCTCGTAGATGTCTCCTCAATACTGGGTGCCTTCGCCATAATGTTCTATCTTGACCTTCGACTGTCACTTCTCGCCATCACAGTTCTACCTGTAGCCATAGTGCTGGTCTGGTACCTTGGAAAATACTCAAGAGCCGCATACAGAAGAACTCTAATCACCACTTCAGGATTGACGGCAAGGATGCAAGAAGACCTAGCAGGCATAAAGGTCACCCAAGCCTACGCGCAGGAGAAAGAAACAGAAAAGAAGTTCCTGAAAAGCCAAGACGAAAACGTCAAGGCAACTATCAGAGCCATCCTAATAGGCTCCTCATATACGCCGTTCGTAATAGCATTAAGACTGATTGGAACAATGATAATTTTGTTCTACGGGGTCAATGCTTTGTTGGCAGGAACAATCTCGTTAGGAATTCTGGTAGCTTTCACAGAGTACCAGTTCTCGTATTTCATGCCACTTGTCGACCTTGTAACCATGTACGACCAGTACCAGTCAGCCATGTCTGCAATTGAAAGAATGTTCGACGTGATAGACACAAAAATCGAGGTCGTGGACGCACCGCCTGAAAGGAGCATCACATTACAATGATAGATGAAGTTAAATTTGAAAACGTCAACTTCGGCTACGAACCAGATGTCCCAGTTCTGAAGAACATCAACTTCACCCTGAAACGCAACATGAAACTCGCGATTGTCGGCCAGACAGGCGCTGGAAAAAGCACGATAATCAACCTTCTCGCCAGATTCTACGATCCAAACGAAGGCAGAATACTCATCAACGGAGACGACATAAGAGACATACCGCTTGCCTCCTTGAGAAGCCGCATAAGCATAGTTCTACAGGACTCGTTTCTCTTTTCAGTTTCCATAAAGGAAAACATAAGGTTCGGGAAACTTGAAGCATCAGACCAAGAAGTCATAGATGCAGCCAAATCTATTGGCGCCCACGACTTCATAATGAAACTCCCCAACGACTACGACTACGCGATACAGGAAGGATCTTCAAACATATCCATAGGCCAAAGACAGCTCATAAGCTTCGCCAGAACGCTGCTTGCGAACCCCGAAATCCTGGTGCTGGACGAGGCAACATCCTCAGTCGACGCCTACACCGAACTGGTGATACAGAAAGCTTTGAAGAAACTGATGCACAACAGGATGACGATAATAATCGCCCACAGACTTTCAACCATCAGACTTTGCGATGAAATCTTAACCATCGACCACGGCGCGATAGTGGAGAGGGGCAGCCACGAACAGCTTATGCACGAGAAAGGACTATACAGCTCATTCTACAGACTGCAGTTCAGAGAGGAAACGGGAGCCGACGCATAGTAATATTCCAACTCGCCAACGAGGAGATGGCCGCGGATCTAGTGCCCACCGCGTGTCTGGGCGGAACTTGCGAGGCAAACTAAGCCGCCCAGTTGCATCAACCGTTTACCCGCTGGAGTATCGGCGTCAACTACTACGGTCTTCACGTTCTTGTTGTTTGAAATCTGCAGCAGTCGGCTAACCCTGTTTCTTTCTCTGCTATTCTGCAGATACTCATCTGTAAGCATCAAGTATTCAGGCTTGACTTTGCCACTCGTCCATTGACCGTAGATCAAGTCCTCCACTTCTTCAAGAGAATACGATATCCTTGCACCGTCTTCGTCGTTGAGCCACTTCTCCAGCGTGTCCAAGACGCGATCAGCATCTGCCGCCGTAGTTTTATTGATTAAGTCACGAAAAGTTTTCGTCTTCACCAGGTCAGCTACTTCGTGAGGTTTGCCCGCAGAGCCGGCAAGCACGCCGAAGGTTGCCGAGTTCGGTCCCTTCGCTTGAACCAGCCACGCATCATGCTTCCGTACGTGATCAAGAAAAACATGAGCAAAATCGGTCTTTGGCGGAGCTGCAACCACGATGCTCTTGACTCCCTCCTTGAGCACAGATCTCAAAGCGTCGACGATTGCTTCATGAAAACTGTACAAGGCCTTCCCATCCGATCTCACTGCGCCAAGTCTCAGCGTGACGTGGGGCTTGACGACGTTGCTGAAGACCCGCCACAGGACCGCACGATCCTCCTCCAGACCTATCAGAACAGCGACAGGGTATCCTCGTCTGTAACCACGTTTTCGAGTCAATTATGCGACCTCACACATAGCATTCCTTTCAGAATTCAGACTATGTCCTACAGAGTCAAATGCGCGGATACAGAAGCCTCTTGAGCAATCGAATAGGGTTCAGGGGTTTAAGAGTCGGTACTGATGATTCTCACAGTCAATCATTTGGTTCTCAAACAGTTTCCGCAGAGACTTGAAAACCTTCTTATCCGTCTCGCCGCAGTTCGCAGCAATTTCCTTGAGTGTCAAACCTTTGCCAGCGGTTTTCAACGTCGAGACCACAGCTTCGTCAACCTTGTTCAGTTTTGCCACAGCAACCATCCCGAAACCGTCTGCCCATTTTCAGACTCTATACCATACCTTTTTTCTTATAATACTTTCCCGCTGGGACTGAATTTCTGCTTCATAAAAACCAAAAAGGAGATGTGAGAAAATGGATAATATGACCATTGAAGCAGAATGGTTATCGCAAATTCTAGGTGAAAACACAAGGAAAGGCTATGAAAGGTCAATTGCCTATTTCAAGGAATTTATGAAGACGGAATCGCTCGAAGACATCATAAAACTCAGAAAGGAAGAGAGAAACTTTGAGACACGGATAATTCAATTCTTCAAGTGGGTGCAGGAGAAGAAAGACGTGACTGAAAACTCGGCGAGAGCATACTGTATAGCAATCCAGAGCCTTTTCACCTATGTTGGAGCACCGTTGAGATTGAAAAACAAATTGCCAAAGTTGCATATGAAAATTGAAACTTGGAAACCGTCCGTTAAAGAACTACAAAGGCTATACAGCCTAGGGGACATTTCAATTAAGGCTTGGCTCAGTCTATCACGGGATATTCCAGCACGAATAAGCGATATGTTGCGGATAACACCTGAGCAAATCGAAAGCGGCGAATTCCTATTGCAAAGCAAGAAAGAGGGAGTAGTCGGCAAGTGCTACATTTCAGAAGAAACGAAGGCATTATTTAGACAATTGCGCACGGCAAAGATTTCATTGCCAATCACTCAAGCTGGAATAGATAAAATGATGGCTAGTGCGTGTAAGATTGCTGGGCTAGAGAAACGAATCAACCAGCACCTTTTGAGAAAAATATGGATTTCCACGGCAATCAACTTAGGCGTTCCAGAGATAGTCTATAAGATTCTCAGTTTCAAAACCGTGCCTCAAGAATTGCTTACGTATTATCTCGATAGAAACGAACTGAAAGACTATTGGCAAAAAGTGGTTAGTGCATTACCTCTTGAACACAGCAACGGCAATAACGGAAGAGTCAACAACATTGAAGAAGCTCTTGACCTTGTGATGTCGGCGTTAAGAAAACTCATCGAAGAGAAAACAATGACAATGAGAATCAACGTGATGACCGACAAACAGATAATAGAGGAATACGTGAGGGAAAGCAATGATAGACTCAGAATTAAAAAAATTGCTTGAGGACATAAAGAAAGAACTTGAACATATCAGCGCAACCTTAGAAGCCATTATGGTCAAATAGCCCATTTTTCCTTTTTTTAATCTTCTAATGGTTTTCTGTGCTTTCTAAACTCTTTGTCACAGTCACAACAACGCCAATTCGAGCCATAACTTTTAATGTTGTGACCACCGCAATGGGGACAAACTGAACCCGTTATCCGTGCGTCTTCTAGGTCGATTCTGTGCTGTTTGGTTTTGAGATAATCGATAAACCCGTCCTCTTGTGGGTAGTTGGGTATCTGAGAACTGAGCGGTTCTTTCAGATTTAGATAGATGTTTTTGAGTAAAAGACACTTAGGATTAAGTTCTTCTCCGTTGTCAACATAGGCTTTTAATGCCTCAATCACAACCAACATTAAAGTTTTATTGCAAAGTTTACTTGTAAAGTTTATATGTAAAGGTTCTTGTAAAGGTTGGCTCAGTTCTTCATAACTCACATCATTCTCGAAGTAGCTAAACCAATTCGTAGAGGCTATAACATCGTCCTCTATTTTGTTTCTCAGTTCAAAGTACATTCTCTCGTTGTTGTACCTATCGCGCATTTTAGAAGAGATTCGCGCATTAATGGACTGTGTGAGGAATGCTTTTAACCTGAAAAGCCAATTATCTTCCCCGAATTGTGCGCTAATACGTTTCTGCATTTCCTCAACTGATAGACCTTGCTTAACCAAGTCTCTAAGGAACTGTTCGTGTTGTTCTACTGTATGGGTTTTCCAATATTCATCGCTCATTTAATCAACCGCTCCTAGTTCTTTCATCGCCCTATCGACACAAGCCTCTAGTTCTTCAAAATACATATCGAAAGCCTCAGTCAAAAACGGGATTCCTTCCCAGAAAGTGCCGTCCCTCATTGCGTGACCATCATGAACGAGAGAAGCATATTCGCTTGTTGGCTTTCCCGTCTTAGGATTGATGACATCTTCGCTTCCCGCGCTAATACTATTTCCGTAGAAGTCACCCGCGCTTACAATTCCCGAGTTGTCAATTGTAATGCTAGAAGCAAGAGCACCTGTATCTTTCGGACAAAGTTCAATTGCCGCGTCACGGATTTTTTCCATAACAGCATCAAGTTCACTTGCTAATTGCTCTTCAAAGTCGTCTGAAAAACCCAATATCCATTTCAGAAAGTTTTCTTTTTGTTCGCCACCTTCCTCAGTTAAAACAAGTGACATTTTGATTTCTCCTTTATTTTTTCCTCAGCTTTTTTCTCAAAGAATTCCCGACACGAAGCACACGTTAAAAGGTGTTCGTTTATCTCTTCTCGGGTTTTGCCAACTTTTTCGGGTGTGAAGTGCTCGAACATTGCCTCAATTTTCCATCGGGTTATTTTACATTCGAGATTCATTTTCTCTTTCCCCTTAGTTTCCAATAAACCTCTAAGATGTCACATCCTAGAGAGAACAGCGTAATAGCCCACAAAAGAATCATAGCGTCCATTAAGAGCACCTTCGCTTTTCCCAGCGTTTCGGATTAGGAAGCTGAGGGTAACTTGGTTTATATTTAGTCAAAGTTTACTTTCACCTTCTCCATTAGCTCGGATTTTAATTTCTTGTAATACTCTCTTTTGACGTGGCGCGCATAAGCACGGTTCTTCGTTCTGAGCCTATCGACATTATACGCTGAAAGGTCTATCCAAATTGCATTTATTTGCTCTGTCACTATGATTCTCTCCTTTTTCGGTTTCTACGGTGAAATTTCCGTTTATGTCTGTTATTCGGTTCGTAACTCATTGAAACCACCTGTAGATGGGTTTTTGCTCACGCCGTATTCGTTCACGTTCGACTTGTTTTCGCATAAGCCTAATTGCCGTAGGAACACAATCAACGTGTACCTTTTTTTGAGCAATTTCGAACGGTTCTTCCTTCCACGGTTTTATGGTTAAACCGCAAATTGGACATTTATCAGTCAACTTTCACCACATTTCCTGTTTTCGAGTCAAATGTCACGTCTTTGCCGTTTTTGTCAACCGCTTTAAAACCGAAATTAACGGTTGCGTTTTTTCTCTGAATGGTTATCGTAACTCGGTCAACATCTGGAAAACGCGGAAAAGCCAAAAGCAAACCTAGAAAGCCTTTAGTCAATTCTTCAATTGAAGGGTCTGATTTTATAAACCTGATTAAATCGTCTGTGGTTTTCTCCGTGCTTTCTTCCGCGTCCAATTTAGCCTTAATTTTCTCTACCGCTTCGATTTTAGCGTCCAAAAGTTTTTCTTCTTTCCATTCCCGTTGCTGTTCTTCCGTCATGTAAAGCGGTTGTTCTTCCTCTTGAGGCTCAGGTTCTCCTGTGCCTTCTTCCTCAGAATCTTGTTCGCTCTCTTCTGTCTCTTCCTCTTCTACCTCTTCCTCTTGTGGCTCTGGGTGTCGGGTTTGATTAGCCCAATTTTGAATGTTTTGTTCAATCTGTTTCTTTTTATGATAGGAATCCCACCCATACTTAGAAACGTAGGCTTGGTCAAGTGCGCTAAGTTGTCGATATTCGTCCGTGTCACTCATGGCAATTTCACCTTTGTTTCAATAGGCACATTCAACGTTTCAACGGGAATTGAAATTTCGCCCTTCTTTCTTTTGCAACCTTTTCCCGTTCGCTTGTAAACACGTTGATACTCACGATTATATTTTCGATAAGCCTCTGTCTTTCTATACTCGCGCATTCTCCGTGCGTGTTCTGCTTTATGATGTTCCGATGTCATATTTTCATACTTCCTGTTACTGTGAGGGACACGGGGAAAACCCAGAGAGGCGATGTGGTGAGACAAATGGCTTTCCAATTAAGGAGTAAAAACCTCTGGGAAAACACCCCCGCGTCCTTGTCACTTTACCGACCCTCATGCATAGGATAGTTATCCTTGCTTTCGTCTTCTGGGTCGTATTTAGCGTCTTGTTCTGCTTCTTTTCCTTGAATCGGCGTTTGACTTGCATTATGTCGAGCCTTATCTGCTTCTGCTTCGCTTATGGTGAAGTCAACGTACTCTAGGATTTTCTCCCTAAGTTTTCGAAGACGCTCAAGATTTTCTTCAACTGTTGGAATACTCATTTTTTCATTTCACCTCACTCAACAATCGATAGTTCTTTTAGTGAAATCTTCATTCAGGAACAGTACGGTTCCCGAGTTAATCCGTTCAGCCGCTTCTTTTGCCGTGATAACTTTCTCTTCACCCGTGACCTTAATCGTTAGTCCATCGTACTTCGCAGTTAGAAACCCGTCTATCTCAGAAGTACAGTTTCCAGCTTCGTTAGGAATGCTCAGAAAAACTCTAAGCATAGGTTCAGGTACGAGAGGTTTTCCCTCTTCGATTTTAAGCAGTCGTCCACTATGACCACGCAAAAGCGTTAATTCATAGCCTAAGTAGTCGTCCTCTTCCCAGCACTTTATAACAAGTTCTCTTTCCAAATACACTACGGTTTTCCGATTATGCGTGTCTGTGTTTTCCCTTGTGAAAACCACGGGAATCTTTAACAATCTACCCTTTTGAAGAATTGTCATTAACTTTCGCCTTCCTTCTTTTTCATTCTTCTATCATACTCGTGACGTATTTTTTCACGAGCCTTTTCGTTGGCACGGTCAAGAGCCTCTCTAATCTCGCTTTTGAAAGGTTTCAGTTGTGACCAATCGCGAATAGTAACTTCGCCCTGTTCGTTTGAAATGTCACCTTTAGGTTGCTCATACGAAATTTGTTCACGACTTTTCATGGCTTGAATCGCACGTTTCCAATATTCATCATAGTACCGCTTTGCTTCTGGGTCGTCTTGGTTGTCATGAAGAAATTTCAAAAGTTCATTCATATTCTGGAAAGGACGTTTCCAAAGTTCAGTTGCGGATTGACCCATCTGTTGAGCGTTTAAAGGTGCAACACCCCCGCTTTCGCCTTTCTTAGCCATTTCAAAGCCTTTCAGCTTTTCCAAGGTGTCAATTTCTGGGGGAGCACCAAGAGCTTTACGTTTGCGTTCGATTTCTTTCTGAGCCGCAAAGAAAAGTTTGTTCTGCAAATCCTCTATGATTTCATCTTTAGATTCGGGTGTTTTCTCTTCTTTATCCTTTAAAAGTTTAACAAGTTCGTCTCCCGTAGGATTGTCCACGGTTATGTTTAAATCTACTTTTTGCCGTTTGGCATCTAGTTCCTTTGCTTTTTCAAGAATCTTGCGCTGTTCAGGTGTTGCTGGGTCACTCATGTTTCTCACTATCCTTTTTTTCTTGAATTGCTTCGTCTAGTTTCTGGGAATATTCCTTAATTTTTTGCTGGACAATTTCTTTCGCTCGTTCAGGTGTGAGTGGTTGCTCTTTCCGTGGAATATCCCTGAACCGAGAGTCATACCCAAAAGAATCTAACACGATTTTTTGTAACCCGCTCGGCATATCGGACAGGTTGAAAAGTGGTTCTGCATTAATCCGTATCGTGCTGTTTGCTAGGTTTATTTCCCAATTTGTGAGGCTTACCTTCTGAGTCTCTTGTAACCCTTCGACAATGAGAGAATAGAGCGCGTCTATGAAATCTCCGACTATTTCGGTGTTATCGTGTCCCGTTTTGGCACGGATAACGTTAAGTTTTCTTAGCCTTTCCTTCGAAAGTGCTACTGTGCTTTGTTCCATCAATATCACCTATCGTTAATATATTAGTTATATTCTAGGGTATTTAAGTCTTACTCTGGGTGTTATCAATTAGTGTTAATAGAATCCGCCGTCACCCGCGCCTATCTACGTCATAGACGGACGCTCTATTGTTCTCTTTGTTCTAGGGTGGAAATGGTAGGGGACTTGTTTTTTGAGGTTGTTTTGCAATTTTGCCGTTGGTTCGGGGTTTGTCTTGTTGTTTGAGGGTTTGTCTTGTTGTTTGAGGGTTTGTCTTGTTTTAGATACAAAACTGTCCGTTTGGTACTGCTTTTTAATTAATCAGTTGATTAAACGGGTCGCAATTGGCTAGTGATGTCTTAACTCGTGCGATACCGTACTGTAGCTTAGGCATGGACAAATTCGCCGAATAGTTCAACTCGTGGGCTATAAATCCGTTAATCTTAAATACCCGTCTTCCCATAGTTTAAGGTAGAATAGCGAACGGAGCAATATAGAACCATGACATCAATGAACGAACCACGATTCACGGCGCATTCGATGATTAAGCTAGATTCCAAGCTGATTCCAGCATGGAACAAGCCGTTCGACACAAATACGGGATACTGACAGTTGAACCAAGCCCACCCACGGCAAGCGACATAGGGCAAAAATTTTGCAACTTTTTAATTTTGGGTCGGCGAATTATTTTCGGCACTTTTCAAATGGTTTCTGGCACGGTTTTCCGAGCCAATTCCGACCACATAACCAACCAATTATCAATTATTGTTAAAAACCATCATGAACCAAAACGTCTTTTTTTCCAGCAACATCCAAAAACAGCGGTCTATAGCAAATAGGTAGGGCACTTATTCAACTGATTAACCACCGCCGCCGCTACATAAACAGAGAAAATAGAGGACTGTAGGTTATTTGCTCCCCCTACTACCCCCTACCTATACTATTGAATGAATGTAAGATGAAATGAGCCTAGACACTTTTGACCCTAGACGCATCTATCTAGGACAAACTAATCTAGGATAATTTCATCTAGGATTGATTGTTTGTGAATGAAAAGGGGGGATAGGTTAGAGGGAAGGGATTGGCTTCTGGGATAGGAGCGTCCGCACCTAAAATGTCACAGGTTCAACTTAACAGTTTCCGTACAAGGCTACCGTAAGATTTAAATACCCGTTTGCCTATTTACCTAATGGTGATAACTGTGAGCGAAACTCCAAATGAAATAAAGAAATGTCCTAGATGCGGCAACACGCACATTCAACGATATGGACTCGTGCCAACTGTTAATCATGGTAAACGGCAACGATACCTTTGTTCTGAATGCGGACACAGCTTCTACTAGAGGCGATTTCTATGACTATGACTATCGGCGAAAACTCTGCTTCAATTTCAATGAAGTTGGCAATTGCTAATGTTGTCAAACGCTACTCAGGAACCACAAATCAAAGTAACGGATTCTGGCTTATGGAACAAACTCTCTTGGGAACTTTAACGCGGGAGTTTTGGATTTCAGAGTTCGAGAAGGATTACCCAAACCACGGAAAAGAAATCTATGATGAAATGGTTCAATGGTATTCTAAAACTAACATTCAACAGCATAAGGAAAATGCAATCGAAACAGAAGCCAAAAAAATCCGCAAAGAAGCTAGAGACAAGATTAGGGAAATTAGAAACCAATTTCTCCAAGCTGAAACCGTCCGAATGAACGATAAGCACGAAGCTAAAGAAGCTAAAGAAGAAGAAATGAACGCTCCATCCCCTAAGCAACGTCAAGCATTGGAAAAGGCTGAGAGAGACCTAGCTCAAGTTGAGAACTTTGTGCCGAGCGCGGAACAGTTGGCTAACCCTGAATGGGTGAAGGGACACGGCAAACTCGTTGCGGATAGAAGAGCCGTAGTTGACCAACTGAAAGCACAACAAACAAAAACATAAACCCTAACTCCCTCTTTTTTTGCTAGTTTTCCGACTTTTTAATCAGTTGATTAATCCCACATAGAAAATCATGTCAGGAAATGTACGCGTTCTTCTGAGCCTTCTGCAACTTCTCCTCATTCTCTCTAAGGTTTTTCTTTAGTTTCTCAATAGCTAACTTGATGGCGTTTTCAGTAATGTTTTCAGTAATGTTTTCAGGCAATTTCTCCAATAGAGAAAGCACATCTTTCATATCTTTCCTTGTGTTGTCGAATAAACTCATAAAAATCTGAGTTGTTGTGTTGCTTGCCCAAATAATGGATTCAATTTTCTTTTCTAATTCCTCAACCTTGCTTTTCAGATGCTGTACTTCATCTTCACTCATTTGTATATCACCAAGTTGTCTATAGATTTGTTTGGCTTTATATGTTTTACGGTAAAAGGTACGGTTAGAATCATTGGCTTTATTAACAACCGCTATGTTGTCTTATTTTGATTGAAGGTTGTTCGGTGTGCCAAAAGAGGGACATAGAAGCGTGACGCTTCCAGCTTACAGGGTGGAACAGGTAGAGAGGTATTTTGACGACCATAAGGCAGAGCTTCGGAAGAGAGGCATTAAGTCGGCTAGTTCTTTGATTAGTTTTTGGCTTTCAGAAAAGCTCATTGAATCTTCTGGACGATAACTTTCCCTTTTTTAATCAACTGATTAACTCTGAAAAACAAGTTTTAAGAGCAAGTTGAACAGTCGTGTATTTTGAGAAAAGATATGACTACAATACTAGAACCTCTTTATAATCCAATAACCAACAAATATCTAATTGATTTGGGTATTGCAGGTATCACAATATTGCTTAACGCAATTAGTGATGACCTTGAGGGGTGGGAATACATCTACAAAGCAAGCCACATAAAAGTTGGAGCAGTAAATTGGACTTTGTTTGCTGTCTATTTGACTTTCTTTGTTCCTCACTTTTTCGGAGAACAAGATAAATTAACTATCTTTTCCTATATCCTAGTAGTCTTCTGGTTAATGGTTCTTGGTTGTTGGTTAGTGGTAGGAACAGGGCAAAGTTGGAAAAGCCACGGAACGACATCAAGAGTCGCCTTGATTGGAAGCCCTTTTCTACTTGCTGTTCTCTCGTTTGCTATCTTCATTTTCTTTGATTACTTCTTTTGGCTTATTTAGGTAATAGAAGATTCTTCTATCAGTCCTTTTAAGTCGGTTTGACTAAGGTATTTTGGGCAAGAAATCAATCTCGGTTGGAAAGTATTTCTTATAAATTTTTATCTCTATGCCGCCGTTACAGATGTCTAGTTTGAAAAAACAAACACGGTTTCGACCTGAGGCGCTGATGACAGATGCCCTACTATGTCTACATCATCCAATGTGAAGGAAACAGCCTCTACACTGGCTACACAAAAAACCTGAATTCACGCATCAGGCTTCACAAGAAAGGAAAAGCCGCTCGCTACACGAAAATGCATCCGCCGAAGAAGCTGGTTCACGTCGAAGAATTCAACTCCAGAGCAGAAGCAATGAGAAGAGAAAAAAGAATCAAGAAGCTCACGCACCTACAAAAACTCAAACTAGCACACTCTAAGACCAGGCGCCATAAGTCCAAGAAGCCTGTATAGTCAACCTCTGACTGTCAGAAGAGTTCTGCAAAGGAAGCTCTCAGTCTCTTATAGAGCCGCACTTAAAGAAAAGGTGACTAGGACTCACTGCAAATGTAATTCTCTTTCTGCAGTTCCAACGGGCACCCTCCGCGCGCGTCTATCTTTCTCGAAGCCACCGCGAGCCTAGTGAATAGTTTTATATCCAAGAGTAACACGAGATTTTTGTGTAGTAAACTGGCGAGGAGGTGAAGGTAGATGGCAAAGAAGGGCACGAAGTATAAATGTGAGGAATGCGGGCTCGTAATGGTCATTGATGAGCCGTGTGGATGTGAACCAGCATGCATCCCAGTGTGCTGTGAAACTCCTATGAAAGAAGTGAAGGCAAAACCAAAGAAGTAGGCTACCGAAAACCGTTCTTCCCCCACATTCTTATTTTTCGCCAAAAAACACGACAATAGCGGACATAACGCCCTTTTCCAATGCTTCACCTTCATAGCCGAATAAAGCCCAACTTACTCTCCTGTCTAATCATTACCAATCTTCGGGGTATATTCTGTTGTGGCTACACGCAGTTCTCCGAATGCTAGAAGTGCTTGCTCCATTTTTCCCTTAGCTCCAAAACAAATGATTCCTCATCTAGTGCAACCCGCTTCTTCAATTCCTTCCACGTGGACGGACAATCCTTGTATTTGACGCCCACGATCTCGTGGATCACTCTGTCAATTTCTCGCTTGTTAGCTTCAGTGACTTCTATTCCTGCTTTTTCAAAGATTCTTTGAAGATGTCTGAAGTAGCAGGTCACATCAACACACCTCATCAGATAGATTATTGAAGAAGTTTAAAGGCTTTCCAGAAATACTAAATGCCTCCAGCAAGCGGACCCCTCAAAGTCATGAAATCGCACTGACTTGGGGACTGCGAATTACCTAAAATGCAATATATTCAAAAACAGGCACAGCCCCTGATACAATGGGTTTTATGTCGAGTTTCGACATATTCCGCTTCTGAAACATGCCTTTTGTGTTCAGCTTCCCCAAGTACTCATCAAGGAGAAAAGGAGTAGAGGCAATGCGGCACTCATTACAAGGCATTGAGAAGTGGCGTAACAGAGCCATTTTCATTGACTTGCGAAAGACAAGAATCACTGTTCTTGATGAGGGAAGGGAGTCTTGCAAACACGGAAAGATTCCTGAAAGTTTCTTAGGGAAGCCTTTATCGAACATGAAGCATCCCGAAAAAGTAGCACTGCGAAGATTATCGATTACCGAGCTTCTCTCTGGCGCATTCACCATACTCTGCCTCGTGATATTCGTCTACATCAAGATGTTCCAGCTTGAGATCCAAAGCCAAGAGTCAATACCGCAACTTGACACATACGCTGCCCTATCTCTCGTGATTGGAATCACTTTTCTAGTAACTTTCACGACATCCATGATTCTCAGAAGAGTGTTCCCTGGAGAAATGTAACCCCAAAGGATGACCCTCACACTCGAAGACCCGAGGTTTCTCTCCCAAATGTTCTATCTAGACCTGCGCAGCCGAGATGATGTCCGCGAACTCACAACTGATAAATAGCGAGAAGTTGCATTCATTTCAAGAGGAGAGGAGAATTGGAATGGAAATCAAGCTCGTTGGTTCCTTGGTTCTTGTTACTGCTCTCGCTCAACGTACTGGATATTTCGTTTACGAATCCCTCCCGCGAAGCTAATCCCTTAACTCTCCTATCGTGGGCACAGATAGGAATCTTGCCTTCAGCCTGTATTAAGATCGGGTTAGTATTGTTGTTCGGAATCTTGTGTGCGATAACAAGGAAAGTGACCAGCCAAACCGATTGGAATCTTGCAGCCAGGCTGATGCGAGGAATATTAATCGCTCTTGTGGCCTTCTACACATTTGTCGTAACTTGGAACATGATTCTCTGGAGCTAGAGTTGTTCGCGTTTTGTGTCCTCTGCGGCTCTTTGCATGTCACGTGTAGAGCCAAGCTCACACGGAATAGAATGAACACTTTGCAACGAGTTACAAATCATTTATAGTAATTGGTGAGAAATATCAGTCTGCGGTGACGAAAACGCTTGTCACAAACAAGGATTTGCTCGTGCCAGCTAGGCGAGAAGCGTATGCCGTCGCCGCTTTCAACATATACAATCTAGAGAGCCTGCTAGCTGTTTCCGAGGCTGCGGTTGAAGAAAAATCTCCTGCAATAGTTGCTGTCACGCCTAGCGCCATAAAATATGGCGGTTTGCCGTATCTGACAAGCATTGCCAAAACGGCAGCAGAATCCTTGCCGGTTCCGATGTCGTTGCATTTTGACCATGGAAAAAACCTTGACACGATTTCCAAATGCGTCACAGCAGGTTTTACGTCCGTCATGATCGATGGATCCCACTTGAAGTTTGAAGAAAACATCTGGTTAACCAAGCAGGTGGTTGACCTAGCTCGTTCGAAAAGAGTTTCCGTCGAAGCAGAGCTCGGAAGATTAGCGGGCGTTGGGGAAGAGAAGACTATTGAAGATGAAGACGCTGTCTTCACCGATCCCGACAACGTTGAAGAGTTCGTCAAGCGGACCAACGTGGACGCTCTTGCAGTCGCCGTTGGCACATCTCATGGGGCCTACAAGTTCAAGGCTGAGCCAAAACTCGACCTTGATAGATTGAAGTTGATCAGCGAGAAAGCTGCAATACCACTTGTTTTGCACGGTGCTTCAGGCGTTCCTAGGTGGATGATCGAAAAAGCAGGCAAGTATGGAGCTCAGCTTGAAGGAGCAAAGGGAATTCCTGACAAGCACATTCAGAAAGCCATTTCTCTTGGAATTGCAAAGATAAACATTGACACGGACCTGCGCTTAGCCTTCACCGCAACCATGAGGGAGGTTCTGACAGACTCGCCGAAAGAGGTTGACCCTCGAAAAATCTTGGGCCCTGCAAAAGACGCTATGAAAGAGGTTGTCAAAGGCAAAATGCGCCTGTTCCGAAGTTCAGGAAAAGCATAAGGAGAAAAACAAATGAAGGTTGGAATTTTAAGTGGCGGCGGAGACGCTCCGGGAATCAACGCTGTCATAAGAGCAATAATGAGGAAGGGCATCCAAAACTATGGATACGAAATCCTCGGCATAAAAGACGGATGGGCCGGACTGCTAGAAGCCAAGTACCTGCCGCTAGACTTGAACGCCGCTTCGGGTCTTCTTCCACGAGGAGGTTCAATCTTGGGCACGTCTAGAACTAACCCGTTCAAAACTAAAACTGGCCCCGAAAGAATGATGAAAAACGCGAAAGAAGCTGCGATCGAGGCAGTCATCGCCATCGGCGGCGATGACACTCTAAGCGTTGCTGGCAAGATGGGCAAATACGGACTCAAATGCGTGGGAGTGCCAAAGACAATCGACAATGACCTAGCTGGAACGGACTACACGTTTGGCTTCAACACGGCAGTCTCAATAGCCACAGAAGCCTTAGACAGACTTCACACGACTGCGGAAACGCATCACAGGGTCATGATCCTGGAGGTCATGGGCAGATACACGGGGTGGATAGCCCTAGAGGCTGGGATAGCTGGAGGCGCAGACGTCGTGCTGATTCCTGAAAAACCCTTCGATATAGGCGAAGTCTGTGCACTGATAAAGCGGAGACAAGAGAGAGGCAGAAACTTCAGCATTGTAGTTGTTGCAGAAGGGGCCAAGCCGAAGGGCGGTGTTGAAATAGTCTACAGTGAAAGCCTCGACGAGTTCGGACACATCAAACTCGGCGGCATCGGCTACTACCTGGGAAAGGAGATTGAAAATCGTTTAAACGTTGAAACCCGCGTTGTTGTTCTAGGGCATCTTCAACGAGGCGGCAGCCCAACAGCCTTTGACAGAGTGTTAGCTACAAGATTCGGAATAGCAGCCATAGACACGGTTCACGAAGAAAAATTCGATCACATGACCGCCATAAAAGGAAACAGAATCGTTTCAGTGCCGCTCAAAAATGTTGTCGGCAAACGGAAAACGGTGGACCTAGAACTCTATGACATAGCGAGCGTGTTCTTCGGCTAAAACTCCATGCTGTCCTGATATTAGCTTGCGAGCACATTGGCCAGATCCAGCAAGCTCAGATCAATAGGTTTCTCGGTCTCACATGACTTCTTTATGTCAAGAGCCGCTATTCTGCCATTCAGCAGTCCCACTACGCTGTTGCCGCCAGCTTGAGAAAGTAGCTCGACTGCCTTGTCAGCAAACAGGCTCGCTAACAAACGGCTCCTTGCCGTAGGGCTGCCCCCCCTCTGGGCATAGCCCAAAACGCTGAGCCTAACCTCCGTTCCAGCATCTTTCTCGATTTCCGCTCCCAGTTTTCGCGTGTCCCCAACACCCTCTGCTGCGACGATAATGCCAGACTTCTTTCCCTTAGCATTGTTCTCCTCCAACCTTCTGACAATCTTGCCTGTTTCAAACTTGACTTCTGGAACAAGAATTATCTCTGCTCCGACGGTCAGTCCCACTGTTGAAGCGAGAAAGCCTCTTGTCCGACCCATGACTTCAACTATAAAAATCCTCTCATGCGAAATCGCAGTGTCCCTTATCTTGTCGATCTCGTCTACGGCAGTATTCACAGCTGTGTCGAAACCTATCGTTTCATCCGTCCCAAAAACGTCATTGTCTATCGAAGCCGGAACCCCGACTATCAACGTGTTAGTCTGTTTGCTGAGCTCAAAAGCTCCCTTGAAAGAGCCGTTGCCTCCGATGACCACGAGCCCGTCAATGCTGTTCGAAGCAAGAGTCTTCGCAGCTTTTCCAACCCCCTCCTCCGATTCGAACTCCACACACCTTGAAGTATGGAGTATGGTTCCACCCAACTGTATTATGCCTCCCACCGAACGGGGAGTCAGCTCCCTGAACGCGTTCGTTATCAGACCCTCCCAGCCCCTCTCAAACCCATAAACTCGGTAATTCTTCGAATGGGCTATACGCGTGACAGCTCGAATAGCAGCGTTCATGCCCGGCGCGTCTCCGCCACTCGTGACCACGCCTATTCTTTTCAAAGGAACTCCTCTTCAATCTCTAGACTTCTTGCCGCTTCGACTATTAGCGTTTGCTGTCGTCTGGTGCTAAGCCTCTCGCAGGCCAGAACAGTTCGAACAGCGTGCGTTGGGAAGGTTGAAGGAGATGAACATTGGGTTAGACGAACCCACTATCCTTATCATTAGCGGTGAGTGCTATTCTACTAAATCTAGAAATTCCAAGTGATTTGAAATGAACACCAAGAACCGTCAATATGGGGTATGTGGCGTCTACTGTGGCCAATGCCCGAGTGGGAATGGAAGAGTGAAGATGATGGCGGGGGAATTGAAGAGACTTGTGGATACGGCCCGCTACGATTGGGTCAGTTCTGTCGTCAAATCATTCAAGTTTGAAGAGTTCAGAAAAGGCTTAGAATGGTTTGCCGATGCCCAGTGTCCCATGTGCCTGAACGGTGGAGGCGCACCCTGCGAGAACAGAGGATGCGCATCTGAAAAGAAGCTGGAAAGCTGCCTCCTGTGCGATGATTTTCTGACCTGCAAGAACACGGAATATCAAAGAGAATGGTATCCTTTCGTTGTCGAGAACCACAACCGTGTCAAAGAAGTGGGATTCGAAAAGTATCTCGAAGAAGAAGAGGAAAGGGCGAAGGCAGGCGTGGGCTTGATGAGTCATTTGGAACGAAGATGCTGCAAAGTCGTGAAATTAGACAACACGTAGAGTCTTCGAGATAAGTCGCGCCCCGTTTAAGCCCAAGTGTTGCTGGGGAGAAAGACAGGGTTTAAGCCTTGAGAATGGAATGTTTGCCTTGCAGTGTATGGACAGAAACCTTTAAGTCCGTCACGGGCTTTATATCGGTGATAATTGGAAATTTACATTTTCAATTTCAGTCCAAATCTAACAGAGGTGAACACGTTCCAAAAAAGAATGTTTGAGATTAAATGCACTGATTGTGGCAAGACTGCCATGGTGCCTTTCAAGCCTACGGAGGGCAAACCAGTTTATTGCAGCGCGTGTTTCTCGAAACGCACGCTTAAACCAAGAGAGAGCGGAGACTTACGCTTCAGTTTTGACCAGAAACAGGCATGGGCCCGACGAGGAGACAACTATCAAGGAAGAAAGGAAGAAGCGCCCGCAAACGTTTTCCAACGGTCCTAGTGTCGTTCATAACGAAGCAAGTTCACGAACGACTACCCATCCCGTTGATACTTCATAGCGTACGCTAAAGCTCCATCTACTTTCACAGGCCGATTTGTCACAACCGAAAAAGATTATCGATGAGTCAGAACGTTCTAGCCAAGTTTTCTGCGTTTTCCTTTATCTTAGACAGGTCTTCTTCGTTGGGTTTTCCCATGACGTCACCCATCTTGCCCTTTGTGCTCCCCTCCGTCCACCCATGAAACTCGCTCAGGATATACCATTCATCAATGACTGTGAAACCAAGATGTTCCAAGAATTGCCCAATGTACTTGCCAACTGGTGTAGCCTCGTTGATCCCGGTGTGAGGGCCAGAATATGTGCAAAAAATCAGTGCATTCTTGCCTGGAATCTTCGGGGCGCATAGATTGACCTTGCCTTGCTTTCGATAGTTGTTTATTTTCATTTTCAGCAGGTCTTCCATCGGTTTCGGAGGATGCCACTCGTAAGAAGGAGAACCGATACAGACGAGGTCGTAGTCGAAGAAGTCTACGTCCGCAGCCTCTTCAGCCGTATTTGCAGAGACCTTGACGCCTGCTCTTTCAAGTCCCTCTTTGATTGCCAATGCCACCTTCTCTGTATTCCCTGTTTTGGACCAATATATCATCACAGCCGTCTTCATCAAACTTCACAATTCTGGGTTATTGTCCCTACTGTCTTTATAATGTTGTAACGGTAACCTAACAAGAATTCGCTTCCCAGACTTGCGTGAAAACGTTTCTCCTAACTAACTTATGGGCCTTATGAATCCAGCTTAAAACCTCGTCGCGGAGCACGATAGCACACACAAGAGTAAAGTTTTATAGCGTTGAGTATTGAGACATTGTTGGCGGTGGGCCTTAGGCGGGGGGGTAGGGGTCCCCTGTACCGTAAACCCTCTATATGACGGGCCGAAAGCTCAGGTTGAGGCGTTTAAGGCTGCTTGGGCCTTCACTTCCGAAGCGAAGACTATCCGTCCCTTGGGGCTGGCGGTCGTTGAGCGGTTTCCGTAGGGAAGCCGTCTTCAATGTTGACCAGGTGAATCTGGCCAGGCCCGGGAGGGAGCAACCTAAGTCTGGACGTTCAGCGCTCAAGGGGATGCGGGTACGAGTGTAGGGTTTGAGTGTCCGGTAGATTCTGGACGTCGAACCTCTGTGGCCCACCGCCTTTTTTAGACATCAACGCGTGCTTGAAGAAGTCCGCTCAGATGGAATCAATGACAGTCATGTAAAAGAGGCTTTCAGAAAACGATAAATGCCATTGGAGTCTATTCTGATGTTGGAAGTCTGGGCATGACCTTCAACGAAGTTCGTAAAGATTATCTCCTCGATCGCTGGGTCGTAATTGCCACTGAACGAGGCCGCAGACCAACAGATTTTGCAAAACAGGAGAGACAGAAGGCCAAGACCGCAGTATGTCCAATGTGCCCAGGCAACGAGCACATGACGCCGCCGGCAGTTCTGGTCTACCTCAAATCAGGCAATGGAATCAGGAAAACCAAGGATGAAGATGATTCCAGACACAAAAACTGGTTAATCCGCGTCATCCCCAACCTATATCCCGCTTTCTCACCGCCGAAAGAAAGAATCAGCCCAAAACAAATAATGAAAAACGAAAACCTGGCCGCAGCCGTAGGCCATCACGAAGTACTCGTTGAATCACCAAACCATGATGAAGGCCCAGCAAACGCGCCCTTGCCGCAAGTTGTTCACGTGGTCAACGGCTACATCGACAGACTTCGAGACATATCCACCAAACCCTACGTGCAGTACGTCTCTATTTTTCGCAACCACGGCTTGGAGGCCGGAGCCTCGCTCTCGCACGCCCACAGCCAGATAATTGCCACGCCGTTTGTTCCAAAAACCGTGAATGAAGAGATGGATGCTAGCAGAAAATTCTGGAGACAAAACAAAAAATGCGCCTTCTGCGGCATCATCGAAAAAGAACGCGGCGGGCCTAGATTTGTGCTTGAAAATTTGAAGTTCATCGTGTTTGCTCCTTACGCGAGCGTTAACCCGATGGAGTTCTGGATATTTCCTAGAAAACATGAAAGCTCTCTTCTGGAAATGTCTCAAGGCGAGGTGAAAATCTTCGCTGAAACGTTGAAAACGTGTCTAGGTCGATTGAAGACGTTGGTGAATGATCCGCCCTACAATTACGGTTTTCACATGGCTTTGGACAAAGGGGCCCGCGACTATTATCATTGGCATCTGGAAGTCTATCCTAGGCTCGCCATCTGGGCTGGGTTCGAAAAAAGCACAGGTGTGTACATTAACACGATGACTCCTGAAACCGCGGCGGAAAGCATGGGGAAGAACGTCTCATCCTAGCCCTTGCAAAACTTCACTTTCGTATCTTGGCCTAACCTGCATGACATCTTCCACGTAGGCCCTAAGGGGTTCTGCCACGCTCCAGGCTTGGGATATGCATCCTCTGGAAGTGTGCGGTGGATCCCCGTCGAAGACTTCACTCAGGGTCCCAAGTCCACCCTCGAGGACTTTTTCAGCCAACAATGGCGTGAGGAAATTCTTCAGCGTATATTCGCGTCCCGACTCCACGTAACCCGTGGTTTTTAGAAATGCCGTGATGAACGGCCCTAGCAACCAAGGCCAAACGGTGCCATTATGGTAAGCGTTGTCTCTGCTTCTTCGGTCACCAGCGTAGACTCCGACGTATCTTGAGTCATCCCTTCCAAGAGTCCTCAGACCGTAGGGCGTCCAGAGCTCACGTTGCACCAAATCCACGACCTTCTGGTTTCGAGCATCGTCCAGCATGTTGAAATCCAACGCTACTGCAAGAATTTGATTCGGCCTCAACGAATCATCGGGTTCCTGTCCGCCTTCGACATCATACAAGCAACCTTTTCTTACATTCCAGAACTTTTCGGCGAAGCTCTTTCTCGTTTTTTCAGCCATCTGAGCGCACGTTTCTGCCTCATTTCTTTCATTGAATTTTCCAGCCAGCAACTGCGCGGTTCTCAAAGTGTTGTACCACAAAGCCTGAACTTCAACTGCCTTTCCCGCCCTCGGAGTCACTGGTTTACCTTCACAGGTCGCGTCCATCCAAGTCAACTGCGGACCATGAGAAAGCAGACCGTCCTCGTCCACATGTATGTTGAAGGCGGTTCCTCTCACGTGATTTTCAACGATTGACTTCAGCGTTTCCCAGAGTTGCTCCCTGACGAATTTGAAGTCACCCGTGTACTTCAGATACTGCAAAACCGCGTTCACGAACCACAGGGTAGCATCAACAGTGTTGTAAGCTGGTTGTTCAGTCCGATCTGGAAGAAAATTCGGCATCAAACCCTGCTTGCAGTACTTCTTAAAGCTTAGGAAGATCCTTCTCGCGTACTCAAATCTTCCAGGAACAAGCACCAAGCCTGGAAGAGAAATGAACGTGTCCCTTCCCCAAGCTTCAAACCAGTGGTAACCGGCGATCACAACTTTCTGATCTGCCGTTCCGCTCTGAACCATGAAAGTGTCCGTCGCCAAGACAAGCCAGTCTAACCAGCTGTTTGAAGGAAGAGTTCTGTGCGTTCCATAGAAACCTATCAAGAGATTCTCACAGCGACTCATTTCCGCTTCATACAGTGCCTTCACGTCACCAGTTGTCGAAGGCAACTGAGCCAAAACCTCTCTCGCACTTTCCTCATCTTCACCTGCAACCGCGGCTATGGCAAAATCCTTGCTCTCCCCAGCCTTCACACTTGATTCAAAGTATCCAGGTTGATAACAGTCGTCAAAGCAGCTTTCACCACGATGAGCTTCCTCTCGCAGGTAAATGCGTTCAACCCATTTTCCCCTTGCAAGGTAATGCCCTTCCGTGGTATTCATTATTAGGACAGGTTGGGGGGGCTTCAGGCTCATTTCCACTCTGGCGCCATCTTGTTTTTGGACGAAATCCGCTGGCGATTTCGATCTGTCGGTTACAGAATGAAAGTGCCTTCCGTTTACGATTGGGAAAACTTGAACCTTGACGTCAAAACTGTTGCTGTTCAGGACACGGTAAAGTGTTATGGCAGCGTTTTTTCCATAAGGCGTGAATATTGTTTTTTGAACTTCAACGTTAGGCAATGCATAGACGTATTTTGGAAATGGTGAAACCGAGAATTCCTCGAGAAAGCTGTATCCCCGCGGGAAGAATCCGCCTTGAAACTCGTTCGCCCCAAGTCTGTAAACGTCATTTCCTACGCTCACGTCTTCATCAAGCTTCGTGAGGAAAACTCTGCGATCTTTTGGCGGATGCAAGGCCGCAACGAGCAGTCCGTGGTATTTTCTCGTGTTTATGCCCAGAACCGTGGAAGAGGCATAGCCTCCTAAACCGTTTGTTACTAGCCACTCTTTCTGAATTGCAACGTCGAAACGGGAAAGTGTTTCCCGATTAAGGCTGATTGAAGGCAAGTTCATTCACGGCATCAGCTTCGCAACGTTTTTTTCACGTGGAACACCGAAAAAGTTTGCGACCGGATTGCACTTGGTTCTGAAAAGCAGAACGTGAGGCTTCTTCAGCTTGTACTCTGTGAGAGTCTCAGCGTAACCCATGCCCTTCGCAAAGACCAAGTCCATGCAATCGTAGACTTCGCGAAACTCCGAGGAGACCTCGTCTAATGCCAGACCGACAGAATCTGTTCCCGTAGTAATCACTCTGTCCGCGACTTTGCACATGCCAGACACTTCTGCGTCTTCAAGAGTTGCATCATTTATTATCGGTCTGCCCTTAACGGCGACTGTCACGGTTAATCCCATGTTTTTCAGCTGATCGACAAGCAAGGTGTCAAACACGATTTCCCCAGCATTGTCAGTGAGGTAAAGAACTGTATGCGCCTTCCTGGCTAATTCGTAGATGTTGCTCGTATCGTCTATGACTAGGTCTTTTGCAGCGTCCCTGAAATCTTTCTTCAGACTGCTAAACGTGAACCTGTGGCCTGGAATGTCAAATTCCATTATGTTGCCGACTATGGCGCACAAACAGGCTCTTTTGAACCTGTCCTGAAGCGTGTAACCTTCTTCAACGAGTTTTCTCGCATAAGGCAGAAGCTTCAAGGCTTTCTCGTTGCTGATCCTCTTGCTTCTCTTGTACGGGTCGGCATTGCCCGTTACCCATCGTATCACCACGTCTCTTCTTGTTCCTAAATCCGCCGGAACGGCAGTGGGTTTAAACTCTTTTGTCAGCAGCCTCAGAAGATCGTTCATAGCCCTGAAACGTAAAGCAGGGTTGGTCGTAGCCTCCTTGACTTCAGCTGCTCCCCTGCTGATTATGCAAGCCGCACATTCAGCTTCAACCTTCAAAGCTACCAGACTCACCTGTCACTTTCCCGTTGCTTCGACGAATTCCAGCATAATAGCGTATGGATCCTTCGCCTTCACGATGCCGCTCGCCACCAGCACACCCTGCGTCCCAAGTCTCAAAGCTGCCTGAACGTCTTCTCCACGACTTATGCCCGCTCCACAGAGGATAGCAACTTCCGTGTTGACTTGCCTGACGAGCCGCACTGTGCCCGTTACAACTTCGGGCTTCGCTTTGGAAACTGGGATTCCGCTACCTATGAGTTCGGGCGGTTCAATCGCAATCAAGTCGGGCTTAAGAGCCGCCGCTGCCATGCTTATCGTGGGGTTGTTGGCGCAGACAACGGAGAGCAGGCCCTTTTCACGGGTAATATTGATTATTTCATCTATGTCTGACAGCTTGAGCTGCATTTCAGAATGGTTAATCAACGTTCCCTTGGCTCCAGCCTCTTCCACGGACTCAGCAAGCACGTGGCCGGTGTAGCCACCTGGCCTGATGGGGTCTATGTGTTGCGCGAAGACTGGAATCTCCACAGTTTCAGCAACAGATGCCAAGTCTGCAACTTGGGGAGCCACGCCGAAGCTGACTCCTGTTTCATGGTTAACTCTTTCCGCTTTCTTCGCAAGCTCGACCGCTCTCTTCCCAGTTGCCTCAGCGTACGTCTTGAAGTTAACAATCACGATGGGCAGCCTGATTTTTCCCGCCATAAACTCTCCTCTGACCTTTAACGTCAACTTTAATTCTAATTGTCGTTTCAGTATAAAAACGGTTGCGTATTGTCAAGTGTCGGCTTTAGTGTTTCACCATGTTTTTTCCAGGCACGAACACCGCCGCTGCGATTGCGGTTGTCCACAGACCACTCTTGTCTCCTGTTGCAGACTGGGTCACGTTTGCCGTCTTGATCATCATTCCGCTGGTTTTGAACAACTGTTCCTTCTCGTGCCAGGCGATTTCAGGATCAAACTGGATTCCCATGGTTGTGGCAAGCATTGTTGCGGCCAAATCTTCAGAGTAGTCTCCTGCCTTGTCATCGGTCTGTCCAAAAGAGTGATGCTCGGAAAGGTAACCGTAGTCTTCCTTGCCTGAGGGGATTGCGACTCCTATTGACGCGGCGATGAGTCTGTGCGGTTCGTTCGTTGAATTCCTAGCGAGGACGACGAAGGTGATTTCTCCAGGCTTTATCAGGTTAAGGCCTTGTTCTTTTGGGATGAGTTTGCAGCCTGGCGGAACTATGCTTGAAACGCTTACTATGTTGCAATGCTGTATGCCTGCATCTCTTAAGGCCAACTCGAAAGATTGAAGCTGTTCCTTGTGCTTTCCAACGCCGTTTGTCAGAAAGAAATACTTTGGTATCATTTCGCGAATAGGTAACATTGATGTGCTTATTAGTCTTTTGTTTTCATGAAGCATTAACCGACAAATAAGGGAAAAGAATAACAAAGCTTGATGCCTTAATCACTGCGAGGACGGGCAAGTGTCAACACATCGAAGCGTGTTCAGGGACGAAACGAAGCTTGACATAAACTACGTTCCCTACAAGCTTCCCCACAGGGAGGCAGAACTGCGCCTGCTCATGGAATTCTTCAGCTTTGCACTGCAATCCCCTGAAAAAATGGCCCAGCGGGTCATGATAACCGGCGATGTTGGCACTGGCAAAACCGCGCTTTCGCAACGTTTCGGAGCGAACATCACAAGCGAAGCGAACAAGCATGGAATTAGTCTCCGCTACGTTCACGTCAATTGCCGCGAATGCCACGGAAGCCTCTTTCTCATCCTGCAGCACGTAGTGTCAATTTTCCATCCAAACTTTCCAAAACGCGGCTACTCCGCTGAAGAGATTCTAACCTCGTTCATGCAGATTCTGGACGAACAAAACTCACACGTAATACTGGCTTTGGACGAATTCGAAAGTCTCATCGACAGAGAAGGTTCCGAAGCTGTTTACAAGCTCACCCGCCTACAAGAGGCAAGGCAGAACAAGCCTCAAAGGCTTTCGCTCATATGCGTTGTACGAAACCTAAAGTCCATTGATCAACTGGACACAAGCACAAGGAGCACGTTACAGTCTAACATAATAAACCTCGAAAAATATTCAAAACAACAACTCGCCGACGTCCTCAACGACCGAGTCTCACTAGCCTTCAAGCCTCTAACAGTGCCCGAAGGGACCCTGAACTTGATCGCCGAAATTGCAATCTCCGAAAGCGGAAACGCCCGCTTCGGAATCGAACTGCTCTGGCGAGCCGGAAAATACGCAGACGCTGAAGACCTGGACACTGTCCCGCCGGAATGCGTTCGAAAAGCCGTCTCAAGTATAATCCCAGCAATGCGAAAAAGCGACCTAGCCCCCCTTAGTCTTCATGAAAAACTCTTCCTGCTCGGCATAGCCAGAACACTCAAGAAAAACGAGAAGGCCTACGTCACCTTCACCGAGGCTGAACGATCCTACGCTGTCGTTTGCGAAGAGTTTGAAACAACTCCAAAAAGCCACACGCAACTGTGGAAATATCTCCGAAGCCTTTCCGCCTTGGGCATAGTAAGATCCGAGTCTGGGACAGGAGCTTCCAGAGGTAGATCTACGGGCATATGCTTGCCCAGGATTCCCGCTGACGAACTGGAGAAAGAACTCAAGACTCTACTGGAAAAACAAGAAACGTGAAAAACATGAACGTAGAAGACGTCTTCTCCTCCCGACTCCGCATGAAAATCCTGAGAATTCTAGTCCAAGTCGGCGAGCTCAACGGTTCTGAAATCGCCCGAAGATTGAACGTAAATTACATAACGACAAGCAAACACCTCAAAGCACTGGAAGATGAAAGCGTCTTGGTGCACAAGGTGTTTGGAAGAATCCGCCTGTACAGGCTCAACGAACGTTCACCCAAAGCCAAAGCTGTGCAGGCTCTGATTGAAACATGGGAACACGCAAATAAGCAGTAAATGACGTTATCTACACCTACGTGAGCGTGCCATTGGCTTGATTAAGGAGGAGCTGGACACAAGAATAAGCGAGTTTGAGCAGCTTTTGCAAAAGATTGCAAGCGCCATCGCCAGCGGAGTTCTCTCAGAAAAGCTTCCGCCTTCAAAACTGCTTGAAAAAACCGAGAAATACGTCACCCGCTTGTCCGAAGTGGCGGCAAGCAATCAGGAATCAATGCTCATTCTGAAACCAGAGAAGACCCCCACAATCAAGGTCAAATACAGGAACCTCACTCAAACCTTGACGACATTCAAGGACATCCTGCTTCAAAACACATCGGACCCCGTTGCAAACTCGCGCCTGGCATTCGAACAACTGAGAAAAGCCTTGACCGACGGTTCAGACTACCTCTTTCTAATGCGGGAAGTCCGAGATAATCCTTCGCCACTCATTAGCCACATGCTTAATCTCAAAGAGGTCTCAAATACAAGAGGGTCAGTCATGGGCATTCGAGCCTCAGAAGACGTCCAGCCCCTGGTAGAGTACGTTCTGAAGCACATTGAAGAATTGAACACAGGACTGACTGAACTGGAAAAGAGAATCGCCGAAATCAAACAAGGCGCACAGGAACTGCAGAAAGAAAGCCTCAAAGCTTTGTACCGCAAGACCGAAGAGCAAACCAACCCAACGGAAAACAAAACAGAAAAAAGACAGCTTTCTCTCTCGAATTTTAAAGCAGAACAGAACTGAGGAGACAAGACAGAATGACCATGATTGATATTTCAGACAAGCCTGAGATCCTCCGAGAAGCTACAGCATCAGGCATAATTAGATTGAAGCCCGAAACAATACAACTGATCAAGAAGGGAAAGATTGCCAAAGGAGATCCTCTTTACACTTCCAAGATTGCGGCAATTCTAGCCGCCAAGAGAACGAGCAGCCTGATTCCGCTCTGCCATCCAATACCGATAACGAAAGTCGAAGTCGAAACAGAAATAGTGGACGAATCTAACGTGCAAGTCACGACCACAGTTAGAACGAAGGCTCAGACCGGCATTGAAATGGAAGCATTGACCGCCACGGCTACGGGTCTCTTGACGATATGGGACATGGTTAAACAGTACGAAAAAAACGCTGAAGGACAGTATCCGACGACGGCAATCGAAAACATCCATGTGGTGAAGAAAATGAAGGCAGCCGCTCGTAAGAAGGCACGTCAAAAATGAGCGAAACAACGAAGAAACACAAGACCGAAGCGCCAAAGAAACTAAAATTTGGCATTTTCACGTGCAGCACATCTCGTTACACTCAAGTAAAGAAAGGCGAGAAAGTTCACGATCCTTCCGGAGACATAATCGAGTCCATGTTGAGAAAAGCCCGACACACCGTGCTGTTGCGAAAAATAGTTTCTGATGATCCGACGATGATTGCCGAAGGCATCAAGGACACGATTGGCCGTGCGGACTTGGACGCAGTCATTTTTTGCGGTGGAACGGGTATAACCCTCTCCGACGTCACAATCGAAACCGTCACGCCCTTCCTGGACAAGACACTGCCAGGTTTTGGCGAAATATTCAGACGTCTAAGCTATGATGAGATAGGCTCAGCAGCTATTTTGTCCAGGGCAATCGCGGGTATCGCCAGAGGCAAGGCTGTTTTCTGCATTCCAGGTTCGCCTAACGCAGTGCAACTCTGTCTTTCAGAACTCATCTTACCTGAAGCTGGACATCTGATTAAGCACGCGCGTGAGTAGTGCAAGCCATGATTCTATGCGACTCCTTCGCCCTTATTGCCTCCAAAACCTTTCCTTTCCGTTCGAATTTCGCTACAGATTGATTGTTGCCGATCCTCATTTCAAACAGAAGAATCTGCTCGGTAGACTTATATTCTCGTTAGCTGGTCAAGTCGTTAGGCACGCACGGGAATAACGATGGTTCTTAAAGACGATTGTGGGCGACCACTCCTTAATTTACGCATTGCAATCACGGGAAGATGCAACCTAAGATGTTCTTACTGTCACGGAGAAGGCGAAGAAAGGCCCGACAAGAAGTTTATCAAAGAAATGAGAGCCGATGAGATCTCTCATATCGCAAACGTCGCAGTCGGTTTGGGTATTTCAAGAGTAAAACTGACGGGCGGAGAGCCCCTTTTGCGCAGTGATGTCGTGGACATCGTCACAGGAATTAGCTCCATATCTGGACTTACAGACGTCTCCATGACCACGAATGGAACCCTTCTTGCGCCCTTAGCCAAGAGACTTCATGAGAGTGGCTTGCAACGAGTAAACATTAGTCTCCCAACATTGGATCGAGAGGCCTACCATAACCTCACGGGCGGCAGAGTGGAAGATGTACTGGGGGGCGTCAAGGCCGCCGTTGACGTCGGATTCTCGCCTGTCAAGCTTAACATGCTCATCCTGAAAGGAACAAACGAGTGCGATGTGCAGGAAATGATAGAATTTGCCACGCAAACTGGAACCGTCCTGCAGTTGATCGAGCTTGAACCAATAAACATGACAAACGAATACTACTCCGAAAAACACGAAACGTTAGACGAATATGAAATAATGTTGAAACAGAAGGCAGTGAAGATTGAAACTAGACAGTACATGCAAAATCGCCACATCTACTATTTACCGCGGGTGCAGGTTGAAGTCATACGACCGATAGAAAACACCGAGTTTTGCCTCCACTGCACAAGGCTGCGCGTGACAAGTGACGGAAAACTCAAACCCTGCTTAATGAGAAACGACAACCTAACAGATATTCTGACTCCCATCAGAAATGGAGCATCAGATGAAGAATTAGCCAGACTTTTCAAGCTGGCTAACCAGGAAAGGCAACCATATCAAACAAGCCCTTACCTATTGGAAAATTAAGAAGACAGCGCTTGCCTTGGTGTACTCTTCCGCGAATTTTCTGAAGGACCTGCATCACAGCTCAATAATTCTGGCTTCGCGTTTAACCGTGTCGAGCAGAGCCAACGTCGACTTGCCAGTTAGGTACCCACAGACTTCGCCTGGGTTGACGACCAACGTCTTGCCTTTTCTGCGGATTTCATGGATGTGAGTGTGTCCATGAACTACGACATCAAAGCTCTCCTGATTTATCAAAGCCTCCAAGAGCTCCACATCGCCTCCGTGCAGCAACGCAATTTTCAACCCGTCCGCAGTTATCTCCGCGAAGTTGCCGCGCAATTCAAGCCTCTTGTTTTCGCTGAACCTTTTCTTCAAGAGCTCATGATCCCCATCATTGTTGCCGAAAACACCGATCAACTTTGCCTTCAGCTCCTTAAACCTTGGAATTACAAAACCAGCCACATAGTCCCCTGCGTGAAGCACGAGCCCAACGTTCTCTTCGTTCAACCTCCTCACAGCCCTGTCAACCATGGGCAGATTATCATGCGTGTCTGCAATCAAACCTATTAGCATCCTTCCACCTTGCCACACTCTTCGTCTCAGACAATAAAACCTTTGCGAGTTTTCCCAGTGCTTGGAGGTTAAGTCTACGAATTCTTCAGTTTGGGCAGACACGCTCGAGAATGCGATGTAGTCTGCCTCATTGGCTGTTCTCAATTTCGAGGTTGCCCTTCCTGCGCCTGAAAACTTGAAGAAACGACAATAATCGAGACGAATAGAGGTTTGTTCTAGAGAATATTTCGATTCTGGGAATAGTCAAACGGGCGAAACACTGCTTAAGAAAATCTCTGCTTTCTTGTATTCTAGAAAACAATTCTAAAAGAGGAATATAGAAAATGAATCCATGGGGTTCGAATCCATCTTCAAAAAGGAGAGACAAGCTCTCCATAATCGCCGAGATTCTGGAAATAGCCAAGGAAGGCACCTTGAAAACGCAGATCATGTACCGCGCAAACCTCAGTTTCACGCAGTTGAACGATTATCTCAGGTTCATGTTGAGGATTAACCTGTTAGAAAAGGTCACTGAGAATGAAAAAGAGAGATATGAAACTACGGGCAAAGGCATGGATTTTCTTCAACGTTACCGAGAAATAACAGAACTGCTGAAAAATGATGATGAAATCAACGGGAAGAACGGAGTTAAAATCCCACCTCAACACTTGCTCAAGAAAAGCCAAAATCTGTGCTGATCAAAAAACATCAACTTTTCCCTGTGCTCTTACCCCTCCGTGGAATTGGCCCGTCGATATCCTTCTGTAGAACCACAAGTCAGGAGAATAGACATCGAAGCCTTATTTATGCCTTCTATTCTTTTCCTTCAGGTATTTCTCGGTTTTTTCCTTCAGTCTTGGGAATTCATCGAGCATTGCCTTGAGGACTTGCCATCGGATTTCATCTTTTTTCGATTCAATTCCCATTGCAATTCTTCCACAATATTATGTCTCACTATACAATATAAATGTTTATCCTTTCTTCCCCATTGAAAACCCATCAGGCAACTGCTCGAAAGAAAGTCTCGAAAGCAGGCGCAGCATGAAATGACAGTTCGAACATCAGCACGACATGGAAACTGGCCTAAAAGGCGAAACAATTGCATCATGCAAGAACTGTTTTTATCCTCCCCCCCAAGAAATAGTTCCTTAATGTGAGACCTATGCGGGTTGACGCTGTATTCTTTGATCTGTTTGACACTCTGCTGCTACTCGAGAATACGGAGGCTTACTATGAAGCCTGTTTGATAAAGATGCACGAGTTCTTGGCCAAGAAAGGAGTCAACGTTTCCTTTGACAGTTTCCAACATGCCTATTTTGACATCCGTGACAAGTTCTACTCCGAATCCCGCGAAAGTCTGGAAGAACCGCATTTCAACGTCCGAGTTGCTCAAACGCTCGAGAAACTAGGCTACAATTTCAGAGCCTCTGACACGGCTGTCATGGGAGCTACAATGAGCTTTGCCGACGAGTTCACGCGTCACGTGCAGCCAGACAAGGACGCTGCCCACGTTCTGCAAAAACTTCACCAGAAGAATAAGCTCGGTTTAATCTCGAACTTCGATATTCCAGAATGTGGCAGAAAACTGCTGAAGACGTTTGAATTGGAGGAATACTTTGACCTCATCGTGATAAGTGCTGAAGTCAACCAGCGCAAGCCCAGTCCCAAGATTTTCAAGAGCGCACTCGCAACATTGGGGGTTGATGCTTCGAGGGCTGTCTTCGTTGGAGACATGGTGGATTTAGACATTGCAGGTCCACAGAGCGTCGGGATGAAGACCGTTTTAATCAAGAGAAAACGAAGCGGAGAAGACAACGGTGCAAGGCCCGACGTTGTAATCAGAAGTTTAACTGAACTGTTGAGGGTCATTGAAGGTTGTTGATTGAACATTAGAACTACGTGTTAGTTCTGAAAGAAACGTTTATATCGGCTGAGATGCCTTCAGTTTCGTTTTGGCGATTGATTAGCTCCGCAATTTTACGGCGGCGGCTCAACCCCGACTGCAAAGGCGCAAAGTCGCCTCATAGAATGAGGATGTTGGCCTCCAATTGCGGGGACAAGTATGTGGACCTGACATCCATATCGCGTTAGGTCTGAATTGGGCTTTGGCGTTTAGTGGTTGATCTTCCCTCCAAATCCAGTCGAATTTGCGGTTTGTACAACTTTGTAAACACAGGCTGTGATCAATGTGGAGCTAACTCCGGTTGATCCTGCCGGACCCTACTGCTATCGGGATGGGACTAAGACATGCTAGTCGCGCGCCTCCTAGCCACGCTGGAGGCGCGGCGCACAGCTCAGTAACACGTGGCCAACCTGCCCTTGGGACGGAAACACCCCCGGGAAACTGGGGCTAATTTCCGATAGGCGAAGACTCCTGGAATGGATTTTCGCTTAAAGGGCGCCTAGGGCATGCTCCTAGGCGTTGCCCAAGGATGGGGCCGCGGCCGATCAGGTTGTTGGTGAGGTAATGGCCCACCAAGCCTTTAACCGGTACGGGCCGTGGGAGCGGTAGCCCGGAGATGGGCACTGAGACAAGGGCCCAGGCCCTACGGGGCGCAGCAGTCGCGAAAACTTCGCAATAAGCGAAAGCTTGACGGGGCCATCCCGAGTGCCATCTGCTGAGGATGGCTTTTACCCAGTATAGATAGCTGGGGGAATAAGGAGAGGGCAAGTCTGGTGTCAGCCGCCGCGGTAATACCAGCTCTCCGAGTTGTAGGGATGTTTATTGGGCCTAAAGCATCCGTAGCCGGCTGGACAAGTCCTCTGTTAAATCCAGCGACCAATCGTTGGTCTGCGGGGGATACTGTCCGGCTAGGGGGCGGGAGAGGCCGTCGGTATTCTTGGGGTAGGGGTGAAATCCTATAATCCCAGGAGGACCACCAGTGGCGAAGGCTGTCGGCTAGAACGCGCCCGACGGTGAGGGATGAAAGCTGGGGGAGCGAACCGGATTAGATACCCGGGTAGTCCCAGCTGTAAACGATGCAGGCTAGGTGTTAGGGCGGCTACGTGCCGCTCTAGTGCCGCAGGGAAGCTGTTAAGCCTGCCGCCTGGGGAGTACGGCCGCAAGGCTGAAACTTAAAGGAATTGGCGGGGGAGCACCACAAGGGGTGAAGCTTGCGGTTTAATTGGAGTCAACGCCGGAAATCTTACCGGGGGCGACAGCAGGATGAAAGCCAGATTAAAGGTCTTGCCAGACGAGCTGAGAGGAGGTGCATGGCCGTCGCCAGTTCGTGCCGTGAGGTGTCCTGTTAAGTCAGGCAACGATCGAGACCCGCATCCCCCGTTGCAACTAGCCTTGAGCTGGGCACACTGGGGAGACCGCCGCCGATAAGGCGGAGGAAGGAGCGGGCCACGGCAGGTCAGTATGCCCCGAATCTCCCGGGCCACACGCGAGCTGCAATGGCAGGCACAATGGGTTCCGACCTCGAAAGAGGGAGGCAATCTCTAAAACCTGCCGTAGTTGGGATCGAGGGTTGAAACCCACCCTCGTGAACATGGAATCCCTAGTAATCGCGTGTCACTAGCGCGCGGTGAATACGTCCCTGCTCCTTGCACACACCGCCCGTCGTTCCATCCGAGCGACTTCTGGGTGAGGCGTGGTCTTCCTTGGCTGCGTCGAATCTAGGTCTCGTAAGGAGGGAAAAGTCGTAACAAGGTGGCCGTAGGGGAACCTGCGGCCGGATCACCTCCTATGTAAA
>Ga0187870_1000492_pt1 | contig 44949 bp, 37 predicted proteins | sample June2016WEW_13_1_3_FD_132974 | JGI IMG/M metagenome (GOLD analysis project Ga0187870, IMG submission 132974) | Peatland microbial communities from SPRUCE experiment site at the Marcell Experimental Forest, Minnesota, USA - June2016WEW_13_150 | ecosystem: Environmental > Terrestrial > Soil >...
GCCTCATTCATCAGTGCGTCAACGGCATCGTGAAATCCGAAGTATCTTCGAACAATGCCAAGTCTCGCGCCCTGAAGGCCCTTCGGATCGAGAAACTGAGTATAATCTGCGGAAGTTTTCCCGTGGCTCTCCGATGTGGCATTGTCCTCCGGGTCAATTCCCGCAAGAGCGGTCAGAAGAATTGCCGCATCGCGAACCGTTCGAGCCATTGGTCCGGCTGTGTCCTGTGTATGGGAGATTGGGATGACACCTGTCCTGCTCACGAGTCCGACCGTGGGTTTGATCCCAACGATCCCGTTGATCGAGGAGGGGCTGACAATCGAGCCATCGGTTTCCGTTCCGACTCCTAAAGCACAGAGGCTCGCGGCAACAGCGGCTCCCGTTCCTGAGCTTGATCCTGAGCAATTGCGGTCGAGTGCGTACGGGTTCTTCGTCAGGCCGCCGCGTCCACTCCATCCGCTGGTGGAACGGCTGGCACGTATGTTCGCCCATTCGCTGAGATTCGTTTTTCCGAGAATGATTGCACCTGCGGCACGCAGTCTCTGGACAAGAAAGGAATCAGCCGGTGGCTTTGATCCGACCAGTGCGAGAGATCCAGCAGTCGTGGACATCCGGTCGGCCGTATCGATGTTGTCCTTGATGAGGACAGGTATACCGTGCATCGGTCCTCGGGGACCCCTTTCCTTCCGCTCCTTGTCGAGAGCGTCGGCGATGGCAAGCGCATCGGGGTTTATCTCAAGAACGCTGTTCAGTGAAGGCCCTTTTTTGTCGATGGCGGCGATCCTGTCCAGATACTTCCGCGTGATGGAATGGGCGGTGAGTTTTCCGGAGTTCATAGCATTTTGAAGATCCGCAATGGTACTCTCATCCAGCTCGAACGGTCTGACGCCAGGTTCAGGTGAGGGAGAACCTGTTGCTTCGTCCGCGGCGGCCAGGGAAGGAAAAGCCGCGACCGTAGCTCCTGCGGTGAATCCGGCTTTGAGGAAATTGCGTCGATTGAAATGATGGGAGATGGATGTTGATTCGTCATCGTGACGCATGTGAATGACTCCTATTCTATTGATGTGAGGCCGACTTCGCTCAGCGCCGTCTCAGCTTTGAGCACTTCGGCGAAAGGAACCAGCACCTTTATTTCTGTAATTGTATGATTTCGATACACACGCGGAACCGCGATGGGTGAAAGGTCAGGGAGGGGGTTCATGTAACGAGAATACATGAACGGATGAAGTCCTGCCTGAGAGATGCAGTTCGTTGCAAGCTGCGCCTGAAGATTGTCGAAGTGTCCGAACACCCTCGCCATGCCTTCATAGCACTCATACTCCGAATGTGCATCGCAGAAGAATACCTTGTTCACAAATGCTCCGCAGTGAGAACAGAACGGCTTTGAACAGATGACGGATACTCCCTCAGCCGGCGTTGAGTTGTGGCGCAAACAGACAAGACCTTCCTTGAAGATGGCTCCGCACGAAGGGCAGAATTGGTCCTCATCCTTCACATCGCTACCACATTTCTCGCAGGTGAATTCCGAATCCTGCCGGTCTGGCATTGTTGCTCCGGGCTGTTCTTGGGATCAATGGGAGGAAATACGCAAGAGCTCCTCGAGTTCGTTTTTCCAGAGCGCTGCGAGCGTATGCGTGCCATGACCGCGGGTTTTGTCGCTTAGCGGCAGAACAATTGCCTTCCCCTTGGTTACTCGTTTAATGCCGCGTTCGAGGATGCCGAGTTCGGGAGGATTGATGAGATCATCAGCGGAATTCAGAGCCAGCAAAGGCGCTTGGATTTTCTCGAGGCCCGGGGCCGGGTCGTAATCCCGTGAGGCCTCCACCGCATAGAGCACGTCATTCGCATCGGCAATCTTCACATAAGCAGAAACATAATCATTGAGCACTGCGTCGGCCTTCTCCACCGAGGGCATTTCCTGCTGACGCACGACCGGATTGCTGCTCATAAAGAAAAGTATTTCAGCCGCGGTCTTCAGACTCTGAGGTTGCTTGACGTAGTCGCCCCCCCGCCATTCGAGATCGTTGCGAATGGCGTCAATGACCATCCGTCTCCATACACGATTTCGTCCGGAGATTGGGCCGGGGAGACTTGCTAACGGCATTAAGGCGTCCATGAACGTTGGATGCAGCTCGCCCCAAAGCCAGGTGTGCATACCCCCCATAGAGGTCCCCATCACGAGCCGAAGGTGGTTCACGCCGAGCCCCTCAGTGAGCATCCGATACTGCGCCTCGACCATGTCGACGTAGCCGTACTTCGGAAATCGGGCGTGGAGACCATCGCTTGGCTTGCTCGATTTTCCGTGACCGATTCCATCAGGCAGAATGATGAAGTAGCTGGATGCATCTAGCGGCTGGCCGGAGCCGAATAACTCACCGGCAAATTCCGGGCGAATAAATTGTGCACCACTTCCTGTCGTGCCGTGCATGATAAGTACAGCATTCGTTACGACGCCTTGCGCATCGCGCCGGGGCTGGCCAATTGTCCGATAATGAATCCGCAACTCGGGCAACGTCTCACCCGAAGTGAACCGGAAGTTTTTGAGAATGTAATCCGCCTCAAGCGGTTTGGGATACTCGGCAGCCCGGACGTCGAGGACGAAGAAGGAGAGGAACAGAAGCAGGAGTTTCTTAATCATTTCGGCCGGCCCTCCGCATTAGCGTTCGGACTCGCAGCGACGAAGCGTTGCGGTGAATTCAGTAATGGATCAAAACTATGGCTTTCCGCCGAGAGATTCAAATGCCGGAATTCGGGAGCGGCTCCAGGTTCACCCTGTCTCCAGCCGTCGTGGGAGCGGAGATCACGAGGAACGACCCGTCCTCTTCGAAGGCGTTCCAGACCCTGTGGTGGAACGTTGGTGGGATTTCAAGTGAATCGCCCTTACCGAGCACAAAGATCTGGTTAGCAACCTCGATGTTGAGCTTGCCATCGAGCACATAGAACAATTGTCTCGACCTGGCGTGGTAGTGTTTAACCTCGCCGTGCCCCGAGGGAATACACTCCTGTGTGACTGCCAGATCGTTCCCGTTCAGGAGTCGCCATCCGTCGCAAACAACACCCCACGTATAGTGCTCGGCATTGCCGATGTTCTTGATGGTCATCCTTCCCTTACCTCCTATCTGGACTGATACTCGAATCGGGATTCCAATCCTTCTGAGCTGTTTGGACCAACAAACACCTGGAATGTACCAGGTTCAATTGTCCACTTCATGTCGCGATCGTAGAACTTGAGTTGCTCCGCGGTCAGTATGAATTGGACGCGCTTTGATTCACCGGGGCCGAGGGCAATCTTCTGAAATCCTTTCAGTTCCTTCACAGGGCGCGTCACACTTGCGACCTCGTCACGTACGTACATTTGAACAATCTCCTCTCCAAAACGATTTCCGGCGTTCTTCACCGTGGCGTTCACGATCAGGCTGCCGCCTTCCATGAGAGTCCTGGAGCTCAAATCCAGTTGTGAGTATGCGAACGACGTATAGCTGAGGCCGTATCCAAACGGGAAGAGGGGAGTGTTTTCAACATCGATGTATTTTGAAGTGAAATGCAGCGTATCATTTTCCGGACGCCCGCTGTTCTTATGGTTGTAGTAGATTGGCACCTGCCCGGTCGTGCGCGGAAATGAAGTGGTGAGTTTGCCGCTGGGATTGTAGTCGCCGAAGAGGACGTCTGCAATAGCATAACCGGTCTCGACGCCCAGGAACCAGGTTTCGAGAATTGCAGGGACGTGCTGGGTAATCCATTCGATCGCCAGCGGTCTTCCGTTCATGAGCACTACAATCACTGGTTTCCCAGTGGCCTGCAATGCACGAATGAGCTCTTCCTGACTGCCCGGGAGTCCAAGATAAGAGCGACTCGCGGCTTCCCCGCTCATTGTCTCAGTTTCACCGACGATGGCAATGACGATGTCAGCTCCTCGAGCGACATCCAGTGCCTTGGTAAATCCATCTGTTACCTTTTTCTCCACATCGCACCCACGCGCATAGACAACACGTGTGGACGCTCCGACCTTCGACTTAATGCCATCGAGAACAGAAACAACATCTTCCGGCCTCCCCATCGTATGCCACGGACCCAGCGGACTCTTCTTGTCGTCAGCAAGTGGACCGACGACAGCAAGCGTCCTTGCAGATTTGCCGAGAGGCAAGAGATTGTCATTGTTCTTCAGTAGAACGATCGAGCGCTGGGCCATCGCACGGGCCGCATCCCGATGAGCGCTGGTAAGTATGTCTCTCTTCTCCCGAACGGTGTCGCAATTCTTATACGGATTATCAAACAGTCCGAGCCGGAATTTGGCGCGCAGGACGCGTCGCACTGCCTCATTGAGCTCTTTTTCGCTCAGGCGTCCTTCTTTTACAAGAGTTGTGAGATGATTGTGATACGCATCCGCTTCCATGTCCATATCGACGCCGGCTTTGAGACCGAGGAGGGCGGCGTCCTTCAAATTTCCAGCGACTCCATGCTGGACAAGCTCACCAATCGAATTCCAGTCGCTCACGACGAAACCGTCGAATTTCCATTCACCGCGCAGGATATCGGTGAGGAGCTTTCGGTTAGCGCTGCTCGGTATTCCGGAGATTTCGTTGAACGAGCACATCAACGAACCAGCCCCCGCATCGACAGCCGCCCTGAAGGGAGGAAGATAAATTTCCCGCAGAGTCCGCTCGGAAATGTCGACGGTATTATAATCCAGGCCTCCTTCAGCACCCCCGTATGCAGCAAAATGCTTGGCGCAGGCAAGAAGCGATGTGGGTGATTGCGGGTCAGTGCCCTGTAATCCCCGAACGCGGGCAGCAGCAATTGCGGCTCCCAGATACTGATCCTCACCAGCCCCCTCGGCAATGCGGCCCCAGCGTGGGTCCCGTGCGATATCGACCATTGGTGAAAAAGTCCAGTTCACTCCTGCAGCGGTTGCTTCGACGGCGGCAACACGCTCCGACTTTTCAATCATCGCAAGGTCCCAACTGCAGGCAGTCGCAAGAGGAATCGGGAATGTCGTGCGAAACCCGTGGATGACATCGAGCCCGAAGATGAGAGGGATCCTCAACCGTGTTTCTTCCACTGCAATGCGCTGCACTTCCCGCGTGGCCTTTGCGCCGACGATATTGAGGAACGATCCGATCTTGCCCTGCCGCAGGAGCGCCTCGTGTTCGGCGGACACGCCGCTGTACTGGACAAGCTGTCCAACCTTCTCATCGAGCGTCATAAGGGCGAGAAGTGAATCGACGCTATGGTCTCTGGATGGTTGAGCATGGAGTGTGAACAGCGAAAGCAATGCAGATGCGATGACGAAGGCCAGGCGGAGTTTCATCGGTTGCTCGCGTTTTCAGTACGTAAATGAATTGTCCTTGAACACTTCCTTTCCCTCGAAAAGGGTGAGGAGGACTTTCGATTTGCTGATCTCTGTCGCAGGAATGTTGAACAAGTTCTTGTCAAGGATAATCAGGTCAGCCATCTTGCCTACTTCGATCGACCCGGTCGTACCTTCAAGAAAGTTGGCGTAGGCCCCGTTGATGGTGAAGCTGGCAATCATCTGATCGAGTGTGACTCGTTCTGCCGGCCACAGAACCTCTTTCGGGTCCGTTTGATCCAGCTTGCAGCGTGTCATGCCGATCTGGATCGCGTGGAGTGGATTGCATGGAATGGTGACGGAATAGTCACTCGACGATGCGACGATGACGCCGGCATCGAAAAAGCTCTTCATGGGATATTCTTCATCAGCCCGCTTCTGGCCAAGATAAGGGACCTGGATCTTGTAGTAGTAATCATCCTTCATAAACCAGTACGGCTGCGGAATTGCAGTAACTCTGAGTTTCTTGAACCGGGAGACATCCTGCGGATCGACAAGCTGCAAGTGCGTGATCATGCCCCGCGAATCGTGCTTCCCGTTCATACTTGCTGCGTACGACATTGCGTCAAGCGTTATCGCGGTAGCGGCGTCCCCAATAGAGTGTACGTGAATCTGAAACCCGTTTCTGTCGAGGTCGGCACACATCTTGTTCAGGTCGGCCGGTTTCCACAACGGTTCCCCCCGGAAATCTTTGATGTGCAGGTAAGGTTTTATCAGATACGCAGTGCTTCCTTCGACAACTCCATCAACGAACAGTTTCGCCCCCGTGATCTGGAAAAGGGAATTCTTGTGCTTTGCCCGTTCCGCCACGAGAGCTGTGACCTGTTCCGGTCCTCCTTTCGGGTTGACGTAGAGAGATCCGCGGAAACGCATGAAGAGTTTGGATGACTGGCTGAGATTTTCATACGCCTGAGTATCGCTCCCGCCGACGTCCAGTGAGGCAGCATGCGCTGTTGTGATACCGAATGATAGTGCCATTGTCTGATACGCCTCGAGACCTTTGGTCATTTCCTCGACGGTATAATCAGGTATCACCTTCGCCAGTAGATCTTCCGCGCTCTCCCGAAGTGTTCCGGTCGGTTCTCCTGTTACCGCGTCGTGTTCGATGACGCCGCCGGGAGGATTTGGCGTCTCCTTTGTGATGCCGGCAAGTTCGAGCGCGCGGGAGTTCACCCACCGCGCATGACCGCCATCATCTGCAAATGCCATCGGTACGTCGCTCGCAATTTCGTCGAGAAGCTTTCGGTCGGGTCCGGTCTTGGGAAAGAGCGTGTTGCTCCAGCCTCTGCCGCGGACAAATTTGGACGTCGGATGCTGCTGGACAAAGTCCTTAATCACTCGTAAGTAATCCTCAAGGGTTGGCAGGCCTGTCAGATTAATTTCGAAGAAGTGTTTGTATGCACCGGTTGGATGACAATGGCTGTCGATGAATCCGGGGAGGACCATCTTTCCAGCGAGGTCGATCACTTTCGTGGACGGGCCGGTAAGCGTCACTGCTCCATCATCTGTGGCGACATACAGGATTCTTCCGTCTCTGACTGCAACAGCAGTGCCTTTGGACCGCTGGTTATCAACCGTATACACGTAGCCATTACGCAGGACCAGGTCTGCGGTGGGAGGAGTCGGCTTCGCTTGAAATGCGAGGGACAACTCGGAGCAAACCATCAGCGCGATTGTTGCTATGATCATTGCTCGTAATCTCACCTTGATCTCCTCAATGAAAAGAAACGCGAACCCATCGATTGAGTGTCGATGGGCGCGCGTTGTCTTCACGGCTCTATCTGAAAAGCATAATTCTGGGTGATCAAATCAGAGTGTCACGAATTTCTCGGCCTTCGTGCCACAGACCGGGCAGGCGTTTGTGGGCTTTCCGATTTCGATGTACCCGCATACGGGGCAAAGGTAGAACTCTACGTTCGTCAGGTCTTTGCCCTTTTTGACAGCTTCGAGCGCCATCGCGTAGAGCTTCGCGTGGACGGCTTCGGCCTCGACGGCATACCCAAACATCCGTTTCGCTTTGTGCCCGTCTGCTTCAGCCTGCTTGAGCATCGGGGGATACATCTTCGTGTACTCGTAGGTCTCACCGTCGATGGCCGCCTGAAGATTTTGTGCGGTGGAACCGACGCCGTCGAGTGATTTGAAATGACCTTCTGCATGAATCTTCTCTGCCTCCGCGGTCAGGCGGAATAGTTTTGAGATATTCTTGAATCCGTCCTGCTCGGCCTTCTTGGCAAAGTTGAGATACTTCTGGTTCGCCTGGCTTTCGCCGGCGAATGCTTCCTTCAGATTATCGATCGTAGTAGCCATAATGGTTCTCCCTGTATGTTTCTGAGTGAATGCGGTTCGGTGCGCAGCGAATGTCGACGTGGTCGGATGAAGATTACTTTCCCGACAGAATCTTTTCGATCGCTTGAAGCTCCTCGCTCGAGAAAGCCAGGTTATTCAATGCTCCCACGGCGTCGTCGACCTGAGCAGTATTGCTTGCCCCGATGAGCGCGGAGGTAATCTGCGGGTGTCGAAGAATCCAGGCCAGCGCCATCTGGGCCAGCGACTGACCACGGGATTCTGCGAGTTCATTCAGTCGCCGGACTTTTGCGATCTTTTCGTCGGTGATATGATGGGGTCTGAGAAATCCATGCGGCTTTCCAGCCCTTGAATCAGGCGGAATCCCATCAAGATATTTGTTCGTTAGCAGACCCTGGGCAAGAGGGGAGAAAGGAATGCAGCCGATACCTTCTTCATCAAGAGTCCTGAGCAAATCGCTTTCGACCCACCGATTGAACATGTTATAGACGGGTTGGTGGATCAGGCACGGTGTCCCCAGGTCTACCAAAATCTGCTGCGCTTTTTGTGTGAGGTCATGTGGATAGTTGGAAATGCCGGCGTACAACGCTTTTCCGCTCTTGACGGCCGTATCCAGTGCTCCCATGGACTCTTCAAGAGGGGTTTCAGGATCGGGGCGATGATGGTAAAAGATATCGACATACTCCAAACCCATGCGCTTGAGGCTCTGGTCGAGGCTCGCCAGCATGTACTTGCGAGAACCCCATTCACCGTACGGACCAGGCCACATCAGGTAGCCGGCCTTCGTTGAAATGATCATCTCGTCTCGGTAGGGGCGAAGATCGTCCCTCAAGAGTCTGCCGAAGTTCTCCTCAGCTGATCCTGGAGGTGGACCGTAATTGTTCGCGAGATCGAAGTGTGTGATCCCGAGATCGAATGCGCGGCGGAGAATAGCCCGCATGTTCTCAAGTGTGTCCACGCCGCCGAAGTTATGCCAGAGTCCCAATGAAATTGCGGAGAGCTTCAGTCCGCTTCGTCCGCACTTGTTGTATTTCATTGACTCGTAACGATTCTCCGCTGGAACGTAGTATGTCATCCTTACCTCCAACTCCTTCGATATTTGATATTCGAATGTTCAGTATTCATTCTTCATCAGGTGTGTGGTTCAGTAAACAGGAAGATGCCGCAGAAACCAGCTCTTCGCCAGCTCAACCACTTTGTCGTAGTGTTCGCGAAGCCCATGGTTTCCTCCTTCGATAACCTCGAGACGTGAGGCGGGACAGAGGAACTTCATTCCTCTCCGGGACCTCTCGAGCAGCTGCAGCTCTTCCCGGTCGCCCGGATTGTTTCCGTGTATGATGAGCGCGGGGCAGGCCACGCTTTGCAGAAGAGTCTCTTGGTCGATCAGTGCAAAATCTTCGAGGATTTGCCGGCCGATCTTTCTTGCTTTCCCCGTCCTGTCCGTTGCCACCAGATATCCTCGTTCATCAAGTTGGCGGACTTGCTCAGGCGCGAAAAATCGGCTCCAGTTATACTGCATACCATCGATCAGAGCGCCGGTCAAGACCATGGTACTTATCATTGGGGAGAAGCACTTCAGACAGATCAGGCTCCCGAGGCTATGCCCGTGCAACCCAACCGCATGAGCACCTTCCGACTGTACGAAAGAAATTGCAGAGTTCAAATCATCAATTTGATGACCGATGTCCAGGATGTCGTTGTCGCTTTCGCCACATCCGCTGAAATCAAAAGCGAGAACGCTGTAGCCGATCGAATGAAGCGATTCTCCGAGGCGGTCGAATCGTCCGTCCGACGATTTGTCGCTCGTGAACCCGTGGGCCAAAACAATTGCGGATTTGGAAAGAGCAGAACGGAAGTTGCCGACCAGTGTGAGGTTTCTTGAGTTCTTAAAAGTGACGCGCTCCATCTACGTTCTGAAGAAGAAATGCCGTTTCACCGTCTTGCACATTGACGGTACAAGACGGTCACGAACAGGTTCGTCTGGTTCTCAGAAAGTTGAGAGATCTCAGCCCTTTTTCAATGCCTCTTTGATTCTTTCCGGTGTCATCGGAAGCTGATAGAGCCGAACTCCGACTGCATCATAGATGGCGTTGGCGATGAGGCCTCCCATGACAACGATTGCGGGTTCACCGCCTCCTTGCGGATCAGCCCCCTTGTCGTCAAGAATGACCGTTTCGATTCTCGGCATCCAGGAGAATCTCGGGATCTCGTACGAATCGAAATTGTGTGTCAGGACTTCAGCTCCTTTGAACTGCACTCGCTCCGTCAGTGCATACCCAAGCCCCATCATGATGCACCCTTCCATCTGAATCGTTGCCCCCTCTGGGTTAATGACCAGTCCCATGTCCTGAGCACAGACAACTCTTTTCACCTGGACAGCCCCCGTCGACTTGTTGACGTCAACCTCGGCGATGGATGCAACAAATGTCCCGGCGTCGACGCCGCACGCCACGCCGAATCCGCGGCCGCTTGGAGATTTCCCCGGTTTCCAGCCAAATTTTTCTGCAGCTGCCTTCAGAACGCCGAGCATTTTTTTGTTTGCCATATTCTGCAGGCGGAACTCCACCGGATCCATCCCTGCCTTTTCGGCCATCATGTCGATCTGTGTTTCCCGGGCAAAAGAATTCGTGTTGTTTCCCGGTGCCCGCCACGGACCGGTGACGAAGGGATGAGAACCCGTCGCTCCGACCCAGCTCGAGTTGTAGGCGATGGTGCTGTGGTTCGGAATGTCGTAGAACATCTGAGATCCCCGCTCGCCGGCGAAATAGACGTGGTAATCCCAGAGACTGATCTTACCCTTGCCCGTGACTCCCGATTTTATTTTCACAACAGCCGCAGGGCGAAATGCGTCGAAGAAGAACTCTTCCTTTCTGTTATAGGCGACCTGTACGGGTTTCCCTGTTATCTTTGAGAGCCGCGCCGCCTCGATTGCCTGAAGATTACGTGTCTTTCCTCCGAAGCCGCCGCCGACAAAGGGGGTAATGACCCGGACGTTTTCAGACGGGAACCCAAGCTCCTTTGCTATCTCCTCTTTTGCAGTGAATGGATTCTGCGTCGAAGCCCAAACCGTTGCTTTGCCGCCTTCCACCTTGGCAACAGCAGTGTGCGGCTCCATTGGCGAGTGTGCCACGTAGTCGTTGAAATACGTCGCTTCCACAAGAGTCTTGGCGCCGCTTTCACCCGCCTTCAGATCTCCGTCTTTCGCAACCACCCTTCCCTCAGGTGCGACCTTCAGAAGATGATCGAAAATATTCTTGTCGTCCAGATCGGATTTCGGTGTCTCGAACTTCGCCTGGATCTTCAAGAGCGCAGCATCGGCTATGTCCGGATATTTATGGAGGACGGCGACGAAATCTCCTTCTTTGATGACCTGCACCCCGTCGATCTGTTTTGCCTCGGAGATGTCTGCACTGATGAATTTTGAATCGTGAGCAGGTGGCCGGAGAATTCTGGCGTACAGCATGCCAGGAAGCTGGATGTCGCCGGCGTATTTCGCCTTGCCTGAAACTTTTTCGTGCGCATCTCTTCGAACAAGTGACTTGTTCATGATCTTGAAATCACCCGGTTTCTTGACGCTCACTTTCCCGATCGGACGCCGCTCGATTTTCTTCCCCTTTGCGAGTTGAGCGTACGATACTTTGTGTTGCTTGTCAGTTGAGTCAAGCACGAACCCGTTTTCCGTCGTGAGACGATCCGCCGCCACCTTGAGATGTTCCGCGCCGAGTTCCAGCAGCACTTGCCGCGCCTCGGCACCGGCCATGCGCAGCGACGGTCCGAACGATCGTGTTGAGAGCGAACCGAATGTTCCCATGTCCCACGGGCAGAGGTCGGTATCACCCATGACCATGTCGACAGACTCGAGCGGCACATCAAGTTCGTCTGCCAGCATCTGTCCAAGCGATGTGACAACGCCCTGGCCCATTTCAATTTTTCCCACGTAACACGAAACGCGACCGTCTTCGCCGATCTTCAGAAATGCATTGAAATCGGTCGGGACGCCCCGCTGGGGTCTGCCTTGCCTGTCCTGACCAGAGAAGAGCGAATCGCCGATGGTGAAGAGGAGGAAGATGCCGCTGCCGGCTGATTTGAAAAAGTCACGTCGGCTGATTTCAGTGCCGGATGACTGCTCAAGAAACTCGAGTCCTGTGCGTTCGTCGTTGTTCATATTAGAGCCCTCCTCCCATTTCTTTGGCAGCTGCGTGAATGGCCTGCATAATGCGCGGATGTGCTCCGCAGCGACAGAAGTTATCGTCCATTCCTTCGATGATCTCTGCATCCGAGGGGCTCGGGTGTTTTTTCAGCAGGGAGTAAGCGTTCATGATCATGCCCGGTGTGCAGTATCCGCATTGGAGCGCGTCGTGGTCCATAAACGCCTTCTGCAATGGATGGAGCTTCCCATTTTTTGAGAGCCCCTCGATGGTCACAACCTCTTTGTCATGCACGTACTTCAGAGGAGTTGAGCATGATCGGACGGCCAGATTGTTGACGAGGACTGTGCACGCCCCGCAAAAACTCTCGCCGCATCCGAATTTCGTTCCCGTTAACTCCAGATCGGTGCGGAGCACCCACAGAAGTATGCGATCCGTGTTGGCGGTCAGTTGCACGGCTTTGCCGTTGAGTTTGAACTGGATTGTTTCTGTCATTTCGATCTCCTCTCGTTAATCCTCAAAACGAATGAAGATAACTATGGTGCTCCGTGGAGCTTTCAGGATTGATTCTCCCGCTCCGAAGCAGATCTTCGACTCCTGCAATTTTCAGCCTTATGAAGTGGCGCGTCAAATGCTTGTCGCGGATTCTCCAATCCAACTTTTCACTTGATCGATTTCCTCCCAACACAAGGTCGGCGTCCGGTCGCGCAATTCTCGGTCTGCGAATGTCAAGAGCTGCTGACAAGCCGGGAGTGTCTCATTTGTCAGGATTCCCAAGAGCTCCTGCGCGAGTCTCGGGTTGTTTCGTTCCAGTCTTCGCCGGGGATCCAGACTGTCGACCGAAGGGACTCGACCCAAGCTTGTGTGAACGCAGAGCAGATTAAGCAGGACATCGGCGGCCAACTCCAGGAAGTTTCGTGCACTCAGGAGTTCACCGCGCGCTGCTCGGCCATAGGCAGTCCACACAAGAATGCCGAAGCCTTGCAGTGTAAAGGAATTCCTGAGGATTTCTATGCGATCCTTTCTGGTTCTGTCGAAGCCGGATCGGGCGTGCGACAATACCTCGCCTCGGTCGAAAACGATCTCGAAATGTTCAAAAATTCCTAATGCAAGCCCCTGCTCATCGGCGACAGCATAATCGATTCTGTGTTGGTCTCCGTACAGCACAGAGCGGTAGGCTGCCCCATGCCGCGCGGTGAGGATGATCTGGTCGGCGTTTGGAAGCCATGAGGTGGAGTCGAGATACCGATCCTGGGTGCCGGGTTCAGTGATCAGCCAGAAGTTATGGTCAGACCACGCGTCTCGTTTGTCAGCGTCGGCTGTTGAACCTACGACCATCAGGCCTCTCACCTGTGGATCCGCGAGAAGCCTCGATCGCAATTCTTCGACATACAGGTCGTACTGTGCAGCATCCATGCACTTCCTCCAACTCCCGGAAAGGTGTTCATCAACCCAGCCAACACCGCAACACAAGATGAAGAAACCAAAGTCCGCTTCAGCCTATTTCTTGAGCTCTTTCTTCCTGAATCCGTTTGAGATTCCGCCGAGCAAGACGAGAGCGATCGCGAACAGTGATCCGCTTACCAGGGGACTGATAGCTCCGAACAGCAGAAGGATGGCAAGAACTACGCATACTCCGACAAAAATGATGGCGGCAGTTTTTCCGTTCATGATAGATCTGTTCCCAACCGGAAGATTCCTTGATGTCCGAGATATCAACGATCCTGACTGGAGATGACAATCCTCGACTCGGGACATCCTAAATGTACAATTTACTCGTCAAACCTCAAGACGTGGATTGTAGACTGATCATCTCCGATTTCCAGAAGAGGCTGCGGTGTTTCCAAAGGTAGATTGTGGCCCAAACGGCATTAAGAGCGAAAGGGAGGAAGAGCATACCGCCGGGGGAGAAGACCGTAAAAGCATCCCGCATCAGCACTACGGTCATCGAATAAACCCAGAGAATATTCACCATCTGTGCTGCCGTCCACCCCAAAGCAGAGGGGCGCCACAATCCCATGGTGGCGATGAGGAGAAGTGGTGCCGAAAATGCGATGTCGCCTATGAGAAACCCCCACGTCACTGCGGCATTTGCACGCTCGGATATCACCGTAAGTTCGCTGGGGAACGGAACGAGCTTCTTGAAAGCTACCGTGCCCCAGAATGCCAGTGTCAAAAAAAAGGCGATCCCGTTGATGATGGCGATCGCAGAGACGCCGAAGGGCCGTTTGGCAACAGGTGAGTGGGAAGTGTCATTCATTTCATTACTCTCTGTACTAATGACGAGAACTACATAGTCTAGCGATACGTGACGAAGAAAAGGCGTGTGTCAACCGTACAACATAGTAGTCGAATTTCTGCAACAACACACTAGTTGTGAACGATGATGATCTTGAGAGCGACGAGGAGGAGCACGATTCCTCCGACAATTTGACCGCGTTTGCCGAGCTGGCTCCCGGCCCGCTGGCCCAGCAAAATCGCGATCGTTGAGAGCAGCAACGTTATCAATCCTATGACGACGCTTGGATACCAAACGGAGATGCGGAGTGCGGCAAGTCCGAGTCCCACCGCGAGAGCATCGATGCTTGTGGCAGTCGCAAGCGTCACGAGTGTCCATCCCCGACTCGGATCATTCGCTTCCCGCGTATCGAGGGGCCCGTAGGCGGACCGGATCATACGGACGGCTACGAATGCAAGAAGTCCGGCTGCGATCCATCGGTCGGACGAAGCAATGAAGGGTTCTATACGGGTTCCGATGGCCCAGCCAGCAACCGGCATCAGGAATTGAAAGAGGCCGAAGTGAAACACAATCCGAAACTTTGCGCGCGTGGTGCGAAGGTGTCCTCCAGCGCTCAAAGCCAGCGAGACGGCCATCGCGTCAAGGGAAAGAGAAAATGCCAGGATAAGACTTTCGAGATTGGTCAAAGATACCTACCGATTTAAACGTTCGTTTTGAGATTTCGAAATGCCATCCAGAAAAACTCGAAATCCGAAACACTAAATCCTAAACAAATCCTAAGCACCAAAATCAAAACTCGAAGGAAACCCTAAATTCCAGTCCCTTGACAATCTGTTTCGTATTTCGAGATTAGGATTTCGAATTTCCTTGGGATTTCGAGTTTCGTATTTCGGATCTACCCCAGCCACTTTCCGTAAAGCTCAGGTCGTCGATCGCGCAGAAACAGTTTCTGCGCGTGTGATCGTTCGATCATGCTCAGATCGAGATCGCAGAAAAGAATCTCTTCTCGTCCTTTTCCTGCGCGAGCTATGACTCGACCGTCAGGATCGCACACAAACGATTCGCCACTGAATTCCAGCTTCGGCTCCTTCCCGACGCGATTGCAGAGTACAGTGAAGTACCCGTTCTGGAATGCCGCAACGCGCATTTCAGCTTCGTACAATCCGTCGGGCCACTCATCAACCGCACCTGCCTGTGGAACCACGACAACCTGCGCGCCGCCAAGAGCAAGCGCACGCATGTACTCGGGATAGTGCCTATCATAGCAGATTGCCACACCAATCTTGCCGAACCCCGCGTCATACACCGGCGCTCCGCAGTCACCCAGCGCATAATACCCCTTCTCATGAAAGCATGTGTAGTCAGTGACGTGAACCATTCGCGTTCTGCCCAGGAGTATTCCGTCGCTACCAATGACCGGTGATGTATCATACGTCCGATCTCTATCCCGCTCGAACAAATTGAGCACGAACGCCGTGTGGTATTTCCGAGCGAGCAAGGCAAATGCTTCAGTTGTCGGACCGGGAATTGTCTCGGCAAGGTCGGCGACATTGCCGGTTGCTTTTTCCTGCGGATAGAATGGCTCAAAGGCGAGCTCGGCAAAACAAATGACCTGAGCCCCTTGCTTCGCTGCTTCCTCGGCGGCTTTGAGTCCCCTTTGAACATTGGCGGTCTTGTCGTTCGTTGCTTTCTGTTGGATGAGGGCGATCCTCATACTGCTGATTCCTTTCTATTCTTCGAGCTCACTCCTGTTCACTCTTCCCAATAGAACTTCCCGCGCTTCGTAGGATGATTGCCAATCTGATCCATCGTGTCGGCATCGTAGAGGCGACCGTTGATCATCACAAAATGAACGGAATCGCTGTTGCGGATATTGTCGAGCGGATTCCTGTCCATGACTACAAGGTCCGCCAGTTTCCCGGCCTCGAGCGAGCCGAGATCCCGATCGAGTCCAAGATACTGGGCTCCGTTGATGGTCGCACAGCGGAGGGCCTCCATAGGCGTCATCCCGCCTTTTTGAAGCATCCAGAGTTCCCAGTGTGCACCGAGCCCCTGCAGTTGGCCGTGCGCTCCGAGCTGGACCTTCCCGCCTGCATCGAGTATTTTCTTGATTGTTTTCGAAGTCTGAATGTAAGAATAGTCGTCCTCCTCAGCCATGATCCGCCTTCGTGAACGTGCATCGATGACGTCACGCGGCGTGTACTTCAGCAAACGCTCATTCTCCCACACCTTTGTGTTTTGGTACCAGTAGTTCTCGCCAAAAAGCCCGCCGTAGTTGACGATGAGTGTCGGTGTGAGGCCGGATTTTGATTTTGAAATCACCTGGATGATGTCGTTATAGACCGGCACGACAGGGATGTTGTGTTCAACGCCGGTGTGTCCGTCGAGTACCATCGTGACGTTCCAAAAGAATGTGGATCCCCCTTCGGGAACCACCATCATCTTCAGTGCCCTTGCTGCCTCGATAATCTGTTGCCGCTGATCCCTGCGCGGCTGGTTGTAGCTTTTCACAGAGAACGCGCCGACGGCTTTCATCCGGCGGAGGTGCGACATTGCATCCTCGAAGCTGTCGATAATTGCTTTTTCCGGTCCCTCGGCGCCGTAGATGATCGTGCCTGTTGAATACAGTCTGGGAGCGACCATCAAACCGGCTTTGATCATTTCAGAATTGTAGAAGACCGCTTCCGTTGTGGCGGACGGATCGTGCATCGTCGTGACGCCGTACGCGAGGTTCGTGTAGAATCGCCAGTTCGACTGTGGCGTCCACCCCTCGAAATTTCCATGGGCGTGCACATCGACGATACCCGGAATGATCGTCTTTCCGGATACATCGATGATTTTCGTCCCTGTCGGAATAGTAACGGTTGACGATGGACCGACTGCCTTGATCCGATTCCGCTCGACAAGAACAGTCCCGTTTGGTATAATCTCATCACCTTTCATACTCACAACCGTCGCGCCGACGAGAGCGATCGAACCCGTCGGATTATCAGTCTCCGCCTGGAAAGCGATATTGAGTCCGGTTGTGTCTGGTTGTTCCTGGACGCTGTCCTTCGCGCCCGGAACGAAGGTAAACGTATTCGTCAGGTCGCGGGAATAAAGCTCAGGCCCGAGAGACCAGTAGAGCTTGCGACTGTCTTGTGACCAGTTCAGATAGGTTCCCGCATCTCGAGTCACCTTTCTGATTGGATAGTCAGATGTCCCGGGACCGATATTTACCGCTTGCCCCGTTTTGGGGAACACGGCTATGTACGCATTGAAACGTTCAACGAGTGCCACCCACTCCTCATCGGGGGAAGGAACGATCTGGTCTGCATTCTCTGAAAGGAGGTGGACGCGGCGTTCCTGGCCGCTGAGTCCGACACTGATCAACGCGGTTTTCTCGCCTTCATTCAAGAGGAGAAACACGCGGTCGCCAGTTTTTGAGAACAGCGGACGTGAGCCTTCTTCCGTGATGAGCGACGGTTTCCCGCCGTCGGCTGAGATCCAGTATATTCCCTGATCCTTGCTGTACAAAGGCCCTCGCAGTCCATCGCCACCAGTTCTGTGATAAACGATTTTCTTGCTGTCTCTCGAGAACGAAAGCTCCTCATATGTTCCCTTCGCCGTCGTAAGCCGCGCCGACGTTTTTCCGTCAACTGAAATCTTCCACACCGCTCCGAGCTCCGCATCGTTCCACGTTGCGTACGCAATCCACTTTCCATCCGGAGAGAAGCTGGGATACATTTCGAAACGAGTCTCATCCTCCGTCAGTCTCTTAGGAATACCATTGGGCAGCGTCCGTACCCATAGCTTCCCGAGTGAAGCGTAGATGACCGACTTCTGATCGGGAGAGACTGTTACCCATCGGAGCATCTTGAGATCAAATTTCTCGGGCGCGACATTCTGTGGAAATCGCACTGCTTCGGTGATCGATTGTTTCACCCTGGCATGAAACGGGATCTCGGAAGCGAGTTTCGTCTGGAGGTCAACTTTCCAGATTTTCCCTTTCGCCCACAGAACGATGCTCTTCCCATCCGGCATCCACGAAAATCCTGGGTAGACTCCGAAGATCGCCCACGCCTCTTGTTGGTCGTGATCAAGCTTGTCGTAGACAGGTGTTTCCTTGCCGCTCTCGATGTCATAGAGATAAAGCACAGTGTTGAGGCTGACCCGACGCACGAAGGCGATGGTTTTGCCATCGGGAGAGACTTGGGGGCGCGCAGAGCCACCGACCCCGCGAATGTACTGCTCCGTCTTGCCAGTGACTCGGTCGAGGCGCTGAATCGCGTAGATAACGCCGTACGGATTTTTGTTGTATTCGAAGCCTCCGCCTGGTGTGACGTCCTCGCTATAGAAGAGATAGCGGCCGTCGGGGGAGAGGCACGGTTCGCCGGCATCCTGCTGCCAGTTCCGGCGCTTCGTAAGCTGCAGGCCGTTGCCGCCGCCTATATGGTAGAGCCACATTTCGCCGGCACCGAGCGAGCGGGTGTTCCGGTAGTGCTTGCGGCCGATGAGATAGTTGCCGTCCGGCGTCCACACGGGATTGTTTACCTGCCGCTCATTCTCTTTCGTGATCTGTTTCAGATTCTTTCCGTCGATGTCCATGATCCACAGATTGTCGATCCCTCCCCGATCGCTTGTGAAGGCGATCTTCTTTCCGTCGGGACTGAACCGCGGCTGCACATCGTAAGCCGGTCCGCCCGTCAAGAGTTTTGCTTCTCCTCCAGTTGATGGCATGATGTAAATGTCACCGACCAGATCGAAGAGAGTCCATTTTCCGTCGGGGCTCACGTCGACGGCCATCCATGTTCCTTCCGACGTCTCAAATTCCACGTCGGTTGTCGGGCCGTGCTTTGCGCTCACGTCCCATTTTGTTTCGGCTGGTTTAGACGATTGCGATTGTGTGCTGAGCGGAATTATCAGAACAAAGAAAAGTGAAATGAGAACCCTGCGCATGCCACATACCTCCATGTATTGTCGAATCGCTTCTTGAGAACGAAATGATATTTCAAAGGTAACAAGGAAAAAAGGGAAAAGGTAGGGAACTGGCATATGAATCCGAACTTGAATACTGTGCCGGACAGCGAATCCGGGATTCCTTTCTCCTGTTCTTTCTAGAAGCTTTTTCCTATTATTCACGTGCAAGTTGTGTTTCTTCCAGTTCATCATACCCAAGAACTATGGCCGATTTTGAAATAGCTGTCATTGGAGCCGGTGTTGTTGGTCTTGCGATTGCCGCCCGGCTTTCGGAAAAACACCCCAGCCTGCTTCTGCTGGAAAAGAATGAAAAGTACGGCATGGAGACCTCCAGCCGGAACAGCGAAGTGATTCACGCCGGCATCTACTATAATCCGGGCTCGCTCAAGGCCACCCTGTGTGTCGAGGGGCGGGATGAGTTGTACGCGATTTGCCGGAAGCATGATGTCGGGCACAAGCAGATCACAAAGCTCGTTACGGCGACGAATGACCGTGAGGTGAAAATCCTCGAAGAGACATTTCAAAATGGGACGAAAAATGGTGTGCCGCTTGAGATGCTCACGAAAGAGCAGACGTTGAAGCTCGAGCCGAACATCAACACTGTCGGCTCCATTTTCTCACCGACGACCGGCATCATCAGCGCTCACGAGTTGATGGATTGTTACTACCGGATTGCGGTGAACAATGGTGTCACGGTTCAGCACCACTGTGAAGTAGTGGGAATCGAGAAGAGTGGGAGAGAGTATGTGATCACGGTGAGTGAGGGAGGAGAGCGATCGACATTTACGAGTGAGAAGGTCATTAACTCGGCGGGGCTCTATTCAGACAGGGTTGCTGCGATGGCAGGTATCGATATCGACAAAGCCGGTTATCGTATGGTGTTTGCGAAGGGCTCGTATTTCTCCGTCGTTTCTTCGAAAGCAAAGCTGGTCTCACGACTCGTCTATCCTGTCCCCCAAAAGGAAACGCTTGGTGTTCACGTCGTCATCGACACGGGGGGACGCCTCCGTATGGGGCCCGACACTGATTACATGAACGAGCTGAACACCGACTACTCAGTCGCGGAATCGAAGCGGAAGGTATTTGCGGAATCGGTGAGACGGATTCTTCCCTCCATTGCGGACGAAGATCTTGTCCCTGACATGAGTGGCATCAGACCCAAGCTCCAGCGAAAAGGGGAGCCCGAGAAGGACTGGGTTATTGTGCATGAAAAGGGGAGAGGATTGGAAGGGCTCATCAACCTGATCGGAATGGAATCTCCAGCGTTGACCGCATCGTCAGCCATCGCTCGCTACGTGGAAAAGATCCTTCCGTAAGTGTAGAACCGCTCCAAAAAGAGTATCAGAGTTTTCTTCCCGTTACCCGGTCAACGTACTTCACCTTTTCTGTATCCACCCTCACTCTGTCTCCCGTTTCAACAAACTGCGGAACGAGAATCTCGATGCCGTTCTCGAGCGTGGCGGGTTTCATCGTGTTGTCCTGACCATCGCGTATACCGGTCCCTGTCGACGAAATCTTCAACTCGACAATCTTCGGAAACTGAATTGAGATCGCTTCTTCTCCCAGCATCTCCACAGTCACTTTTGCACCCTCAGCAAGAAACTTCTTGATGTGTCCGACAGCAGCGTTTGGTACCGAGACCTGCTCGTATGTGACCGGATCCATGAAGTAACACGCCCCGGTGTCGGTGTAGAGGTAATCCATTTGGCGCCGCGCAATCTCCACTTCTTCGACTTTGTCGGTCAGCTTAACGTGTTTGTCCGCGTAATGGCCGAAGCGAATGTCCTTGAGCTTCAATTCGAGGAACCCGTGCGTTTGACCGGCACCGGCGTGACGCACGAGCTCCATGATGCGATAAAGCTTGTTGTCAACCCGGAGCGTCATTCCTTCTTTCACTTCAGAGGCGAGAATCATACGAAGTCTCCTTTCGTCGATGTGGCTCACACTGAAGCTGTAGTAAACTAGAAATTCGGCGAGTGAAGGTCAAGAGGCCCGGTAAAGTGGCAGGATTCCTTTATCTGCTGTCGCGAACTGGGGGAGCTGGAGGAGTTTAGGGTGAAGATCGGGTGGGCAGAATTGACTGCAGGTGCGAAATAACCAAAGCCCACGCTCGTCGGGAGCTCAGCTCCCGGCGAGCATTGCTACACAGTGCTACACAAACGTGAAACTGTTTCACCGACGGTTTCTGTGTGTGATCCGGCGGGTCACTTTTTCACTGCAATCGATACGTTATTGTGTGTTGGTGGACTTCCCCACGGTCGGCGATCTAGGAGAACTGTCTTGGGGAATGTCTGGAAGCGATTGTGCGGATGTCACTTGTGTGATTGTTTGATTGACGGCCTCAGAAGTTGCTATTTGTATAGCGGACAGTGCGGCGATACGCTCTGCGATCGCCCGAAATTCCTCTACTCTTATCATCGGCTTCCCCTCTCCTTAATGCATCTCGTGATTGAGATCCCTTCCCTTCATCAGTTCCTTAGACGGTTTGAGTCGCCAGAAGTTTACACGTGCGGTGACGAACGCGGGCAAATGTGCGTGAATTTTCTTTAAGCAGTTGAAGAAGCAGGAAGGAGTTGTCGGCGGATGATCTTTTGTACAAGATGCGCTATGCTGGTCAGGAGCTCAGCTCCCGACGAGCACGTCGGAACTGCTCTGACATGGGAGCCTTGCGAAGGACAATTGGCGAACTGGAATCCTTCGCAAGGCCAAGGAGCCCTGCACCCTTCGACTCGTCGCGCTCATAGAGCAGGCGGGACTCGCTCAGGGTGATGAACCTCTTCGTATCATTGCATCACTTCACAAACAACTCACCCACCGGCGCGATCCGGATATTCGCCTCTTTCACCTTAATCGGGAATGAGACGATCTCCTTGTCTTCGTTGAGTACCGATTCCGGTTTCGGCGTGCTATACTTGATGGGGCTCGGAGCGTTCTTCAAAAGAGCATCTCTGAATCCATTCGCATCCTTCGTCACAACAGCAATCTCCATTTTCCCGTACTGCCAGTGTTTCTTGATCGAAGCATTGACATCTGAGAGTGTAAGGGTCTTCATCATTTTACGGAATGTTTCCAGGTGGCTTGCCGTCAGCCCGTAGAACCGATCGTCCAACGCGTACGCCAACCGCTCCATCGTAGTTGGGGCGTAATGGAGGACGTACTTGTTCAGGAAACTGCGCGTCAGCTCGAAATCATTCTTCGTCATTCCGTGCTCTGTCAGGTTCTTGAATTCCCGCAATGCCGCCCGCAGCGCGAACAGCCGCGTTTCATTTGGCACGGGACGTATCCAGATCTCGAAAATCTGTTGGCGCCTGCTGACGTTTTGGGGTGGAAGCTGGCGCTGGCCGGCGTTCGGGTAGTTCTCTATGTAAGAGTAATCACCGTAGTTCAGTCCTCTCGCTTCACGAATGACCTGGTACAGATGGCTGCTCGAATTGCGATGTTCCCCCAGCCACGAGTTCGCGATGGCCAGAGCGTACCAGTCCTTCGTCCCGCGCAGCGCTTTGATTGGGAATCCCATGCTGATCGCTGTTGAAGCGGCGTCCTTCTCGACAATCGTGAAATCAAGTCCATCGAGGTTCTTTGCCTTCGCGACGGGAACGGGTTTCGGTGCACCCGCGGGGAGCTTTGCGAGGTCTTTTTTCAGCGTTGCCAGGAGTTCCGGCGAATAGCCGCCACCAAGGCCGATGACGAGGTTTTCCTTCGTGTAGTATTGCTTATAGAAGGAGCGTACATCGTCGATCGTGATGCTCTTGATACCATCGCTCGTGCCTGCAAGAAGGTGGCCGTATGGTGTTTCGCGGAACAACTCGTTGTAGAGGACAGCCTTACCAAGTTCTTCATCGCTTGCATAGCGGAGCGTATTTTCAATGTAATTGATCAGCTGACTCTTGATGCGATCAAGATCTTCCTGCTTGAATGCCGGCACCAGAATGGCGTCCATGAACAGTGAATAGAATTGCTGCGCGTTGTCCTTGTGTGTGCGTCCATAGAAGACAGTCATCTCGGTGGAGGCAGAGGCGTTGTAGCTGGTCGCCAGCGGGTAGAGTTTTTCGAGAATCTCGGAGTATGAGTTCTTTTCCGTCGACGCGTCCGACAGCATCGCTGCTGTGACCGAGGCCAGCCCTTCTTTTCCTGCTGGATCGTTCTGCGAGCCGACCTTGAACCAGATGCGGAACGATATGGTTGGATCGTTCTTGACAGGGAGCAGCACAGGTTTGTTGGAGGTCACGGTTTCTTCTCCGACCATAGTGTGTGGAAGTGCGATGACGAGGAAGCAGATGAGTGCAAAGGAAAGGGTCTTCATGACTGGGCTCCTTTCAGGACGACGACCGTCCGTCGCTCAGGAGTGAAATACTTCTGGGCCGCCTTCATGATTTCCAGCGGTGTCACCGCATCAATCTGTTTGTAGAGCCGATCGACATCCTCGATCCCTCCGGTCACGGCAACATAACGGGCAAGTCCTCCGGCGACGTGATCCGGAGTGTCGAGCCCCATCAGAAATCCGTACTTATACCGCTTTTTCAAATCGCTGAGCCTTTTCTCGTCAATCGGCTTGGTTTTGAACTCCTCCAGTGTTTTGTACACGTCATCTCGAATGGAATTCAGATCTTCCAGCTTTTTCACCATCGAATAGATTTCGAAAAGAGGAGCATCCCTGTTGACCGGGACATTTGCGCTGATGAACTGCACTTTCTGCTCATTGATGACCAGTTTCTTGTAGAGGTCGCTGGTCTCGCCGAATGCGAGGTCGCCGAGCAGGTTCGCGGCTGCATAGTCCTTGCTCGCCGGATCGAACGCATCTCCTTTGTAGGCGATATCAATGATAGGGAGTGTCTTCCCGTTGTATGAGATCTCAGCAGTGCGCTCTGCTTTCTGCGGCGGCTCGGGCACGATCTCCGGCTTGACGTACCCCTTCTTCCAGTCACTGTAGTATTTCGTGACGAGCTTCATCGTCTTCTTCGTATCGATGTCACCGGTAATCACGAGCACGACATTCTCCGGGCGATAGAACCGGGCGAAGAACGACTTGCTGTACTCGTATTGTTCCGGCATGGCTTTGATGTCCGCCTCGAACCCGATCGTGGTGTGCTTGTATGTGTGGACGTCGTAAGCGAGGTCCTGCACCTTCTCATTCAGCACGGAGAAAGGATTCGTAATGCTTTTTCGGTACTCGCCGTAGACAGCCCCAGCTTCCGTCTGAAAATCGGGTTTTTCGTAGTAGAGGTTTTGGAAACGGTCGCTTTCCAGCTCGATAACGCGTTCCAGGTCCTCTTTAGCGAAATTCAGGTGATAGGCAGTATAATCATCGGTGGTATAGGCGTTTGCGTTCGCGCCGATGTTTGTGATGAGGCTGTCGTATACCGGGCCCGGATATTTCTTCGTTCCGCGGAACATCATATGCTCGAAGAAATGTGCAAACCCCGACTTGCCGGGCTCCACTTCGTCGCGGCTTCCCGTCCGGACAACGGAGTAGTAGGCCACGAGCCCCGGGCTTTCCATCGGGATCATGATAACCTTGAGACCGTTTGGAAGCGTCTCAACCTGGTATTTGTAAGGGAAGATTGATTGGGACATAGCTATGTTACCGAGCACAATGAAGATGAGTGTGGTAAAGAGACATTTCATATCGACTCCTGATGTGGTGACGATTGAATGTGAACTCAGAGAAATTGAAGCAGCTCAATGCGTGCGTCATAGTGGTGATTCGGGAAATGGTCCGTTGACATGAAGGACAACAGTAAATGTCAGAAGAAAAGTCCCAAATGTAAATGGTGTCCCCCAGATTTCAATCTGGGGGACGAGGGCCTGCGCACCATGTTCATCCGCCTCATTTGCTTCCAGGGAATAAATAAATAGATTATACGCCGATATCCTTTCTCCAGACTCCTGGATCGTAGTGACAATCCTTCTGTTTTCGCTGACATTCTTTCTGCTTTTCCTGGCTTACGAGCGCGTGGTGTTGAACAAACTACGTCGCTCGATTCCGATGGTTATTGCAGTAACCGGCACGCGGGGAAAGTCCAGCGTGGTCCGGATGCTCGCTTCGGTGTTGCGTGAAAGCGGTCGCAGAGTGCTTGCGAAAACAACTGGGTCTCAGGCCCAGCTTGTCCTGCCGGATGGAACAATTCAGGATATTCCGCGACGTGGAATCGTCTCGATACTCGAGCAGAAAAAGGTCCTGCATGCCGCGGCGGAATTTCACGTGGACTGCATTGTCGTGGAAATCATGAGCATCCGTGCCGAAAACCATCTTGTCGAATCGCAGCAGATCCTCAAGCCCGATATTGTCGTCGTGACGAATGTTCGAAGGGATCACGTTGAGGCAATGGGTGAAACTGAACAGGAGATCGCGACCGTACTACGAAACGATTTCACACCTGGATGCACTGTGTATGTTCCGGAGGAGTACGCACCTCTTCTTGTTTCTTCTCAACCCCGAAATGAGACGATCAAAATGAGACTTGTCCGGAATGAGAACACACAAGAACGGGCAACAGAGTTCGCCGAGAACCTGAACCTTGTAGCTGCAGTGTCGAAGGACCTTGGTGTGGCAGATGACGTTGTAGATCGAGGTATCCAACACGCCCGTCACGACATCGGAAGACTCAGAATCTGGAAACACACGATACGTGGAAAGAGTGTCTACCTGGTGAACGCCTTCGCGGCAAATGATCCCGATTCTACAATGATCATCTATCATAAGGTCGCACACGCGCTGTCGGCGGCTCCTTCTTCTTTTACGGGATTGCTGAACCTTCGCCAGGATCGACCTGACCGTACGCTCCAGTGGATTGAAGCTCTCAAAAGGAACAGCGCAATCCTTTTCAAAGACATCTACGCTATCGACGGTCATTCGCAGGTTGTGCGGAGAAGGGTAAAAACAGTCTCCTTGCTCCCACGTATGGATGCCGATGAATTGACGGGGAATCTGATCGACAATATGCGGGAGGGGGATGTCCTGTTCGGCTTCGGGAACATTGGCGGGATGGGACAGTCACTGGTTGAACATTGGCAACGGGTGGGTTCAGAATATGGAATATGAACTGATCTTCGTCGCTCTTCTTGCATCATTGATCTTCGCGGGGATCACAGGCATCTATCCGGGCGGGATCATCGTTCCAAGCTATCTCGTTTTGTTTATGAACCAGCCTTCAAGGCTCCTTGGGACTCTCGTTGCCGCTCTTCTGACGTACGGTTGCTACAAACTGGTCTCACGATACCTCATTATCTTCGGGCGTCGGATGTTCGTCTTCATGGTGTTCGTGGGAGCGGTGTGGACATTTTGCTGGATCCAATTCTTTCCTCTTCTCTATCCTGCCGCGCTCGAATTCAGAGTGATCGGTTGGGTAGTCCCGGGGTTGATTGCAAACAACTTCCAGCGCCAGGGAGTGTTTTCAACTACAGCCGGCTTGGTGACAGTAACCGTTGCTGTGTTTCTGGTTGGTCGGATTCTCGGCCTGGTCGGGTGATCCGTGACAGAATTCCGGCATACAATTCCCATAATTCCTTTCATCGCTCCCAAAGACCTTGCATTGCTTCTTCTCGGTCTTGTCAGTCTCGCCGCGTACGTCACCATACAAGCTTTCTCCTCGCGCGCAGGTACACAAACCACAGATGTGGCAAGGAACGCCTCAGCGATGATGGAGCGAGCCACTGCTGCCGTACGAGAAGATTTCGTTTCGCACGGCGGTCACTTCAACGATGCTATTGACCCGAACCATACCGGACTGATTGGTGAGGAGTATTCAGACATCACTTCCACAGTGGGGAGTCTGGAAGCCAAGCGGACAACCACAAATCCGAATGCGGCGGCCATGCTTGTCCAGCTTCTGCAGGAAGCGGGGGTTGCTGCCGGTGACACGATTGCTGTGGGATGTTCAGGGTCATTCCCCGCCCTCGCCATCGCGACGGTGTCAGCTGCGAAGTCGTTTGGCGTGCATCCCGTTCTGATCCTTTCGATCGGTGCGTCATCGTTCGGAGCTACGCGGCCTGATCAGACGCTGCTCGACCTCTATGAAGCGCTCAGACAGACAAGTGATCTGAAGGTCCCCGTAGCCGCCGTTTCGCTTGGAGGTGCGAAAGATGTCGGCTCCGACTTTGAGCCGGACGTCAGAGAAAAACTGATTGAGAAGATCCGACATTCGGGCATCCCATTCCTGTATGAGTCCGATCTCCGGAAAAATGTTGCCCAACGAATGCAGATCTACTTCGGCACATCCTCAAAAAGGAGAATCGCTGCGTTCGTGAACATCGGCGGCAGCTATGCGGACCTGGGCACAAATCCTCTGATACTGAAAGTTGAGCCGGGTGTCAACAAGGAGATGACAATTCCTGCAGACGAAACGACACATGGTGTTGTTTTTGCGATGGCCAAGCAGCATATTCCAGTAATCCATCTCCTCCATATCAAGGAGCTGGCTCTGAGATACGGTCTTCCGTGGGATCCAATTCCCCTGCCGATAATTTCAAGTCGAAGTCTGCAATCAGGCTCCGGAGCACTTCGCACCACGTGGGCGGTAACAGGTGCATACTTCGTATCGGTCATCCTCATCGTAGTCTACTACAGAAAAGTTTTCTTTCGAAAATACTCTTGAAGGATAAAGCCATGAAATTCTTGTCGTCTTTCATCCTACTCGCTTTGATCGCCGGGTTCGCGTGGACGCCGGCCACTGCACAGAAACAGGCGGTCAAGCTTGAACAACCGGTGCTCCTTACTTCCTGCGGACAGAGTCCCGGGCCGCTAAAGTTCAAGATCTTCTTCGGAAGATTGGGTGTAGACCATGTGTACAACATGCAGGCGTCGGTGAGCGATCTCGCTGCGAAGAAAAAGGAAGGAAAACCATTCAAGTCCCTGATCATTGTGACAGGTGCGAGCCTCAAGGGAATGGGAGCGGCGAAGGTCTCGATGGACGAAGAGCTGGACAGGATAAAGAAGCTGATCGCGGAAGCGAAGAAACAGGGGATTAAAGTCGTTGGAGCGCACGTTGAGGGAATGGAACGGCGGGCACAAGGCGCAGCCCCCGGTGACAACTCTGACGAAATGTCCATCGATGCCGTTTGTCCGCAGTCGGATCTGCTCGTCGTTCGAAAAGACGGGGATGAAGACAAGAGGTTCACCGCTATCTCCACAGGAAAGAAGATCCCGCTTGTGATGTTTGAGAAGAACATGGAGCTCTCTGACGTTCTGAAAAACCTCTACCAGAAGTAGCGTATGGACCTGACAACTTATGCCCTGATTATTCTCGGCGTGATGGTGCTGGCGTACGCTGTTGCGAAGTTGCTGAAGCTCTCGACCGAGATTTCGATGTTCGTCGCTGCCGTTGCCGGATGTGTAGCGGGAGGATTTGGGATTTCCCCCCGCCATATCGCCGAAGGGGCGATGACCTATCTCGATATCAATCTGATTTTCATCACCGCTACGCTCTTCATGAATATTCTGAAAGAATCGGGGGGTGTGGCGTTCGTGGTTCGTGGCATGTTCAAGCGGTTTCGCCACCAAAGGGCAATTTTGTTGATCCTCCTCACGATCCTGCTCCTGATCCCCGGGGCTTTGACGGGAGCTGGAAGCGTCACTGTTCTTATCACCGGGGGCATGGTATCCACCGTATTGCTCGGACTGGGAGTCCCAAAAGTCAAGACAGCGGCGATCGTGTTCATACTTGCCGGATTGAGCGCTGCAGCGCCGCCTATCAGCCTTTGGGCAATGATGACTGCTGCCGGTGTCAACATGCCGTATGTCGGATTCTTCTGGCCGCTGATGTTGCCCTGCCTCATCGCCGGATTGATCACGATATTCTTTCTCGGATGGAAAGGGGCTCCGGCAGATCTCGACAAAGCTCTTGCTGAACTTCCAATTGCGCCGGCGGGGATGAACTGGCTGAAGATCATCCTGCCGTTTGTTGTATTCCTCGGTCTTATTTTTATAGGAAGAACCTGGCCCCATTCAACGGTTGTGACAGGTCTCCCGCTGATGTTTCTATGTGCCGCTTTGACATCGTATCTTTTGTCGCCACAGAAGATCAACTTCCTTCAGATTTCCCGGAGGACGATTGAGCAGCTGTTGCCTCTTCTCGGCACGTTGACATGCGTAGGAATTCTCGTTCAAATCATGACACTCACAGGTGTCCGGGGATTGCTCGCGGTGACGACGGTGACGCTCCCGATTGCAGTCGTCTATGCATCGCTCTTCATCGTGCTCCCAGTGTCTGAGGCGGTTCTGATGTGGGGTGCGGCACCGGTCCTCGGCGTTCCTCTGGTGCTTCTTTTTAATACGATGGGTCTGAACCCCATCGTCGCACTTGCGGGGATGAGCATTATCTGGCCGCTCGGCGACGCTCTTCCTCCGACAGCGATCATCGGTAGACTGACAGTTGATGTTACCGGATTCGATGGTCCCTACAGGCAATTTCTCAAGGCGTGCCTGGTCCCGGCGATCATGATGATGATCATCGGAACACTGATGGTTATCTACAGCAAACAACTCGGTTTCCTGACAGGACTCTAGTGGCCAGTTGCTTGAAGGAATCACTTAAGCGGCGATGAAATACGAAAACCGAAGTCCTAAACCCTAAGGAAGCCCGAAACACGAAATTCGAAAGAGGAAATTGTCGTGCATCAGCCATGGTATCTTTCAGATCTCGCATTTAGTGTTTCGAAGTTCCCTCAAATTTGAAAATTGATTTCGGATTTCCTTCGGATTTCGATATTCGCATTTCGGACTTGCTCTCTATATCACGGAGTTCTCATGGAGTTTATTGTAACAATCATCTACTACTGTCTCGTCGGATTCGTCAGCATCCTGCTGATCTACAATCTGATCAAGACAAAGGAATGGCAGAAAGAGGTATTGTACATCCTCGTCCTGATTCCGTTCCTCCTCAGGTTATTTATGTTGAAGTGAGAATCGCATGAACGCGTCGATCCGGAAAATCGTTCTGTGCCTCGGGGGATTGGTCCTGCTTGTACTGTCGGGAATGGATTTCTATCAGAGCAGGCGTCTGAAGGAGCCCGTCGTCATCGGTAATGGCGTGACACAGATCCAAAAGTTGAGTAACTATTTCCCTCCAATCGAGGGAACGGCGAACGACTGCAATATCTATGTGCTTGAAGGTAAAGAGCCGGGCGCAACGATTTGTATTCTAGGGGGTACTCATCCCGAAGAACCGGCGGGACGTCTTGCTGCATGGATCTTCGCTGAAAACGCGGTGATGCAGAAGGGACGACTCATCGTTGTTCTGAGTGCCAACCGGAGTGGAACGACGGTCACGCGCCTCGGAGGGGCGTATCCGCCGGAGTTCACCATTCCGTCTCCCTGGGGCGGGCAGAGGTTCCGCATGGGAGATCGATGGTCGAATCCGCTCGATCAGTGGCCTGATCCCGAGGTGTATATCCACTATCCGAGCGGACAGTACCTTGCCTATATGGACAGCCGTAATCTCAACCGCTGCTGGCCGGGCCGCCCGAATGGCACGCTGACCGAGAAGACAACGTATGCGTTGCTCGAGATGATCAGGAAGGAAAAGGTCGACATCGTGCTCGACTTGCATGAAGCGGAGTTGCAGTACCCCGTGATCAGCACCATCGTGACTCATGAAAAAGGGCAGGAGCTCGCGGCGATTGTCTCAATGACGCTGACCGACCTTGAAGGATTCAAAATGGGGATGGAGTTCTCGCCCAAGAACCTCCACGGTCTCTCGCACCGGGAAATCGGCGACTATTCCGAAGCTATTTCCATGCTGTTTGAATCCCCCGAGCCGTTCCTTGACGCCACGAGGGGAAAGACCACGACGGAGCAGTTGCTGACCGGGAAGGATGATTTCGTTGTGAAGGCCGGCAAGCATGGGCTCTTGTTCGAGAAGATTGATGAAAAAGGATGGCCGATCGCTGTCCGCGTTGGCAGGCACACGTCGGCTGTTTTGCAGACGATGGCGAGCTGGACGGAAGCACATCCTGAAAAGCCGCTGGTGTGTGTTGACGTGCCGCGCTATGCCGAAGTGATTGAAAAAGGAATCGGAGCGTTCCTGCACAATCCGGCGCTGGCCAAGCCGGGCCGCCTGGCGTTTGAATGAATATGGCAAATAAAGTGAGTATCAATTAGTTACCGCCGAAAGGAAACATCTATGGAATCCCTCGTTCTCCGAAGATATCGGAAATGCCTGGTGCTCCTGTTCTCGCTGCTATTTGTTGCGATCTGCTCGCAGATGGTGGCACAGCAGAAGAAGCAGATCGAGACAGATGAAGGATGCACAAGCATCATGGTGGGCCGGCTTGCCTCGACGGACGGTTCTGTCATGGTCGGACACACATGTGACGGCAATTACCGGACGTGGCTCAATATCGTGTCGCACAAGAAACATGATAAGGGCTCGATGAAAAAAATCTACTGGGGCAACCTGCACACGGAATTTGTGACCGATATGCGAGGGAAGATCCTAAAAGGCGAAGTCCCGGATACTGAAGAGACGTACTCATACGTGAACGTTGCATATCCGTCTCTCAATGAGAAGCAGTTGGGATTCGGAGAAACAACCATCGGTGGTCGCGAAGAGTTACGCAATGATGAAGGGTGGTTCCTGATCGAAGAGCTTCAGGCAATCGCTCTCGAGCGCTGCACGACAGCGCGTGATGCCATCAAAATGATGGGAAGCCTGGCGACGAAATACGGTTACGGCGATTGGGGCGAGTGCCTGACCGTTGCCGACACGAAGGAGGTCTGGCAGTTTGAGATCTTTGGCGGTGGTCCAGCGGAGAAGGGGGCGGTCTGGGCTGCAGCGCGGATTCCGGATGACAATATCGGCGTTTCCGCAAATATCCCCCGCATCAGCGAAATCAATATCAAAGATCCCGATCACTCTATGGCCTCGGCCAACGTTTTCTCTCTCGCGAAAGAAATGGGATGGTGGGACGGCAAAGAGCCGTTCAAGTTCTGGAAAGCATATAGCGGCAAAAAGCCGTTCTCGACCCGCGAGCTCTACATTTTCAAAACCTTTGCTCCGTCACTGAATATCTCGATGGACTCCGATGAGCTTCCGTTCAGCGTCAAGCCGGAGAAGACGGTGTCGCTGCAGGATGTCCTGAAGATGTATCATGAGACGTACGAGGGGACAGACAACGATATGACGAAGAATCTGATGGTCCCACGGTTCATGAGAACGAGGGAAGAAATCGTGAAGGACAGCATTGCCGGTAAGGCCCCTGAGATGGTGAAGAGCCCTCTGGCAAGTCCGTGGATGAGCGCAGATCTCATGAGGCTTCTCAACACGCTCAAGCCGGGGACAGTTGCTCCGACCCGGACGATTGCCATCGCACGATGCTCCTATTCACAGGTCGTTCAGCTTCGTGGTTGGCTGCCGAACGAAATAGGTGGTGTGGCCTGGTTTGCATTTGACAATCCGGCGCAGAGCCCACGCTTCCCGATATTTGCCGGCACGCTTGATCTTCCGAAAAGCTTTGAAGTATGCGGCCAGCAGAGGTATCGCGAAGACGCGGCGACGTGGTGGTTCCGTCGTGCGAATCGTCTTGCTACAATCCAGTACGGCAGAACTCGTCCCATCATGGAAAAAGCTGCAGCGGAGATTGAGCAGAAGAGTCTTTCCGATCTGCCGATGCTCGAACAGCGCGTGCAGGACATGCTGAAGGCCGATGGCTCGGAAGCGGGTCACCAAAAGGTGCGGGAGTTCCTGACTACTTATACGAACACCACGGCCCGTGCAGCGATGGTGAAATGGTGGGAGCTCGGTGACCAGTTTTGGGGGTTCTTCTCAGGCGGGTTCTAACACAACCGGCATCCATGTAATGCCAAAGCCCACCTCTGTATCACGAGGCGGGCTTTTTGTTTAATTGTGAATTGTGAACGTTCAATTGATAATTGACAATCACTCATTCACCGTTGACCATTATTCCTGGTCGCGAGCCAAAATGTGTCTGAGTGATCTACGCTGAAAGGACGCTCTCGTTTAATTGTGAATGGTGAATGGTCACTTGACAATTGACAATTAGTCGTTCACCATTGACCATTATTCCCGGTCGCGACGCAAAATGCGTCTGAGTGATCTACGGTGGAGGAACGCTCTCGTTTAATTGTGAATGGTGAATGGTCACTTGACAATTGACAATTAGACGTTCACCATTGACCATTATTTGGCCCACAGCACCAATCCGAGCTTCAATGGATTCTCCAGATCCTCGTGCCGCGGGAGAACCCGGACTGTGTGACCCAACCGTCCGCTCATGAGCAGCTTGTTGACCGCGACAAATTCGTAGACGCTCCCTTTCGGTTTTTCCGTCGGCTTCATCAATGCAACTTTCGGACTCTCAATCTCCCCCTGAGCGTTCAATACACCGTAGAACAGCTCGACGGAAATATCCTGGGGTTTGAGGTGCCCCAGATCGACGTGAGCATGGACGGTGACTGACTCGCCCACTTTGAGGGTCTTGTGGTTGTCAACGAGAACGTCAAGAATCTTCAATCCCTGCCAATTCTCACGAAGCTGTTGTTTCCAGACCGCAATTTCCTTTGCCCTGGCGTAGTTGTTCGCGCTGAGATCGTTTCCGCGGTCAAGAGCTGGGAGGTACATCTTCTCGGTGTACTCCCGCACCATGCGGTTTGTATTGAATTCAGGCCCGATGGATCGCATCGCCCCCTTCATTTTTGTAATCCACTGGCGCGGCAAATCATCAGCCCCGCGTGAATAAAAGAGGGGCACAATCTCTTTCTCCAGGAGATCGTACAAAGCGTTCGATTCTATCTCGTCCTGCAGCGCTTCGTCCGTGTACTCCTCGCCTCGTCCGATCGCCCATCCCGTATGGACGTTATACGCTTCATCCCACCAACCATCGAGAACGCTCAGATTGATAGCACCGTTCAGCGTTGCCTTCATGCCGCTGGTTCCGCTTGCTTCGAGAGGTCGGCGCGGCGTGTTGAGCCAGACGTCCACTCCCTGGAGCATGTACCGTGCGACGACCATGTCATAGTCTTCGAGAAACACCATGCGTCGTCGTACGCCCGGCCTGCGCTCAAAGTGGACGATTTCGCGAATCAGATCTTTTCCCGGATTGTCGTGAGGATGTGCTTTGCCCGCGAAGATAATCTGTACGGGACGGTCCTTGTCTGTCAGAATCCTGGTAAGCCGCTCGGCATCCTTCAGAATAAGCGTCGATCGCTTGTAGGTGGCAAAGCGGCGTGCAAAACCGATTGTCAGGGCCTGGGAATTCAGGACCTCGGCTGCCTGTGCAACATCGGACGGCGGCGCTCCACGCGCCTCGAGCTGAGATCGCAATCGTGCCCGAGCGAACGCGACGAGGCGTTCACGTCGGCGCTCATGCGTGCGCCACAGCTCTTCGTCCGGTATGTGATGCACCCTGCTCCAGAGGCCGTATTCGCCTGCATCCTCTCTCCATCGGGGACCTAGGTAACGGTCGTACAATCCTGCCATATCACGACTGATCCAGGAGGGAGCGTGCGTTCCATTTGTAATCGAATGGATCGGGATTTCATTGACCGGTAACCCCGGCCATACCTTCTGCCACATCTTGCGGGAGACTGTCCCGTGCAGTTTTGCAACTCCGTTGCTGCTTCCGGCCATCTTGAGCGCAAGCACGGTCATGCAGAATGCTTCCTGTTCGTTGTTCGGATCCTGCCTGCCAAGCCCGTGGAATTCCTTGGGGGTTAGTCCAAGGTCCCTATAGTAGCGGCCGAGGTACTGCTCGATAAGTTGAGGAATGAAGTAGTCATTGCCGGCTGGAACGGGTGTGTGTGTAGTGAAAGCAAGTCCGGCAGTCGATGCTTCGCGTGCCTCTGTAAAAGAGAGCTTGTGAGTTTCCATCAAATCCCTGCACCGCTCGAGGCTCAGGAAGGCAGAATGTCCTTCGTTCATGTGATAGACGGCAGGAGACAACCCGAGCGCTTTCAGTGCACGGTATCCGCCGATGCCCAGGAGAATCTCCTGCTTGATCCTCAATTCACGATCGCCCCCATACAGTTGATCCGTGATATCCTGATCTTCTGTCCGGGAATTCATAGGAATGTTGGTGTCCAGCAGGTAGAGGGGGATGCGCCCCACCTGCACGCGCCAGATCTGCGCATAGACCGGCCGGTTGTCGAGATCGACAGAAATAACGAGTGGTTTGCCATCTTTGTCATGCTCGAGGATAATCGGGAGGGTGAAAAAGTCGTTTTCGGGATTACGTTCCTGCTGCCATCCATCTGCGTTGAGGTACTGGCGGAAGTATCCTTGTTGGTACAGCAGTCCCACGCCGACGAGCGGCAATCCCAGATCGCTTGCCGATTTGAGGTGATCGCCCGAGAGGACGCCAAGTCCGCCCGAATAGTTTTGCAGGCACTCAGTGAGTCCGAACTCAGCCGAGAAGTAGGCGATTTGGTTTGGTGGAACCTGCGTATATGTCTTGCGAAACCACGTCGAGGTGGTGTCGAGGTACGTCTTGTATCGTTCGAATCCGCGTTCAAGCTGCGCCAGCAATGCATCGTCCCGCGAAGAAGAATTCAGTCGCTCCTGGCTGATCATCCCAAGCAACAATACGGGGTTGTGGTTTGTTTTCTCCCACAAGTCGGGATCAAGACGAATGAGAAGCTCCATAAGGTCATGGTCCCACACCCAGAGAAGATTGTAGGCGAGTTCGTGGAGGGATTCGAGTTCTTTCGGCAGCGAAGGGGCCACTGTAAACGTGTAGATGGGACGAGTCATAAAGAAGATCCCTTGAGGATGTGTGCATAATGTGGAAGGAGCCCGGTGCGCAATGTAAAGGCAATACCAGCAGGGTATCGTCTGTACTGACTGATCAGCACTGGATAAAACGCTGAGGCAAGGTTAAGAAAGAAATGTGAGAAAAACCACAAGCATCGGGGAACATACTTCGTTGCTGCCGATCTACTTCTTCTTAACAATCAGAAAGCACGTTGTTTGCCTGCACGCGGGGGGGATTCCAAATGGTCCGCAGGTGGAACAAAATGTGGAAGGGAAATGAAATCCGAAAGCCGTTGGAATCGCAATCTCACTTCTTTGGTGTACTCTGGGTCGAGTCCGGTTCCGACAGCCGATCGCGTTCTTTCTCCGCCCACCGTGTAACGAGATCGATTTCTTCCTTTGACAGTACTGAGCCCGGGTGCATCATCCGGTACGGTTTGAGTGGCATCTTGTCGTTGGTAAGCTGCTCGCTGATATCGTCGAGTTTTCCTGCCTGCTTGGTTTTCTTATAGGTTCCCCAGACGGAGAGGTTCATGTTCGAGCGTCCGTTCTTCACATCGCGTGCGGTGAGCCATGATGTGGGGGCGACGTAGCTGTACCACGGCCACTGTGTCTTGTTCGAATGGCAGTCAGAACAGGAGCGATCGAGTACCGCTTTGACGTCAGGAGGAACGTTCAGGGTTGCGAAGATGGTCTTCGATTCATCGACGGGAGGATTTGACCGCTCGGGCTGGTAGATCTGAGCCGCTACAAACAGAGAGAGGAGTACAATGACAATCCACTTCAGAGTCTTGCGCATGATCGAATCTCTGGGACGTGACTTGATGTATAAGCTGAATAGAGCTGCCACCCTGATTCAGCAGAAAATCTGTCCTGCACTTACCGGCGATTCGATTTATAAAATCCGATCAGTCCATTCGTGGAAGAATCATGGTTTGAAACCTGACCTTCACCGGCAAGCTCAGGCAGAATTGCTTTCGCGAGCTGCTTTCCTAGCTCAACACCCCATTGGTCGAAAGAGTTCACACCCCAGACTACACCCTGGACGAATATCTTGTGCTCGTACATTGCGATCAATGATCCGAGCGTCCGGGGCGTGAGTTTCTTGAACAGAATGGAATTCGTTGGCCGGTTTCCCGGAAAAACCTTGTGAGGCAGAAGGCTGGCAAGCTCTTCCCCCCTCATCCCGGAGGATTCGAGTTCTGCACGCGCCTCATCTCCGGTCTTCCCGCGCATCAGAGCTTCAGTCTGAGCGAAGAAATTGGAGAGGAGAATCGGATGGTGCTCACCTATCGGGTTCTGTGATTGTGTCGGTGCGATAAAATCGACGGGGATCAGCTTTGTTCCCTGATGGATAAGCTGGAAAAAGGCATGCTGCCCATTGGTTCCCGGCTCTCCCCAGATCACCGGGCCTGTCGAGTAATCCGCTCGAATACCGTCTCGGCTGACGCCTTTGCCGTTACTCTCCATATCTCCTTGCTGGAGATAGGCGGCGAACCTGTGGAGGTATTGATCGTACGGGATGATAGCGTGCGATTCGGCCCCAAAGAAATTGTTGTACCAGATTCCAAGGAGACCCAGGATGACGGGAATGTTCTTCTCATATGGCGCATTGCGAAAATGAACGTCCATCTCGTGTGCGCCGGAGAGGAGCTCCTCAAAATTATTCATGCCAATGGAGAGGGCAATCGAAAGCCCGATTGCGGACCAAAGAGAATAGCGTCCGCCAACCCAATCCCAGAATTCGAACATGTTCTTCGTGTCGATTCCGAACGCCGAAACCGCTTTGGCGTTGGTCGACAGAGCGACGAAGTGTTTCGCGACGGCGGAGGAATCCTTTGCATGGTCAAGAAACCACTTCCTTGCCGACTGTGCGTTGACGATTGTTTCCTGCGTCGTGAAGGTCTTTGATGCGATGATGAAGAGCGTCCTCTCGGGATCCAGTTTCTTTACTGTTTCGGCGATATGCGTGCCATCGACATTCGAAACAAAATGCACAGAGAGACGCTGGTGGCCGTACGGTTTGAGGGCTTCGGTAACCATGACCGGTCCGAGGTCCGAGCCACCAATGCCGATATTGACGACGTCGGTGATCGGTTGCCCGGTGTAGCCCGTCCATAGGCCGTTGCGGACGGACTCGGAGAACTCGCGCATGTGTTGCAGCACTTTATTGACTGACGGCATCACGTCGGTTCCGTCAACCAGGATCGGCGTGTTCGATCGGTTGCGAAGCGCGACGTGCAGCACCGACCGATGTTCGGTCGAATTGATTCTTTCTCCAGTAAACATCTTTTCCGTCCACTCCTTCACTCTCACCTCACGCGCAAGGTCGAAGAGGAGCGACATCGTCTTTTCGCTGATCCGGTTCTTGGAATAGTCTATCAGGAAGTCGTTCCAGTGCATCGAGAATTTGCTGAATCTCTGGGGATCGGCGGCGAACAGCTCCCGCATGTGCACGGAGGCCATTTCCTTATGATGGAGTTCCAGGGCTTTCCAGGCGGATGATGCGGTCAATGTTGACATAATCAGTCCATGTTAGGCGAAATGAATTTCGCCCTACTCATATAAATCATTCACATCGGCGGCAGCGAGCTCTTTGAGGAAACTGCCAATCTTCTCTGTCGCTGCCTTTAGGTAGCCGGCCCCTTTTTCTGCGGTTGCCCGCTTGGGATTGCCGACACCCGTGTCGTCTGTTACTTTCGTCCACTGGCGTGGTGTCCAGACCCACCGTTCGCGCAAGCCGCTCAACTTGAACTTCCGGGACTTTCCGTCACCAGCTTCGTCGAGCGGGAGGACAAGATCGGGTGCGATGTTGAGCATCACGCTTGTTTCCATCTCACCTGCGTGATCATCCGCTTCGTCGAAATACTTCCTTTGATCAACAATCTGCCACCAATTAATCGTGCAGACGAACATTTTCGGGTTGCGGAGCTGGAGTTCGCGCACCATCTGTCTGAAGTCATTTCCCCCGTGACTGTTCAGGATGACAAGTTTGTGAATTCCCTGGCCGGAAAGGGAATCGACAATATCACGCAGGATCGCCGACTGAGTCGTCGGATTCATGTTGATCGTGAGCTTGATGTCCATTTGTCCGGTGTTGACTCCGTAGGGAATTGTCGGAAGAGAAATCACTTTCGCTCCCGCCTCCCAGGCGATCCTGGCCGATTCCGTGGCGATGTAATCGGATTCCATAATGTCGGTGCCGTACGGGAGATGATAATTGTGAGCTTCTGTCGCTCCCCAGGGAAGAATCGCCACGAGGTATTTCGTTCCTTTTATTTTCTTCCAGGGAGTTTCAGCAAGGATATACGGTCGTCCGGGCATACTTGTGATCTTCTGAAAGTGGAAAAGACTTCGCTTTGGCCACCAATGTAGACAAATGTCGTTGAAAACAAAACCACATCCACGATGGCCTGGTTGTAACCCTGCACGTTCTCATGCGGTGCGACGCAGTTACTTCTTCTTCGGCTCGAGGAATCTTTCCTGATACGTTGGAGCCTGACCAGCGAGAGTCAGGAAGACATCCAGCGGCACGACTTCAAACTCGGGACCGAGCCTGTCGAGGATTCCTTTCACGCGCTTCACGTTGCTGTACTCACGGACGTGAATTAACAAGAAGTAAGGGCGCTTGCTGTTGATTTTCGCGAGCTCTTCGAGGTCAGCCGCAGCTTCCGCTTCCGCTCGTTCTGGAGAGAGGTAGTAGTCAAATGAAATAAAGGGTTTTCCATCCTTCACAGTAAATGTGTACGAAGGGGCGTAGCCGTTGACGAAGCCGATCGCGTTTGGCATGCCCTTATAGTATGCATCTACAATCTCCTTTGTTAGCTCGGTGTTCCCTTCGACGGTCGCGCCTTCGGAATAATCCATCGTCTCGAAAACCTTAAGGTCGAGCACATCCATATACTCTTTCGCCTTCGCAATCAGTCCGGGAAGGAGTTTGGGAGGCACGGCTTTCGGATACATATAGCCCGGACCCGAGAGGCAGCCGATGAAATAATCATTGGGAGTTGCAACGGTATAGAAGTATTCCGCCATTGACGGTGCCATCCAGACGTAGTTCATCAAGACTTCCCACGCCATGGGAATTTCTCCCCGGCCTGGTTCCAGCCATGCGCCGAGACCGATACCGTCCGTCTGAACGCAGGAGACATAGATCTTATTCTCCGGTTTGTATGATTTTCCGGTGACGAGTTTATTATTGTTGGTGAACTTGAAGCCGGGGGAGGCTGGGACCTGGCTGCTGAAGCTCACATTTGGAAGCGTATGCAGTCCTTCTACGCGCAGTCCGAAATTCGATGTGAGCGTTACGAACTCCCGCTCCAGATCCTTGGCATAGGAGTGCCACCCCATGACCATCGCCATAGGCTTCATCTCGCTAAGGATCTTCCGGGCAAGCCGGTATTCTGCCGTGTCTGTGCGCCGGCACGAGAGGTCGTTGAAGAAGGCTTGTTTGTTCACTCCGAAGTCGACGATGCCGGGTCTCATGATGCTGCCGTGCTCGCCTCCCAGCCAAACAATGTAGTCCTTGCTGCACCGGCTTCCGTATTGATCGTACGCCCACGCGTAGATCTGTGCGTCGGTCTGCCCCGTGAACTTTCCACGGAAATCGGCGACTGGTTTCAACCCTGCCTTCTCCACCATCGGGATTTGCTCTTCACTGACAACGACAGAGTGCTCAAGACCTGCCACCGTGAACGCAACGATGAGTGACGTCCGGACTGTCTTATCCCACACGACATATCCTTTGACGTACTTCTTGAAAACCTGGAGTGCTGCTTGAGCGTTTGATAATTCGGTGAATGTGAAGTTCCGTTTGTTCTTGAAGAAATTGAACACGTCCTCTGTGTACGTGAAATCCCAGCCGGGAGGATAGATGAAGTACAGGCGGGGGGCATCGTTGTTTGCCAGTCCCTGGAGGCTGATAAGGAAGGCCTGCGTCGGGAGTTTCCCCTGGATCTCCCAATTGTTCTCAAGCTTCATCATGTACGCTTCCTTCAGTCCGGCTCTCTTCAGGACAAACTTGACTGGGGAACTCGTCGTGCGGGTTGAGCGGGAGACTACATAGGTCATCATTTCTCCGTCGTTCGAGAGTTCATAGGTATGGACGGCGGTAATCGGGCTCATACCTTGCGAGCCCCTGACCGAGTACGATTCCTCCAGCTTCAGCACCTTCCCATTGCTTTCCCACAAAGCCTTAATCTGTCTTGTTCCACCGACCGGCATTGAAATACCCATGAAGACATTGCTTGGCCACACGCGGTTGGTAACCGGTATCTTATTGATTTTGCCACCGACTTCGAGTGAAAGGGAATCAAGAAACGACCGGCCGGTTCCCCATTTATGGAGGATTGTAACCGTAGATGCCGTCTGCCTGAAATCAATCGAGAGGCTCGCGTAGAGACCGATGTCGTCGCTCATCTGCTGAATGAAAGTCCACTTGCCGTTGAAGGCCGGGTTCCCCTGTCCGGCCCCCGGTATGGGGAGGAGCAGTAGGGCAAGAACACAGAAAGAGAATTTGAGTTTCATGTGTTATGCTTCCTTTCGGTTTACGATAGTCAAAGTGAAAATTGAAGGGAAAATCATGAACGGAAAAATGCCTGAGCTTCCCGGCGGAATTCGGTCTCTGATGATGTGAACGACCTGATCAGATCGATGAGGATGTCTTGAAACCGCTGGCGTGTTTTGGCAAGGGAGTTCCATGCTTCATCCAGCGGCATCGAGAGTTCATTGGCGATGGTCTCGAGGCCGACGCGCTCGTTTCCCGACCTGTCCTGGAGATCGAGCTTCATGAACAGGGCAACATCCTGGCTCTTTCCTTCTGCGGCCAGTTTGTTGTGGAGTCCCTCCACTGCAAGCGTAAGGAGTGTCCGCACCCATTCGTTGTTGTAGTATTCGATTCCGGATTGTCCCGGCGCCAACTGATCTGCCACGAATTCTTCCTCTGCACCCGGAAAATCAAAGGCTGGAGGAAGCATACTGGTATTCCTCGCTGCCGGAGTTGGAACGTATACATCGAGTTTCTGTCTGAGGAATTCACGCAACGGCATTTTCTTTCCGTCGAATTTGGCCAGGAACGATCTGTCGTCAAAGAGCCGGAGAAAATTCGACGTGATAGCAGACGCCTCTGCAGGAGATAATCGATATTGAGCGCGGAGGTACTTATACAAGGGTTTCCAGTGAGCTGTGACAATGTGCTCGATAGCTTTTGATCTCTCGGCGGGATCACCGCTTTGAGCGGTAGAAACAACGGAGAGATTGTTGGCTGCTGGTTTTCCGGCGGGCATATCGTTGAGAACGTTCAAAACTCATAGTGGAAATCTGCAATGAAGGTACACACCCTTGCCCGCAGATGCAATGATGAGGACACTGATCTTGATTAACAGGTGGAACGACAATCTCTGTGAAACTTTTATGGATGAGGAGAGGAAGGAGAGTGATGCGCCAGGTCGAGTATTTCTTTGGGCGTTGCGGTTCCCGTTTGCCGAAGCTTGCGCACGGTGATTGCCGCAGCGAGCATTGCGAGTGATCCGGCCTGATGAGGATTCGCCCCCGCTGCCAGGGCCGCGGCAATTGCTGCTACGACGGTATCGCCAGCGCCGACGGGATCGATCGGCCCCTCACTGTTGAGAGCCGGGAGTTCGATGGTCTGGTTTCCATCGAAGAAGAGGAGACCGAGCCGGCTGCGCGTGATGAACACCGGTTTTTGGAAATGTTCAAACAATCGTTTCGCATAATCGCTTAGTCGATCACTCGTGCAGTCTTCGTTTCTTTCGATCCTTTTCCCGGAGAGCGCTGATGCTTCGATGGCGTTGACCTTGCAGATCATAGATCGGAATTCGGATATCGTGTTCCGGGAATCGAGTAGGAAAACTTTCTGGGGGAATTGCAGCGCCAGGCTATTGAGAGTCCGTATCACGGCAGGAGTGAAGATGCTCTTTGGGATTTGCTGGTTCACCACGAGGGCATCAAGCTCGGCTATGTATTTGTTAAGGGATTCGATCAGCTGCTTCTCTGAATCGGTCGACAGTGTGTTGAACCGGCCGAAATCGATTCTACTCAGCTCTTCCCGCCCCTGGTACGGCTTTGCGTAGACAGGCGTTTGCCAGTCAGATTTCTGTCGCTGTATACCATTGCTATCGGTGTTGATTGCCTTGAACTGTCGCAGCATTTCATCGCCGAATAAATCTTCCCCCAGTACACCGAACGCACGGACATTGCCGACGCCGAGCGCGGCCAGGTTATTCACCACATTCCCCGCGCCTCCGAGACTGTACTCTTGTTGTGCAACAGCCATGGTAGGCTTCCCGGTCTCAAGCGAAAGCTCGAGGGGTGATTCATCGAGCTGCCAGTAGGCATCAAGACAGAAATCTCCAATGACGCCAACGGAAACGGAGCGAAGGCGGGAGAGAAGGTCAGAGAGTCGGGAGATGGTTAGTTGGGTCATCGGGAGATCGGGTCATCGGGTGATCCGGTCATCTGCTCATCGGAAAATAGCTTGATCGGGTCAAGTCTTGTTCGCCCTAGCCGTGCGTTGAGAGGCAGCGAATATTGCCAGGAGTTCATTCCCTTCTCTAAGCAGAGGTTCAATCTTCTCCCTGCGCACAACCTCCGTGTCGACAAGCATCTCCAGCCAAAAGACAGATTCGTCCGCTTCCTCTACTACGGTTCCCATCTTGGAGATGAATTCGGCTCGAGAGCGAGCTCTTCCAGCAGCTCGGTAGTTTGCAGCCACGGAAGTGGCGCACCGAAGAAGCTGGTGTCCCATTATTCGCGATTCTTCCGACTTTGGCAGCGTACGCAAGAATTTCACAACTGTAATGGCAAATTGTTTCGATCAATCCCTCAGGATTTCTTGTAGTGTCGGCATCTTTCAGATCTCTCTTGCGGTCTGAGGTTCAATGATTAGACATTCAGCAGTTCAGACAGATTAACCTGATGGCCCAATATTCAGATGGATTGATGACCCGATGGATAGCTAAGATCGCCCGATGATCAGATGTCCCGATGGTCAGATGAGGAGATGGTCAGATCAATAGATGATGAGATGGTTTGATCACCCGATTACAGCATCTCCTTTAGCTTATCATACCCCGATCTACTCACTTGCAGCTGTGTTCCGTCCTTCAGGATGGCCATCCGGCTGTCTTTCGCATAGAGCTCGAGGCGCGCGAGACGATCGATGTTGAGGATATAGGAGCGATGAACGCGGACAAAGCGTTTCGGATCGAGCAAGGCCTGAAGGTCAGACAATCGCTGCTTCTTCAGATGTGTTTTTCCTTCCGACTTGATCGCAATGTAGTCATCCTGAGCTTCAATATAGTCGATCTTCTCCGCAGGGATGACGAAGACACGTGAACCATCCCGGACGAGAACGCGCTCAATCGTTTCTCCTTTTGGTCGCGCCGAGCTGATGAGCTCCTGCGGCGGCGGAAACTCCCGTTGCTCGAGCTTCTCCTTGGCGCGTGCCAGGGCTTCATCGAACCGCTCCCTGCTGAACGGTTTGAGAAGATAATCGACGGCATGAACTTCAAACGCCTTGACCGCGTACTGCTCATAGGCCGTGATAAAAATGACCACGAGGTCAGACTCAATGAGCTCCAGGACTTCGAACCCGTTCAGCTTTGGCATCTGGACATCGAGGAAGAGAAGGTCCGGCTTCAATTCGGTAACCGCCTTGACCGCTTCGAAGCCGTTCGAGCACTCCGCCACAATATCAATTTCGACGTGGTCGGCGAGGTATTCGCGAATGATGCTTCGCGCCAGCTCTTCATCATCCACTATAATTGCACGGGTTGGTTCCATAGACATTCTAAAGATACGAAACGGGGTCGTTTTTAGACATCTCTTTCGGGATCGAAGAGGTGGCTTGCCGTGGAGACCCGGCAGGGGACGAAAGAGGGGACGCTATTCCGGGACAACAGTAGGAACTGCGACCGGTGCTGGTCGGCGGAAACCAAGGCTTGTCTGTGCCGGAAGCCACAGGTCCGAATGGAAAACGCCGTCGCTCTCGGAAGTCTGGAGCTGCGCGTCATCCTTGTAAATTGCCCGGAGCCGTTTGCCGACGTTGTCGAGGCCAAGCCCTCCCTTACGATTTCTCGGTCGATCCGGATCGATCGGATTCTCAATCCTCACGTGGAGAACGCTTCCGCGCCATTCAGCTTCCAGGGTGATGGTCCCGCCATCCAGCATATGCGCGATGCCATGGTGCACGGCGTTTTCGATCAGCGGCTGAAGAATCAGCGGAGGGAC
>Ga0187870_1000496_pt1 | contig 44705 bp, 41 predicted proteins | sample June2016WEW_13_1_3_FD_132974 | JGI IMG/M metagenome (GOLD analysis project Ga0187870, IMG submission 132974) | Peatland microbial communities from SPRUCE experiment site at the Marcell Experimental Forest, Minnesota, USA - June2016WEW_13_150 | ecosystem: Environmental > Terrestrial > Soil >...
CGCCCAATCCGCGGAGTACCGCGGCGCCCAATCCGCGGAGTACCGCGGCGCCCAATCCGCGGAGTACCGCGGCGCCCAATCCGCGGAGTACCGCGGCGCCCAATCCGCGGAGTACCGCGGCGCGGCGAAAGTCTCCTACACTGATTTCATCCTGCGGGCCGCCGCAGTGGCTCTGCGGGAGCATCCGCTCATCAACTCCATCATTGAAGGAGAGCGGATCGTCCTGCGCGCAGAGATCAACATCGGCATCGCGGTGGCTCTGGACGCAGGGCTCATCGTTCCCGTCGTCCGGAGCGCGGACGAGCTCGGCGTCCGGCAGATTGCCGCGGCCGTCCGGGACCTGGCGGACCGCGCACGGAAAGGCTCGCTCACTCCGGATGAATACGCGGGGGGCACGTTCACGCTCACCAATCTCGGCATGTACGGGATCACGGAGTTCACTCCTCTCATCAATGTTCCCGAAAGCGCCATTCTCGGCGTGGGGACGATTGAAGAGAGCTTCCGCACCGGGGCCGGCGGCGTGATCGAGTCACGGAAGGTCATGAGTCTCTGTCTGACGCACGACCACCGTCACATCGATGGAGCGCCGGCCGCCGCCTTCCTCGGCAGGATCAAGGCACTCCTCGAAGAGTGCTACTCCCTCGTCTGCTGAGCCGGGCCATGGCGAGAGTGCCGGATGAGACACGCAGGGATTTTCTCGTCGAGGTTGCCAAGCTCTATTATGAGCAGGATCTCTCGCAGGCCGAGATCGCTCGAAAGTTCGCCATCTCGCGGTCACTGGTATCCCACCTGCTGAAGCGGAGCCGGGAGCAGGGCATCGTCGAGATCCGTATCAATGATTCCCGTTCACGCGGCGTGCATCTGCAGCGGAGGCTGTGCGAGCGCTTCGGGCTGGCCGATGCGGTGGTCGTTCCCTCGAACCCCGACGTCGAGAAGACCAAGGCGCAGGTGGGAAGGATTGCCGCAGCGCTCCTCGAGCCTCTGCTGAAGGATAATATCCGCATCGGGATCAGCTGGGGGACCACTCTCCACCAGCTAGTCAGCCATGTGCGGCCCCTTTCGCTCAAGGGCGTGGAGATAGTCCAGCTCCATGGCGGGCTGGGGTCGGGCAATCCCGCGATCGACGGGTTCGGCCTGGCACAGCAGCTCGCGGAAAAGCTGTCCGGCAGCTACAGGATCATTCAGGCGCCGATCGTCGTGCAGAGCGACGAGCTTCGGGACATGTTGATGCGGGAGCCCCGCATCGTGGAGACGCTGAGGAGCGGCGCCGAGGCGGGAATCGCGCTTTTCGGGATCGGGTCCAACCTGCCCGCGATCAGCTCCCTGGTGAGGACCGGCGCCTTGACTGAAGAGGAATCGCTCGCGCTCGTCAAGGAAGGAGCTGTCGGCACGGTCTGCGGTCTGCACATCGATGCCGAGGGGAGGGTCTTCTCCGGATCGCTGAACCGGCGGCTCGTGGGCATCTCCTTTGAGACCCTTGCACGGATACCCGTCCGGCTCGGACTCGCCGCGGGAACCGACAAGGCGGTTGCCGTGCGCGGGGCCTTGCGGGGAGGGTTCGTCACTGCCCTTGTCGTGGATGAGCAAATCGCCGAGGCGATAGTTGGGGGAGACTGAGGCAGCGGGGTCGCGCAGGTTCTGCTACAGCCTCATCGTCTGAGTCACTGGTATACCCTCACCCAGTCGATCGACATGATCTGAGGAAAAACGGTCGTCGCATCAGGATATCCAGGCCATGCACCACCGACGGCTAAATTGAAAAGTATGTAAAAGTCGCCGTCGTCAAATGGCCAGGTGCCGGGAACACTTGCTTTCTGCACCGTATGAAACTGGCGTCCATCGACATACCATTCTATTTTTCCGGTGCTCCATCTGATCTCAAAGACATGGTATGCATCGCAGAAGTTCTTCCTCGAAAGGGTGCAGCTTCCCTGGATCCCCTTGGCGCCGGAGTACCCCGGCCCGTGGAGTGTCCCATACATTTTGTTATCGCGGCCCGCACCGCCCCCGATCAGCTCCATGATGTCGATCTCGCCGGCATTGGGCCAGGTCCCCTTTTCGGGGAGCATCCAGAAAGCGGGCCAGATTCCCCGGCCGGAGGGGAGCTTTATCCGGGCGGCGATCACACCGTGTTTCCAATGCTCTTCCCCCTTTGTGACCATGCGGGCGGCGGTATACCCGCCATCGCCGCCATTTGTCTTTATGGCCTTGATGACAAGGTTGCCGTCTTCGATGAATGCATTGGGACCGCCGGTGTTGTTGTCCGTGTAGCGCTGCCACTCCTTGTTCCAGGAAGGGCTCCATCCTGTCTCGACTGTTTCGTATCCCCAGTCGGAGGTATTGATCGCTGCGCCATTGAACTCATCCTGCCAGACGAGTGTCATCCCTGCCGGTTCTTTCCAGTCAGTTGCAGCAGCAGAGTCCGCCAGAATCGTGTTTTGGGTCATACCTGCGCTCGCGCTCCCGGTCAGAATGATAGCAAAAAAGACCTGCCGCAAAAAGAACGGTTGTTTCACGCTGTGGATTCCTCCTGGAATCGAAGGTTTTCTTGAAACGGCTCTCGCCGTCACTATACTATCCGGTAGATGTTCGGCGCAACGAAATTGCTTCGCGCAATACCCGTCTTCCGCTATGACGGCACGGCAAAGGCCGTCTACAATGCGTTCCTCATCTTTGCCGCCCTTGCCGGCACGATCATCACCTCTTATCGCCTCACTTTTCGCCACCTGCAGCTCGACGCATTGTACTGGTTGATCACGGCCGTCTATCTTCTCGACATTCCGTATACGTTCAACCAGGCGGTCAAGAAAGGCCTCGTGGTGCATGCGGACAGGCGGAGCATCGCGCGAGAGTACCTGCGCGGCTGGTTCGCCGTCGACGTCATTGCGGCGATTCCCTTCACCGCGCTCTTCGCCCTGTTTTCCGGCGCCGTGACCACAGCGGCGGCGCCCGGCTTCGTCCTCCTGGACGTCATTGTGTTCACCAAGGTCTTGAAGATGGCCAAGATCAGCAAGGTGAGCGCCATCTTCCGCGACATCCGTGAGAGCCTGAGCGTGAATCCCGCACTCATGCGCCTGGTGACCTTCGCTTTCTGGTTCGTCACGGTCATCCATCTCATGGCCTGCGGCTGGGTTCTCATCGGGGCCAGCGAAAAAGCGAGACCCGCGTTCGACCAGTATCTGCGCAGTTTGTACTGGTGCGTCACGACCATCGCCACGATCGGCTACGGCGACTATACGCCCAGCCATGACAGCAACCCTCAGATCATCTACACGATCGTGGTAATGATCTTCGGCGTGGGCATGTACGGGTACATCATCGGCAACGTGGCGACCCTCATTGCCAACCTCGACGTCGCGCGCGCCAACTACCAGGAAAAGATGGAGGAGATCAACGATTTCCTGCGCACCAAGCGCGTGCCCGGCCCCCTTCAAAAGCGGGTGCGTGACTATTACGCTTACCTGTGGGAAACACGCAAGAGCATCTCCTCGGTTTCCATCACCGAGGAGCTTCCCCACACCCTCTCCATGGAAATCCTGCTCTTCATGAACCAGAAGATCCTCCAGAAGGTGTCGCTCTTCAAAAGCGCGAATGAGATCTTCATACGCGAGATCGTACAGCTCCTCCAGCCCATGGTGTTTCTGCCCGATGACTACATCATCCGCCAGGGGGAATTGGGCGACTGCATGTATTTCCTGAGCGAGGGGGACGTGGAGGTGCTCGTCGGCGGCGCCAAGGTCGCCCAGCTCGGCGCAGGTTCGCCTTTCGGTGAGACTGCCCTCATTAAGGAAGAGAACCGCAATGCGAGCATCCGCGCTCTCACGTACTGCGACGTGTACAAGCTGTCAAAGGCCGACTTCGATGCCCTGCGCGTGCGGCATGCGGATTTCAACGCGCAGGTGAAAAAGGTCGTCGAAGAGCGGCTCAAGGATACCGAAGAGAAAGCTCACCGATAGGGCCACCTGCAGCGGGCTGGGTTGGCCGCTGATCCCGCAAGCGGTTTTTCATTGACCGAGAAACCGGCGCATCAGTATTTTCATATATATGACAGATTCCATCCGATCGAACCCGGGTTCGTGGGTCCTTGTCTCGACTATTCTCGCCTCGAGCATGGCATTCATTGACGGCTCGGCCCTGAACGTGGCACTCCCCGCGCTGCAGACGGGACTGCGCGCGAACGGCGTACAGCTTCTCTGGGTCGTGAATGCCTACCTTCTCATGCTGGCTGCCCTGATCCCCATCGGAGGCTCCCTCGGCGACCTTCTGGGCAGGAAAAGGGTTTTTGCGATCGGCATTGGACTGTTCATGACCGCCTCCCTCGTGTGCGGGCTCGCGCCGAGCATAGAGTTTCTGATCGGCGCGAGGCTCCTGCAGGGACTCGGCAGCGCGCTCATGATACCGGGCAGTCTTGCCATCATCAGCGCATTTTTCGACCCCTCGAAGCGGGGACGGGCCATCGGCACATGGTCCGCGGTCACGACGATTGTGACCGTTGCCGGCCCTGTCCTCGGCGGCGTGCTTTCCGGCGCGGGGCTGTGGCGCGGCGTCTTCCTGATCAACCTTCCCATTGGCGTGGCCGCGCTCGCCGTGGTCCTGCTCAAAGTCCCGGAAAGCCGCGACGAGCGCTCGGAAGGGCGCATCGATTTCGTGGGCGCCGCATTGCTCGCCGTGGGCCTTGCCGGGCTCACCTATGCGTTCATCTCAGCGCCCGACCTCGGATTCGGGAACACGCGCGTCCTGGCATCCCTCGTCGTGGGAATTATCGGGGTGACGGTCTTTGTCGTCGTGGAAGCGCGCAGCGCTCACCCGATGATCCCGCTGACGCTCTTCTCCTCGCGCACTTTCAGCGGAACGAACCTTCTCACCTTCGGTCTGTATGGCGCGTTGAGCGCAGGGCTGTTTTTTCTCTCCCTGGATCTCGTCCAGGCGCAGAGCTACAGCATGGCAGCGGCCGGCCTTGCGTTCACCCCTTTCGCATTGGTATTGACGGCGCTCTCGCGCTGGGCAGGGGGACTTGTTGACAAGGCAGGACCCCGGCTCCCACTCATTGTCGGCCCGGCGATCGCGGGCGTCGCGTTCCTCTTCATGGCTTTCAGCGGCCTTTCCGACGGCCCTTCTCACTACTGGGTGACATTCTTTCCCGGGGTAGTTCTTCTGGGTGTCGGCATGGGCATCACCGTCGCGCCGCTCAGCACGGCGGTCATGAGCTCAGTGGCCACGCATTTCGCGGGCACTGCGTCGGGCATCAACAATGCCGTCTCCCGCACCGCGGGAGTGCTTGCCATTGCGGTCGTGGGGGGCGCCGCCCTCTTTCTGTTTTCGAACTCCCTGAGGGCCCGCACGACGCCGCTCAACATCGCCGACACGGCCCGGGCGGCACTTTCCGCCGAGGCACCCCGTCTGGGCGCGGCCTCTGTGCCGGCAGAGGTCTCCCGCGATAAGGTGGGAGAAGTGCAAACGGCGATACGGCTTGCTTTTGTCGACACCTTCAAGGTGGTCATGCTGATCTGCGCAGCACTGGCATGGATCGGCGCCGCTCTTGCCGGAGTCTTCGTCGAACGAAGACTCGCCGCGGCAGGCTGAACCAGAGGTCCCGGCAATCCAGTCTTGACACTGATTGCCGACAGACGGTTCCATACTGGTCACCCGCTTTTGAAATCTGGAGGAACACAATGAAGCGCATGATGGCTTTTTCACTGATCCTGGCCGTCGTAATGACGGGCATCGCCTTCGGCCAGGTCAAGGCCGCCAACGGTGTCTATTTTGCCCAGGATACCGACTTCGCTCCACAGGCAGGCTGGAAGGAACAGATCGTGGTCACGGTGGCCGGTGGCAAAATCACCAAGGTCATCTGGAACGGCGTCTCCAACCTCGGAGTCGCTGACAGGAAGACAGTAGCCGCCGCAGGCGGGTACGGCATGAAGAAGGCTTCGAAGCTGGGGCTCGAATGGGACAAGCAGGCCGCCAATGTGGAAGCCTACCTTCTCAAGTCCCAGAACCCGGCATTCGACAAATTCAAGCAGGACGGAACGACGGACGCCATCTCGGGGGCGTCGCTTCATGTCAAGATCTTCTACGACCTGCTCAACAAGGCGCTGGCCGCGGGCCCTGTGGCAAAGGGCATCTACAAGAAGGACGGCTGGTACTTCAAGGAACAGGCTGACTACGACAAACAGACCGGCTGGAAGGACTCGGTTCTCATCACGGTCGTGAATGGCACCATTGTGGACGTGCTCTGGAACGGGACCAACAAGAGTCCCGCGCTGAAATCGAAGCTTGTCGAGGCGCGCGAGGGACGATATGGAATGGCGAAGGCCGCCAAGAAGGGCGAGTGGAACGTGCAGGCCGCTGCCGTGCAGGCCGCGATCCTGAAAGTCCAGGACCCCGCGAAAATCGCGGTGAAGGCGGACGGAACCACGGACGCCATCTCCGGCGCCTCTCTCCACGTGACCGCGATCAGCCTGGCGGCCGAGGCCCTGAAGGGAGCGCGCTAGAGCTGGCCTCTCGGCCATCCCTGGCCTCGGCCAGCCTCGCCGTCCCTGGCTAGAGGTAGGCGCTCAAATGGATGGTGACCGGCGGATCCCCGTAGTAGCCGAATCGGCTGGTCAAGGTCCGGCCGGTGAGCTCACAGAGGCTCACGCTGCCGTGCACCTGCACCCCGCGCCAGTCCCGCGTGCCGCCCGGATTGTAGAACGCAGGAAATCTCCCGTTCGGCCTCAGGAAGTCGATGAGCTGCCAGGCAACCTGTTCGTCGATCCCGGAGGGGGCGGCATCGAGGGCATCGAGGATCTCGTGGTTGAGCTCGTCGTACCGCCATTGGGTTTCGTTCAGGCTCGCGCCGGCAAGGATGGCCGTCCACTCATTCATGCCGGCGAGCCTCATCTCGGGTGAGATGCAGTGGTTCGTGGCCACGAGCACGTCGGACCGGCTCTCGCGCTGCGGGGCAAAGTAAAAGGGTCCCGGGCAGTTGCTGTCCGTCCAGGTCTGGTTGATGTAGCCGCGCTCCGTGAAATATGACGGGGACCAGGCGACTCCCTTGTTGAGTTTTTCGATCTCTCCGCCCAACATTCTCCAGAGGCTGCCGGTTTTCCTTTTGAAGGCATCCGCAATGCTTCCGATGAAATCGACCGCCGTGTCCGCAAACTTGAGAAGCATGCGCCGATCAAACGCGTGCCAAAGCTGCTCGTTCCAGTCCTCGATGTAGTCCTGTGGAAACCGGTAGTCACGGCTGCGCACGACGAGCCCTTTGTCCGGCAGGGGCGTGCCGTACTTTCTCCGCACCATTTCGATATACGAGCGTCGTGGGAGCCGTCTGCGATAGTAGCGGGGGATATACGTGGAGTACGGAAACTCTTCTCCCGGTGGCAGCCGGGGCCCGGCTTCGATGACGCAGGCCGCGCCGCCCTTGTCAGCCACAGGATACAGCCAGGGAACCCCGCGCGGCGCTTCGCTGACATGCTGCACCGCCTCCCCTGCCGAGCTGCAATTGTGCAGGCAATCCCGGACAAGGAGCAATGAATTGAAGCCCGGCCGGTCGGGATTGCAGAACCGGCTCGGAAGCATGTTCACGCCCATGGCGACGCCTTCCGCATTCAATCCCACCATTGAACCGACAATGCCGGGCGCGGTCTGGCTGACAAAGGACGAAAGGGGCCGCCCCGCCCGTTCGTCAGGCCGGTAGATGATCAGGCATGCCGTGTCCTGGAATACGTCCGCGGTGGGGAACATGAAATCACGGCCGAAAAAATGTCTGCCCCCTGCCGCGGCACCCGACAAGGAGAATGCGTTGCACCCCAGCGGAGTCTTCAGAAGTCTCGGATCGTATCCCCTGTCCGCAAAAAGCTTTCCCGAGTAGATATGGGCAAGCAGGCAGTCGAATCCGAGATTGAGCGCCAGGAGGCTCTCCCGACGCACCGACGTCCATGGGTTGGCTGACCTGCATCCTTCCACGATGCCGTCGATTTCTTCGACGTAGGCGGGCGGAATGTCGGGAAGCATCTCACGGGAAGCCTCGGCGATAAGGCGCACGATGAGCTCCTTCAACGGCGCGAGCACGCCGCCGAGGGAGGCAGCCGCGCTGTCGATGAACGCGAACGCCACGTTCTGCACGTATTCGTTCGCCATGCGCGAAACATCCTCCTCCGCGAGAGCACCGAGCAGCCAGCCCATCACGCGGGGGCTCCCCTCAAGGTAAAAAGCCTTCTTGGGCCTGCCTGTTCTGAAGTTCCGCGCTCCCGAGTGTTCGGCGGCAACGCCGATTCGCCCGTCCTTCAGCCTGTAGCCCACCCTCTCACCGGGTGCGTGTGCAGAGGCAGGCATAATGCCACGGGGTACCGTGGCCGCGGGTGTAATGCCACGGGGTACCGTGGCCGCGGGAAACTGTCTCACCGAGAAGCCGTCTTTCCCGAATGCGTTCTGGATGCGCGCAAATCTTTCAGCGATGGACCCTGTCAGCGGCATAGGGCGCTCTCCCTTTTCATTGGATGCGATCTTAAGGGGGCTGCCATATCAAAGGCAAGAACAAACCACGGGCCCGCGGGGTCCGCACGCGGGGCGGCCCGATCATTCGCGCTTTTCAGGGGCGCGCGCGGCCGTACAGAACGGAGAGGCTGCGCAGCCTGGCCGCTGATTTCTCGTCGAGGCCGTTTTCACCGATCCTCCAGGACCAGTTGTTTTTACTGCTCGTGCCCGGCGTGTTCATCCGGGCCTCGGTGCCCAGACCCCGCACGTCTTGAAGCGGGATCACGGCAAAGCGGCACACGGAAGCCAGGGCCATCCGGATGAGACGCCATTCCACTTCAGGCTCGCCCGGCGGCGCATACTCATCCAGGTATGCCCGCTCCTGCGGCGTCCTTGCCGCGTACCATCCGCATGTCGTGTCATTGTCATGGGTGCCCGTGTAGACCACGGAGTCCGGCATGTGGTTGTGGGGAAGGAACGGATTGCCCGCGTTCAGCACCCCCGCCTCCCGGCTGTCGAACGCGAACTGCAGGATGCGCATGCCGGGGAAACCGAATCTCTCCCGCAGCGCGCTCACCTCGGGGGTGATCAGGCCCAGATCCTCCGCGATGATCGGCAGGGCGCCCAGGTCCTGTTGCATGGCCTCGAAGACGCGCGCACCGGGCACCTTCACCCACCGGCCCTTCTCCGCCGTAGGCGCACCGGCCGGCACCGACCAGCAGGAATCGAATCCGCGGAAGTGATCGATGCGCACGAAATCGAACAGCCGCCGGGCGGCCCGGATCCGCTGGATCCAGAATCGAAAGCCCTGCCTCTCCAGTGCATCCCAGTTGTACAGCGGGTTTCCCCAAAGCTGACCCGTCACGGCGAAATAATCCGGTGGTACCCCGGACACGACTGTTGGTTTTCCGTCGGAATCCAGGAGAAAGAGCTCCCTGTTCGCCCACACGTCCGCGCTGTCCGGTGCCGCAAAGATCGGAAGGTCGCCGATGACCCGGATACCCTTGCGCGCCGCCGCCGCGTGCAGTGAATCCCACTGGGAAAAGAAGAAGAACTGAATGACCGCCTCGATCGTGATGGCGTCCGCGTGCTCATCTGCAATGCGGGCCAGGGCCGCGGGGACCCGCAGGGCGATCTGCCTTTCCCACGCGTGGTTCCATGCCCCTTCGTACACCTGCTTGACCGCCATGAAAACGCAATAGTCCTCCAGCCACCCGGCTTCTTCCTTCCGAAAGGCTTCGAACTTTTGCCGACGCGGCCCCGCCGACTGGAGGAACCGCGATGCGGCCTGCCGCAGGAGCGGCATCTTCCAGTTGATTACGGCGCCGTAGTCCACGCGTGCATCGGAAAACCGGGGAATACGGCGAAGGTCCTCCGGCAGGAGGAGGCCCCACTCCCGAAGAACGTCGATGCTTACCAGCAGCGGATTGCCGGCAAATGAAGAAAAGCAGGCGTAGGGGGAATCACCGAACCCGGTCGGCCCCAGGGGAAGAACCTGCCAGAGTGATTGTCCGGCTGACGCGAGGGAATCGAGGAATCGGTAGGCCGCGGGACCAAGATCACCGATTCCGTACGGCCCCGGCAGGCACGTGGGATGCAGGAGAATCCCGCTTGCGCGGAGCGCTTCAGTGCTCACGGGCTTCTCGCTGCGCGGGACGGGCCCCTCGCTGCCCGGGACGGGCCATTCTTTCCCCGGTTCGAGCGGGCGGGCGCCGCGGTGGAGGTGCGGATGACCAGCTCGGGCTGCAGCACGACGCGTTCACCCGTGCGCACGCCGGTGCGAAGCTCTTCCAGCAGGAGGTTGGCCGTGTTGCGGGCAAGCTGGTCGTGGTGCTGCCACATCGTGGTAAGGGAGAGGAACTCCGCAAACGGAATGTTGTCGTATCCGACAACGGAAAGCTCCCGGGGAACCTTTACACCCAGGTCCCGGGCAGCCATCAGGACCCCTGCCGCCTGGACATCCGACGTGGCGAAGATCGCGGTGGGCGGGGTCCTCCGGGTGAGGAGCTTCCTCGCGCTGGCGCTGGCATCGGCGCTCGTCCATTCCCCGCTCATGATGTACTCCTCCCGGACAGGGATGCCCGCGGCGGCGAGCGCCATGCGATATCCCTTGAGCCTCTCTTTCCCGATGGGGGAGTACAGCCGGGTCTCGGGCTTTCCCCCGATGATGGCGAGCTCACGATGGCCCAGCTCGATGAGGTGACTGACCGCCTTGAACGCGCCTATCTGGTGGTCGTAGTCAACCGAGCTGTAGGCGGGATGGCGCGCTTCCACCATGACCACCGGGACGCCGAGACTGGAAACGAGCATCTCCTCCTCGAGAAGGATCGGCGTGCTGGCCACGATCAGGGCACAGAGCTTCTCCTCCGCCACGATCCTGTCGATGACCTCCCGCCGATGGGCGGGAGTCTGCGCGTTGTAGAGGATCAGGTCGAAGTCCTTGAGCTGACGGTGCAGGCTCTCGAAGATCTTCAGGAAGAAGTCCCCGATGAAGAAGGGGGAGAGAATGCCGATCTCCCGGGTGGTCTTTTTCCTGAGACCCGAGGCGGCGGGCGAGGGGAAGTAGCGCTCCTTCTGCATGACGGCGATCACCCGTTCCCGCGTCTCGCGCGAGATGCCGTGCTTGCAGTTGATGACCCGGGAAACGGTCGCGGTGGTCACCCCGGTCATCCGCGCGATGTCGTAGATGGTCACCCGTTTCCTGCGCTCCATGCCCCCTCCGGAAAATCGCGCTTGACAATCGGTTCGGAGTAGTTATACTGGTGCAACCGGTTGCATTATTTTACATTGAATTCGGGGAATGTGCAACAGGGCGGACGATTCCGGAATCCGCCGGGTACGGCGATGCGGGGAATAATCGTGCAGGCGGTGCCTGTTTGACCGCCCCGGAAGGCGGTGGTACCTTCTATCCGGCCGCCGGAGTTCTTTGGACTTTCTCTCAATCTTTCATGAGTGGAGGAGGTGTCGAATGAAGAAGCTTCTCTTCGTGTTTCTCATCCTCGCGTCCGTGGCCCCCCTGGTCATGGCGGAGGTCACGGCAAAGGACCTTGCCGCGGTAGGACCCACAAGCATCCTCTTCTGGACCAAGGAAGGGGAGGCTGACCAGGCGCTGCAGTTCGTGAAACTGGAGACCGACCTGTTCTCGAGATTGTACCCGAATATCACCTTCGAGGTGGCCAATAAGGACGTGGAAGTGCTCCGACAGGACTTCCAGACGGCGAGCCTCGCCGGCTCCGCCCCCGACCTCCTGTGGACCGTGAACGATCACACGGGCCCCTTTACGACCGCGGACATCATCCAGCCGGTCGACACGCTGTTCAACCTGAAAAAGTACGTCGATGCGGCCCTTGCGGCGGTGACTCTCAAAGGAAAGGTCTGGGGAATCCCCATTTCCAACGGCAATCACCTCATGCTCCTGTACAACAAGTCGCTCATCAAGAAGCCGCCTGCCACGACCACCGAGCTCCTCGCCCTGGCGGGGAAGATGCCGGCGGGAACCTATCCCCTGGTGTACAACCAGACCGAGCCTTTCTGGCTGGTGCCCTGGCTGGGCGGGTTCAAGGGCACCGTGTTCGCCAAAGACGGCATCACCCCCACACTCAATACGAAGCCCATGGTGGATACCCTGAAGTTCCTGAAGAGCCTGAAGGACAGGAAGATCGTTCCCACTGAAAGTGACTACAACGGCGCGGATACCCTCTTCAAGGAGGGCAAGGCCGCGATGATCATCAACGGGGACTGGTCCCTCGGCGCCTACAAGGATGCCTTGAAGGACGACCTCGGCGTTGCCCGCATCCCGAAGGTGGCGGCCTCGGGCGCGTGGCCCGCTCCTTACACAAGCGGCGCCTTCTTCATGCTGCCCAAGGACCTGTCGGGTGACAAGCTCACCGCCGTGCGGGGATTCATCCAGTTCGTCACCGGCAGAGAGATGCAGGTCGAGATGGTCGCCAAGCTGTCGCGTTTGCCGGGGCTCAAGGACGCGCTGAGTGACGAGCTCATCACGAGCGACCCGATCCTGAAGGGTTCCTCGGACCAGATGGTCGTCGGGACCCCTATGCCGACGGTCATTGAAATGCGGGCAAACTGGGACGCGATGAAACCCGAAATGGCTGCGGTGCTCTCCGGCACCAAGACGGCAGAGGCAGCGGCAGCGGACATGCAAAAAGCCGCGGTTGCCGCCATCAAGTCGCTCCAGTAGCGCAACACGTACATTCGCGGGGACGGGGACCGCCGTAAGGGGCGCGCCCGTCCCCTTTCTCGTCCGCCGACATGAACGGAGGGACGCATGCAATCCCTGACATCGCAGATCATTACGAACAGCCTGGGCCAGGTGGGCTTGACGGTACTCGCCCTGGTCGCGGGCGTGGTCTTGATCGAACTGCTGGTGTACCTGGCCGCGGGAAAAATCTTCCACGCGAAGAATGCGCTCGTCTACATGCTCCTGGCGCCTGCCGTCATCGGACTTGCGCTCCTGATCGTGTATCCCATTGTGCTCGAGCTGCGCCTGGCCTTCAGCAACATGAGCCTGCGTCGGTTCAAGAATCCCGACTACGGGCTTGCGCAGGGACTCGACAACTTCAAGCTCATATTCACCGAGCCCGTGCTCAAGCAGGTCATGTTCTTCCCGGTCTTCCTGCGCACGATCCTGTGGACCGGCATCCAGGTCGTTTTCCATGTGACGCTCGGCCTGGGGCTCGCCCTGCTGTTGAATCGCAAGTTGCTGTTGAAGGGCCTCTACAAGGTGCTGCTGGTCATCCCGTGGGCAATCCCCCAGGTCATTGCATGCCTCACCTGGCGAGGTGAGTTCCACTTCGAGTATGGGTTCGTCAACATATTGTTGAAGGCCGTCGGCATCCCCGGGGTGCAATGGAAGTCGGACCCCTTCTGGAACTTCGTCGCAATGAATATCACGAACATCTGGCTCGGCGTCCCCTTCATGATGGTGATCTGCCTCGGTGCGCTGCAAAGCATCGCCAAGGAGTACTACGAGGCGGCGAAAATGGACGGGGCGACCGGATGGCGGAAGCTGCGCTCCATCAGCCTGCCGCTGATGGCTCCCATCCTCACGCCTGCCGTCATTCTGGGAGTGATCTGGACGTTCAACAACTTCAACGTGCCCTACTTCATCAATGAGAACCATCTGGAGACGTCGGACATCCTGGTGACGGCCCTGTTCCGCGCCGCGTTCGAGTACAACCGCTACGGGTTCTCGGCGGCGTTCGCCATCGTTATTTTCCTGATCCTGTTCATCTTTTCAGCGTTCTACATCCGGTTCACGGGCGCTTTGAAGAGCGTGCGGGGCTGAGGAGGAGAGCATGGAAGACACACTCGTCGTCAGAAGGAAGAGAAGCCTCCCCGTGCGCCTCCTTATGGCGCGCATCGAGGGGGAGAGCATCTGGTTTCGACTGCTCGTCAACATCATTTTGATCGCCGCGTGCGTGATCGCCTTGTACCCCGCGCTGCGGATTCTGGCCGTTTCCCTCCGGCCGCATGACCGGCTGCTCTCTACCTCTCTCGCCATTATCCCGCCGGACGCGACCTTGGGCAATTACCATTCGGTCCTTTTTGAAAAGGATTTCCCTCTCTGGATCTGGAACAGTCTCCTGATCACCATATCTACGTCAATCATGGGGCTCATTCTTTCGGCAACCTCCGCCTACGCCTTCTCACGGTGGAGATTCCATGGCCGCTCGGGGTTTCTCATTTTTCTCCTCACCACGCAGATGATACCGGCAGCCATGATGATGGTGCCTCTCTACATCATCGCGGCGCGGCTGGGCCTTATCAACACCTACACGGGTCTCGTGTTGAGCTATTCGGTGAGCTCGATCCCATTCAGCATCTGGATCATGAAGGGCTACTATGACACCATTCCCTCATCCCTCGAGGAAGCGGCCATGATCGACGGCGCGTCGAGGATGTACACGCTCTACCGGATCGTTCTCCCCCTGGCGGCCCCGGCCCTTGCGGTGGTGTTCCTCTTCAACTTCATGAATTCGTGGAACGACTTTCTCCTGGCCCGCATCATGCTCCAGCGTCCCGCGGTCCTCACGTGGCCCCTGGGCCTGCAAAGCCTGCAGCAGCAGTTCCAGACCCAGTGGGGAGCGTACGCGGCAGCGTCGATCCTGATCTCGATACCTGTCGGAGGACTGTTCCTCTTCACTTCGAAATGGCTCGTGTCCGGCCTCACCCTCGGATCGGTGAAGGGGGACTGAGGGGGGCCCTCATGGCGGCGCGTGGTCCGTCGATCTTCCTCGCCGCTTTGGCCCTGGCGGGAATGCTTCTCGCGGTCCCTCCCTCGATTCACGGAGAAGAGTCCGGAGACGCGCTTTACCTCAGCCTGGTCTGGAATCAGCATCAGCCTCTCTACTATAAGAATGCCTCCGGGGTATACACGCGGCCATGGGTGCGCGTGCATGCCACCAAGGACTACTACGGCATGGCGGCCATGCTCGAGAAGTATCCCGACATCCATGTCACTTTCAACCTGACGCCCGTCCTGATCCGGCAGCTTGACGACCTTGGCTCCGGCGCCCGTGATTCCTACGAGGTGGCGGCCGAGATCCCCGCGGAGAAGCTTGCCGCCGCGGACAAGGTCTTCATTCTCCAGAGGTTCTTCGACGCGAACTGGAGCCACATGATCGCGCAGTTTCCGCGATACAAGGAGCTGCTGGACAAGAGGGGAGGAACGACGGAGGAGGCGATCCAATCGGCCCTCCGCTCGTTCTCGGTGCAGGATTTCCGGGACTTGCAGGTCTGGTTCAACCTCGCCTGGTTCGATCCGGACTTCCTGGCTCAGGAGCCGCTTGCGTCCCTTGTGCGCAAAGGCGGGGACTTCAAAGAACAGGACAAGACCATCCTGTTCAAAACCGCGCGCGACATCATCAGAAAAATCATCCCCGAGCACAGGAAGCTTCAGGGCGCGGGCCAGATCGAGGTCATCACCACCCCGTACGCCCATCCCATCCTTCCGCTCATCTACAACTCCGACCTGGCCGCCGGGAGCGATCCCACGGCCCAGATGCCCGCGCGATTCTCCTATCCACAGGATGCGATTGCGCAGCTTGCAAAGAGCGTCGAGGTCTACGAGAGCCACTACGGAAGGAAGCCCGTCGGCTTGTGGCCCGCGGAAGGCGCCGTTGCGCAGGACATCGTGAAGCTGGTTGCGGACGCCGAATATCGATGGATGGCATCCGGCGAGCAGGTGCTCGCGAAGTCACTGGGCAAGCCAGGCTTCACCCGGGACGCTCGCGACGCCGTGACCGAGGCCGACGACCTTTACCGGCCCTACTACGTGCAATTCCGGGCCGGACCTCGGGTTGCGGTCACGTTCCGCGACAATCGGATTTCTGACCTTGTGGCTTTCGAGTACTCCGGGACCCCCGGGGAGGAGGCCGCACAGAACTTCATGGACCGGCTGGAAGCCATCCGGGACAGGCTGCGCGCGCAGGGCGCGAAGGGCCCGCACCTGGTAAGCGTCATCCTTGATGGTGAAAACGCGTGGGAGAACTATCCAAATGACGGCAAGGACTTTCTCAATGCGTTGTATCAAAAGCTTTCCGCAAGCACGACGGTCCGCACCATCACGCCGTCCGGGTATCTGAAGCTGTTCCCCGACCAGCGCAGGCTCGCCTCCCTCTGGGCCGGCTGCTGGTTTTCCCCCGATTTCGCTGCCTGGATCGGAGAGCCCGAGAAAACGATGGCGTGGAACTATCTCGGCACGACACGCCTGGCCCTGGCCCAATACGATTTCTACAAAAAGAAGACGACGAGCCCGCAGCGGCTGGCCCGGGCGCTGGATGCGATGTATCTTGCCGAGGGATCGGACTGGTTCTGGTGGTTCGGCCATGACCATGACTCGGGCGACAACGAATACTTCGACGAAGCATTCCGCGCGCTCCTCGGCGAGGTTTACGCCGCGCTTGCCCTGCCCGCGCCCGATTTCCTGAAGGTGCCGATCATCGCGCGGAAGCCGGTACGCTCGGCAAAGGATTTTGAGGTCCTTTTCACGCCTTCGATCGACGGAGTGGCGGGCACGGGCGAATGGGATAATGCCGGCGCGGTCGTTGCCCCCGGCGGTACCATGGCGAAAGGGTCGGATGGGTTGAACGCTTTCTATTATGGCTTTGACCAGTCCCACGCATACTTTCGCGTCGACTTGCTGCAGGCCATGAGCGCAGTCGGTCCGAGGTCCTCATTGCAGGTGTATTTTTCACGGCCTGGGCAGAAATCTTCAAGCGCATTCACGCTCAGGAAAAGCGTGCTGGGATTCCGGGCAGGGTACGCCGTAGAGGTTGTGCAGGCAGAGGGGACGGCGTCTGCCCGGCTCCTTGCGCAGGGACCGCATGGCACGTGGGATCCACAGAGCGCCGGGGTGATAGCGGCCGTGAGCGGGCGAGTGGCTGAAATCGCGCTGCCTCTCTCATCCGTCGGGGACCTGTCGACAGGAGACCAGCTTGAGATGCAGGTCGTGCTCTCCACGGGAGAAAGAGATCTTGCCATTTTTCCCGCACGCGGACCCGCGCAGGTGGCAGTTCCCGACCTTGGCACCGGCAAGATCGTTCTGGATGTCCGGGATCCATTGGGGGATGACCACGGCCCGGGACCATACGTCTATCCGACAGATCCGGTGTTCGACAAGGGCGCATTCGACATTGAACGCTTCACCGTCTCTGCGAACGATGCGAACCTCGTCTTCACGTTCCGCATGGCCGGCCCGATCAACAACCCATGGGGCTCGGGCATCGGGCTCTCGCTGCAGACCTTCGACATTTACATCGACAGGGACCCGGGAGCGGGCATCGGGCCGCGCACGCTGCTGGAGGGAAGGAATGCTTCGTTGCCCGAAGGTTTCGGCTGGGAGTATGCCATCTGGGTGGAGGGGTGGAACCAGAAGCTCATCGTACCCGACGCTGCCGGCAGGCCCGCGGAGGTTCCCGGCAGCCCTGTTCGGGCTGTCGTGAACGCGCCGCGGCGGGAAGTGACGATCATCGTCCCCCGCGCGGCCCTGGGCGGCCTGGACCCCTCGACCTGCGCGTACGTCGGGCTCGTGCTGAGCCAGGATGGCTTTCCCGCGCCTGGCGTGCGTCGGGTGCGGGATGTGCTGCCGAAGGCCGAGCAATGGAGGATCGGCGGCGGGCCATCGGACACCAATCACACCCGCATAATGGACGTTGCCTGGCCTGAGGGGCGGAGCCCGAGCCAGGAGGAATTCCTGGGAGGGTACCCGGCTTCGCGGGAGAAAGACATGGATCTCCTGAAGCCCGAAGATTTCGCGCAGGTCCCGATGTTAATGGAATCCGCAAGCTCGCCGATGGGCCAGAAACCGCCCGATTGACCAGCAGGGCCACCCCTATTAGACTCTAGTTCGCGTTGCCCGTTTCAGGGAACACGGAATGCGGTGCAATTCCGCAGCGGTCCCGCCACTGTAACCGGGATTTCTGCAGCACGGATGGAGACATCCAAGCCATTGCCTCTGAAGGGGCGAGAAGGCGCTGCGGGGAAAATGATCCGGAAGCCAGGAGACGATTCCTGAAACCCTTACCCTTCGTGGAGAGAGGATGCTTGGCGTGCTGTATTTCCAACCGTTGATCCCCCGCGCTTCAGTGCCTGGACCTCATCTCTTCATACGCAAGCTCGCGGATGAAACCCGCAGGTGCGCAAGTTCGCGCACGAGCTCGCGGATGGGGATTGAAAAGGCCGCGGGGAGATTTCCGTGAACAGAAAAATCCTCTGCCTGAGCGCCGCTCTTGCCTGCAGCGTTCTTGCCCGCGCGCCTCTCTGGGCGCAAAACACCGCGGAGCTGAACGAGGTTGTCGTCACCGCGACCCGGGTCGATTCGACCATCCTGGAATCGCCGAGCGCGGTCAGCGTCATCAGCGCCGCGCAGATCGCCGAATCGGGCGCCACCGATGTCGCGCAGGTGATCAACGGCCAGCCGGGAGTCGTGGTGTACGACTACGGGGCCGAGGGCGCCACCAAGAGCGTGAGCATCCGGGGGTCCACCTCGAGCCAGGTCCTGGTGCTCCTGGACGGGATCCGTCTGAACTCCAGTCGGGACGGCGGAGTGGATCTTTCCTCGATCCCGATGGAGCTAATCGATCACATCGAGATCGTCCGCGGGGGAGAAAGCTCTCTCTACGGTTCGAGCGCCATCGGTGGGGTGATCAACATCGTCACGAAAAAAGCCGAGAAGCCGACAATCTCGCTGAGCGTCAGCAACGAGAGCTATATCCCGCATGCGGCAAACACTGTTTCCTCAATTCTCACTCCGACTCCAGTTGGCGCCAATCCTCTGGACCTCCTGGACGGTCAGAATGTGAACCTTTTGATTGAAGGAAAGCTCGGCGCCGTCGGTCTCAACGGGGGCGCCTCTTTCGCGCGCGCCGCCAATGCGTTCACGTGGAATGACACCGCGATCATCGACGACTGGCGGCGGCAGACCAACGCGGACACGCGTGCCGGCAGCGGCTTCGCGGGGGTCCGCGCGCCGCTTCTCGGAGGCGAGCTTTCCGCAAAAGCCATCTTCGAGACAGCCGATACAGGGGCACCGGGGACGCTGTTGTACCCGAGTGAAAGCGCGCGTCAGACCCATGCATCCGCGTCCGGAGCGGCGGCCTGGAAAACGGACCGCTTCCTCACGGATGCCCTCACCCTGGACCTCAAAGGCTTCTATCGTTACGACGAGCTTGGCTACACCGACCCAAGCTTCTCCACGGTAAGCCTCCACAAGACACAGACTGCCAGTCTCGATGCCACGCAGAAGCTCGACTTCTCCGAACAAGTCGCCGCAATCTACGGCGGAAGCGCATCCTACGATTCAGTGGACAGCACCAACTACTCAGCGCCGCACAGCCGGCTCAACCTCGCCGGATTTCTTTCGGTGCCGCTCACGCCGCTTGAAATCCTGACAATAACGCCCACCGCCCGCTATGACTACTATGCGGACTTCGCGGGCAGCCTCTCATACTCGCTGAGTGCAGTGGTGCACCTGGACGATGAGTCTTCCCTGCGCGCATCCTTTGGGAGCGCCTACCGGGTACCGACCCTGAATGACATGTACTGGGGGTATCAATTCAGCTCTGCCACCTTCGGCGGGGTGACATATGACTCCATAGTTGAAGCGAACCCCGGCCTCAAGCCGGAGACATCGTTCAACGGCGAGGTGGGATGGTCCCTCGCAACGAAGAAAGTGTCCCTCGATGCCACCGTGTTCGCGCGGCTCGTCTACAATAACATCATCTGGCTCACCACGGACAGTTTCGACGCGATCACGTTGACGGACACTTCCACGACCACACCCGAAAACCTGTACGAGACGCTTTTCCCCGGCGCCGAGATCCACGGAAAGCTCATGATCACAGACGCGATCTCCCTCGAAGCGAGCTACACCTTTCTCTACAGTCTTCTGTTGAACGATGGCACGACTGCCCTGACCCTTTCCGACAACCGCCGCGTGCCCTATTCACCCATGCATTCAGCCAGCGCGCAGGCGCGGTACACCGGAAAGCTCATCGGGATCGGTGTCGAGCTGCGGTACCTGAGCGAACAGTTTATCGACACTACGAACACAGGGGCCAATGCGCTCCCCGGCTACTTTCTCGTCAACGCGGACTTCCGGTTCAACGCGAGTGACAATGTGGCACTTACCCTCGCGGCGAAAAACATCCTGAACGCCCTCTACTACACCGTCTCTGGGTACAATTCCCAGGGGTTCCCCTTCGATCCGGGCTATCCCATGCCTCCCTTCTCCCTGGTGACAGGGGTGAGCGTGAAGCTGTAGGCGGAGGCGATTGGCGGTGCTCACGTGAAGCCGCGGCAGAGTATCGCCCTTTCCCTCCTCGCCGCGCTCAGCCTGCACGCGGTCGTCCTCCTCACCGTGCGCATGGCAGGACAGGGAGACTCGGGAGCGCCGACAATCGAGCTTGCACTTGAATCGGCGCGGGGCTCGGCGTCGGCAAGACCACTGCGGCCGCGGGCCGCGTCGCCGCCGCGGCCCGCGCCTGCTCAGCTCCCTGCCCCTGCCGCGCCGAGCGAGAATAGCGATGCCTCGCCGCAGCCCGTGACAATGGAACCCGCTGCAGGATCCTCTGACGTGAATGACCGGGCGCAGGCCTCGGGCGCGGCAACGGGCGGGGCAGTCACGGCCGGAACGGACGGCCGGGATGAGGGTGCCGCCGCGGCGCCCGCGCTTACGCCTCCCCATCCGAAGGCGGAGATTCTTCCGACCTATCCGCGGAGCGCGCGCAGGGCAGGGCTCGAGGGAATCGTGCGGATCGCGGCGTTTGTCGATGAATCGGGCCACGTGGTCAGCGCCGAAGTTCTCTCCTCCTCGGGCCATGATGCGCTCGACCAGGCCGCGCTCCAGGCGGTTCAGCATGCTTTTTTCGAGCCGGCCCTGCAGGCAGGCAAGCCTGTCCCCTGCCGTCTCATCATACCCGTCCGTTTCAAGCTGAATTGACATTATGCGTCCGCTCATATATTCAGTGGTACACATGTCCGCGGCCGACAACTGTCTCCTGGTCGAAAATCTCAACGTGACGCGCGACGGGACGCGGATCCTCCGCGGGCTCTCGCTCCGAGTGGCGTGCGCGGAGAGGCTCATTATCGCGGGGCCCAACGGCGCGGGAAAGACAACGCTGCTGAAGGCCCTTCTGGGGCTGATACCGAAAACCGCCGGCCGGGTGCGCGTCCTTGGGGCCGAGGTGGGGTCCCGGGAATGGCTGCGCGGCAGGCGCCGCGTGGGCTACGTCAACCAGGAGTCGGTGCAGGTGGATTTCCCGATCTCGGGTCGCGAGGTGGTCGAGATAGGAACGTGCAGCCTGCCGCTGGGCAGGGCCGAGAAGGTGAGACTCATTGAGGAGGCCATGCGAACGGCCGGCTGCGCCCATCTGGAGTCCAAGATGTACGCGCGTCTGTCCGGCGGGGAGAAGCAGAAGCTGTCCCTGGCGCGATGTCTCTGCCAGGACCCCCAGCTCCTCCTGCTCGACGAACCCACTTCATCGCTCGATCCGCAATCCCGGGCAGAGCTTATGGGGCTTCTGAGAAGTCTCAATGAGACGCGCGGGCTCACCGTGCTCATGGTTTCTCACGATTCCCAGGCGCTGACCGAAAGCGGGTGGAGGATCGAGCGTCTCGAGGCGGGCGTGTTTGCCTGAGCTGCCGGCCTTGAGCTTTCTTCAGGCGCTTTCCTATGCTCCGATTCTCAGGGGGTTCCTTGCCCTGGTTCTGGCGGGCTGCTTTTTTCCCCTGGCCGGGGTATTCATTCTTCGCCTGAACCTCGTCACCCTGCGATTCACACTCATGCATGCCGCGCTGCTCGGCGCCGCCATCGGGCTGGCCCTCCACATCGATCCGCTCCTCGCCGGATTGGCCCTGGACCTCATCACGATCGCGGCGATCGGCCGTGTTGCCCGCGAGTCCGGCCTGGCCCTGGGGTACGTGGCGACTTTTTTCATGGTCCTGACGATAGGGCTCGCTTTTGCGGTGATCTATAAGGCGGGAGTGCCTGCCAAGGATGCATTCGGGGTTCTCTGGGGGAGCATTTACTCGTTGTCGCGCGCCGACCTTGCCTTCACCGCCCTCTACTCCCTTGTGATCGTTCTGTTCGTCACGCTGCTCTTCCCCCGGGTGAGCGCGGTTCTCTTCCACCGGGAGATCGCCTTCGCCTCGGGGGTGAACGACGCTGCGCTCACCACCGTCATCCTTCTGTTCGTCGGCGTCAGCGTGGCACTGCTGATGAAGCTCATCGGCGCCCTTCTCCTGGATTCTATCCTGCTCCTGCCGGCAATAATTGCCTCATTCACGGCGCGCAGCACACGCGGGTTCTTTTTCCAGGCATGCCTAATAGGCGCATTCTGCAGCATTGCCGGTTTCTTCTCCTCGCTCGCGCTCGACGTTCCCGCCAGCTCGGCGGTGACCGTCATCGCGGCATGTCTCCTGGGGGCCGGGCTCCTCTCCCGGAGACTTGTAAGGAGGATTTCATGAGCAACATTCTCCGGTGCGCCCTGGCGGGTGCGCTGGTTTTCCTGGGACTTGCAGGCCCCGCCGCGTCGCAGCAGAAGCCGCTGCGCGCCGTGGCCACGAATACCTGGACCGCGGCATTTGCGCGTGCGGCAGGGATCGAGGACGTCGTCACACTGGCTCCCGCGGACCTCCGGCACCCTGCGGAGTACGAGCTGAAGGCATCGGACGTGGCGGCTCTCACGGGCGCCGACATCATCATCTCCACGGGGTTCGAAGTGATGGCGAAACGGCTCTCGGAAGCGGCGGGCAGCCGGAACGTACGGATCCTTCAGATCGAAGCCGACTACACGCCGGCCATCATGCGGAGCTCGCTCCTGGCCATCGCCGAGGCGGCCGGTACGATGCCCCAGGCTCGGGCGAGCATTGCCGCCCTGGAAGCGTTCGAGGCTTCGTGGAAGAAGGAGCTCCGCGACAAGGGGCTCACGGGCGCCGCCATTCATGTGCATCTTTTTCAGAAGCCGCTCATGGAAGAGCTGGGGTTCACCGTGAAGGGAGTATTCGGCCCTGCGCCCCTTGAGGCGGCGCAGATCTCCCGTCTTTCGCGGGAGAAGGTATCCCTCATAGTGGATAACTGGCACAACGAGGTTGCCGCGCCCCTTCGCGAGACGATGCCGGACGCCCATTACGCGTCGCTGATCAATTTCCCCGGACCGGACGGGACCGTGACCCTGCTCGACGTGCTGGCGGACAATCGCAAAAGGCTGGCTGCCGCCGTACCGTAGCCGTTCGAGCTTAATCTCTTTTCCAGGGCATGCGCAGGCATTCCTCGGTGTCAAAGAGCCGGTAGTCCGCCTTCCCGTTCACCAGGAACGTCCGGACCGAGTTTCCGTTGAGGTACTGCCTTGCCCTGGCGAGCGTTCGCCCGGTCCTCGAGACGTCGTCCACGAGGAGGACTTTCTTCCCCGCGTAGGCTGTCGGGCTCTCTTCCAGAAGCTGCGCGTCATCGAATCGGGGCACGTTCTCGTTGTCCCTGTAGTTGATCCGGATGATGCTCAGTGGGATGCCCCACTCCTGCTGGAGAATCGCCGCCGGAATGACGCCTCCCTGCGCAATGGCCGCAATGGCGTCGAAACGCTCCGAGGCCATTTCCCGAAGCGCTCGGTCCAGCTCGGCGTAGAATGTCTTCCAGTCGATAGAGTGAGTGTATATCACCTGCGTACCCTGCTCTCTAATGTACCTGCCGGACCCGTGCCCGGCAAAGGCCGTGAAGGACTTTCGTGAGGGGATGCGGCGTGCTAAACTGTTCATGGGGTGCGTCATGCGGGGAAAAGTCCCGGAGCGGGTGCTTCTGATCATCGACGTGCAGAACGACTTCTGCCCGGGGGGCAGCCTCGCGGTAGAGGAAGGGGACGCCGTTGTGCCGGTCATCAACGCCATCATGCCCCTCTTTCACCGCGTGGTAGCCACCCAGGACTGGCATCCGCCGGATCACGTCTCCTTCGCCTCCAGTCACCCCGGCCACAAGCCCCTCGATCTTGTAGACGCGGGCGGCATCGAGCAGGTGCTCTGGCCCGATCATTGCGTGCAGGCAACGCGCGGGGCGGAGCTCCACCCGCGCCTGGAGTCGGGCAGGATCGAGCTCGTGCTCAGGAAAGGCCTTCGGAGGAACCTCGACTCGTATTCCGCATTTTTCGAAAACGATCGCAGGACCGACACCGGTCTGCGCTACTATCTGAAGGGCATGGGAACCCGGGAGATCTACCTCTGCGGTCTTGCCACCGATTACTGTGTCCTTGCCTCGGCCGTGGATGCCCGCAAGCTCGGCTTTCGCGTCACGCTGGTGCGCGATGCGTGCCGCGGCGTGGACCACCCGAAGGGGAGCGTGCAGGAGGCCCTGGCGACAATGGAAAAAGCGGGGGTGATCATGACGGAGTCCGCGGCAATACGCTGAGCGGGAGCTCACCGCTGCATGAGCGGCGCGCCGGGGGGACTGCATCCGCTCACGTGGCCTCCAGCGGGTCGATGTGGATGAAGGCGCGCGAGATCTCCTCCATGTCCTCGATTGCCCACTGCACTTTCTTGCCGATGCCGTGCGCGTCCTCGATGCTCAGGCGCTTGTCGACGTCGATGTGGACTTCGATTTCAACCGTGGTGCCCACGTAATGGGCGAACACGTCGTTCAGGCTGATGACCCCTTCCACGGCCTTCGCCTTCTCCCTGACCTTTTCCACGAGCGCGGGAGGCGGCGCCTCGCCCATGAGGTACTTGATGTTGTCTTTTCCTATGAGGAAGCCTGCCCGTATGATCCACAATCCGACGAGCATCGCCACGAGGGGATCGAACACGGGAAAGCCGAGGTTTGACGCGACCACCCCGGTGAGCACCGCCGCGGAGACGAGCACGTCGTTGCGGTGGTCGGTGGCCGAGGCCATGATGGCGGGGCTGCCCGTCTTTCTGGCCACCTGTCGGGCAAAGAGGTGCATGCCCAGCTTGATCGGCATGACGGCGATCACCAGGAGGATCGGCAGCAGTCCAATCCTGATCTGCTCACCGTTGATCAGGCGCCCGACCGACTGGGTGATGATCTCGAAACCGACGATGCCGCTGAATATTGCCACCACGAGCCCGGCGATGGGCTGGGCGCGTTTGTGGCCGAAGGGATGATCGGCGTCCGGCGCCTTGTACGAGCTTCTGACGCTGATGAGCACGATTGTGGAAGCCACGATATCCGTGAGCGAATTGAATGAATCGGAGATGATCGCGATGCTGTTGAATGAGAACCCCACGAGGAGCTTGCACGTGAGCAGGACAGCGTTCCCCACGATCCCCATGTTCATGGCGAGCTTCTCCGCCCTGCCGAGCGTGCCCTTGTTCATGGTTTCCACACTAGCCCGAGTCCCCGGAAAAAGGGAAGGGGGGTGCATGCCCCCCTTCTTTATTCATGCGCGGCGCTTATGCGCTGTGTTCAGGCCCCGGCGGTTCGCCGGGACGCTCAGACCCCGGCCGCTGGGCATCTTCCGCCCTTTTTCGCTCGAGATACTGGTCGAAAGCATGCCTGCCTTCCTCCTCCCAGAAATCCCGATAGTACCGCCAGTTGTCCCTGGCACTGCCGTGCGATCCGGTCCACGGGTTGCCCTTCCACGGGCCGTGCCGCGGGCCGCCGTGCCTGCCGCCCCCCGCCGCGCCGAATATCAGCTTGGCCAGGATTACTACCCCGAAGGCCTGCCAGTAGGTGATCAGCCCGAGGTGGAAGATGGCGGGCATGAGCCAGTTCCACAGGATCATTACCAGCCAGCCGAACACCAGGGCGAAGAACGCCGCCCCGACCACCCCCATGACGACCAGTCCCGCGACGCGCAGCGCCCTCACCCCAGGGTGAACACCGTGCCACATGTCGCGCATTCTCTTTCCCATCATTCGATACCTCCCGAGAGCGTCTCTTTCAGCGCGCGGATTGCGCGGTGCTTTCTTGCCAGGAGAGTTCCGATCGGCGTCTCCCACTCCTCGGCAAGCTCCTTGAAGCTTCTCCCCTCCAGCTCCGTGGCAACCAGGACCTCCCGCTGCGCCTGCGGAAGTTCGTCGATTGCCTCGAAGAGTGCCTCGCGCGCCTCCTCCCGATCCATCTCCTCCGACGCCTCGAAGCGCACATCGGAGAGATCCTCGGGGAGCTCGGCTGCGCGCTTCGGCTTCCTGTAGAGATCGATGACCTTGTTCCTCAGCGAGCGGTACAGGTACGCGGAGAGGTCCGCGACCGGCTCGGTCACGTCCGCCCTTTCGAACAGCCTCTCGATCACGTCCTGGACCACGTCCTCCGCGTCGCGGTCCGCGGTGTCGGCAATCCAGGCGCGCACGTAGCCCACCAGCCGGGTCCACTCGGTTGCGATAAAGCTTGCAATCCGCTTTTTCTGCGTTTCCGCGCTCACGGTATCAACGACGGGAAAGGGCCAAAGTTATTGCAGTTCCCGGGACGAATTCCTGCTTGTGCGCAAGAGGAACTCACCCAGGATTCTCTCGAGCGCGGCCGGCGCCGAAATATGCGGCCAATGGTCCGCGTCGGGTATTGTCTCGATCCGGACGCCCGGAAAGAAGCGCTGCATCAACCCACGGTCCTCCTCCTTGATGTACGCCGACCTTCCGCAGGCCACCAGGAGCGCTTCACCCTCGTATCGTCCCGCCGGCTCAGCGAGGTCGCTCGTGAGGGTACTCGCGGCAAGCGCCTCCACGTTCAGCCGCCATCGGAAGCCCTCCCCCTCCCGGACCGCATTCGTGAGGATGAACTGACGGTCGCGAAGGTCCGGAAGCAGCGGCGCCAAGAGCGCGTCCACTTCACCGCGTGACCTGCACCCGCGGATGTCGGTCCGGAGGGCGCGGAGCTCCTTTTCGTGGTCTCCGGGGTAAGGCCGCGGCGCGATGTCCACGACGGCAATCCCCGACACAAGATCGGGCCGGGCGAGAGCAAAGCCCATGGCGACCTGGCCGCCCATCGAATGGCCGACCAGTCGAACAGGCCCCCGCGCGTGGGCCGTCACCCACTCGTGGAGATCCCCCACGCAGTCGGAGAGCGAGTGGGTGGGAGCGTGCGGGGAATCCCCGTGATTGCGCAGGTCCAGGGCACATACCTTCCCGTGGGAGACCAGCCTGCGCCCCATGCCGGACCAGTTCTGCGAGGAACCGAAAAGCCCGTGAAGTATGACGATCGGCGCTCCCTCGCCGCCCAGCGCCCGCCAGGAAAGGTCCATGCGCAAACGGTAGCCCGGCGCCTCGCGCCGGGCAATACCGCCACGGGCCTCGCGGGCCTCCAGGGGCCTGCGCCATTGACTTTTTTCATTCCATGTATGTTTATACACAAAAGGGGAAAACATGGCGCTGCCGAAGATCGCGAGCGGACAGGGGATGCCCGAGACCGCGAAGCTCATTCTCGAGGGAAAGGAGTACGAGCTGCCGATCGTGCGGGGGACCGAGGGAGAGAGGGCCGTCGATATCAGCGGCCTGCGCAAGGCCAGCGGCTATGTCACGCTGGACAAGGGCTACGAGAACACCGGGTCCTGCCGGAGCGCGATCACCTTCATTGACGGGGAAAAAGGCATCCTGCGTTACCGCGGGTACCCCATCGAGGAGCTTGCCGCGCATTCCACATTCACCGAAGTGGCATACCTTCTTCTCTACGGCGAGCTGCCCACCACGACGCAGCTTGAAGAGTTCTCCACTTTCCTGAACGAGTCTTCCCTCATTCACGAGGACATGCTGCACTTTTTCGTGGGCTTCCCGCGCGGCTCGCATCCCATGGGAATCCTTGCCACGACCGTTGCCTCACTCTCGACTTTCTACCCGATCCCCGATGTGATGGACGAGATGGCCGAGCGGCAGATCCTGGCCAATCTCATCTCCCAGGTGCGCACAATCGCCGCAATTTCATACAAGAAGTCCATCGGGGAGCCCATCGTCTACCCGTCCTATCAGCTCCGTTACGTGCCCAACTTTCTGAGCATGATGTTTTCCTCTCCGGTGAAGGAGACAAAGCTGGACGATGACATCGTGCGGGCGATCGATCTGTTCCTCATCCTGCACGCCGACCACGAGCAGAACTGCAGCACCTCCACCGTGCGGATGACGGGCTCGAGCCTGGCCAACGTATACGCGGTCATCTCCGCCGGCATATCCGCTCTCTGGGGCCCGCGTCATGGCGGGGCCAACCAGGAAGTCATCACCATGCTGGAGAGGATACGGGACGCGCACGGGGACGGCACGGAATATGTCAAGCGCGCCAAGGACAGGAACACGCCCGACAGGCTCATGGGATTCGGCCACCGCGTCTACAAGAGCACCGACCCGCGCGCCAACATCCTCAAGGCGGCGTGCCACACCCTGTTGAAGAAACCGGGGATGAACGATCCATTGTTCGACATCGCGCTGCGCCTGGAGGAAATCGCCCTCAAGGACGAGTACTTTCTCTCCCGCAATCTCTACCCGAACGTCGACTTCTACTCCGGCCTCATCCTGCGCGCGGCCGGCATGCCCTATGACATGTTCACCGTCCTGTTCGCCATCGGCCGCACTCCCGGCTGGCTGGCCCATTGGCGCGAGATGTACCATGGAGAGGACTTCCGGATCATGCGCCCGCGCCAGATCTACGTGGGCAGCACTCGCCGGCATTACGTGGAACGGTCGGCGCGGCAGTAGTGTCTGTGAACAACTCCCATCCCACGCGCGGGGGCATGCCGGTCATGGCCGCATCCAGCGTGCTGTTCTCCGCCATGTCCCTTCTGATCCCCCTGACCCGGTCGGTCAACACCTCCCTCGTGGCCTCGGCGCGGTTTGTCACCGGGATCGTGGTGATCGTCGGGTTTGCCCTGGCGGGCGTCACGCGTTTGAAGCCGGTCAACCGCTGGTGGCTGATCGTGCGCGGCCTGATCGGCGCCACCTCGGTCTACTTCTTCTTCCGCGGCATCACGATGCTGGGGTTGGGAAAAGGCACGGTCCTCAACTACACCTACCCCGTCTTTGCCGCCCTGCTTGCTCCCCTGATGCTGAAAGAGAAGCTGTCGTGGGACGTCGTCGCGGCGGTGCTCGTGTCGTTTCTGGGAATCGCGCTCGTGGTGAACCCGGGCCGGATCAATGCAATCGGGGTCGAGGAGCTGCTGGCCCTGCTGGGTGGTGTCCTCTCCGGCATCGCAGTGGTCGCGATCAAGAAACTGCGCGAGACAGACACTCCGTACGTCATCTATCTCGCGCAGTGCATCTTCGGCCTGCTCGTGGTCGGGTGGCCCACGATGACCAGTTCCTTTGCATTCGGAGGCCGGATATGGCTGATCCTTCTGGGCGTGGGCGCCCTTGCCACCGCGGCGCAGCTTGCCATGACCTGGGCGTACAAACACGTGCCGGCCACTGAGGGAAGTCTCCTCGGCTTCCTCGTGCCCGTGCTCAACGTGCTGCTCGGGGTGGTCGTGTTCGGAGAAAAGATGCGTGTCGCGACCCTGGCAGGCTCCGCGCTGGTGCTCATCTGCTGCGGCTACGTGGCATTCCGGGAGAGAATCCTGCGCCTGGTGGGCTGAGAGCTCCCGGCCCGGTGCGCCGGCCCGGCCGACGCCCGGTCCCGGCCTCAGGCCTTGAGAATCCCCGTCAGGACGAGCACGCCGACCAGGAGCGCGACGGCGATCCTGTACCAGCCGAAGATCGCGAGGCTGCGCGTGCGCAGGTACTCCACCATCCACCTCACCGCGATAAAAGCGGCCGCCGCCGCCACCACCAGACCGGTCACGGGAGAGACCCAGCCGAACGTGCGCACGATCTCGGGACCGAGCCTGAGCCCCTCGTAGATCGTGGCCGCCCCCAGGGTGAGCAGGCCCAGCAGGAAGCTGAACTCCACCGCTGCGGACAGCGTGAGGCCGACGAACAGACCGGCGGCGATCGTGGCAAGGCTCCTGCTGACTCCCGGCCAGAGGGCGATGACCTGGGCAAGCCCCACGAGAAGCGCCGCCCGCCAGGTGAGCCCCTCCAGGTTTGTGCCCTCCCGGGTGCCCCTGCGGGCGAGCACGGCCAGGATGAAGATACCCCCCACGAGCCACGCGGCGGCCACCGGCCAGATCCCGTACAGGTAATGCTTGATGCGCGCCTCGAGGAAAAGACCGAAAAAGGCCGCGGGAATGAAGGCGAGGACCAGCGCGCCGAGCAGCCGAAGGCCGTCCGGGTCCCTGCCGATGATGCCGCGCACCATCCCTTTTATCCTCTGCCTGTAGATCAGGAGCACCGCGAGGATGGCGCCCGCCTGGATGCAGATTGCGTAGGCATCAGAGGCGCTCTTTTCCTCCGGGGTGGCCCAGAGCCCCAGAAGATCCTGCACAATGGTAAGGTGTCCCGTGGAGCTGACAGGAAGGTATTCGGTGACCCCTTCGACCACGCCGAGAATCGCCGCCTGCGGCACGCTCATGGCGCGGGGTTCCACGGGAACAAGATCGCTGCCGCCGGCATTGAAGGTCGGCCCGGGGGCGGTCTCCGCGGCCGCCTGGGCGAATACGGGGGCCGCGAGAAGCGCGGCGAGCAGGGCAAGCCTGGCAGGCGCTCCTGCCCTGGTTCTGGTAAGGCTCATCTGCTCAACCTCCGGAAAACGCTCTCAAAGCCGGCAAAGGCGCGCTCGATCACGGGGGTGTCCACGCAATAGGCGATGCGGAAATAACCGGGCAGGCTGAAGCCGCGTCCCGGTACGACCAGAATGAGCTCCTTCTGCAGCTCCTGGACGAACGCAAGATCGTCCCCTCCCGGCGCGCGCGGGAAGATATAGAAAGCGCCTTCGGGCACGGTGAGCTGGTAGCCCATGGAAGAAAGGGCCGCGCAGAAGAGGTCGCGCTTGCGGCGATAGATCTCCACGTCCACTGACACGCCCTGGATCCGGGAGACAACCCGCTGCATCAGGCCGGGCGCGTTCACGTAGCCCAGGATCCGCGTGCACAGGATCACCCCGTCCACCAGCCTCTTCGCATCGTCGGCAGCCGGGTTCACCGCGGCGAAGCCGATGCGCTCACCGGGCAGCGACAGGTCCTTTGAGTAGGAGGTAACGACTATGGAGTGGGGGTAGAGTCCCATGACGGGCGGAACGGCGGCTCCCCCATACACGATCTTGCGATACGGCTCGTCGGAGAGAAGATAGATTGTCCGGCCCGTGCTTTTTCCCGCCCGCAGGAGCATGTCGGCGAGACGCCGCAGCGTGCCTTCGGGGTAGATCCTGCCGGTGGGGTTGTTCGGTGAGTTGATGATGAGCGCCGCGGTGCGCGCGCTGATCAGGGCTTCGATGGCTTCGACGTCGAGGTCGAAGTCGGGACGGCTGGGAGCCAGAATCAGCCTTCCCCCGTGGTTGTCGACGTACGAGGCGTACTCCATGAAACACGGGACGCTCGCGATCACCTCGTCGCCGGGATCCAGGATGGTCTTGAGCGCGCAGTTCAGCGCGCCGCTTGCCCCGCACGACATGACCACCTGATCCGCCGTGACGGCAACACCCTGCTCCCGCGCCACCTGCTCCGCCACACGCGCGCGTGACTCGGGATAGCCGGCGTTGGGCATGTAGCCGTGTTTGCGTATGAGGGAAGCGGAGACGACCTCCTCCAGCGCGCGCTGGAACGCGGCCGGAGGCTCGACATCCGGGTTTCCCAGGCTGAAGTCGCACACCTTGTCCGCCCCGTGCGCGGCGCGCAGCACGTTGCCCGTCTCGAACATCATCCGTATCCAGGAGGAGCTCTCGATGCTGCCGCGGATCCTGCTACTGACCGCCACTGGTTTCCTCCTTCATGGCACGGGCAAGGGAATCCATTTCCGCGTCCGTGCCGATGCTGATGCGAAGCCCGTCCGCAACGGCAGGCGCGCGCAGGTGGCGCACGAGGAAGCCGCGCGCGAGAAGCTTCTCGAACAGCGACTCTGCCGCCACACCTGCCGGGGGAACGGCGAAAACGAAGTTGGCCGCCGAGGGAAGCACGGTGAAGCCGATGCCGGCGAGGAGGCGCGAAAACCGCGCGCGCGTGGCCAGGATCATGTCGCGCGTTTTCCCGAAATACTGCTGGTCCGCCAGGGCTTCACACGCGGCGACCTGGGCGAGCCTGCTGACGTTGTAGCTGTCCTTCACCTTCATCACTTCCTTTATCAGCAGCGCGTGCGCGAAGGCGAGACCCACCCGCATGCCCGCCAGGGAGTAGGCTTTGGAAAGGGTCCGCACGATCACCAGACGCGGGTTGTCGGAAAGGAGCGGCAGGCTGGATTGGTCTGCAAAATCCACGTAGGCTTCGTCCGCCACGACGATGCCCGGAAAACCGCCGAGCAGGCGTCCGATCCACGCGGTGGGAAATACCACCCCATAGGGGGAGTTCGGGGTGGTGAGGAAAAACACCTTTGCCTTCACCGCGGGCACGGGGATCGCGGCCATCTCTTCCCCGCGCGTCACCCGCGGCAGGGGAATCTCCGCGGTGCGCGCCCCCGCGATGGAGGCGAGCACGGGATACAGGGAGTAGGAGGGTTGAAACCAGGCGATGGCGTCTCCGGCGTCCACGAACGCCCGCATGAGCATGGCGAGGATCTCGTCGGAGCCATTGCCGCAGAGGACCTGGTCGGGGTGCAGGCCGTACGTGGCCGCGGCGCGTTCTCGAAGGGGCGCGGCATCGGGGCTCGGATAGAGCCGCACGGTTTCATTCGATGCCTTCCGCATGGCCTCGAGCACCCGGAGGGAAGGGGGATAGGGATTTTCGTTCGTATTGAGCTTCACGATCCGCTCTGCCGGACCGGGCTGGAGCCCCGGCACGTAGCCGGCCATTCCGCGCACGGCCTGGCGGACGCAGCCGAGAGCCCCGTCCATGGCGTTCATGGCGCGGAGTGTAGCAGAACGGGCGGCCGCGGAACAAGGACGCCTGTCGTGCATCCCTGCACTCGGCGTCCCTTGAGGCTCCCGGCGCTTGTTCCGCAAGCGTGAATGTCGCCAGGAGCGACCGGCCTGCCGCCCTACGCGTCCCTGTCTATGGGCGCGGGCGGCCGCGCGGCCCGGGCCGACCTTGACTTGAAAGCGTTTTATTTCTATATCTCTATATATGGCAATTTTGCTTTCGGACAAGGCCGCAGGCCAGCTCACCACGCTCCTCACCGAGCAGGGAAAAGAGGGAGCGACCCTGAGGGTATGGGTGGCGGGACTGGGGTGCTCAGGCTTCCGCTACGGCATGGGGATCGACGACAAGGAGCCCGAAGAGGGCGATCAGATATTCGAATCCAATGGCATCAGGGTCGTCATCGATCCGCAGAGCCTGTCGTACATGGACGGGTCCTTGGTCACCTGGGTCGACGAGCCGGAGAACAGCGGCTTCAGCATCGAAAACCCCAATCCCGCGCCGCAGACGGAGTGCGACTGCGGCGGCCAATGCGCCACCTCCGCCGAGCCGTGCGGCTGCGAAGGCGGGAGCTGCAACTGCGGAAAGAGCGAGAGCGCCCCTATCTGAGCAAGAACGGCGGGTAGACGTCCGTCACGAGCAGCAGGGCGTACGCGCTCACCCGGAGGCCCCAGCGGGCCACCCCCACCACGAAATCGAAGAATGACCTGGGAAAGCGGCCGGTGAACAGGATCGCGAACCACGAGATGAACACGCAGAATCCCGCGGCGATGCCCAGGAAAAACAGGATGAACCAGTGGGGTATGGCCAGGAACCATTTCACCAGCGGCATGCCGCGGCGCAGGTCCTTTTTCACGTCCGGGAACAGGATGGCGATGTGCACAGACTGCTCCCTCTCAGTGGAAGGGAACTCGTCAGTCAGCAGGGCCGCGTAAGCCCCGACCCGCGCGGAAAACTTCGTGATGTTCACGTTCCAGTCGAACCACCATCGCGGATACTTGCGCCGGAAAAGAATCATGAGGAGAGTGGGCGCGAACAGGATCGCGCCGGAGGCGAAGAACAATCTCCACGAGTTGTCACCCCATGCCCCCGGACCCGTGAGCAGAGCGAGGATGACAACGGGCGGAATCAGCATGATGCACCTGAAAAAGGTGGTGAGCCGGTTCAGCTCCCTGTCAGGGTAGTCGATCTGCAGGGACACGGGAAACTTGGTTTCATTCATCGAGGTCCTCCCTTCAAAGTCACGCCTTGCGACGAGCCATGGCCCGTCCCCGGCTATCTCAAAGCCGCCGCGGCGCCCCCCACAATCGAGGAGACACCGAGCACGACAGAGTCCCACATCCGGCGAAGCAGTCCAGCCGCCTCTACATCAGCCGTAGCCAGGAGGGGAATCCGGCCCACCTCTTCGGTCCCCGAGGAATAGACCAGCGCGCCGATTTCCTGGCCTTTCACTATCGGAGCGACGACGGGAGCGGAAAGCACAACCCTGTACTCGAGACTTTCCAGCTCGCTTTTTCGTGCCGTGATGCGCACGACTCCCGACGGCGCCATGGCCACCTCCCGGGAATCTCCCTTCCACACGCGCACGGGCGCCACGGGGGGCGCATCCAGCTCGACGGTGGTGAAGTTCTTGAACCCATAGGAAAGAAGGGCCATGCCATCCGCAGAGCGGTTGCGTGCCCCCTCGTTCAGCGTGTGGCCCGGCACGCCGAGCAGGACCACGACGAGGCGCATGTCGCCCCGACGGGCGGTTATGGCTGCCGTGAAGTTTTCGTCGTCCAGGTGCCCCGTCTTCAGGCCGTCCACGCCGAAATCGTCCCAGACAAGGTAGTTGCCATTGTACTGCTTCTTGGTGACGAGCGGTGTGCGCCGGCGGTCGGGCAGGTTCTGCGCAAGGGGATACTCGAACTCGCGCAGGGAGTGCAGCTCGGGCAGCGCCTCGGGATGCTGATCGATATAGCGCCGGCAGAAGTCGGCGAACTCGCGGGCGCTCACGCGATTGGCTTCCTGCACGCCGGCAGGGTCCGTGAACCGGGTGGTCGTATAGCCGAGGAATTTCGCCTCCTCGTTCATCAGCCGCACGAAGCTCGCCGTGCTCCCCGCCACATATTCGGCCAGCGCGGTGGCGGCGTCGTTTCCCGATGCCACCGCCATGCCCTTCATCAGCTCTTCCACCGTGACGATCTGGCCGGGACCCAGGTTCATCAGGGTGGAGCCCGGCGCCTGGTTGTCCGCCCAGGCGTGCGCCGTAAGGGACACCACGTCGGTCCGGCTGATCGAGCGGTCAGCCAGCTTCTCGTAGATGATGTGCAGCGACATGAGCTTGGCCAGGGAGGCGGGCACGAAGGGTTGGTCCGCATTGCGCTGGTAGAGCACGCGCCCGCTGGCCTGATCGACAAGGATCGCGGACCGGGCGACAAGGGCGAGGGGCTCCCCCTTCTTCTCACCCGAGGTCTCCGCGGGCACGGCGTGCAGCAGCGCAGCCGACAGGAGGGCGGCGATCACGAGTGTCAGGCGCGGGAGGCGGCAGCGCACTGTGTCGTGTTCCTCCTTCCATCGGTCGATTCGTTCAAGAGCTCTCGTGGAAGTATATACCGGCCCCGGGGAGGAGTGTAAAGCTCCAATCGAAGAATTACGCGGAGCCTTCCCCCGCGTCCGCACCGGTGCGGATGCGGATCCGGATCTCCTCTCCCGTTTCGGGCTGCTCGCGAGGAGGCACGACCACCCGCAGGAGCCCGTTGTGGAAGCTCGCCTGGGTCCCCGCCTGGTCGAACTTGTCCGCGGGCACGTAGTAGCGCTGCTCTTCGATGTCCTTGAGCTTGAGCCTGCGCTTGAAGTATTGAACCCCTTCGTCGCCTGCCTGCGTCTGCGGCGCTTTTGCGGAGAAGATGAGGTGATCCCCCCGGAACTGGACGTTCACGTCCTTTTCCTCGAATCCCGCCAGCGCGATCTCCAGCACGAGCTTTTTCTCCTTGGTGAGATAGATGGTGGAAGGCGGGTACATGTAGGCGGGATAATAGTCGGGGTTTCCGAACGGGCCCCTCCCGAAGTGCTCCGCGGCCTGGCGCATCTTTTCCGCGGCTTCGTGGTCGAATGCTTCCCCGAAGCTTTCCGCGAACTTGAACGCTTCGTCCATGATGCGCCCGAGATCGAACGTCCACACCTTGTTGGTCATCACCGTGCCTCCTTCAGGCATCTGCGGCTTCCCGGTCGGGCAAGCCCATGGTCCCCCATACGGGGCGACCCTCGGAGGCGTCTACACGCCTCCCGCCTTTCAATGTACTGTCGGAGAGGCGCGCGGGACAAGTGAGATAATACGGTTTCCCCTATTGCACGCGCACGGGCATGACGAGGAAGGGGATGCCGAGCTGATGGAGCCGCCTTTGCACGGCAAAGGTCGTGTGGTTGAAGAGCAGCCGGGAAAGGAACGAGTCCTCGGGGAACACGATCTGTCCGCCGAAGAACACGGCGCTCGGGTTTTTTTCGTAAATGGCCCGAGCGAGCTCGCAGATTTCATCGGATACATCCGTGCCCACGGCCGAGTAGCCCTGCGCGTACAGCCCCTCGGATTTGAGGAACTTCACGTAGCGCTCCAGACCGCTCTCCACGTGCGCGCGCAGTTTCTCCATGCCTTCCACGCCCTTGAACCTGTCCGCGTCGATGATGCCGGCCTGCATGAAATACCAGTTGCGGAAGGCTTCCCCGAATATTCTCTTTACGCTGAGGAGAGTGTGCAGGCCCGTCCCATTGAAACCGGAAACGAGGATGACCGCGGTCTTGCCCCGGGGGTCGAAACGCGGGGCGTTCTTCCGCTTCGGGTCCGGAGGCACCTCGGTCTCCGCGGTGGCAACGGCGGTCATGAGGTGATCCAGCCGGGCAAGCCGCTTTCCGGTTCTGAAATAGAACCGTTTGATCGTGATGGCTACCGCCACGAGAGAGCCGGTGACCAGCAGCGTGATCCAGCCGCCCTCCTGGAATTTGAGCACGACCTGTGAGATGAGGATGAAGCCGGTGAGCAGAAGGCCGAAGCCGTTGATGAGAATCTTTCGTTGCCAGGCGGAAACCGTCTTCCGCTCCTGCCACCAATGCCGGACCATGCCTGCCTGCGAAAGGCAGAATGTGATGAAAACGTTGATGGCGTAGAGCACGACCAGGAACTTGACCGAGCCCCGGCTGGCCAGCATGACGACCACGGCGGCTCCCCCCATGAGGAGAATCCCGTTCTTGATCACCAGCCGCTCGCTGAGCAGGCTGAACTGGCTGGGCAGCCACCTGTCCAGGGACATGTTTGCCAGGACCCGCGGGCCGTCCAGGAACCCGGTCTGGGCCGCCACAAAAAGGAGGATGGCCTCCGAGATCAGGGTGACGAGCACGAATGCGTAGCCGCCCCCGCCCCAGCCGGACGCAATGCGTTCCATCAGGACGGCATTCAGGGTCTTGCCCGTCACGTGACGCACGTCGAAGAGGAGGTACCCGATCATGAGACCTGCCGCCATGAAGGCGAGGGAAGCCGCCATGTAGCGCATTGTCTTCTTGGCTGTCTGTACGCGCGGCTCTCTCAATATGGGCAGCCCATTGCTCACCGCCTCGATGCCTGTGTAGGTTCCCGCCCCCATGCTGTAGGCGCGCATCACGAGAATGAAAACGCCCAACGTTCCCAGCTGGGCGGTGGCACCGCGGGCGTCAGCGGCCGTGCTGCGCACGACCTCACCCACGGCGGACACGTGGGTAGCCAATGCGAATACGATTGCGAAGGTGTGGGTGACGAGAAAGAGAAGAAAGATGGGGACCAGGGGCATCACGGATTCCTTCACGCCCCTGAGATTCATCACCATGAGCAAAAGCACGCCAGTCAACGCGAACGCGAGCTTGAATGGCAGCCAACCGAACGGCAGAAAGCTGAAAATGGCGTCTGCCCCACTTGCCACGGAGAGCGTGATGGTGAGGACGTAGTCGATCAGCAGCGCGGACCCCGAGATCATGCCGAGGGTGGGAGAGAGCAGCTTGCTTGCCACGAGATAGCCGCCGCCGCCCGAGGGGAAGAGCTCCACGATCTGCGAGTAGCTGGCGGAGATGACGAAGATCGTGATGGCGGTGGCGAGGGCAACGAAGATCCCCAGGTGGCCGTGAATGCCGAGGGAAAGGAACGACTCCTCGGGACCGTAGTTAGCGGAGGAAAGGCCGTCCGCCCCGAGACCCACCCATGCGAAGAAAGCAACGAGTGTGAGCTTGTGGAAGATGTGGGGATCCCGGAAGTCCTTGGCCCCGCCAAGGACGAGACTTTTGAGCCGGGAAAGAATCTTTTCCTGTGAGGGATCGCTCATGGGGTGTTAGGCTGGGAACTCTATCCTCTTTGGCGCGCCCTGCGCAAGGCCGGGAGCCGATCGGCGGGTCCCTTCAGTACGCCACAGGGTCGTCGAGCTCCTCTCCCCGGCCCGTGATCGAAAACACGATCCGTTCGCAGATGTTGCCCACCCTGTCCGCCACGCGCTCCAGGTTGTGGGCCACCCAGGTCAGCCGCGTGGCCTGATCGATGGCCTTCGGGTCCGCCATGATGTGCGTGATGAGCTCCCTGTAGATCTGCTCGTACAGGGCGTCGACCGCCGCGTCTTCCTTGGGGATAGCGCGTGCCGCTTCCACGTCCTGCTTCAGGAAGGCTTCCAGGGCCCTGTGGAGCATGTCACACGCCTTGTCCGCCATGCGGGGTATATCGACCAGGGGCTTGATCAGCGTCTCGGTGCCGATCATCAACACGACATTCGCGATCCCCTTGGCGTAGTCCGCCATGCGCTCAAGCTCCGTGGCGATCTCCAGGATCGCCGCCAGGGTGCGCAGGTCACCGGCCATGGGCTGCTGCGTGGCGATCAGGGTGAGGGCCTCGTTCTCGATGGCGTAGCGCTTTTCATTGATGTGGCGGTCTCCCTCGATGAGGGCGCGCGCACGCGCGAAATCGTGCTGCTTCAGCGTGCGCACGGATTCGGCGACCGCGTTCTCCGCCATCGCTCCCAGGGCCAGTATCTCATCCTGCAGCCTGTGCAGGTCGTGTTCGAACTTTTCCCGTGCCATAGGTCCTCCTTGGGCGCGTCCGCCCCTCGTGGCGCTCCGCGCCCCCTATCCGAATCGCCCCGTAATGTAGTCTTCCGTTCGCTTGTCCCGCGGGCTGGTGAAGATCCGCTCCGTGGCTCCGAACTCCGCCAGTATTCCCGCCCTGTGCTCGTTCAGCCAGAAAAAGCCGGTCCAGTCGGATACCCGCGCGGCCTGGTGCATGTTGTGCGTCACGATGACGATCGTGTACCTCTCCGTCAGGGTGCGCATCAGCTCCTCGACGCGCAGCGTCGCGATGGGATCCAGCGCAGAGCAGGGCTCATCCATCAGGATGACTTCGGGCGCGACCGCCACGACCCGGGCGATGCACAGCCGCTGCTGCTGTCCCAGGGAGAGGGCAAGGGCGTCGTGATGCAGCGTGTCTTTCACCTCTGCCCACAGATCGGCTGCCCTGAGGCTCTTCTCCACTTCATCTTCGAGGGAGTTCCCCCGGTGGGTGCCCAGCACGCGCGGGCCGAACGCCACATTGTCGAAGATGCTCTGGGGGAAAGGGTTGGGCCGCTGGAAGACCATCCCCACCTTCTTCCGAAGCTCCACCACGTCGGTGGCGGGGGCATAGACGTCCATGCCGTCTATCTGCACGCTTCCCTTTGCCCGGGCTCCCGGGATCGTATCGTTCATCCGGTTCAGACACCTCAGGAATGTCGATTTGCCGCACCCCGAGGGGCCGATCAACGCGGTGATGCGCCTTTCCTCCACGTCGATGCTCACGTCCTGCAGGGCGATGCGCGCGCCGTAGCTGAAAGTGAGATCCCTGACGGCGATCTTTCCCTTCACTAGCCGAACCTCCCCGTCACGTAGTCCTCGGTCCTTTTTTCACGGGGCGCGGTGAATACCTGCGGGCCGTCGCCGCACTCCACCAGCTCGCCCGAGAGGAAGAAAGCGGCGAAATCCGCCACGCGCGCCGCCTGCTGCACGCTGTGCGGCACGATGACCACCGCGTACTGCTTCTTCAGCTCGAAGAGGGACTCCTCCACTTTGGCCGTGGAGATCGGGTCGAGGCCGGACGTCGGCTCGTCCAGGAGCAGCATCTCGGGCTCCAGCGCCAGGCTGCGGGCAATGCAGAGCCGCTGCTGCTGGCCGCCGGACAGGCACAGCGCGGGTCCGTCCAGCCTGTCCTTCACCTCGCTCCACAGGGCGGCCTGGGTGAGGCTGCGCTCCACGATCTCCGAAAGCCTTCCCGCGTGCCGCTCTCCTGCGAGCCGGGGGCCATAGAGAACGTTTTCCCTGACCGTTCCCGGCAGCGGCAGCGGCAGCGCGAACACCATCCCCGCTCTCCTGCGCAGCCGGGTCACGTCGACACCGGGGGCGTAGATGTCTTCGCCGTCCAGGAGGATGCGGCCGGTCATCCGTGTGCCGTCCACAAGGTCGTTCAGCCTGTTCACCAGGCGCATCAGGGTGGTCTTCCCTCCCCCTGCCGGACCGAAGAGCACGGTCACCGCCCTGTCCGGCAAAGTGAGGCTCACGTCGGAGAGCGACTGTCTGCCCGCATACCAGTAGCTCACAGCCTCGACTCTCACCTTGGCGGCCTGACGATCCAGCGCGTTCGTGTGGATCTCTCCTACCATTGCCGCTTTCTCCGGAAATAGCCGCGGATCAGGGTGGCCACGATATTCAGGGACAGGACGAGCCCCAGGAGGACCAGGGCGGTCCCGTATTGCACGGACAGCGGCATGCCCGGCACCTGCGTGCTGATCACGTACAGATGGTAGGGCAGGGCCATGGTCTGGTCCAGCGGAGAGGACGGCAGCCGCGGGAGATAGAATGCCGCCACGGTGAAGAGGATCGGCGCGGTTTCACCGGCCGCGCGCAGGAGGCCGAGGATCACGCCCGTGATGATGCCGGGCAGGGCCTGGGGGAGCACGATGTTTCGGATGCCCTGCCAGCGGGTGCCGCCGAGGCTCGAAGAGACGGTGCGGAACTCCTGGGGCACGGCGCGCAGCGCTTCTTCCGCCGTGCTGATGATGACCGGAAGGGTCATGATGGCCAGGGTGAGGGACCCGGCGAGGATCGAGGTGCCGAATCGGAAGAAGAGCACGAACATTCCCAATCCGAACAGGCCGTAGACGATGGAGGGGATGCCCGCGAGATTGACGATGGCCAGGCGGATGGCGCGGGTAAGGCGGGTGTCCCGGGCGTACTCAGAGAGGTACACGGCGCCGCCGATGCCGATGGGCACCGCCACGAGGGCCGTGCCGAGGGTCAGGAGCAGCGTGCCCACGATGGCGGGCAGGATGCCGCCTTCCTTCATGCCGCCGTGCGGCATCGTGGTGAGGAACTGCCAGTTGATGGCCACGATGCCCCGGGCCACGATGACGCCGATCACGACCAGGATGGGCACCACCACGAGGAGGGAGACGAGCCCGAGCAGGGCGAATCCCAGCTTCTGGGCGAGGGCGCGGTTCATCAGCGCAGCCCCCCCTTCCGCTTCTTCTGGAAGATCGCCTTGGCGGCCGCGAGGTTGATGAAGAATGTGAGCACGAAGAGGATGATCCCGATGCCGAAGAGGGCATGGTAGTGCGTGCTTCCCCGCGCCACCTCGCCCATCTCCGCGGCAATCGTGGCGGTCATGGTGCGCACCGGCCGGAAGAGCGACGCAAGGGAGGAAGGCATGACCGCGGCATTGCCCGTCACCATCATCACCGCCATCGTTTCGCCGATTGCCCTGCCCATGCCGAGCATGACCGCCGTGAGGATGCCGGATCTGGCGGCAGGCACCACGACGCGCCAGATGGTCTGCCAGCGGGTGGCGCCCATTGCCAGGCCCGCGTCGCGGTAGCTCTTGGGCACCGAGTCAAGGGCGTCCTCCGCGACGCTGATGAGGGTGGGCAGCGCCATATAGGCCAGGATGATCGCCCCGGAGAATGCCGTGAGACCGGTGGGGGCCCCCAGCACGTCCCTGACCAGGGGCGCGACGAAGGTCATGCCGAAAAAGCCGAGGACAACAGAAGGAATGCCGGCGAGCACCTCGATGATCGGCTTCAGTATCTCACGGGCCCATCGCGGCGCGACCTCGCGCACGAACACGGCGGTTGCCACGCCGAGAGGCAGAGCGATGACGATGGCCAGAAGCGTGACGAGAATGGATCCGAGGATGAGAGGGAGGGCGCCGAAGATCGCGAAGGTGGGATACCAGCGTGAAGAGAAAAGCCCGCGCAAGGGAACCTCGAAGAAGACGGGCATTCCCTCACGCAGGAGGAAGAGGAAGATCAGGAGAACCAGGCCGATGGTGGAGAACCCGAGCACCCGAATAAGGGTCTCGATGGTGAACTCCGAAACCCGTGACAGGGGAATGCGCTCCCGCGCGCGCGGGGACGCCATCACTGGCCGCCCTTTCTGAGCGGCACAAAGCCCAGGTCAGTCACGAGGCCCTGTCCTTCACCCATGACCCAATCGAGGTATGCTTTTATCGCGCCTGACGGCTCGCCGGCCGTATACATGTAGAGGGGGCGGGAGACCGGATAGGTCTTGTCGAGCACCGTGGCCGCGGAGGGCAGGACATAGGGACCGTCCGCGGTACGCGCGAGGGCAACCATCTTCAGGTCCGCGGTCACGTAACCCAGCCCGTCGTAGCCTATGGCATTCACGTTTTGCCGCACTTCAGTGCTGATGCCTTCAGAGGAGGGCATGAGAAGGGTTTCAGGTGAGAACAGCGTCCTCGCCTTGCTGTCCCCCAGGCGCAGCACCTGTTCCAGGAAATAGACGTATGTGCCCGAGTTGGACTCCCGCGAGAGAAGGACGATGGGACGGTCATCTCCGGCAACGGCCGACCAGCGGCCGATTTTCCCTGTGTACATGTCCGAGATCTGGCGCAGCGTGAGGCCCTTGACCGGGTTGCGCGGGTTCACGACCACGGCTATGGCGTCCAGAGCGACAGTGAACCTTACCGGTGTGATGCCGTTCTTCTTCGCTTCGGCGATCTCCTCCGCGGACATCTCGCGGGAAGCGTTTGCGATCTGGATGGTGCCATTGATGAGAGAGGCGATGCCCGTGCCCGATCCTCCGCCGGTCACCGAGATGCGCACGTCGGGGTGCAAAGCCATGTATCGCTCGGCCCAGGCCAAGGCAAGGTTGACGAGGGTGTCCGAGCCGGTATTGAGAATCGACGATTCCCGCGCGGGCGCGATCGAGCCCCTCGGAGGCGCGCCCGCGCCCTTTTCCGGCTGACGACCTGTGCAACCCGCGGCCAACGCAATCGCCAGGCACGCGATTGCCATCTTGTGAGTCGTTCCCGTGAGCGGCATTGGACCTGAGTGTTCTCGAATCCTGCCGTTCTGTCAAGGAAATACAGAGTTTCACAGCGTTCCCAGGTTTGGCTCGAGTGACGCCTTGCCATTTCAGACGTGACAAGCTGCTGATTTCACGCTACCTTGAACGGGGGAGGCAAGAGTGATGAGGATACTTCGCCTGTGTATTGCGGCGTGCCTGCTGCTCGCCGCGGGTGTTGTTTTTGCCGCTGACCAGAAGCAGATGAGCGTGACCGTCAAAGAGACCCCGGTGAGGGCCACAGCGAGCTTTCTCGGCAAGATCCTGGGTACGCTCAAATACGCCGACCGGGTCACTGTCCTGGAGCAGCCTGCGAGCGCATCGTGGATGAAGGTGCGCGGCCCGGATGGGAAGCTGCAGGGCTGGGTGAGCCTCTCGGCCCTCCAGGAAAAGACGATCGTTCTCAGGTCCGGAAGCGAGAACGTGGCGCAGGGCGCCTCCACCGGCGAGGTCGCGCTGGCAGGCAAGGGTTTCAACGAATCGGTTGAGAACGAGTACAAGGCGGAAGGCAAGCTCGACTACACGTGGGTGGATCGCATGGGGCAGATCGTGGTCACCCCTGATCAGCTCGCCGCCTTCATCAACCAGGGCGGCCTCGCGTCACCGGAAGGAGGCGCGCAGTGAAGCCCATGACCCGTCCCCTCCCCGTCCTTTTCATCCTTCTTGGCGTGATCGGCTGCTCGAGCATGGGCGGATCGCTCCTCGGCACGGTCATGGATGTTGCCGGAGACCCCAACAAGCGGGCCGCGGTTCAGCAGACCGTGGAGGCCGTCCAGACCGCCTCCCAGGAGATCACCCCTGAACAGGAGTACTACATCGGCCGCGCGGTCGCGGCGAACATCCTTGCCACGCGCAAGGCGTACAGCGAACAGAAGGCAACCGATTACATCAATGTGCTGGGGCGGAGCCTCACGCTGTATTCGGACAGGCCCGAGACGTTCGGCGGGTATCATTTTCTCATCATGGACTCCGGCGAGATCAACGCCTTCGCAGCGCCCGGCGGGCTCATCCTGATAAGCCGCGGCCTCCTGCGCTGCGCCGACACCGAAGAAACCGTGGCGGCAATCCTTGCGCATGAGATCAGCCACGTCGTGCTGAAGCATGGGCTCAAGGCCATCAGCAACGCTCGGTGGACCGCCGCGGTACAAGCCGGGGCGAACGCCACCGTGCAGGTGGCGGGTTCCCCCGAGCTGAAGCAGCTCACCGGCACGTTCAAAGACTCCATCAATGACATCACCAATACCCTCGTGAACTCGGGCTACTCGCGCGAGCAGGAGCTGCAGGCGGACCAGATGGCGCTCGTCATCATGCGGAAAGCGGGATACGATCCACAGGCTTTCGATGAGATGCTCACCGTGATGAAGAGCAAGCTGAAACCCGGCGGCACGGATTTTGCCAAGACCCATCCGGATCCAAAGGTCAGGATTGCCGCTGTGGAAAAAACGCTCCAGGGACAGCCCGCCGTCACGCCGGCCTCTTCGGCGGAAGGCGCGCGACAGGCCCGCTACAGGGCCGCGCTGGGGGCCATCTAGGTCATGGCCGGCCACCGCG
>Ga0187870_1000498_pt1 | contig 44608 bp, 47 predicted proteins | sample June2016WEW_13_1_3_FD_132974 | JGI IMG/M metagenome (GOLD analysis project Ga0187870, IMG submission 132974) | Peatland microbial communities from SPRUCE experiment site at the Marcell Experimental Forest, Minnesota, USA - June2016WEW_13_150 | ecosystem: Environmental > Terrestrial > Soil >...
AAGGCTCCCGTCTCGCCGGCAGCAGCTTTGGGCGCGATGTATTCTGCCCAGGTCGAGTTGCCGTCCGCGATCGACTTCCAGATCGCCCGCAGCTGCACGATCTCGGTGGCTTGGCTGGTTCCTATCGGGTGGCCTAGCAGTTGTTCGAGCTGTTCCACGCCGACGTTGATTCCGGAGAAGGCCAGGATCACCGCTTTCTTGGCGGCTTCGGGGTCCTGCGTGACGTGCTTCTGCAGGGTCTGCTTCGACCGCGCGATCGCGTCGTCTATCAGATCCGAGGGCATCAACTGCAGGATGCAGTTCCGGGTGCAGATGGCGCCGCGACGGTTCATGAGTTCGCGGAGATCCCTTTCATCGGGCTTGATCCATTTCGTCCCGGTATAGTTCCCTGCCTTGTCGTACTGCCGACGTTGGATGGATTTCTCGAACGTGTCCTGCGCGTACACCTTCGTGTTGCTTTCCAGGTCCCACGCCCAGGCTTCTATCGTCCTGAAGTTTTCGTCGTCTGCCACCACGTTCAGGCCGTAGCGAACGTTGCCCCACACGCGGGCCGCTTCCCTCGCGACGTACACGCTCGGGCCGGTGATGGGCTTCCCTCCTCTCGGGAACTCGTAGGAAACGTCCGCGGCGAAGGCGGGACGGTCGCAGGCTTTCATGAGTTTCTGGAACGCCTTGTCCTCGTTGCGGGGAAACTTCAGGGCGACCGTGATCGCCGCTCGGATCTCGGCTTCGACCGCCGCCGAACTCATGCTCGGGACGATCTCTCCGGTTTGTTCCGTGGTCGTGGTCAACCCTGTTTCTTCTTTCTTTTCGTCCATACTCTTTGAATCTCCTTTCATGATTGGAAAATAAAGCCGCTTAGTTCTCAGGTCGTTTGATTCGCTTCACGTATTTGCACTCGGGATAATAGCCGCACCATTTTTCGGAACACCACCAATCGGTTTCCCTGGCGGGAACGAATATGCCCGCCTGCAGGGCCTTCGCCGCGACTTCGACCCTCCGCAGGAGGACCTGGAAATCCGAAACGGTGCGCGTACTCTTGAACGGGACCGCCTTCGGAATCGCGATGTCAATCAGGTAATCCATCGACAACTCTTTCACGATCTCGCCGTCGATGCGCCACGCCATCAGCGCGTATATGGTCAACTGGTCCTCTTTGTCCGCGACGTCCTTCGGAGGAGTTTTCTTGGCCGTCTTCGTGTCGCGGATGGCCTGCAAGCCTTCCTGGATGTCGATGTACCCCACCAGGTCGTAGGGAAAATTTTCGAGGATCACTTCGACTTTCCTCTGAAGGTGGGTCGGCTTGATCTTGGGCGCGAACTCGGTGGCGTGAAGCCTAGCCAACCGGATCGCCTTGTCCTTCCCTTCTCCCAACACGATGTCTTTCCCGTAGGCCATCTCTTCGCGCGAGAGGGCGATCTCTTCGTTTTTGATCATGTGTTGGTAATTGTCTGCGGTGAGATCCCGGACGGCCTCCAAAGACATCAGCGGTTCGCCCTTGAGTTTGCACCCGAGGTTGTTCGTCACGCTGTTGTCTACGGTGCGGCCCACGATGGCTGCAATCCCCGGAGGCTTTATGTTTCCGAGGCCGTACCGCTGGTAGTATTGCTCGCCGCACTTGGAGAGCATGTTGAGTTGGCTGATGGACAGGTGCCGCTTTTTCGTAACCAGCAGGTCGTTAGGATCTATCATTCGCTTTTCTCCTTTCCCGCCTTATCGCTTACGGCTTTATAGAGGTCTAGCCAGAATCGCGTCAGGTAATCCTGCAGTTTTTTTTCGGCCCGGTTAGAGTCTGCTTTTAATTGCTTCACCTTTTCGCGGTTGATTCGCAGGTCGTAAATGTTATTGGTTCCCCACCGGGATAGCTGTTCCGGCGCTTTCTTCCCGTACCTGACCATCACGTTGTTGTTACCGGAATGGATCGAGAGCCCAACGCCTTCTTTGAACGTTATGCCCTCGCAGTCTTCCTCTATTTCTATAAACCGGATGTTCGCGGGCTTGGATTTGACGATCGTCGATAGCCGTTCCCGCAGTTGCGCCCACGTAGCGCAACATAATTGCGAGCCGTCCGTCGCGGTCGCGCAGAACAATCCTTTCTTGTCGATTGCCACCGGAAATGTATTCCCGCCGACTGTGATTTCGAGTTTGTCCATCATTGCTCCTTTCCTTTGGTTTCGACGTGCAGCCCCGGCTGGTTCGTCACCCTCGCCGCGAAGATGGGAACTCCTCTTCGGATGCAAGCTTCCTGGAACAGCTTCCAATGGCGATCGTCGAATATCTCGGCGCGGTCAAGAACCATCAGGCCCAACTGCCCTTTGTTGAGGCACATGATCTCGACGGCGATGTCGTGTTTCTTGCTGTCGTTGATCCGGTCGAAAGGTTCCCCGTTGTAGAACAAGCGCCCCTCGATCAACTCCATTCCTTTGATCGGGAGTTCGGACAGCAGCGAGGTTTTCAGGCCGAGCAGTTTTTCCATCTGTAAACTGATGGCGTCGGCCTCCATCTGTTTATTGGCGAGTTCGCCTTTCACTTTGCCCACCAGCTCCCGCGCGGCTTTGGAGTTGGCGTCCTGTTCGAGCATGGTTTCGGCCTTCGCGATGTCGCCCGTCAGGCGATCGTGCTCGGGCCTGTATCCTTTCTTCAGTTCACCGAGGGCCGCTTCGCATTGGTTGTTGATCTCTCCGATGGATTGATCTCGCGCGGCCTCGGCCGTCTTGACGGCGTTCGCCGTGTCGGCCCTCCACCGTTCGATTTCTGCGTCCCGTTGGGTTTCGATCTCGCGGATCTTGGCGCGGGCTTCCTCCTTCAGCTTGTCGATCATCGCCACGAGTCCGTTTTCGAGGTCCTTAGTGACGTGGGTGCAAATGTCTTTCTTCGCTTCGTAGGCCGCGTCCGCGTCGTTGTTGATGGCCGTCGCAGCCACCGTCGTGTTGTCTTCAAGCACGGCGAGTTGGTCTCTCATTTCCTGCAGGCGGCCTTGCCAGGTCGCGTCAGGAGCGGGTGCCTGGGGAAGGGTCCGTTCCAGTTCCCCGATCATTCCCTTCTTGTCGGCAATGACTGCGTTGACCTCCTTCCTCTTCGAGTACAGCAGACCGTACAGCCCGGACTTGTCGTCGCCGATCGTCTTGAGCGCATGTTGACTAAGGTCGACCAGGGCGACCAGGTTCGGAGGAAGGAAGGATACTTGTTCGGCCGTGATCGTCTTAGGAAGCGACTTGAGAAAGATCTCGACCCGCTTCTCAGGTTTCGCCGTAAGGAAACCGGCCGGGTCGAAAGCGATCCGGCTGATGATCTTTCCGATGAACTCGGCGGGCCGGGGAAGAACCCCGAATTCTGGATGTTTAACGTCTCGACGGGTTCGGTCCTTCGTGATGATCTCGATTATCGCGATCCCGCTTTTAAGGTACAGTTCAACGCGGCCCTCTTCGGCCCCGTCCCTTAACAGATCCGGGCAACCTCCAGGCTCGATGAGTGATTGCAGGGCTTTGATCACGCTGCTTTTCCCGACGCCGTTCTCTCCGGAGATCGTCGTAATGATGTCGGGCTTGATTTGCAGCGTTTCGATGCATCCGATATTCGACATTTTAATTAATTTGATTTCCTGCTCTTCCATAGTATCCTTTCAATGCGATTGACTTTTCTGGGTGACTTCCGGGGCCGGTCCTGCGACCGGCCCTTTCTATTTCCAGGGCCGCCGCGTTCGGCCCCGTCCGCAAGTTCCTACACTGCAGAGGGTCCCGTCCTCTGCGGCCGGTTGCTGCATCCTGGGCGCGGGTCCAGGAATCTTTTACGCGATCGCGGAGTTGGTCCACCACGATTCGACCTGGCGGCCGTCCGCGCCCTTGTACCGAAGGAGATAACCTTCCTCGGCGTCCATGTATTCGGCGCGTCCGATCACGATTCCCGTTTCCCCGGACAGCTTCAGGGTGACGGTGTCTCCGATTTTGTATCTGAATGAGTCCATCGATCTCCTTTCCGAGAGCGGGCCGCCCTCGGGTGAAGACGGCCCTTCCCTTGGACTTCACTTTGGAACGAATTTGACCGTAGATTTCAGGCGTTCCCATCAAACAACCCGGAACTTCTCCTTGGTTAAATGCAACGCCGATCGCCTGACCGGCTTCTATCGAGGCGATGGGGCCTCGAATCCCTTTAATAAAGATCATTACGTTTTCGATCGTCTTTACAGCGAGCGCAGGCATCATATATCCGACGAATTTTATAAGTCCACTATTCCGTTTTGAAGTCTGCGACCTTGCCGGCGATCGCGCTCGTCGATGCTTCGCGGGTCAATCCGTGGTTGACGCTGTCCTGGAAAAGCGCGGGGTTCTCGTGCCGGATGCGGTCGTAATACACCTGCGGGATCTTGGTATATTCGGCCATCTGCCGGTTGGCCCAATCGTTCATTTCCAATTCGACTTCGCCGCCGTTCGTGAAGGTCAACAGCGGTTGGGGTTGGGTGAGGCCCCGTTCCATGCCGACGACCTTCATGCTCAGCTTCGCGGTGGGCACGATGAAATCTTTCGAGTTGTTGCGGATGTCTTCCAACTGTTTCGCTAATTCTACGATCGACTTTCCTGACTTCATGGTTTTGTCTCCTGATCAAGTTCTGAGTTTTGTAGGCCGCGACGGGATGAACCGATCTCAAGATCCTGCGCTCGCCTTCCGTGGTCGATCCACGGTTCCCCTGGCCTCGGGGTTGCCCCGAAGGCCAGCGGAATCGAGGGTCGCTCTTGCGGGAACTCTGAAAGGACCGACGAAGCGGCCTCTTTCGGGGCCGCTCCGCAGGTGAGCCAAAAATGCTGACGCGGGATTATTCCCGCCATCAGGAATTGGGTGCAGATTCTTCCTCCTATCAAAATCGTCCTGGTTGCGATTACTTTCGGGGTCTGTCTCATTTTCTTTCCCTCCTGCCGTTCTTATCGTCAGGAGATGGTGAAACCTTTAGAACTTTTTGAGGTTTCACCGGAGAAAGAAGTCGCTCAACGGGCCAACCGTGATGGATGCGTTTTTCGATTGTGGCTCGTTTCAATCCAAGTTCCTCTGCCCAGGCAGTAACGCATTGGGTTTTCCCGTTGTACGTCAAAAGATGGTTATTGCGTTTGTTTCTCTGCTGTTCCTTGTGCGTAGCCCATCGAATGTTCCCAGGCGCATAGTCGCCATCGTTACATATCCGCTCGATCTCCATCCCTGCTGGACGGTCACCCATCAAGCTGTAAAAATTTTGAAAGGAGCGAATCTTCGGAGAGATCGTTATCCCTCTCCCGCCATAATTAGGAAACGCTCGGTTTCGGGGGTTTTCGCATCTGCCGATCATTTTGCACCAAGAGTTGTAGACCGGAGTCTGGCCTTTCTTAGGTGAATTTCCATGCACAAGGCAGGCAGCGCGGATCTTGTCGCGGTTAAAACATCCGCAAGATCGGCTGTCTCCTCGGATAAGATTGGCGCTGGCTACAACCCGTCTCTTGCCGCAGTCGCAAAGACAAATCCAGCATACGCTCGTTCCCTTTTTAACAGACGCGCGTTCGAGGACTCTCCACCTGCCGAACTGTTTTCCGGTTAGATCAATCAGTGCGGGCATTATCGTTACTCCTGCAGGGCCTTGAATCCCGGCAAGGCTTGTTCGAGTTTATAGATCGTGCGTCCGAACGGCTTAACCCGATCCTTTTCAATACGCCAGATCGTGAGGACTTTGAGGCCGGTTTTTTCAGCGACCTGCGCGAGCGTTAAATCGTGCTCATCTCGATACCGTTTTAGTTTCATTCCGAGGGTTTGGGTTTGCGTTTTGGTTTTCATGATCGGGGATTATAAAAGATAACGAAACATATGTCTATATAAATGATAAAACATGAGAATAAAGGAAGAATAGAAGGAAGGAGGACCGGCGCGAGACCCCGGAGGACCCCGCGCCGAGGAGGTCATTTGCGGAGGTTGGTTTTGCAGGTCGCGATCGTCTTCTGGGCCAGGGCCAGCGACTTCTCCAGCTTCTTCAGGTCCTTGCTAGAAAGAGGAGGAGAAGGAGTCGGGCTGCCGGCGACGCCGAGTTTCCGGGTCTGCTGTTGGGAGAGCAAAGACAGAAGATCCTGGATCGCCGCCGAAATCGCCCGGATGGCCGCCTGCGCTTCAGGAGGAAGCCCCGGTATGTTCGGAGCGACGGCAGCCGCGAACGCGGCCGACATCTTCGTTATCTTTATCGGGAGCGGGTCCGTGGATTGCCATTCCTGGATGGCCTGAACGTCGGCCGAACTGACGGCCTGACAATAGGCGTAGATGGCGTTCGCCGTGGCCTGGTCGATCTTCCCGGCCGCCGCCAAAGGAGCGACGATCGCGGGAACGGCTTCCGAGGCCACGGCGATCGCGTCCAAGGCGATCGTGATTGTAGTCTCGGGACTGCACGAGGAGAACAACAACGCGACGAGAAAAACCGCGACATAAGATTTTAGATGTCTCAAGGGAGACTCCTTTTCATTCGAAAGTTAAAAAGCCTGTTGCTTACAGTTGCGCGAGATCGGCTTTCAGGGTGTCGAAATCGAACCCGCTGGGCGCGATTCCGAGTCGATTGATCCAATCCTCAGACAAAACGGCGTAGGCTTCCTCGCAGTAATCCGCGAAGAAATTGTGGGACATCTTCAACCGCATGCCCCAGGTGATGCAAGTGAGCGTCTTCGGGCTGACGGCCATGATCGGCACGCAGTGGCCGCCCCAACCTCCCGGCTGGCCCTGCTCGCTCTTCGTTCCTCCTTCCGGAACGACCCACGCGGACTGGCCTTGGGCCGAGATCGGAAGGGCGACGCCGGTGTAGAGGTTCCCGAAAAGCCACACGGCCACGGCCACCTCGTACAGGTTCTTGGGGTCGACCTCGACGAACGCGCCGATCTTGTGCGCGGCGATTCCGGTCTTCCTCCAATACTTCAGGGCGTCGAGCATGTTGCACCCGTTGTCGCTGTTGGGATCTCCGGGGACGTAACCGCCCACGTCCTCGTAGGCTTTCAGCACCTGTTGATCGGTGGGCAGCAGGAATGATTTGCGCGAGTAGTAATCCCATTGTTGGATCATGTGGGCTGCGCCTGCGATGACGCAGTCGCCGAGCTGGTCGTTCAGGAACATCGGCCAATCGATCACTTCCATCACCCAACTTTGCTCGGGACCTGGCGGGGTCGGAAGGGCCTTGATGTAATTCGAGAGTTTCAAATTTCGCGCGTCGATTTTGCGCGGGCCTTTTCCAAGTTTGAAAATTTGCACGGTGGATTTTCTCCTTTCAGTTTAGATCAACGGTTTTTCGGATCCGTAAAGATTCGGATCGTCTTCGCTTCGCGAGATGAAGTACGCGCGGATCGCGTCGCGCAAGTTCGGTTTGTCCGGCGTCAACTGGTAGATGCCCTGCCAATCCCTTCGCAGGTCCGACGAGGGCGCGAATTTATGCTTCACGAGGATGGTGTCCCTGCTGGCGTACCCGCGCCGAGCCTTGGACCCGTGGAAGTGGTGGACGGCGAACGCGTCGACGTACCCGATGTTTTTCTTGATGCGGGCCGCGTTGCGTTGCCAAGACAGGATCGCTCTCCTGTAGTCGTCCGAGTATCCGTCGATGTGCATGTCGGGCGCTTCTTCTCCGACCAGGCCGAACGTCATGAACCAATCGCCGTGCCCGAGGATGCACTCATCCAACAGGCGTCCCACCAGGTCGAAAGCGGAACGACGAAAGGCCCATGCGCCGCCCGTCGCCCCGACCCCGCCCCGGACTCCCGGAGGCATCGGCTTGCCGTAATATCCGAGGTCGACGCCCTTCTTCCTCCACCCGCCGTTTTCGTACCCGTCGGGCAGACGATAGCCGTTTTGAACGTAGTTGAAGGCGAAACTCGGAGTGATCCTCGTGGGCAGGTGGGCGATCCCGTAGGTGCTTCCGGACAGGTCCGCGTACCCCGAGAACAACTGCACGAAATCGTAGTGCTGCAGTTGGTGGATCGCTTCCAGCGCCCAATCGTGCCGGGTGATGTGGAAGTCGGCGTCAACCCAGGCCCCGTATTGCCAATCCGACGGGAAAGCCTGAATGACCCGGTTCAAGATGTTTTCCTTGTGGAACAGTTCGTGCCGCGTGCGCAGCTGCACGTCGAAAGGATCTTCCGGACTCGTCACTTCGAACGGCCGATCCCCGTACGCCAGTTCGCCCACGTGCAGCGCCACGTTCGCGGACGACCCCATGTGCCGGCGAAAGTCGTTGACCAACTCCCGCCGCGTGCGCCACCGGAACGGATTGCTGTAGGATGTAGCTACGTGAAGGATTTGCGCCTCGGACCATGAGGCCCAAGGTTGATGCACGTTCGGATGCTGCATTGTGTCACCTTCCTGACTGCTTCCCGCGTTTGGAATTGCCGCGGCCGGGGAGAGCGGGAAGGCGTTCTCTTTTCGCCCCATGGAAGGCTAGGCCGCGACAAGATGTTTACGAATTCAACCTTCGCACTCCTAAGATGGCCGACGTTTGGAACGGTTCGACGCAGACCGAATTGTTTTGGTTGCCGCCGAGAAGATACACCGACGAGGGCCAGCCGTTCGCTCCGAGCGGACCTGCGCCGGCGAAGAAGCCGACGTGTCCGGGCGCGTCGATCACGTCCGGACCTGGTTGCGGCTCCGGGCCCCGTTTCAGGATCACCGCGTCGTTTCCGACGATCGCGTCGTGGATCGAAACCACGCTCCCGACCTGCAGCCACGATCGGGCTGCCAGGCTTTTGCTTCGAGGCAGGCGCAGCAACCACGCGACGTAGTTGGCGAAGGCCGAACACCAAGGCACTTCGTCCTGCGTGATGCCGGGGTCCTCAAGCTGCAGCATGGCGACGATCTGAGGGTTCGCCACCTTGTCGTGAATCTTTTTTAATCCGACGAAACGTTGCGCGATTAGGAAACAAGAAGTTTGAATCATTGGGTTGACCTCCTTCGGCGCAGTATACACTCGGCCGGATACGATCGAAGCAATAAAAACCGTCAGCGCCCTGAAGGATCGACGGCCCTTCGCGGCAGTTTGACGCCCATGTGTTCCACGAGCAAATTCGTGAGGCCGTCCATGCGTCGAAGCATGTCCTCTTTGAACGATTTGTCCATGTGGATGTCGGCCGTGGCTTGATGGTCGTGGAATTCTTTCGCCAGCGCCTGAAGATTCGCGTCCGTTTGCGCGTACTGTTTCTGCAAATTTCCGATTTCGTTGTGCGTTTCGCCCCAACTGATTCCCACTCCGACCAGGATGGCGACGGTCGAAACGATCAGTCCGAAAATTCCTACCGTTTTGGGTTTGATCACGACGGCGTCGTTTTCCGCGTCGGTTGCTCTTTTGTGCTCGGGCATCGGGTCGTCTCCTGGAAAGTGGTGGTGCGTTATTCGGTCGCTTCTCTCAGGTACAAGACGGGGGTGACCTTGATGGTATCGCCGTTGTTGGCGATCGTGAACGGCGAAGCGAAGGCTTCGGCACCCATGATGTAGCCGCTCGTTTTTTGAACGAGATAATAACCGTAGATGGTTTGAGCCGTCTGGTCGGCCGAGCTCGTGAAAGTCTGCTGCGCGTAGTCCGCGTGAGAGGGAGAAGCCTGCGTGAAGCCCCAACTCGCGCCCGCGAGTTCGATGGAACTATACCCGGTGAAGGTGGCTTCGGTGAAACTGGCTTCGGTGCTTCCCGCGACCGGGGTGTAGTTGTTTTTGTACAGCTTCAGGATGACGTTCAGCGGCGCCGTGTTGTTCGTCACCATCTTCAACCAGGTGACTTCGGCCGCGTCCGGGATCAACCCGACGCCGAACAGCAGGGCCGCGCCCATCGCCATCAACACCATGAACAGAAAGTGTCCCATAAATCCTCCGTTAAGGATTGCGGATTTTTCGCCGCTGTTCCTGCATCAAAAGCAAATAGAACTCGGTGAAATTCTTTTTCCCACCGGGCGTGAACGAATAGCTGCTCAGCGGAAAAGGAAAGCCCGAGATCGAACCCGCCGCGTCGAATTCCAGGGAGTGATGCGGGTACGGGTAACCGCTGATGGACCCGACGAGGTCCTTTTCGATCGGACTCCTCAGATACGGATAGCCTGAAATGTTGCCGGTGAACCCCGTCTCGATCGGCGACCTCGGATAAGGATATCCGGAAATGGATCCCGTGCAAATCATTCCCATCGGGGATCTCACGTACGGGTAACCGGAGATCGAGCCGGTGACGATCTTTCCCATCAGCGAAGCGCTTTTCGGATAAGGATACCCGGAGATGTTTCCGACCGGCGCGAGCGTTCCCTGCGTGTAGAACCGGCCGCCGTAGGCCGCCACGGTTTTCATGAGGCCCGTCGAGCCGCAGGTCGACGTGTTCCAATATTTGTCGACCGCGCCTGCTGGCTGTTCTTCGCTCCAGGAGGACCCGCTGTTCACCGAACTATACAAACGGCCGTTCCCGATCCCGGCCATCATGACGGTGCCGTCGTCGCTGACGGAAACGGTGCGCCAGTTTTTGTTCGCGTTCCCTGCGGGTCGAACTTCGGACCAGGAGGAGCCGCCGTTCGTCGACGAGCCGACGCGGGACATCCCGGCGCAGGCCATCACCTTCGCGCCGTCCGGGCTGATCGCGACTCTCGTCCAATTCCGATTCGTGCCCGAAGGAATCGTCGGCGTCGGGGTGGTGGAATAAAGACGCCCGTTGAAAACGCCCGCCATGAAATAACTGCTGTCCAAACTGACGACCATGCAGCCGCGCCAAGCCGCGTCGACCGCGCCTGCAGGTTGTTCCTCGGTCCAACTCCCGCATTGATTCGTCGTCGAATAAAGCCGTCCCGTCGTGGTGGAACTCCAAACGCCCACCAGGGCCGTCTGCCCGTCCGCAGAGATCCCGCGCGGGCTGGTGTGCCAGGATTTGTTCACGTTGCCCGCAGGTTGAGTTTCCGTCCAGCTCCCGCCGTCGTCCGTGGACATGTACATCCGCGTCGCGTTCGCTATCAGGTAAAGCGATCCGTTGCTGGCTACGGCCGCCATTTGCACGCTCGTTCCAGCGGTGGCCGTGTTCCTCGACCAAGTCGCGCCGCCGTCGAGCGAAACGTAAATCCCACCGGCGCTCGTCCCGGTCGCGGCGACCACTACTTTCTGCCCCGTCTCGTCGCACGAAATCTGCTGGCAGGTGAACGTGCTCGCGTTCAACGTGATAGTCGACCAGTTGGTTCCACCGTCGAGGGATTTATAGATGGTGTTTTGCGAGGAGTTGACGCCGCAATAGATGACTTGGCCCGTGAAATCGCAACAGACCGTCATCCAGTTTTTGTTCACGTTCCCGGCCGGTTGGATCTCCGACCAGGTCGCGCCGTTGTCGAAAGAGATCCACATGCGGGCGGCGTTGTCGCCCGCGATCAACGTCATGCCGTCGCTGCTCATGGCGCAACAAAACCACGATCCGTCAGCAGCGCCTTTCGGCTGGCGCTCCGTCCAACTGCTTCCACCGTTCGTGGACGTGTAGAGCCGACCCGAAGAGGCCCCGACAAAAAGATAGTCGCCGGCGTTGTTCATCGCGCCGCCGAACCAGGGTTTGTTGTTCGCGCCCGCTGGTTGTCTTTCGGCCCAACTCGACATTTAGCCCTCTAAAAAGGAACGGCCTCGGTCCACGCGCCGCCCTGATTTGTGGAAACCCAAACGCGCCCCGTCTGGGCGCAGCAGATCATTTTGGTCCCGTCGGAATTAATCGCGCAGGAGGTCCACATCGCGCTCACGGCCCCGGCCGGTTGAACCTCGGACCAACTCGATCCCTGGTTCGTGGAAAGATAAAGCCGCCCCGTGTATATTCCCGCCAACATGGTTTGGCCGTCTCCGCTGACGGCGCAGGTCATCCAGTTTTTATCGGCGGCCCCGGCCGGTTGGACTTCCGACCAGGAAGACCCGGTGTTGGTGGAAACGTAAAGGCGGCCGTTGGTGCTGATGCAGGCCGCCATCATCACCGCGCCGTTCGCGCTGCAGGCCACCGCGTGCCAATTCCGCGACACGTTCCCGGCCGGTTGGACTTCGGTCCAGGAAATACCGCGATTCGTGGAAACCCAGATCCGGGAATTCGCCGCGCAAACTATGAGGGTCATTCCGTCGCCGCTGCCGGCGAGGCAATCCCAAAGTTTGTCGACCGCTCCTGCGGGTTGGCGTTCGATCCAGTCGCTCATGCACCGTATCCCGGAGTGAAGGAAACCACGTCGAAGACGTTGTCGGCCGCGCAGTAACACAGGATCAAATAATCTTGCGCTCCGGGCGTCGTCGACAAAACGTAATCGCTCGACTTGACCTGAGTTCCAAAGCGGACCGAAGGAGTGCTCGACGCGAGGCTGAACGTGCGGGTGCCGACCACGTCCTGTTGGAGCACGATTCCTATCAACTCGCCGTCGTACATGTTCGTCAGGGTCCCGAGCGCGTGGTTGCCCGTCAGCTTCAATTTGAACAAAGGCCCCTGGCTGCAGTCGACATTCACGACGGGCGCGTCGGTGAGATACGTGATGAAACTCGGACCCGTCGGGGCGTCCGGAGAAGGCGAGGGCGAAACGGTGGCGTCGTCGCTGAAGGAATAATAGTTGGCGAACCAAACGCGGCCCTGCATGTCCTGCAAAGTTTTTCCTGCGGGGATCTGAAACGGTGCGCTCGTGAAGGTCCGGCTGCTCAAGTCTCCGGCCGAGGGTTGATCCCAAAGTTGCAGGCCGTTGTACCCGTTGATGCCTTGGAATCCGTCGTCGTTCGTCGGGTTCGAGTCGTTCCAATCCCAGGGCGCGCGGATTATTTTTATCCGGACGTTGTGGTAAAGCCCGCCCGTGGGCGCGAACGAAAACTGGATGGTCAACCCGCTTATGACGCTGCCGGAAACTTGCCCGATCGAAAGGCCGCCCCAATCGCAGTATTGCTTGTTGAACAGACCCGCGCGTTGATCGTAGATGAGCATGTACGCCTTGTCGCCGCTGAGTCCGAAGGGCGTCGCGTCGTCGCGGGTCAGAGTTTGATTGACCGGGTCGTACGTGTGAGAAACTCCCGAGCCGTCGTAGTAAGTGGCGGCCGCGCCCGCGTCTTCGTCCAGGCCCCGCCATGCACCAGAGGACGAAGCGTCGCGGACCTGGAATTCAACGAAGGGAATCCGGTGGCCGTTCGTCGCGGGTCGGCTCGCCACGACCTGACAAGTGCCGTCGATCGGACCCGCGATCACCTGAACGGTCCAGCCTGCAGGAGGACCCGAATCGACCAGGCTGCTTTGCTCCGTGTTGACGTAGTCGACCACGTACTGAGGCACGAGGTTGCCCTCGGTCCAGTTCGACCACCCGCCCGATTGGCTGTGAAGCCGGAACGTGTAATACCACTGGCCCCGATGCGTGGTGAAGAAGATCACCCAATGCGCCCCGGCCCAGGTCGATTTGATGCCCGTGACCGAATACTTCGTGACGCCGTCCGGGACGAACGTCCCTCCTTCTGCCGGCAGCCGCATGTCGACGTGATCGACCGTGGTTCCGATCGGAACGAGCGAGGCCCGGAATTCGGCTTCGTCCACGTCAGCGTTGTTCTTCCTCGCCAGGCATCCGAACAGGATGTTGTCGCCGCGCAGAACGCCGATCCTCCAAATCTGATCGGGCGCGTTGGTCTGGATGACCGCCTTCCAGATTCCCAAGGGCGTGAAAGGATAGGCCGTGCAGTCCGAGAGGTCCTGCAGGCCGAAGCCGTATTTGTTGATCGCGGGGAATTTGAAATACAACGTCTGCCCGATCCAGGTCGGGTCCAGCGCGAATTTGAAAATTCCTTTGGACGTGGGGTCGAGAAAAACGAAACGCTTCCCGACCGGGTGGTCCGCGATCGCCGTGAAGAACGCGCCGCGCCGAAGGTGGTTTCCTCCTCCGGTGGCCTTCAGCGCGTACTTGTTCGCGCCCGTGGGATCTGCGACCGCGTAGGACATGACCTCGTAAGGAACCTCGGCCGAGCCGCCCTCGACGTAACAAGGATAGACGAACGCGTCCTCGTCCGCGATCCCGTACGAGAGCAAAGCGCCGAGCGATTCGGTGAGGTCCACGTGCAGGTCGTTCGTCGTGTCGGGGTCCTGTCCTCCGGGCCATTCGGTTTGGACCGCGCCGGTGACCGCGTTGCCGATCGCGGACCCCAGGAGTTTGTAGGAGGTCCCGCCGTCGGTCGAAACGTAAACCTGACACGCGCCGTACAAAGGATCTGCGTCCGAGATCCCGATCCAGAGTTCCGGACCCGTGGGCGAGTCCTCCATTCCGGCGACGGCCTCGATGAAGGCGGGCGCGTTCACGCTGTCGGGCACGTGCAGCTTTCCCGGATCGTAAGGAACGTGGTCGGTGATGGAAGCCTCGATCGGCGCGTGCAGGCCGTAGACGAAAGGCTCGGCTATGCACTCGACGTCGTGTTCCTTGTTTTCGTTGGCTTCCTTCAGGCGAACGGGGAAGTAATAAAGCCCGAGGATCGAATCGCTGATGGTGACGAGGTCCATCGCTTCCAGCAGCTTCCAACGGCCCTGCAGGGTGAACTGGTAATCGTTGCGCAGCACGTTCTGCCGGCGAGTCATGATCCCGAGGAGCATCCGCGCGATCGTGTCGTCCTGAACGGTCCGGTTGACCACGGGCGAGCTCTTGCGCGTCCCGTAGTTGGCGATCGAACCGGCGTAAGGGTCCGACGTGTTGATGTCGACGTAGTTGCTGGCGCGGTTCGGATGCTGCATCTGCAGGAGGTTGGGAGAGTCGACGCGGGCCTTGTGCTTGATCGTGATCATCGGCTGGCCTGGGTCCGCGACGAAATCGGATTCGCCCAGGTCCACGACGGGTCCGCTCGCCGTCGGAGCTGTATATACAGCCCCGTTGCCTACGGCTGAGACTTCGGAGAGCGGAATGGATTTCAACCGGAAGCCCGACCACACGGGCGCGGCGTTCATCGCCGTGTAGATGTCTCCCAACCAATCCGAAGCCTTCTTCTGGGAGTCCATGCAAAGGCTTCCCTTCAGGCCGTTCGCCCTGCATTGCAAACGGCACAGGTCCAGCGTGTCGTCGTCGAGGATGTTCTGCAGCGGCTTCGCGTAGCTTGCCGGTTGGGTCGCCTTCAGGGCGACGAGAACCAACGTCCACTCTTGGGAGTCTCCCATCGTTCCGGCGAGGTCGTAGGTGAACGAGTACGTGCCGGGGTTGCGCACGATCGCGTAATCGCTCCGCTGCAGGCTTCCGGTTTGAGGAGCGATCAAAACTTTCAACGGGGTTCGAGGCTTCCACTTGGTCGGGTCCATCGGGCTCGCGGAGAACACCCACGCGACGATGTACGCGGGCTTCCCCGGGTCGTTCGTCGTGGTGATGGAACCCGTCAGGCTCGTCTGCCCTCCGGATCCCGTTGACTGATAAACCTGGTACGCGTCGAGGGCGGCCGAATCTAAACCCGAGATCTCGAGGAGTTGCAAGTCGGCGTTCGCTCCCGCCAGGTTCAACGCCACCGGGTCGATCGCGGCGTTCCCCACGTCGTCGGGCAGGGCGTACCAGATCTGCCGTTGCGCCGATCGCTGGTCGGGCACCAGCGCGTTCCAAACGTGTCCGGCGTCGTCTGAAATCGTGGCGGCCGCACTCCAACCCGAAGCCGCGCTCGCGGCCGCGAGGAGGACCCCGGAGCCGCAGCCGAGATCGAACACCGGCGCTTGCATGGGCGACTTCGTTCCGTCGGCGCAAGCGTAGGCTTTCTTTTGCGTGGCTCCCGGAAACTCGTAACACTGCAGGCCCCGTTGCAGGGAAGTGCGGGCCTGGGCCAACCCGTAGGCGGCCTGCGCTTGGGCGGCCTTGAAAATGTCCTCGACCATGTCCGCGTGTTCGGCGTCGCCGGTGCTGTAGTAAGGAAACGACCCGACGACTTCGAGCCGTATGTTCGGAATGAGACCGCCGCCGCCGAGGTCCAAGTTCGGAGATCCGAGTCCGGCGAAAGGAGGATAGATGAGTTGCTGGTCCTCGAACCCGCTGTACTCGTTTCCTTCTCCGAGTTGAGGCTCGAACCCGAGGCGCAGTTGCGCGACCGGGCTTTGTTTTCCCGGCTGCAACTGAGCGTAGTAGATCGTCACGCGCATGTATCCGGGGTCGTTCACGAACGGGTCGAAAAGTCCGAGCGGGATCGCCGGAATTTTTATCGAAGGCCCGGAGCCGGGAAGCCAGTAGAAACAGAAGGGCCATTTGCGATACGCCGTCGGATTCGTCGGGTCGGGGCCTGCGGTCGCCGCGTTCCAAAGCGGGGTTTGGTCGAAGAGGTTGGAGAACTCCTGCGGCCCTCCTCCTCCGTAATCGTCGAACGTGACGTCGTACTTCGTCATGAGCGACACGCCGAGGATGCAATAGAAACGGTTGTCGACGAACGAAACCGTTTCGGAACCGCCCGACACGCAGATGGAAGTGTGCGCCGTGAAGTTGAGAAGATAGTTTTGATCTTGATCCGCCCAGATCTGCAGCGGGCTGACGATCGGGTTCGACCCGAGGAGGAAGTCCACGGCCTCGGTGTACGTGGTGGCGCTGCCTTTCTTCCCTCCTCCCGCTTTGCCTTTCTTGCCCGAGCCGCCGTGCTGCTGCAGGTTGTTGCACCAGATCAACGACATGGTCGTGCGCGTTCGCCCGATGATGGTCGGGATCACAGAACCGTACGTCGACGACTGCAGTTGGGTTCCCAGGCCCGAAGGCCGAACGGCCGCGTTGTTTGCCTTCCCGAGACTCATTCCGGTTTCCTTTCCTGGAAAGGATCAAACACTTCGATGGGAACGTAGGACCAAAGCGCGTCGATCGACAGGTTCGTCAAGCACACGCGCGGGGCGATGCAATGGATCGCTTTCGGATAGTCGATCACGATCGCGCCGTGGTTCAGCACCTTCGACCTGGTGACTCTCCCGAGGACGATGCTCCCAGGCTTTATCTTCAGCGACCGATAGCAGACGGATTCGAGGACCTTGTGGGCGTGCCTTAAAACGTGGATCGCGTATTTCTCGTCGGTCGCGTGGCACCACCAATCGCCCGAGAAATTCCCGAGCCGTTCGTCGGTGAAGATCCCGGAGTCGACGAACACCTGCAGGATGAACGTCGCGCAATCGGCCCCGACTCCTTTGATCCTCGCTCCGATGTGGTAAGGAGTCCCGAGCCAGGTCAAGGCTTCTTCGATCACTTTCTTTCGGAGCTCGTCTTCGGTCATATGCTCGACTCCGGCATGGGCAGATACGGGAAGCCGTAATAGTCCGCGCCCTGGTCTCCCTGGTTGACGGGCGCTTTGCCCGAAAGATAAAAGGTGTCCGATCCGGGAGTCGGCGCGAAGGGCATCCGCGCGTACAGGGTGATCGCGTTGTAGTTGTTCCCTCCGACGTTGATCGTCCTGTTGTTCTGGATCCCCGACCATTGCCCGCCGAGAGTCGCGCCTGGGGCCTTGTTGAAAACGATGAAGCCGTTGTGCAACGAATCGTCCGCGAAAAGGTGGTGCGCGTCGGGCCAGGTGCAATCGCAGATCAGTTCCGTCTGCGTGCTGCCGGCGATCACGTTGAACTGCGGGATCTGCGACATGCCCGGAGGAGGAACAGCGCCCGTGGCCGCAGCCATCGGGTTCGTGATCTCGATCACCTGGGCCGGTACCATCTGGTTGACCACGTCCAGGAAGCTCGTGCAGGCGAAACGGATTTCGCCGCGGTCGATTTCGGTGTCCCCGATCCGGCCTCCGAAGAGTTCCGAACACCCGTACGTGTTCGCGTCGCCGCGCGTGGGCATGTAGCAATTCCAGATCCGCATCGGCCAATCGTCGTAGAAACTTTCCTGCGCCCGCTGGTAAGGGTCCGCAGTCGCCATGGACTGAGTCGGGGCCGACTTCGGAGAGTAACTGACCTGCAGCTTCGCGACCTCGAAACCGATCTTACTCGGGACCTGGGCGCGGGAGATCACGGCGGGCCAGAAGGTCCCGTAAAGCGAATAGCGCAAGGGCGAATCCCAATCGGTGAGGAACAGCGCGTCCGGGTCGTCCACTTCCCCGATGAGGTACAGGCAGCAGATCATCGGGTTGTTGATGGACTTCAACCACGCGATCACCGAGGTCGTCGTGTCGATGTTCTTTCCGTTGATGACTCTTTTCATGACGGGATGTATATCCTCGACGTTTCGATTTTAATGGAACTGCCGCCCCGCTGTCCCCCGCCCGTCCAAAGCCGGTCCATGAATTTTTCGAAGTCCAGGCGGTCCATTTCGTAGTGGACGCGGAAATAGAAATTGAACGCGACGTTGATCGGACCCGTCGGCGTGTAAAGCCATTCGAGGTACTTGCCGGCGAACGAGTATCCGGGGATCGCGAGTCCGGGTCCGAGGACCTGGTAGTGAGTGTTCAACGTCTTCAGCACCTTGTTGTCGTACACGGCGATCGCGCCGTTCAGGTCCGCGATGTCTTCGAGGAACCAGCCGCCGAAATTCCTTTGGATCGGCGAATACCAAACCGACGTTTCGCTGTCCTGCAGGAGTTGCAGTTGCGCGTTCGGGTTCGGATTCCCCGCTATCAGGGCGGGTCCGACCGAGTTGTCCGGCGTCTGCGCGTCGTTGAAAACGAAGTCGTCCCACTCGCCGCAGTGCCCGAGGAAGAAACCGAAGAGGGTCGCCAGGTCCGTTTGCGTCAGGGTCGGCGCCAGGTCGGTCGGGATGTTTTTCAAATAATCGTACTTCAATTCCCAATGCCAGCGCGGGTTGGCCGCCTGCCTGATTCGGGTCTGCTGAAAGTTCGGGGCCGAGTGAACGACGGTGGAAAATTCCGGAGCTCGAACCACCGTGAAAGTCAAGCCTCGTACCGCGTTCGGGTAAACGTCGTTGCTCATGACGCCTCAATAGGCGCGAACTTTTCCGTCGCGCATCAGTTGTTGGACGATCGCACCGAGTTCGTCGGAGTGCTGACGAAGCATTTTCTTCGCCCACTGTTTCTCACCGTACACCGTGGGCTGGTAGTTGATCGTGGGAGCGGGGCCTCGCATGGCCGCCGGTCCTCCCGCGCCCGCTCCGGAGGTGTAGGCTTTCACCATGGCCTCGACGCCCGTGGACAGGTGCGCCGGCAAAGTCATTTCCTTCGCGTGCTGAAACATCATCATGTCCTCGGGAGCCACCGCGCCTTTCGCCGCCGTACCGAAAGCCATCACGCCCGCGAACACGGCCGCCGCAGCCGCAGCGCCGAGAACGGGGCCGACGTAAGGGATGCCCGCCATCGCGTTGTAGGCTTTCGCGGCCGCTTCCTTGGCCTGCTGCAGGATGTTTTTACTCGAAGCCGCTTTCTGCATGGCGTAGTTCACCAACATTTGTTCGAGCATCTTCAGGAGGTTGTTGACGATCCCGACCAGCATCGTGTCCCAGGCTTTCACGACCGCCTTCGCCAGGGTTTCGTGCCCCGTGATCCATTGGGTGAACGCGCCGTTCCACAGCGATTGCATTTGAAGGATGGCCGCCTGCTCTTTCGCGTTGAGTTGGGCCGTCAGTTTCTCCGAATCCAGAATGTATTTCTGGTAGAGTTCCTTTCGCTTCGCCAGGGCCATCTGGTATTGCCGCGTGCCCTTCTCGTTGTTGGCTTCCATGAAAGCGATCCACTTGTCCATGGCGGTCCGCATGTCGTTGAAGTTTTTGTCGAGCGCGGCCTGCTGATCCTTCGCGTACTGGCTCATCGAGATCTGATGGCTTTTGAGTTTCTGCGCGTCGACGAACTGTGCGTACTTCAACTCCATCGCGGCCGTTTCCTCGGCGTCGCGCAACGCGATCTCTTCGGCGATCTGACGGTCTGCTATTTCCTTTCGCGTACCCTCGGCCTTGATAGCCTGCACAGAGTTCGCGTGTTCCACTTCTAGGGTCTGCAGTTGCCCGAGCAGGGTTATCAACAGCGCCCGTTTCTTCTCGCCCTGCTTCCCCGCTTCCTCGACTTCCTTCACGAGCGCGGCCCTCTCGATTCCGAACCTCTGGTCGGCCACGCCGGTCAACCGGGCCGTCTCCTGCGCCGCCGAAATCTGGTGCGCGGCGTACTGTTCCTTGATCACTTCCTCTTCGCCGGCGACGACGGCGAGCTGGTACCGCTTCTGGTTTTCTATCCGGGCCTTGGTTTCGTTTTCGTTCAGAGTGATCCGCTCGGCCGCAGCCGTCGTTTCGATCTTCTGAACCTCGCGGGCCGTCGTTTCCCGCGCCGCGACTTCTTCGCCCCGGAGGGCTTCCATCTTCGGGCCTGCAGGAGTCCCGACCGTCTTCTCTTCGGCGCGGGCCTGGGCGCGTTTCTGGTTGATCGTCGCCAGGTTGATCGCGAGTTCCTGCGCGGCGATCGCTTTCGCCTGGGCGACGTACTCGTCCAGGGTCACTTTGTTCAAGCGTCGTTCTTCTTCCAACGCGGCTTTGTCGGTTTCGACCTTGGCAAGCGCGGCCTGATGGTCGGCGGTGATCTTGGCGTCCTTGGTTTCGTCGATCTCCTTGGCGCTCTCTCCTGCGGATTCGATCGGAACGATCTTGGCCTGCGCCCGCAGCCGAACCAACGTGAGGTCGAGGTCCTCGATCTGCTTCTTCAGGTTTCCGATGTTCGTCTTCGCCTGGTCGAGTTCGGGTCCCATGAAAGGCCGCAGGAAAAGTTTCGAGGATTCCGGCGAGGGCATCCCCTCGAACGCGTGCAGCATTTCGCTGCCGATTCCTTTCCAGGAAACCTCGATCGACTTCTTCACGTTTTCAGACGCGGACAGTTGGGCCTTCAGGGTCGTCTGGTATTTCTCGTAGTTGGCGATCTCCTTGTCGAGGGCTTCCTTCTCTGCGGCCGTTCGGACCAGGCCGCTTTTCCCGGCCGTGGCCTGCGCCTTGGAGATGGAATTCGCGCCGTCGATCATGGCGCGGGTCATCGCGATGATGTGGGCCTGCGAGTCCTCGAAAGTCTTCTTGGCTTCGGCGTCCCAACCGCGCAGCGAACTGATGCCCTTCTCGATCGCGCCGGGGATCTGCCCGAGGACTTGAATCATTCCGACGATCGCGATCGGGGTGAAGGCGGCGGCCGCGACCGTGGCGACCGGACCCAAGGAGGACAGGAAGGTGGAAACGAAGCGAGGCATGTGGATGCCTATTTCCTCGCCCAGGCCCCGCATGGCGTGTCGGGCTTCGGTCGCGCTTGAGATCCCGCGCTTGCCCACGTTCGCGAGTTGGGCTTCGAGTTCCGCGACTCGGGCCTGCAGCTGCTCGGCTTCGGCCCTCATGCCCGCGACGGTCGACTCGAATTGAGCCTGCATTTTCTGGAAGTCGGCGTTCATCCTGCCGGTTCCAGAAGTAACCGCGTCGGCGGCCCCGTTCATTCCCGACAGGATCGGGCCGATGTCCATCTGGGTCAAGATGCGTAAGGCGTCGGTGCTTCCCATTTAGACCTCTTTCTGTTTGCCGGTGTTTTCCTTCAGGAACTCTTGGACGACCGGAGGCAGGGAATCGAACGATCTCGCAGGTCCCAACGAGGCGAACGCTCGGTCCTCCTCCTCGCGGATCCGATCTGGTTGGTTCGAGGTCGCTTTCCCGGCCGCTCCGATTATCAGGGCCAGGGTCACGTGCGCCGGTGGGAACATGGTCCAATGCCGATGCAAGGCCAAAACGTCGGGCCAGGGGATTCGGCCGATGTCGGGCCAGGACGTCCCGGTCGCCGTGGCGATCCGGCTCCTAATGTCGGCGAAATCGATTTCGGAGCCTACACCCCCCCCGGCAGTTCGGGCTTCGGGGTCTCCAGCTTCAGGCCGGAGAAGATAAGAATTTCGTCGTGCAGCTTGTTGAACACCACGTAATCGCACTCCTTGCGGAACCGGGCTTCGTCCCAACCCTTCTGCACGTTCCCGTTCGATTCCGGGATGCCGTTGTTCAGTCCGCTGCAGATCATTTCGATCGCCCGCGTCCTGTAGGCTTTCGCCTTCTCGTCGTCGGTTTCCAGGTTCTCCGGCATAGGCGCGAGGTAGGCTTCCACCTGGTCGAAACTCAGTGCGCCGATCTTGTATTTCTGCCCGTCGATGTCAATTTCCTTGGTTCGCATGCTCGTTCTCCTTCCCGAACGAAAACTTCGTTTTAAACGGTCGCTGTCGAGGTCGGGGACGAGGGTAATGTAAACACCCACGCCTTGTCACGATCTCTTTGCAGCGGTGCTGCGGTACGCAAAGCCATAGCCTTATACCAGGTCGCCTATCCAGATCGACCCTGGCCCTTCCAAGATTTGAATCCCGGCTTCCTTCAGGCCCAAAGGAACGCCTTCCTGGTTCCGATCGTGCCCGCAAATGAAACGGGTTTTCGGAATCCAGGCCGCCAGGTCCCGACTGAAATCCTCGTACTCGTGGCTGCCGTCGAGGAACACCATGTCGAGGCACTTGTTCCCGAACTTCCGGGAAGCCTCGATCGAATCCATGCGGAGGATCTGCAGGTTCGGCATGGCCCCGACGTTCTTCATAAAATCGGAATAGACCGACTCCGGGTCCTCGGCTGCCCTCCGGTGGGGTCCCGCCCGTTCCGTCGGTGAACCTTTCCAGGTGTCGACCGCGATGACGATCCCCGGACATCCGGACAGCAGGGCGTGGGTCGACCGGCCGCACCAAGAGCCGACCTCCAAAACGCTTCGGCGCTTCCGGGCCTGTTCGAACAACCACTGCAACTCTTCGTCCGTGATCCAGCCTTCGATCCCGGGCGACTTGTAGACCGTTTCCGGCTCGGGCAACGGCGGGCCGCAACGCCAGGTCCGAAGGGTCGTCTTCAGGAGGTCCACTTTGTCCTCGACGCTCATCAGGTAACCGTGAACGGCAAAACTCATGTTCAACAGGCTGAGTTTGCCGAGGAGGTTTTCGAGGGTGATGAAATCGTAATGCCGTTCGGCGATGTTCCGCGAAAGAATATAGTCGTCCAACAGGTGGCTGCGCTCCATTCCTTTCGAGGCTTCCCCGACCGTGGGGTAAACCTGGTCGAGCGCCTGCTCGAACGTCAGGTCGTCGGGCGGCTTCCACAGGTCGAGGCACATGTAGCTGGCGATGGAACACCATCCGCAGGTCCCGATCGAGCGGCCGTCCCGGATGAAATGGCGATCGAGTTTGTAACGCAGGCCCGCGCTGTCCCGTTTCCACGTCGCGACGGTGGTCAACGGCAGCAGGCCCGTGAAATCCGGAGTCTCGGGGTGCACCAGCGCGTCGGCGTCGAAGAAGACGCCCCACATGCTCCCGAGTTCCTGCATCAAGCGGTGGATCTGCCATTTCTCGCAGACCACCGGCCAATCGGGGAAACGGCGTTCGGTGATGACGTGGAAGTCGGCGCCGATCTTCTCCGCGTATCCCTGCAGCATCGGGAAGGTCAGCGCCGTGATCTCCTTCGGGTAATCGTCGACCGCCAGCGTGAACAACGTTTTCTTGGGTGTGAACGCCATCGGACCTCCTACGCGGTGGTTTGGAAAAACTCCATGATGCTTCCGGCCGCGTTCGGGAACGACTCGAACTCGAAGTCCGAGAAAACGTGCTTCGCCCTGTCGAGGGGCAGGCTCATTTTCGACGACTTGCATTGGAACAGGTGGACGCCGTTGTCACCCTGGTAAGGCATCGACAGCCAGAGTTCGAACACCGGGCCGTACCCTTGCAGGTGGTTGGTAACCAACAGGGTTTTCCCGGCCGTCGACGTGTAGGCGTAGGACACCAGGAACAACACGTTGTTGCCCGCGTCGTTCCCTCCGAGCGTGTATTTGCCCGTCGCGCTGACGCTGTACTTGCCGGTGGCCTCGTTCCCCGCTCCGACCTGTTCGAGGGTGACGCCCGTCGACGCGTAGCGCAGCCCGAAGTTTTGATAGAAGTTGTTGCCGCCGTTCGCGACCGTGAAGTTGTTGCCCGCGACCGCTGCGGGGGCCTCGTCCGAAACCATCTTCTTCGACCCGGTCGAAATGACGTCCCCGAAGAACAAAGAGTTGTAGACGTCGGACTCTATTTCCGCGAAGGCCGCCTTGCCTTTGAATTCCATGTCGGACGCCGCGATGTCGTCCGGCAGTTTGTTCTGGCCCCAAAGTTTTTCAAGCTTGCCGGAAAATTCCACCTGGGCTTCCTTGATCACGCCGAACCGTTGGGGAAACGAAGGCGTGGCGAGGTTTCCTGCGCTGGTAGGAACTCCGACCACCAAACCGATGCCGAATTGCTTCATGGATCTGTCTCCTTTGAAAGGGGACGCCTTCGCGCCCCAGTTGTATTATCGGATCAGTCGCCCGTCACGACGACGATCGGCACGATCAACGTTTGCTGCTGAGTTTGTTCCGGGTCGGGCATCGGCGCGATTTCGCCTTCGATGAAACAATCGTTGACGATCCCCCCGAGCGACTGCATGTCTGCAGGGAAGGCCGCCAGGTTCGCGTCGAGGGCGTCCATCACGTCGTCCGTGAATTTCCAATCGGCGTCGACGACCGTGGCGTTGACGCGGAAATAAATCCACAAGCCGAAAACCCAATCCCAAGTGGTGACGCCTTCCTCTCGCCTGCGGACCGCCCGCTCGAATCCTTTCGCGAGGCACATGGCCGGTTGGTCCGCCGAAGCCACGTTCGCGACCTCCACGAATCCCCGGATCTGCTTTCCCCAGGATTGCCCGTCGGGGCAAGGCGTCTGACACACGTGCTTGAACAAAGCCTGATAAAGATCTTCTCTTTTCGGTTTGCCTTTCACGGTCAACCTTTCAGGGCCTCGTTCGTCGTCTGCTGCAATTCCGAAACGATCGTGGGCCTCATCTCTTCGTACGCGGGTTTCATGAACGGCCTCGCCGGCAGCGGCGGGTGGACGACTTTCTTCACGACAACCATTCCGGAAGAAGTCATCTGACCGCCTTCGAATTCGGCCATCGGCGCTCTTCGCGCCAGCCTGGCTCCGTAGGCGTGGGTCGACTCGGTGCGGCTCGACAGGGCTTTTAAAATTTGATACTTCGAAGCGACCCCGCCCCCGCGCAGAGGCACGGCGAATTCACCGGCTCCGAAGGCGAGGGCCTGTTTGTTCTTCGGAACGATCTCGTAGGTGCCCCGCCCTCCGCGCTCGTGAATCCTTCCGTAGAAGGCCGTCGCCCCGGCCGCCTCGACGCGCATTTCCAACCGGCTGCCCGAGGCCTCGGTCGGAAAGAACTGCACCGACCGGGAGAGCTCGCCCGACCTCCGATGCAGCGGCGTTCCTCCTTCCAGCTTCTCGGTCCGGATCTTCGATTGCAGGCGCAGGCCCAGGTTGTTCAACTTGTTCGAAAGGGCCTTTATCAGGATCGGGCCTCGCCCGCGCAACTTCGCCACGAGGATCTGGTCGGTGTTCGAGAACGAATAAATCATACGGTGAGCCTCGAATACTTCATCAAGATTCGCTGCATCTTCGGCGTGAGGTGCCAGTCCCGATAGGTCGTGGTTGCGCTCCCGCCTCCGACCGATTGGACTTTCGACCTCATGTCGAAATAGGTTTTCCGCTTGTACTCGATCGCGATCTGCTCGGCCGTGGCCTGCGAGAGGTCCGCTGGCGTCCCGTCGTTGCCTGCGGTGTAGTCCACGTACACGTTCGCGATTCCCTGGGAGAACTGCCAGGCCCCGATGCCCAACGGGTACGATTGGAAACTCCATTGCATCGAGCCTGCAGGAGGGCGCAGGGCAATCGCGCGGCCGTTGTTGGTTATCACCACCCCGCCGTCGGTTCTGCCGGCAGCGATCGGGAGAGTCACGCCGTTGACCATGACGGTCTGAATCGACCGGATCGGATAATTGCGCAAGAAAAGTTTCTGCCCTCCGGGTCCGTCGTAAGGCGGGTCATCGGTGATGGGCAAGATTCTGTTGTGGACGCGGCAGCCGGTTTGGCCGTTGAAAAACTCCGCGAAATACGTGATGAGATCCTGCAGTTGGCCGTCGTCTTTCGAGGTCGTTATCTCTCCGATGCCTTTGACCTGTGCGACCGTGACGAAGTCGATGTCGTCCGCTGCGGAAAACAGGTAGACCGCGAACGGCCGATGCCCCGACGCAGGAGGAGAAGCCAGGGTGAACTTCGTCGGGTCGTTCGGGTCCACCGAAGCCATAGCGACTGCCGCGTCGTCGACGAAAATCGAGATCGTGTCCGCGTTGGGAACCTTCGACGTGTTGAACACCGCGTTCGTCCCGTCTGCGGTTCCGATCATCTTTTCGCTGATCTGTTGGACGGCCATCGCGTCACCTCAATTCGCGGCGCCGAAAACCACGGCAGCGCCGCCCGCAATCATAGGCCATATTTCCGCTGGTCCCATAAATCTCCTTTGTTACGAAATTCCGATTTCGCCCTCAGCTACGAAAGTGATTGAGGTTGCCGCGCTGGCTAGTCCGCTTAGGAAATCTGCGGAATCCAATCTGAGCGCCCCATACCAATCAACATATGAATTGGCTGGGATAGAGAGCGCCGTCCCAAGAAATTCAGTTCCGGCCGCGCTGCCTGCGGTTGCTCCGACATACAGAGAGACGGTGATAGCGCCGGCTGTTTTGTTGACGAGGCGAATATGCTTCAAGATGACATAAAGCTGCGTCATGGTGAATCCCACCGGGCCGGTGAGAGCGCCCAGGGCCGGGTTGACGATGTTTGCGGCTGTATTCCCTAAGGCCACAGGGCCGAATCTGATTTGTTTGTTTGCTGCCATGGTTTCCCCCTTTTAAATGATTGCCTTAAATGTAGACTCCGCCGTACATTGTCGTTCCCGCTATGCTGCCCGGCAAGTAATTCGCTCCCGCGCTGTATGTAGTGATAACCGATAGGTTATCGGATTCGTATCTCTTTCCGGTCGCGGATCCGCTCCAGGTTATTTGATTGGTTATACCCGCAAAACCCAAATTGACAGCCCAGCAAAAGGCTTGAGAAAAAGCGGGCGTTCCCACAATCGTTATCGTTACCGGACCCGCAATATTAAGCCATTTTCCGCCCACTTGAGCGACGATATGCGCTATCGCTCCGCCTGAAATCTTGCAAGGGCCTATTAAATAGAAAATCCCATCTTCGTTGGCGTTCAAGTGAAATCCTGCGCACGATCCGAATTCGATGTTTTTATAAAAGACTTGGGCTCCGCCCTGGGAGAAAAGACATTCACCGCTGGTAATGGTGCTCAGTTTGAAGCCATTCAGAATCACGACGCTGCCTTGCGGGTGACCTTGAATGGAAATAGCATTGCCTCCGGTAACGGCTATCCAACAATTCGCCGGCGTGTTTGGATTTCCGGTAAGGTACAAATTGCCTGCTCCTACTCGAGAAGTTATCAAGACGCCCTTTGTGTATGCGCCGTCTTCCACCTGAATTGTGACATCGAATCCCGCGCAGTCTATTGATTGGTACACGTCGACTGCATGCTGGATAGTGAGAAAAGCGTCAGCCGGATCGTCCGCCGAGCCATCGTTGGAATCACTTCCGTCGACGCGGACATAAAATGTTGTATTCTGGCTGAGTAGTTGTCTTTGAGCGAAAGAAACGCTTGAAATCAGAATCAGAGACAGAAACACAAAAACACTCAATCGCCTAATCGCACTAAACATATAATCCTCCGTTGGAAGTTGTACCGGAAGCATTTCCGGGCAAATAGGTTGAAGAGGAACCATTGGTATTTATGATGCTGAGTGAATCTGAAACGTATCTTTTGCCGGTTGCGGATCCGCTCCAGGTTACTGTATTCGAAATAGCGGCAATGGCAAGTGTCGATATGTAGAAAAACGCCAGAGAAAACGCCGGAGTTCCAGTTATGGTTATAGTGACGCCGCTTGTGCCGTTGAACCATCCTCCTTGTGTTTGGGCGAGTACGTGACTGCCGGCGCCTCCGGAAATTTTACAGGCTCCAAGCAAGACAAGCGATGCGCCACCCTGCACCAGAATGTGATAGCCCGCGCAAGAACCAAACTCAATGTTATGATAGTAAATCTGAGATCCCGCAGCGGCATAGATGCATTGGCCGGATGTGGTAGTGGTCAACTTAAATCCATTGAAGTATATGATGCTTCCCATCGGATGCCCGGTAGCGCCGAGACAGTTGGAGCTGGTGGCGTTGATAACGCAGTTCGCGGGAGTGGTCGCGTTCCCTGTGAGATATAAATTCCCGGCTCCCTGTCTGCCAGTAATATTCATCCCCGCCGTCCAGGTGCCGTCCGCTACGGAAATCGTGACATCGTAGCCGTTGCAGTCCAAACTCTGATAAACACTGATAGCATGTTGCAGAGTCAGCCACGCATGACCGGAGTTGTTTGCGCTGCCGTCGTTCGAATCGTTGCCATCCGTGCGCACATAGTAAGTTGTGTTCTGAGTTAATTGAGTGCGTCCGCCGGCCGCTCCTGTTGCGCCAGTGGCTCCGATAGGACCCGGAATCATCATTGGATCTTCAGACGGATCCGGCTCTAAAATCAAAGCTACTCCCGGGGGGCCTTGAACGCCAGAACCGCCAGCGGGGCCTATGCCTCCAGTGTCGCCCTTTTTGCCCTCTGGCCCTGGAATCATAAACGGTTCTTCTGGAAGTTCGGGCTCGAGATAAATTGTTGCGCTGGGCGCGCTGCCAGTTCCTATGAGCGCGGCGCTCACTGTGTCGTCATAAGTTCCGGTACCGTCGAGTTCGCCGGCTGTGTCGCCAGGCAACCAGGTTAGCGCGTGTCCTCCGGTGCCAATATGGCTGTTCGATTGAACGATGAATCTTTTGCCGGTCGCGGATCCGCTGAAACTCTGCGCATAGAAACGCGCCTGTCCGCCTGTCCTGCAATCAGCAAAAGCGATGCTGAAACCGGGCGTGCCGGTTAAGGTGTTGACGTATGTGCTGGCATAAGGATTTGCCCACCATGCGCTCTCAAAAGGTTCGAATATCCCTCCATCTTCGGCGCGAATATGACGTTGCGCGGACCCGCTGATTTTCCAGTCCGCATACTGTTGAACAAGTCCGTTATTGTGAACGTAGACGTGAGCCCCATTGGGAACATCGCCAAACTCGAAATCTTCGAGCAACACCGGCCCTCCGCCCTGGACATCAAAACCGTCTCCATTGCTCGCTTCGACTTTGAATCCGTCAAAATTAACGGTTGTCTGATTGACATTAATATAGAAAGCCGTTGCGTCAGTTTGAATGAGGACATTTCCCGGATGCTGCCAATTTCCTATAAAGTTTAAAATGCTGCCGCCGAGGACATCCGGAATTACAGCGCCGGCATTATAGGTTCCGTCCTCTACGTTGATAAGAACAATCCATTGATCCGCATCGATTTCTTTGGTTGCCGCGTCGACGGCTCGCTGAAGCGTAGCGAAGGCATGAGCTGAGTCGTTACTAGAACCATCATTGGTATCATTGCCATCTGTTCGGACAAAATAACTTTTGTATGTCTGAATCAGCGTTCGAGCCGGCGCCGGAGAGGGAACGCTGCTGGCGGTGATGACGAGTTTGTCGTCGACGATCTCCATCGAGATCAAAGATCCTTCTTTGATCGTGAAGGGCGCGGCGAACGTTCCGATCTCGGAGTCGTCCGCGTGCTCGATTTTAATCACGTCGATGTCGCTCATACCGTCTGCTCGACCTGTTGGAACGTGGTGGTTTTAGATCCTGACTGCAGGAAACGGAACGTCAGGAAGTAAATCAACTGCGTGATGATTCCGGCCTGCGCCGGGTCCACGATCTGCACGAACCCGATGATGTCGCCGGCACTCCAGGGAATCCTTCGTTGGAAAACGAAGCGGACCCCGCCTTTCTTCTGGATCGCCTGAGAACCCGGAACGGTTCCGATGACCTGGTAGTCGACCGTGGGCCAACCCGAAACGGAAGGGTCCTCGACGATCTCGACGTGGGTGCATGGAGTCGTCACCGTGACCGGTACCGGCTGCAGGCCCACGGAGAACAAAAACGTTTTCATGGCTGTTCTACCAACTGAAAGTTCGGGCTGCCGGTGGTGACCTTCACGAAGCCGATCGTCTCGCCCGCGTTTTTCATCGCCGCGAAACTCAACGTGACCGACTCGCCCGAAGCCTTCTGGATCTCAACGGAATTCGGCGCGGTTCCTTTCAACTGCCAAGCGGTCGTCGCCGTCGCCGCGTCTTCTTTGATCGTGGCCTGTCGGCACGGGACCGTCAGAACGACCGGGGTTTCCTGGGTGCTGCTCACCGCGAAGATCGAAGTCTTCAACATGTGTCGCCGTCCTTTCGCTTTCTCTTCGAGAAGGAGGGCCAACCGCGCCCTCCTTCGCGAATCGAAAGAGGATGCTGCTAGTTGACCTTGTTGGCGACGCCCGTCAGCACCGCTCCGCACCACGGCAGATAATGTTGCTGCGTGATGAAAGCGTAGATGCCGATCTCGTGCGTCAGGTTACGATAGGGCCACTTCACGCTGAAGTGATCTTCCAGCGTGACGATTCGGCGAACCGCAGGGATCGACTGCCCTGCGGCCGGGTACGGGTTGGTGGTGATGTCGAACCAAACCGTTCCGTCCGGCAGCCACGGGTGAGCCGAAACCGGAACCGTCTTCTTCGCCGTGGTCGAAGAATATTTCCAATGGTACTCGCTGACGATCTGGCCGCCGATGATCTTGCCGTCGGAATCGCGGTCGATGATCAAACGCTGAGCGCCAGGCCCCGAGGCAGAAGTGAGGATCGCCCGCGAAGCCGATTGGATCAACGCGCCGCCCAACCAGATCTTGTCGATCGAGGCTTTGAAGTTGATCCACAGGTAGTCGGCCACGTCCTCGAACTCCTTGATCGTCCCGTCGCCGTTGGAAGTGAACCCGGTGGGCGTCCCTGCCGTTCCGGTGATGTCTTTCAAATAGGCGGTGAATCCGTTCGTCGCGCCGTAAGTCTGGAAGTGCCAGGTCAAAGCGCCGGGGAAATCCAGGAGGTTATAGCTGGCGTCGGCCGCCAACCCCGCGTCGGCCGCCGTCTGCAAACTCCCGGTCAGCGGCGCCGTAAAGGTCGCCATGCAAAGCGCCGTCACTCCGTTGAATTTCGCTCCTGCGGCGTTGGACTTCCCGATGTACCAGGCGTACCCGACCGCTCCGTTCACCGGCGCGACTTTCACGTCGATGCCGTGGGAGCCGTCGAGCGAAACGCCCGAGCTCGCCGCCGAGATCTGCGAAGTCCCGCCGTTGATGGCGTCCTTCGACCCGTCGGCGTTGACCCTTTGCACCGGGATCGCGCAGCCCGTCGAGGTCGCCATCGCGACGCCCCACGGAGTCAGCGCGACGCAGTACACGTAATAAGTGCCCGAGGCGTACGTGCCGGTCGAGGCCGACTGTAATCCGCTCGGCTGCGGGCACTGCCCGAGGACGTACCCGCCGTATCCGTTGACCGAGCCGTTGCCGGGGTTCCCGAACATGATCATTTTCTCCTCGCCGTTCAACAGGGCGTTCAGGTTCGTGAACTGCGCGATCTTCAGCGCGTCGTCGAATCCCAAAGCCTGAGAGTAAGCTTGGAAGGTGGCCGAAGCGTCTTTGCCCAGGTAGGCGTACGGGGCGTAGGCGTCTTTCTCCGACACTGCGGTGTAAGCGTTGCGGTGGCCTTCCGACACGGCCGGATAGCCGGACACGTCGACGCCGACGATCTGTTTCCAGTTGACGCCGGGGCCGCCGACTCGAACGCCGTTGTACATCGGGTACACGCGCGGCGTTTCAGACAAGATCGGATAGAAAACCGGATAAGTCTGTTTGGCCGTTTCCTCCAGGTAGTAGAACTGCACCCCGGAGTTGGTCGCGATCCCGAAGGTGGTGGCGTCCTTCTTCATTTGGGCAAACAGCGCAAGGGTGCGCTCGCTCATTCCTTCGAACATGGTGCTCTTTCTCCTCTCGTTAAGGCGGCCGCAGGGCCGCCTCGGGTTTCGTGCTGGTAAACGTCCATGTGGGAATTCGTGGAGCGCGTCCGTGCGTCCGCGTTTCTGGGTGCAGCGACTTACTTGGGCGCGAACTTAGACAGAGGACCGCGAGCGAAATCGCTCACGTCTTCGGCCGGTTTGACGCCCGACATGGCTTTCAGGATCTCGGAGGTGTCGCCCTGGGCGGCCTTCTCCATGTTCGCCTTGGGCACTTCCGCGTTCGCGTTGTGGGCCTGCAGGCCCGCGACGCTGGTGTCGTTGGCTTTCACGGCGAGGTGGGTCTTCGGCCCGCCCTCGGCTAGGTCGTTGCGATCGCCGATGCCGGCAGACGCGGCGGCTTTGCGGTTCTGCCCTGCCGTCTGCAGCGCCCGCTCGACTCCTTTTTCCCCGAGCATGCCTTCGAGCATGGTCCCGATGGCCGTGTCGATCCCGGTTTTGATCTTGTCGTCGATGCCCTTCGCCATTTCGTCCAGCTTGGCTAGGATCGTGGTTTCCATCGTCTTGATGGTGCTAGAGGCCCCACTGGCAGCAGGGTCCGTGGACACGGGTTCGTTGCCTGAAGACGCCGGTGCCGTTTCGCCGGTGCCGAGGATCTTGTGAAGCTTGTCCATGTGATCGTCCATCTCGGCTTCACGGTCCTGATGGGCCTTGTGCATCTTCGCGTGGAAAGCCTTGTGCGCCGCGTGCATTTTTTTGATGTGGTCCAGTGCTGACGCCGCCTTTTGGACGGCTGACATCGTTGCCATTTTACCGCCTCCTATGGATGCCGCCTTTTTGGCGGACGTTGTAAGTTCGCCGACTTCCTCCTCAGCCATGCTGAGGAATGTTTCGGCGAGTGATTCTAAATCCTTTTGGATCAAGTCCGGCAATTCGGACTCGTCGCCCTCATTCTCGCGCTCCCACTGGGCGCTCATGCGGATGTAGGCGAGTTGCTGGAGGATTTCTGCCAGGCGTTCGACGTCGTACATGTCTTTCTTGAGGTCAACGCCCATCTCTTCGGCCTTCGCTTCCAGGATCGCCAGGGCCGCTTTGTGCAATTCGGCCTTGACCACATCCCGTTGCGCTTTCGACATCTGTGCGAACGCCATGGTTTTCTTTTTCCCTCCTTTGAAATTGATGGTTCGGAAACTGTCCTCCTCGAAATCACCGGGGTCCCGCTGACGAAAGCGATAGCTGTCTTCCGTCTCGTCGGCCTCGGGCGCTTTCAAATCGTGATCCTTCAACCACTGCTGACAGTCACTGGCGGTCCACTCGGATTTGGGCGAGAAGATGATCGACTGAACGGTCGTCGTGGTTTCGCCCTTCAGGTGGCCGATGACGGCCTGGATCTTTTTCTTCGCCTTGATTAATCGGCCGCAGGTTGAACACGCGCATTCGAGGGTCGCAAGATTCACCCATTTGAAAAATCCTCTCGAAGGAAAACCCGCGACCGCCTCCGCCTTGCACGGGCAACCTTTCTCGGGATCGTACTTGCAATCGCCGCAGCCCTGCTTTTTGAAAGCCCGTTTTTCAACCACGCCGTCGGCCCGCACGAAATCGAAATGACCTTTCGGCAGACACGGGTTGTCGACGAGCGAAACTTCGGCCGGGTTCGCGGTGTAGTGCACGAGGCCGTCGTTGCCTTTCCACGTCTTCACGTACTCGCCGCCGTGCGAGAAACCCGTGTACACTCCTTCGAGGCAGTTCGTCCACGCGTCGTCGTTGACCACCTTGAAGGTCATGTAGATTTCTTTGTCCACGTCGTTGAACTCGATCGTCTTTCCCGCGCCGACCGCTTTCAGCTGGTGCATCTCCCGCAGGTTCCCGACGTTCTTCCCTCCGGTGGCTTTGGAAAGTTCGTCGCTCCAAGCCTTGTAGAACGGGACGGTGGATTCGTAGTCGCAAACCTCCTTGGCCTTGTCGGGCTGCTCGGCCGTGACGACGCCGCCGACTTCGCGTTTCATTTCGTCGATCTTGGTGATGCGGACGAACTTCCGGAAAAGCATTTTCGAGGGTTCGGCCTTGGACGCAGCCGGTTTGCCCTTCGCTCTCATGAGTGCCATGTCAAAGCCTCCGCGTTAGGAAATTAGTTTAAGCGTGGACCTCTTCGTAATCCTTCTCGCCGAATTCGGTCAACTGCCTGCGCTCGTGCTGCAGGTAATTCAAGTGGCCGACGTTGCCGTTCTCTCCGACCGTGTGCCATTTGCACATGTGCTGAAAGAAGTGGAAGCAGTCCATGTCTTTCGCGTTCCAACACGCGATCACGTCCTGCGTGTATTGCTTCACGGCCGCGAGTTCCATCGCGATCAACTCGTCGATCGTTTCCGTGGTCGTCTTCCCCACGGTCGCCGTGGCCGCTTCGACCTCGGCGAAGACCTCGAACAGTTCGAGCCTCTTCGCGATCTTTTTCATGTATCCCCGGCATTGGCAACCGAGTCCCTTTAATTCCTTGCCGGTCTTCAGGCCGAGTTTTTTCGAGAGCGCCCGACCGTTGAGTTTGTAAACTTCAGCGAGCGTCGCTTCCGTGTTGATGGCCGCCTGAAGCGCCGCGATCACTTTGTCGTTGCCCTGCATGTTTGCCTCCGTTCGAATTATGTTTGACCGCCTCCTGCGCCGCCCTGATGAACAGCCAAGCCTGCTGCTTCGACCTGGCGGCCGCCGCCATCTCTTCCGTCTCCGCGATCTCCACGGCCGAAAGGACGCAACGGCAATTCGGGTGAGAATCGTCGATCGGCAGCGGGCCGGTTCCGAGCAAGTAAGGCCCGCCGTCGCCCAACTCTTCGCAGATCTCGCACACGTCCTCGTCCTCGGAGTTCAACCACTCGTAGGATTTCACGAGGCCGGACTTCTCCCACATTTCCAGCCCGCCGAAGATCTGGGCGCGGGCGCACTCGGTTCGAGCGATCATGTCGGATCGGTACGCGGAGAACGACGCGGCCTCTTCGATGGCCTTCCCGATGTCCGCGATCGAGGTTTCTTCCGACGCGAACCCTTCGGTCAGGATCTTCCGGATGTCCGACCTGGTGGTGTCGTCGATGGCCCACTTCGCGTTCGGGTTGTCGACGAGCTCGTCGTCTACCCATTTCATGCCGACCATTTCGGCCGCCCGCTTCTTGGCCCAGGCCCGCGCGATCTCGTTCGTCTTGCCGAGGAGTTCGCCGTCGTCTACGGACAACTGCGCCGCGACCTGCGAGATCCCGGACAAAGCGGCCGCTTCCAGTTGGGCCTGCACCGCAGGAGGAAGGGCGCGGAATTCCTCGTCCAAGGCTTTCATGATTTCGTCCGTCACGTCGTCGGGCTTGCTGGCCTTCTCGATCGCCTTGACTTTGGCCGAGGCTTTTTCGGCCATCTTCCCGAACGCGGCCGCCAGGGTTTTCGACGCGGCCTCGATCGCCTTCTCCGTGGCCGGGGTGAGTTGCCCGACCGAAATAAAGGACCTGCGTTTCGGAACGGCTTTCATGATCTTGGCCCCGCCCTTGGGTTTCTTCTTGCCCTTGGGTTTCTTCCCGCCGGGTTCGCCTCCCTCGGCCTGCTGCTTCCCGTCTCCTCCTGCAGGAGGTTGTTTATCGTCGACCGGCTCCGGGGCCGCCTTCGGAGATCCGTCCGGATTCAAACCGGCCGCGATGTTGTCCTGCTTTTCGTCGAGAGGAATGACGCCGGTCGCGGTGGTGATGGTGAGCCTGTCGGCGTTCTCCTCCGGGGCCGGATCTTCTCCTCGGGCTTCGCGGATTTCGTTCCGGGTGTTGAGTCCGGAGTCGACGCGCTTCTTGTCGGCGTCGGCTTGCTTGTCTGGATCCATGACGCCCGGCATGTCGTAGGCGCACTCATACTGATCGGCCAGGCCCAGGAGTTCGACGCAACGGTTCGTGATCTTCGTGGCGATCTTCACGTCCGGCAACAAGCCTTCCTCTTCGGCCGTCTCCTTGGCGGTTTCGCCGCTGGCGCGGTTCATCTGCCGATCGAAATACTGCGTGGACATGCCGAAGTTGAACGCGACGATCTTCACGAGCCATTCGTCGATAGGATCTTTTATCAGGGCCTCTTTGGGAAACACGATCGGCGGGCGTTCGCCCTTGGTCCCGTAGGAAGGCAGGAACCGGATCTGCCGGCGAGTGGCGAGGTTGCCCGCCATCATCGCGTTGAAGTTGTCTTGCGCGTCTTTGACCTGGTCGATCGTGATCCCGGAGTCGCCGCCCACGGGCAGAAACACGATGGCCTCGGGCGTGTTGCCCGACAGGTATTCCTGCAACTGGAACTCCAAGCGGCGCAGGCCCAGGTTGATCGTCAGGAGGATTTGCTCGACGCGGGAGAAACCGTACAGCCTGCAGGTCCTCGGGTTGCGCATGAAATAAATCAAATCGTCCGTGGTGAAGTTGCCGGAAATGATCCCGTACAAAACCTGCTGGTAGGCGGTCTGCCCTTTCGGCGGCGTGATGCCCTGGTCCGTGATCCTGCGGTTAAACGTGGCCCCGTCGAAAGGAAGGAAAGAAGCGATCTTGCCCTTGCGATCGCGTTGGGCGTAGATCGAAACGGCGTCGATCACGATCTCGTCTTCCATCCACATTTTCATCCAGATGTCGAAATCGTGTTCGCCGTCCGGCCTCTCGAAAAATTTATGGAGCGCGGTCAGTCCCTTGTCCTTCGCGTTGCGCTTCTTGAACTGCTCTTCGCTCTCCCCCGGCTGCCGTTTGCAACGGAAGGTCCACGGGATTCGAAACATCTGATCTTTGCGCGTTTCGATGAACAGCCGCAGGATGTCCCACGAGTCCGCGAGCAGCCGCAGGGTTTCGAACGTGACTCCGGAAGGCCCCGGCTCGCCCGACTTCGGCTGCCACAGGATGTTGGTACCCGGAAGGTAGGCGAATTGTCTCGGGACCGTTCCCGGAGGAGCGAACGGGCCGATCGGCTGCAGCGGGGTAAACCAACCGGAGGTCACGTCGGGCAACTGCGTCGGCGGCTTCGGAACGCGGATCTCCGGGAGCGCCAGGGTCCGCGCGTCCTTTCCGGCGAAAGGCCCCGTCGTGATCAGTTCCCCGCCCGAGAGCGAGGTCAAGGCTTTGAAAGCGTCTCGAAATCTTCCCATGATTGGCCTCACGTCAAGGTTGCTTCGCCGTCTCGAACGAACCCGTGCCAACAGCACGCGCCCTGAATCGCCACGCTGACGTTGCCAGGGCCTATGAACGTCAAGTCCTCGATCGAATGCCCGAACGGATGCCACCGGCCGGGTTTGGGATCAAGGTCGATCGGAACTCTCCCGACGAACCAGCAGATCACCAGGTGCGTGCCCACGGGCCCGCCGTTCTTCGAGAAACATTTCGGGCACAGGAACCTTACGCCGTCGGCGTCGCGGATCGCCTCGACGGGCACGCGATAGTCGCCGCCGTCCCTGAGTTCGCGCTTGATCAAACTTCCTTCGAGGTCCCGCAGCCGCATCATTGCACCACCGGTTGAGGAGGTTTGTTGTGGTCGGGCGCTTGGTTCCCGTAGTCCTGAATTTGGTTGACCCGAATTTGATCCTGCAGGTTCAACCTCCATTTTTCCGTCGGCACCGTCGGCGGCTGGCCCCAACTGGCGCCGCACCGCTTGCACAGGTGCATGACGGCCTTTTGGTTTTCGTCCCACTTCACGTCGTGCCGGCAGACGTACCCGCAGGCGGGACAGTTGGCGCGGCGGTCTATCTTGCCGAAGGCCACGCGGCGTCCGATCCTCTGCATGATCGCGGGAGAGAAACGGCCGAAGAAAAGATAGGCGATCAATTTGCTCGTCATTGCTTGAACAATCCTCCGGGCATTTCCGTCGCTAATTCAACCTGCGGTTTGTCCTGCACGAAGATCCTGAAATGGTTCGGCGGCAGCGGCTGAAAAAAGATCATTTTTCTCAGGGCCATGTCGAACTGAAATCGTTGGATGACGGCCTGATAGTTTTCGGTCGGCTGATCCAGGATCTTCGTGAAATCCCTGCAAACGGGGTTTTTACATTTCCTAAAATCCTTTTCGGGCTTGGTCGCGGTGACGTGGTTTTTCTCGTGGCGCTCTTTGCAAAGGGCCTCGACGGACAGCGAGAGGATCTTCTCGCGCTCGGACCCGCCGAAACAAATAAGCGACGCGATCATCGCGATAAGCATTCCGGGCGTCATCGCCATGCCCTGCGGCGGCGGGGCCGTCTCCGGTTGCTTCTTGGGAAGTTTGTCAAGCAAGGACAGGTCACCGGATACCATGCCGGGAACCGCCCTCAAGTTCGGTTTCGATCCGTTGTTTTCATTCATAGCCTCACACCTTCCTGAGTGGCTTTCGTTCATTGATGGACACGAATTCGCCGCACCCGTCGGTGGGCCGCTTCTTTTCGTGCCGGGGAAACCGCCTGCACTCTCCCGCGCTGTCCTTCGGCAAGGAAGCGAAGAATCGGCAGTCGGCGCAATTCGCGATCGGTCGTTCGTTCATACGTACTCCATTTCAATGATGGAGTTGTTCTCGCAGATCTTCGCGTACGGCCTCGCGTTCGTCTTCGCGACGGCCCAACGGTTCGGTGTTTCCATCGGCGAGTGGTCGCCGTTGAAAAGTAAAAACCTATCGCCCGCCCGGAGATCGTCGAATTGGCAAACCTCCAGGTATTTCATCGTGGGCTGGTTCTCTCGATCGCGGCCCTTCCGGATGGCGTAGCGCATTCCTGCAGGAGCAAAATTGAAAGGCACGGGCACGCGAACTTTAAACGGACACCAACGGCCGTCTTTCCACGTCCACCCGAGGTCGATGGATTGGTAGAAATATTCCGGGCGCGTCTTCTGCACCTTCAGGAAAAAAGGCAGCGCCAAGGCCGCCAGGATCATCTGGAAAAAGTTTCGTCGCTCCATGGTTCGACTCTCCTTTCGTTCAAAGCCAAACTTTTCTTTCGGGGTCGTCGATGAACTCGGAGACTTTCTTCTGCGCGTCGCTAAGCGACACGACGGCGTCGGTCAATCGCTCGTCGGCTCCCAACTTCTCGACCTCGACGATGGCCTCGTGGATCTTCAGTTCGGCCGGGGTCATTCGGTTGATGTCCGCTCTCCGTAAAGGATCGCTCACCTTGCCCTCCTGTTGCCGTCCGGGGCCTGCGGGATCGTCAGGGTTGGACGCTAGACCAGGCCCCGGACTATTAATTGCTCCGAGGGAGCATTTAATCTCGTTAAGTCGTAGGCGGCGTGACCGCAGTGATCGAGCCGTCGTGGATGATGTTCCCGCTCCAATCGTCGGTCGACACGCCGTAGTATCCGTTCGCGTTGTTCAAGGCCGCCCCGCCGAGGATGTTCCGGTGGACCTGGTTGAAGGCCGCGTTCGTGCCGTGAACGTCGATTTTAAGAGCGCAAGTCAACGAACCGCCCGTCGAGCTGAGTCCAACGTCGGGCATGACGCAATCCTGGATCAAGCAAGATTTCGAGGGCGCGACGTAGTTGTTCAGGCAGCCCTCGAACAAGCACCGCATGATCTTCCAAGCCGCGTGGGTCGCTCCGGCCACGGAAGGCACGCCGTAGATGGCGTATCCGTGCGACGCGGTGTTCATGTACAAGAACTCGGTGTCGATGATTTCCACGTCGTCGCTGGTGACGTCCGAATAGACCGCGTACCAGGACCCGCCGCGCCCCTGGAATCGCATCCCGATGAACTTCGCGTAATTGGCTCCCGAAAGCACGATGCCCTTCGGAATGCTCGCGCTGTAGATCGGCGGCCGGACCTTGAAATTGATCAACCGGCAACCTGCGCCCGAGAGAGTGATCAAGCTCGCGTCCGCCGTAGAGTTCTGCCACACGTTCGTGCCGCGCGGGCCTTCCCCGATGATCTTCACGCCCTGGTTGGTGATGACGATCGAGTCTTCGCTGACGGTTCCGTAAAAATGCAGGCGCGTGAAATCCGTGACCTTGTGGGCGACGGCGTACGCGAAAGTTTTCAACGGGGCCGTCCAACTGCCGCCGTTGGCGGCCTGGTCCGTGCCGTTTGAAGGATCGACGTACACGTCGCTGCCGAGCGGGGATCCGAGAAGCGCGGCGTACAAGATTTCATCCGCCGTTACTGCTTTTTCCAAAGCCAAAACCCGATCCGGAAAACTAATCGGGTTGGATTCCGATAGTGCTCCCATCGTTCTTTCCTCCTGATTTGAGTTCGTTGTTGCGACCAGTCCGCCCGCAGGAAAAGCACTTGAAGGTTTCTTCGTACTGCGCAACGCTTCGGCCGCAGTCCGGACAAACCTTCCCTGCGGGCCTCGACTTCTGAGCGACCCCGCTTTTGTCCTTGACCGCGAACCGATCGTCGTCCGCGGCGGTCATCTGCGCAGCGGCCAACGATTGATCCAGCGGTTGTTGCTCCGCTCCTTGTTGACGAACCCGCTTGGCTTCCTGCGCGTAAAAATCCAGCAGGCCCAGGCCGCCCGGTTTGTAGTTCGCCAGGGCCAAGCCGTCCGACTTGTCGCACGACCGGCCCAATAGTTCTTTGACCTCCTCCTTCGGCCGAAGGAAACGCACCAGCTTTTTGACGCCTTCGAATTGCTTCTCCTTGTACGTCGCCATGCCTCCGACCACGATCAACTCTTCGCGGAGCTGCTCGTCCGGTTCGAGTGCGGCGCCAGCTTTCATGGCCTGCGAAAGTTGCCAGTACATTTCGGCCCGCACGTTGAAATAATCCGACGTGGTGGCGTTGGCTCCGAAGTGGACCCTGCGGACCCGCATCGGCTTGTCGAATCCCTCGACGGTGGTGTTCGCGAGCTCGTCTGCCAGGCCCGAGCCTTCCCCGCCCGCGTCCACGTTCGTGATGTCGCAAGGGTCGCCGGCGAAGATCCCGGCCATCCGCATTCGGGTCCTGTAGTGGTCGGTTTTCCGCAGTTCTAAGACTTTCTTGTACCGCGCGATCGAGAGGTCGCCCAACTTCACCCGGTCCTTGTCGTAACCTTCCGTGCGGTCGCCACCGGCCCGCGCCACGTCGAGGCCCCGCACGTGTTCGGCGTCTTGCTCCCGTTCCAGGTCCTTGACTTCCTTCCACCGATCGAAGCAGGCTTGGATCAAACTCATCGGGAACAAACTGTCGGCCGACTCCTCCGGGAACTCTCCCAGGACTCGAGTCCTGTAGAGCGGGTCCGTCTCGCCCCAATTCTCCAAGCGGTCCTGACACCACGCCAGCGTCGGCCCTCCTGGAATGATCTCGACGCCCGTCTTCACGTTCGGATGATCCCAACAGGAAATGTGGATGTGGTTGTACTCGGAGGAGGACGCGTGCTTATAGAACGGGCCTTCGGCCAACAGCGGGTTTCCGATTTCCAGGATCTTCGTGGCTTCGGCTTCTGCGGCGTCCCAAAGTTCCTGACGGACAGCCGAGGCCTCGTCGATGATCACCAGCACGAACTGCTCGTTGTGTCCCGCGAAGGCTTCCGGCCGGTCGCACGATAGGCCCGTCGCGTAATGACGATCGGTGATCTTCAGGTCGGTGGTGGACACCGGCACTCCGAACCAGGAACCGCCCGAGCGGTAGCGATCGCGGATGTGGCCCCACAGTTTCATTTTCACGTCGGGCCAGGACGCGGAGGTCGAAACCACGCGGGAAGGCCGCCAGCAATCGAGGAACCACAGGGCGATGATGGCCGCGTCGAGGGTCTTGCCGGTTTTATGCCCCGACCTGCAGTGGGTTTTGCGGTGCTCGATCACGCTGCGCCAAACTTCGTCCTGCTTCTCCCAGATCGGAAGCCCGATTCCGGGGATGTCCGGCATGTGAAGGCGCTCGCGGCACCACGCGATGTGATCCTTCTGCCAACGCATGCGCCGGCGAAACTCGGCCGCGCACTCGACGACGTGCTTCAACCGTTCCGGGTCGACCTGGTCGATCGGCAAATTCGCGTTAATTAGGCCCATGTGATCCATTGCCCTTGTCGCCGTTCCCGCCTCCTGGTGCTTTAGGCGAGCCGAATTCGTTGAAAAATTCGAACACTTCTTTCATGAGGTCCGAATTGGTCATGTCCGCAGGGATGGCCGCCCTGTCGTTCTTCCGGGGCTGATCTCCCGCAGATCTGGCGCCGCCGATGAAGCCGAGCAAGTGACAGCGCCGATCCGCGACGTTGTCGATGCGTTCGATCGCCTTCAGGATCGCGGACATCAAAGCCGCGTTCCCGACCTTGATCTCCTCGCGGGTTTCCATCTTCTCGGGCCTCATCGATTCCTGCGGCTCCTGGTGCGTGCCGTCTTTGTTCGGGGCGGCCTGGGTCCGGACCACCTTCGCGATCTTCCTGGTGACTTTCACGACGCCGATGGATTTCTTCCACGATCGCCACGCGGCCCGCAGCGCCCTGCGGGCTTCCACCTCGATGTCGTTGCACTTGTCGACCTCGAACGCCAGGTCCGCGTCCAGCAGGTCCCAACGGAACTGCCGGAATTCCTCTTTCGCCTTCGCCAGGTTTTTGCTGACGGCGCTTTGGGTGATCCCCATGCGCTCGGCTATTTGGAACTGGTTGAGTTTTTCCTTCAACCGAAGTTCGAGGATCTGCGATCGCCGCACTTCACTTTCGAGTTGTTGCTTGCTGCTGACTCGGCCGCTCACGACACCACCGCCAATCTCATCCCGTAGTCGTCGGCTTCGCTCGGGATCTCGACGCCGTGTTTCAAGCGCAGCCGGTTGTGCCGGAACACGCGATAGTCGACCTCGTGGTGCCAGCGGTTGAACTTCCACTTGAGTTTCGTCACGTCCGGGTGCATTCGAACTAGCATCTGCGATTTCGGCAACGTGCCTTCGACCTGGTAGAAATCTTTGTTGCACCCGCCCTTCACGGTCTGCGTCGGGGCCTTGAGTTGGAGGAAGCAATTAAACTGCACGGTGCACCAGCCCGCTTTCAGCATCCGCAAAGACAGATCCGTGTCCTCGTTGTAGCGCCCGCGCCAGCGGTAGGGCAGTTCGTTCCTGATGAGGTTGCAGGAATAGATGCGCGTGTTCAGGGAGAAGACGCACACGTGATCTTTGCGCGGCACGAACATGAAATAATTAGGGCCCGCCATCGCGACGTTCTCGAACCGCAGCGCGAAATCCTCCATGGCCCGGAAGATCGTCCCGTCGCCCACGGGGATCTGCTGTTCCTGATCGAATCGGTAGAATCGCCGGATGTTGTCGTCCATCACCCAATGCCAATCGTGGCCTGCGGCGATCGCGTGATCCCACGCGAAGTTCCTGGCGGCTCCGGGGCCTTTGCTTTTCGCGTACCCGAGCTCGTCGTATGTTTCGTACGCGTCCTGATACTTCACCTTGTCGAGGACGAGGATCTTCGCCGGGTCGATCACGGCCGCGTTGTACCAGGTGCCGAGGAGTCCGGCGCGAAAACGGGTTTCGGGCCAGTTCTCCGGTTGCTCCTGCAGCACGATCATCTTCAACTGCGGACCCCAATAAGTCCACGGGCTCGGGGCCTGCGGCGGCGGGTTGTAGTATTCGTACGAAGGATACCCGGACTCGTCGGCCAAGCGGTGAAAGAGTTCGGCCGGGGAATACATGTCGGTGTAGACGATGTTCGCGCCAGCGTCGAGGAGCTGCTTATACGTGACGTGCCCCGAGGCGATCATGGTGCCGTTCGTCGTGATCTGGATCTGAGTTCGCGGCGAGATCTCCCGGGCGATCTTCAGGAAGTCCGGCAGGCTTTCGTTCAACGTCGGTTCGCCGCCGACGCAGAGATCCACCCGGCAGGTCGGGGCCGTCCGCGCGATGATGGCCCAAGCCTTTCGCCAGGTTTCCTCGCCCATGAAATCGTACGTCTTGGGAAGCGGATCCAGCCTGCAGTTGCAGTGCCCGCATCGGAGGTTGCAGCCGTGCGTGGGTTCGAGCGACCACACCCAAGGACTCGTGGCGCCGAGCGGCTTGACGATCTTCTCTTTTCGGGCGTTCGCCGGCAGAAAGCTATTCATTGAGGTTTGCCAGGTCCGGCATGCCTGCCTGTCGTGCAGCTTGGTTTGCTTCGGGCGCGGCCTGACCTTCGGCCGCCTGCTCTGTCGTCTCCTCGGGGTTTTCAGCGTCGGAGACGTAGCGCTTGTTTTTCGCGATGAGGATCTTTTCCTCGGGCGGGTGCCACAGGAAACGGGCTTTCGGGCTGACGGTTTGTCCGATCAAACGGGCGAAGTCGTCCAGGGCTTCCTGATTTCGAAAGTGGATTATGATCGACCGCCAAGCGCCGTCTTTCGAGGTGAACTGCGGCATCCCGCCCCAGAAGGATTCGGGCTGCTGCGCGGCCGTGTCGAGGAGGTTGTTGATTTCGAACTGCTCGAATCCCGTCACGCTGAAATCGAAACCGGCGTCCTCCAGCGACATCAGTTCCATTTTCAAAAGGGTTTCGTCCCACCCGGCGTTCAGGGCCAGCTTGTTGTCGGCTATCACGTACGCCCGTTTCTGCGCGGGCGTCAGGCCCGAGAGGTCGATGCAGGGAACTTGCCCGAGGCCCAACCTCTTCGCCGCCTCGAATCTTCCGTGGCCTGCCAAGATCCCTTTGTCGCCGTCCGTCAGGATGGGATTCGTCCAACCGAATTCTTTTATCGAAGCGATGATTTGTTGGATCTGTTCTTCCGAGTGGATTCGGGCGTTGCGCTCGAAGGGTATCAGGGCCGCCAGGTCGACGAGTTTCACCGGGCGCAACGCGCCCTCGTGGTTCGTCTTTGAGTCGGGTTCCTTCCCGTTCTCCTCCGTCACATTCCAACCCTCCCTGGTGGTTCGCCGGTTCCCTTTTGCGGCGGGATCGGGAACCGGCGCTGCTCGCTGCCGTCACATGAAAGGAGTTTTCGAACGGATAGATGCCACTAAAGCAATGCGGAATCAAGAAAATAATTTTCCGCGCGGGCAAATTCCAGGCAACGCAAACCGATTTCAGGAATGGTGGACG